>Ga0302178_10002058_pt1 | contig 16274 bp, 19 predicted proteins | sample I_Palsa_E1_3_FD_198790 | JGI IMG/M metagenome (GOLD analysis project Ga0302178, IMG submission 198790) | Peat permafrost microbial communities from Stordalen Mire near Abisko, Sweden - I_Palsa_E1_3 | ecosystem: Environmental > Terrestrial > Soil > Palsa > Peat permafrost | place: Sweden... | reverse complement strand
CTGCGCAGTTTCGATGCCATTTGCCGGCTGGTGGAAAACGGCGTGGGCGTGTCGGTCGTACCTGAGTCGGCAGCGCGGCGATGCAAGCGGACCATGAGCATCCGCGTGCTGCGCCTGAGCGATAGCTGGGCATCGCGTGAGATGCGCGTGTGCGTGAACGAACGCGAAGCGTTGCCGACCTATGCGCGGCAGTTGCTGGAGCACCTGATCGCAAGCGGTGTGAAACCGTCACGCGGAAAGGGCTGAATCGCTCAGACCCTGTCGGAACCCCTCAGGCTTCTATTTTTCCGAAGGCTGGCACCGGTAAAGCCGCATTGTCTGCGGCAGGCATCGTCACGAGAATGAAGGCGTCGAGTAACACTTAAAGGTGCTCAGCGTCATGGTCAATCATTCTGTTGTGTCAGTGCGCAGCTGGCTTTTCACTCCCGCTACCCGTCCCGACCGGCTTCTCAGTGCCGCGGGCAAAGGCGCGGATTTATCGATTGCCGATCTTGAAGACTCCGTGGTTGCCGCCGACAAAGCCGAGGCGCGCAGCAAAGTTCGTACGCTGCTGGATAACGCCGCGAACGGGTTGTTGCCGCGGCTCGCGGTGCGCATCAATTCCACCGCCACGCGCTTGGGTCATGACGACCTTGCCGCATTGCTCGATGCGTCCCGCGCACCCGACTTTATCCTGCTGCCGAAAATAGAATCGCCGGAGGAGGTTGCCCGGATCGCGGTTTTGTTCGATCAGGCCGGCAGGGCGAGTTCGCTCGTGCCGATGATCGAGTCGGCACGAGGCCTGGCGGCGGCGCAGTCGATTGCGAATGCCGGTCCGCGCGTCGCCGCATTGATGTTCGGCGCGGCCGACTACGCGTCGGACGTACGGGCTCAACCTGATTCGCTCGCCCTGCAAGTTGCACGTTGCCGCGTTGCTGCGGCGTGTGCATCGGCGGGCATCAAGGCTATCGACGCACCGTGCTTCGCCATTCACGACGCCGATCTGTTGCGCGCCGATCTGACTTTCGCGGTCGCCAACGGATTCCATGGGAAGGCCGCTATTCATCCCTCGCATATCCCGGTCATCAACCGCGCTTTCACACCGTCCGCCGAGCGTGTCGCGTGGGCCAGACGTGTGCTCGAAGCAAACGAGCAAGGTGCGGGCATTGTGGACGGACGCATGGTCGACGAGGCCATTGCCCGTGAAGCACGCGGTGTCTTAGCCGCGGGCTGAGCTTCCCGCCTTGCGGTCATTAAACCCTCTTGGAGAACATCATGAGTTCGACTATTTCAGCTTATCGCCAGATCGATGAGAACCGTTTCCGCGAGACGTCAGGACTGTATTTCGAAGACTTCGTGCCGGGCACGATCTATGAACATCGCCCGGGCCGCACGATCACCGACGTCGACAACATCTGGAACACGCTGCTCACCATGAACACGCAACAGGTTCATTTCGATGCCGCCTACGCTGCCAAAACCGAGTGGAAGAAGCTTCTGGTCGACAGCACGTTCACGCTTGCTGTGATCACCGGCATGAGCGTGCGCACTGTGAGCGCAAAAGTGGTGGCGAACCTGGGATGGGACAAGGTCAAGGCTACGCATCCCGTATTCGCGGGAGACACGCTTTATGCGGAGTCCACGGTGCTGGCCAAGCGCGAGTCGACGAGCAGGCCGACACAGGGCATTGTCACAGTTGAGACCAAGGGAATTAATCAGGAGGGCAAAGTAGTGATGACATTTGAACGTACGATGCTGATCTACAAGCGTGGCCATTCACCGGAAGAAGCCGCCAACTATTAATGCAGGTATTTGCACAGGGAGTACAAGCATGAACAGCAGAATGCAAGTTGAAGAGATGTACCAAATCAAGCTCACGTCGCCGGAAAACGCGGTGGCTGCATTGCGCAGCGATTCATCAATCGCGTTGGGCATGGCAATGTCGCAACCGCCCGCGCTGCTCCAAGCGCTGGGCGCACGGGCCGAGGCAGGTGATATCGAGGCGTTGAAAGTGTATTACTTCCACGCCGAGGAATTTCTCCGCGAGTCCTTGCTGCGTTACTCGCTGATGGGCCGCATCCTGCCGCACTGCATGTTTCTCGGTGCGCCCGAGCGCGAGCTGATCAAGCTCGGCGTGGAGGAGGGCAATCGCAAGGTCGTGTATTACGTGCCGAATTCGTTCAGCCAGTCGCCGCGCCTGTTCGCGGAACACATCCCGGTTGACGCCATGCTCGTGATGGTTTCGCCCATGGACGCGAACGGGTACTTCACGTTCGGCACGAACAACGACTACACGAGCGGTGTGGCGCGCGCGGCGCGGCGGCTGATCGTGGAAGTCAACCCCAACATGCCGCGCGTGTTCGGCGACTCGCTGCTGCACGTGTCGGAGGTCGATGCGATAGTCGAGTCGAATCAGCCATTGCCCGAGTTGAGGCCCAAGGCGGCGACCGAACATGACCGGACGATCAGTGCGAGCATCGCCGAACTCGTCACCGACGGCGCGTGCTTGCAGATGGGTATCGGCGCGTTGCCGAATGCGGTGTGCAGTGCACTGGCGAGTCATAAGCATCTGGGCATTCACACGGAATTGCTGACACCGGGACTGGTCGATCTGATCCAGCGCGGCGTGGTCGACAACTCGCGCAAGACGCTCAACCGGGGAAAGTCGGTGTTCACCTTTGCGATGGGCGACCGCGCCATGTACACGTTCCTCAACGATAACCCGGCCATCGAAAGTTATCCGGTCAACTACGTGAACGATCCCCATACCATCTCGCGCAACGACAACGTTGTGTCGGTCAACTCGACCATCGAAATGGACCTCACCGGTGCATGTAATTCGGAGCATCTGAAGGGGCATCAGTACAGCGCGTCAGGCGGTCAACTGGATTTCGTTCGCGGCGCTTACGCTTCGCGTGGCGGCAAATCCATCATCGCTTTTCACTCGACCACCGGGCGCGGCAATGTGTCGAAGATCGTCGCTCGTCTTGCCGGACCGGTGACCACGCCGCGCACGGACACGCATCTGGTTGTCACGGAATGCGGCGTGGCGAACCTGAAGGGTCTGTCGTCGACACAGCGCGCCGCCGCGCTTATCCGCCTCGCTCACCCCGACGTCCGCGACACGCTGACCGCGCAGGCGCGTGAACTCCATTTACTTTGAGACAGGGACATTCATCATGGGCAGGACCATCGCAGATCATCTGGCCAGGACATTGGAAGCGGCTGGCGTGCAACATATCTGGGGCGTCACGGGCGACAGCCTCAACGGCCTCTCCGATAGCCTCGAGCGCCTGGACAGCATCCGCTGGATGCATACGCGTCACGAAGAGGTTGCCGCGTTCGCCGCCGGCGCCGAAGCCGCGGCGACTGGCAGGCTCGCGGTATGCGCCGGCAGTTGCGGGCCGGGCAACCTGCATCTGATCAACGGGTTGTTCGACTGCCATCGCAATCACGCGCCGGTGCTGGCCATCGCCGCGCATATTTCATCGACGGAAATTGGTCTGGGCTACTTCCAGGAAACGCATCCTACGGAGTTGTTCAAGGAGTGCAGCCACTACGTGGAACTCGTCACGAGCCGCGACCAGTTTCCACGCGTGCTCGAGCGCGCCATGCGCGCCGCGATAGGAGGGCAAGGTGTCGCCGTGATCGTGTTGCCAGGGGATATTGCGCTCGGCGATGGCCCGGCCGAAACACCCGCATGGGTCGAGTCGGAGCCGCCAACGGTCATTCCCGTTGCACGCGACCTGGACCGCCTGGCGGACTTGCTGAATGCATCGGGCGCGGTGACCTTGCTGTGCGGCAGCGGCTGCGCAGACGCACACGACGAAGTGGTGCAGTTCGCGAACACGCTTGGCGCACCCGTCGTTCACGCGTTGCGCGGCAAGCAATTCGTCGAACACGACAACCCGTTCGATGTCGGCATGACGGGTCTTATCGGCTTCAGTTCCGGTTATCACGCAATGATGTCGTGCGACACGCTCGTCATGCTCGGCACCGACTTTCCGTATCGGAATTTCTATCCGTCGCGAGCGAAGATCGTGCAGATCGACTTGCGCGCCGACGCACTCGGCAAGCGTGCGCCGCTGGCACTTGGTCTGGTTGGAGGAGTGCGTGAAACGCTGAGCGCATTGCAGCCGCGGCTCGAACGCCAGGCGGACCGGCGTTTCCTCGATACCGCCCTCAGGCACTATGCATCGGCGCGCAAAGGACTCGACGAAGCGGCCCGTCCGTCGCCGCCGGGCCGGCCGATTCATCCGCAATACCTGACGCGGCTGGTGAATGAAATCGCGGGAAGGGATGCGGTATTTACCGCCGATGTCGGCACCCCCACGCTTTGGGCTGCACGCTATCTGACGTTGAACGGCAAACGCGCACTGCATGGCTCGTTCAATCATGGATCGATGGCAAACGCGATGCCGCAGGCGCTCGGCGCGCAGGCCGCACATCCAGGGCGCCAGGTTATCTCGCTCTCGGGTGACGGCGGTTTGTCGATGTTGCTCGGCGATCTTTTAAGTGCGCGCCAACTTGATCTGCCTATCAAGGTGGTGGTCTATAACAACAGCTCGCTGGGTTTTGTCGCGATGGAAATGAAGGCGGGCGGTTATCTGGACACCGGCACGGACCTGAGCGCGACAAACTTCGCGGAGATTGCGGCAGCAGCCGGCATCTTCAGCATTCGAGTGGAACAGTCAGAGGATTTGCCCGATGCATTGGGACGTGCGTTCGCGCGGCCGGGGCCGGCGTTGATCGACGTGGTGACCGCGAAACATGAGATTGCGTTGCCGCCGAAGATTCAGTGGGCGCAGGCGAAGGGTTTCAGTCTCTATATGCTGCGCGCGGTGTTGAACGGCCGTGCCGATGAAGTCGTCGAGTTGGCGAACACGCACTTCAGGTGAGCACGCCGGGCGCGTTCGACCGGGTCGCGATAAAGTGTCTGGCGAACGCTTGGGCGCCAATACATGGCGCTTATGGCAAGTAATCCCGAGACGAGAGCCTTCGATGAACAATGACGCAACCGTGACCGTGATGCAGGCGCTGATGTCGCGCCGTTCGATTCGCGCGTTCCTGTCCGACCCGGTCGACGAAACCATCCTGCGACAGATCTTTGATCACGCCCGGCGCGCACCGTCGGGCAGTAATACGCAGCCGTGGAAAGCTTACGTGCTGACTGGCGAAGCGCGCGATACGCTCTCACAGAAGATCCTTGCCGTGTACAACGATCCCGAGGCGGACAAGTTGCACGAGGAAGAATTCGCTTACTACCCGCGCACGTGGACCTCGCCGTTTATCGACAGAAGGCGTGAGCTCGGCTGGTCGTTGTACTCGCTGCTCGGTATAACACGCGAAGATAAAACCCGTATGAAGGCCCAGCTCGGCCGCAATTTCGAATTCTTCGGCGCGCCGGTCGGCGTGATTTTCGTCACGGATCGCAGCATGGAACAGGGTTCATGGCTTGACTACGGCATGTTTCTGCAGAGTGTCATGCTGATGGCGCGGGCGTTCGGAATGGATACCTGTCCGCAGGCCGCGTTCAATCGCTATCACCGGATCATCGCGGAACATCTGACACTGCCTGACAACGAGATCGTGGTGTGCGGCATGAGCATCGGTTACGCAGATCTGTCGCAACCTGAGAATGCGCTCGTCAGCAGACGCGAAGAGGTCGACGATTTTGTGCGCTTCTTGAGGTGACTGAGGTGACAATGTGGCCAGCATCGAAAAAAACGCGGTTTTGTGATTTAGTTCTTACGGATGTGCTACACGTTTTTACAAAGAGTTGGTTAAGATATCCACGCGTGTCCGATGGCTCGCGAACAAGGTCGTAAGCGTGGGATTGTCTGGCACGTAGCGAAGCATGCAAGTCCAGCACGACAAACGCGGTGGACGCCAATGGCGCTGCCGCACCAAAAAAAACCGCTTTTCGTGGAGAATCTCGTTATGTACCGAATCCGCATGGCTGCAATGGCTCTGGTCGTATCTGTATCGATTGCCGGGCTGACTGCCCCTGTCGCAATGGCGCAAACCGCTTCTAGCGACGCCGCTGCTTCCACACCGAAGCAAGTGAAGAAGGCGCAAAACAAGGCCGCTCGCAAGGCTGCTCGCGCCAAGAAAAACGCCGAACTGAAGGATCTGGAAAAGAACGGCTACCAGCCAGGCGGTGACCAGACCAACTACCCGCAAAATATTCAGAATGCGGAGAAGAAGTCGGCGGCTGAAAAAGCCAAGGCAGCTTCCGCTCCCTGAACGAAGACGTTGGACGTAGTGTGATTGCATAAAAATAACCCGCTGAAAGCGGGTTATTTTTTCAGTGCGTCAATTCGTGGCGATTCCGCGGCGATTCAATTCGTCCGCGCAGGATTTTTGGCCATGCGCGGATCCTTTTGCGGTTCCAAGCAGTGGCATGTCACGCTTGCTGCGGTTTTCACGACGTGAGAATCTTGACGAATCCTTTATGGCATGCTCGTTGCGAGTCCGTTGTGAACCTTTTGACAAGGGCCACGCACCGGCGGATTTTCTGTTGAACCGGTAGAATCGGATGCCGTTTCGGACAGGGCTTGGGGCCGGGCTTGATGACAGGCGCTCAGACGTATCGACGAAGCGGGTCGTTAGTCTCACTCTCGGTTCAGCCTACCGGCTTTATCTTCTACCAGGCGGTCTATGCGACGTTCCGCGTTTTTCATCCGCGTCATCGGTATCGGGATCCTATTTCACGTATATATCGGTGTGCGCCTGATTCCGGCCGCACCCGTTGGCGTACCGCTGCGATGGGTCGCGGTGCTCGCACTCGTGGCTTCCTGCTTGCTGATTCCGCTCGGCATGGCCGCGCGCAATATCAGTCAGCAACCGCTGTCCGATCGTCTGGCGTGGATCGGCCTGCTCACCATGGGGTTCTTCTCCTCGCTGCTGGCGCTGACGTTTCTCCGCGATATCGTGCTGCTTGTCTTGCACCTGATCAGCAGCGTGCAGAAGGATACCGGTGGCTGGCCTGCTTTCATCGCCTGGAGCGCGCTTGGCGTGCCGCTGCTCGCCGTGCTGGTCACGTTGCTCGGCATCTACAGCGCGCGGCGGCGTGCCGGGGTGAAGAACGTCGACGTGCCTATTGAGAACCTGGCTCCGGCGTTGAATGGGTTCACCATCGTGCAGATCAGCGATATCCATGTGGGCCCGACCATCAAGCGTCATTACGTCGAAAAGATCGTGGCGGCGGTCAATGCGTTGTCGCCCGACTTGATTGCCGTGACAGGCGACGTGGTTGACGGTTCGGTGCCGCATCTTGCCGCGCATACGCGGCCACTTTCGGATCTGAAGGCGCGGCATGGCGCGTTCCTGGTCACCGGTAATCACGAGTATTACGCCGGCGCCGACAAGTGGATTGCTGAATTTCGACGGCTTGGGCTGCAGGTGCTGATTAACGAACACGTGATTGTTGATCACGATGGCGCGCGTGCAGTCGTGGCGGGTGTGACCGACTACGGCGCGGGCAGTTTCGACCCGGCCCACAAAAGCGATCCGGCCAAAGCCATGCTCGGCGCGCCAGCCGACATTGCGTTTCGTCTGCTGCTCGCCCATCAGCCTCGCAGCGCACCGGCGGCATCGAAAGCGGGGTTTACGCTGCAATTGTCCGGCCACACGCATGGCGGTCAGTTTCTGCCGTGGAATTTCTTTGTCCGGTTACAGCAGCCTTTTGTGTCCGGACTCGAAAAGCTCAACGACTTGTGGGTATATACCAGTCGCGGCACGGGCTACTGGGGACCGCCGATAAGGATCGGCGCCCCGTCCGAAATTACGCGTTTGCGTCTCGTGAACGTGAGTGGCGCACGTCCCGCCTAAGTCCTGGTTGCCAAACAACTTCAAAGGTTCAAGCTATGGCCGGTATCCTGAAAAGGATACCGGTTTTGCGTCGAATTCCTGTTGAATCAAATCGATTATTATAAAAATAGAATAAATCCGATTAATTGAATACTCTATTCGATTACCTGGTAATCAGTAATTAATGCGGTTTTATAGACAGAACTCCGGTGTGCGCTGTATAAATAGTGTTCGCAAATTTAATGCGCTGACGCTCCCAATTCGAATTAGCCATTCGATTCGGTGCGTGATTTAATTTACTTCGCCCGGAGAAACTGCATGAACGCAAAATGGACTGTGGCTTTATCACTTGCTTTATTAACGGTCACAGCGCACGTCGGCGCGCAAACCGATCAACAACTTTTCAGCGCCGCCATTCGATCCGCGCTCAGCGCCCCGCCTAAGCAGCTTCATGCGCAGATCGTCGGTATCGACACGGGTGCCAGGACCTTGACGCTAAAAGGCGCGAAGGGCCGGGTGCTGCCGGTGGCGGTCGGCAAGGAGGTCACGAACTTCGATGTCTTGAAGATCGGCGATCGTGTAGATGTGCAGGTCAGGGACGCAATGCTGATCAGGGCAACGAAAGCGTCAGCGAAGGGCGATGAATTGCGAAAACGTGTTGATACCGAGGTTTATGCGCCCGCATCCGGTCCTCAGGGTTTCGGTGCAGTCCACGAAACCGAGATTGTCGCTACGGTGCAGAGTATTAATAGCAAGAATAAAACAATCACCCTGCGTGGTCCATGGCATACAGAGACGTTCGATCTGAGTTCTGAAATAGCCGCATATAAATTGAAGCCGGGCGATATCGTTCACGCCGTATTGATTTCAGCCACGGCGGTGGAAGTCACGCCCACGGCGAAATAATGCGTGAGCGTTGTTGAGAACCGGAAAGCTGCCGCTTAAATGCGGATCAAAACCGCGCCGGCCGTGACGAGTGCGCACGCCAGCACTCGCCGCGCGGTCAGCTTTTCGCGCATGAACAGCCAGCCGATCAGGACGGCGAAGATCGAACTAAGCTCGCGCAACGCTGAGACCATTGCAATGGGCAGATAACGAAACGCAATGATCACAATGGTGTACGCGACCATTGCGATCGCTCCGCCACCCAGGCCTTGCAACGAACGTCGCGGGTCGTCGAGGAACAGTCGGCGCGGGCCGCCGTATCGATAAAATGCCATCGCGGCGAGGGGCACGTTGAAGAGGATGTACGCCCACGCGATATAGCCGAAGCCGCTACCGGCGACGCGCACGCCGATGCCATCCACGATCGTATAAGCCGAGATAAACGCGCCTGTTACCAGCGCGGCCGGCACGCTCGCGGTGGCGAAGCGGCGCTTGCGGAATGCCAGAGAAATTATCCCCACCGACACCAGCGTAACGCCCGCCAGTGCAAGCGGCCGGAGGTGCTCGCCCGCGAACACGAACGCGCCCGCGAATACGAGCAGCGGCGAGAGGCCGCGTGCGATGGGATAAATCTGCCCGAAGTCACCAGCTTTATAGGCCTTCGCCAGCGCCACGCAATAACCGAGCTGCAAAGCCGCCGACGCCGCGATGTACGGCCAGCTTTCGCGCGCCGGCGCGGGCACGAACAGCAACACAATTGCCGAGCACACGAGGTAGGGGAAAGACATCATGCCAAACTGCCAGACGCGGTCGCCGCTGGTGTGCAGGAAGGCGTTCCAGGTGGCGTGAAGCAGCGCGGAGAACAGGACGAGCAAGACGATGAAAGGCTGCATCAGGACCGCGGGAAGGGTGACGGCATGGGTGACCGCGTGCGTGGCAAGGTAAGGCGTTTGATGGCGAAAAGTGGCAAACGGCGAAGCGCCATTATGGCAGAGAACGGAACGTGTCGCTGGCACAAGCGAGTCGCCGGTCATGACAGGACAGTTTGACCGGGGCTTGCGCGCGTTGCAGCCGACCGTACGGGGCTTTTCACGCTTGCCCTCAGCGAAGCGAAACCCATGCGCATAGGTCTTGCAGCAAGCCGATTACATCACAGCCGCTTGGGCTCGTCGCTCTTCGGCTGGTTACGCCTACCGAACCAGGAATTCGGGAGTTGGACCTTAATCTTTCTGCAACTGACAGAACAGCGCGCGACACCCCGTCCGCGCCAATGAATGCAATGAATGAACGGTAGGTGACTTAACGCTGAGCTTGAAAATTCAGGTGAGGTCCGTTGGGCGCTTCCGCGCTTCATTCAATGGGACCTCGCCAGGAGATCATTCGATCCGGCTTTAACCCACCCGGGTTTTCCTAACCACCGCAACGCATGTCTAGCGCGTTTCGACCTCCAGCTCTGCAGCATGGCTGTTGCCGCGAATGTAGTGTTCCAATTGATGGATCGTGAAACACATATCACATAAGGCTTTGCGGGATATTTGGTACAGATTGGTACAGTAGGGCAAACCCGTCTTTTTCAAAGCCTTTTTGCCCTGTCAAGTAGCGCTCCCAAGCGTTGCGGAAAAGTGACACCGTGCGCCTCTTAATGCCGCTCTAGATGGTTGATCGTCTGAAGAGCCGTCAACTGGCAGTCAGGTGTTCACGCGTTGGAGCGAGCTTGAGCTAATCAAGCGCAAAGATGGCGGCGCGGAGACGAAGCGCGGCATCGAGAAGGACGTCATGCGGAAAATGGGAAAACGGTACGCGGGCGAGATCACATGCACCGTCGTAATGAACGTCCTCGATACCGTGAAAGTGCGCGGCGCGTCTCGCCTCGCCTTGCTAATCGCCTACTCGCGGAATTGCGGCAGATGTTCAGGTTTGCGCTCGTCCGCGAGATCGTCACAACCGACGCGACTGCGGGCATTGAAGAAACATGTGGGCGGGCACGAGGAGGAACGCGACCGGGTGTTGTCCGAGGCCGAGGTCACGTCACTGCCGGTGAAACTCGAGCCCTAAACCTGCTCAATTTCAACAAGCACGGCATCTGCGTGTTGCACGGCACGCTTTCTCGCGTGGGCCGATTGTCGCGCGCGCGGATCACCGACATCGACAGCCACGTGGGTACAGGGACAATTAGCGCCGAGTACTCGAAGAAGACGAAAAAACACTCGATCTGCCCGAGCGATTTGCGAAGCGACACATGCGCGGATCGCTCGCCCACACTACTAACGATATCCGGCTATTTCCTGCGACGCGGACGGACCCGCGAGTTCCAAGTCGATCACTCAGCAGGTCTACGACCGGCGAGACGAAAATTCACTGAACGGGACCGGAGAGGATGATCAAAACAGAAATTGTGTGCTGTTGCGCTTCGTGTATCAAGGCGTGCTCTGCGTGAAACAATTGAGCCAATGCGTGTAACGCATCATATGAACTCCGATAACTAGATTTTTCTTCCACTATCCCAAAAAAACGCAACAATAAAATCACTTATAGTCGCTCCTGAAGCGACACCGCACGTTCCCGGATTTTGATCAATGAGAGGGTGGAATCGCTCTCCGACGATTCGCACAGTTTTGATCCGCCTGAGAAAAATGCAATCGGGCGCATGACCATCCACGGTGCATGCTGCGTCACCGCCGGTTGCAAATATAATCGTTATCTCTCTTTTATCGAATAAATATGCAGTCCTATTCGAATGAAATCAGTCGTCAACATAGACTCTCGCTCACGCCAAGCGTCTCCAACTCGCGCCCATTTATGGAGGTCACATGCGGGCACCGCAATCTTTGAAAAAAGAGTATTTCGATTCGGATTCCGAGCGCGTTCTGCGGATTGCAGAAGTAATGCATCGCACCGGGATCTCGCGTTCCACGATTCACGACTTGATGTCCAAGCGCGAATTTCCCGCCAGCTTTTCCATCGGAACGCGTGCGGTAGGCTGGCTGGAAAGCGAGATAGCGGAGTTTATTAGTGCGCGCGCTGCTGCTCGCCAATCGGTTTGACGAGGGCATGATGACGACCTCGACGATTAATCCGGTTTGCGCCGTCGGCCGCTTGCTTGAGCCTGATACGGTGCGCGTAGTCGGCGCATTGCATGCGGGCCGGTGCGTGTTCTATACACATTCAATCGATGCACGCAGCGCAATGGCCCACCTTTCGTTACCGGAAGCCCGCTGATGGCGATCAAGGTTTGCAATCTCGTGTGGGCACACTGCGACCTCGGCACGTCTGCAAAGCTTGTGTTGCTGCGGCTGGCCGATCATTGCGACGACAACGGAGACAACCTTTACCCGTCGATTGCCAGCCTCGCGCGTGCCTGCTGCCTGTCGGAAAAGCAGGCACGCCGTCACGTACATTCACTAATTCGCGACGGCTACCTTCAGGTGGTCGGTAACGGGACGGGCGGCGCGCCGGGCACCACGCGGCATTACCATTTGCGACTGGAACGGTTGACGGGTGGCAGCCCTCCCATGGATGGCCCTACGGCTCCCACCGATGGGAGCCCTACGACTACCGTGGATGGGAGTCCCCTGAATGGCGCGACCCCTCCCATGGGCGGGAGTCCTACGGCTCCCGTCGGTGGGAGCCGTGCCGGGATGGAGACGGCTCCCATATGCGACCCTGATGGCTCCCATGGGTGTCCCGAGACGGCTCCCATGGGTGGGAGCCAAACCGTCATTGAACCGTCATTAAAAGCAACCATTAGGAACTCGCCTTCGTCGAATTCCAATTTCGCCGTTGGCGGAATTGCCTCTGACTCGGCTATCTCAGAAAACAAAACAGCAAATAAAAAAATCAGCAAGGCACTGGCGAAGGTCCCGACGAAAAAGGCGCGTCCAACCATCGCGCTGGCGACGTTCTTGGAAAACTGCCGGTCGAGCGGCGAACAGCCGATCCCTGACGGTGACCCGGTTTTCGATTACGCCGCGAAGGTGGGCATCCCGACCGACATCCTGCTGTTGCACTGGCAGGAATTCAAGGCGCGGTACTGCGAAGTCGGCGCGAAGGAGCAGAAGGACTGGCGCGCGTCGTACCGGAACTCGGTGCGCGGGAACTGGTACAAACTCTGGCGGATGGCAAATGACGGCGCATGCGCCCTCATGCAAAGGATGCGGCATGAACGCGAACGACGACAAAGCCATCGCGCCGGCCGTGCCGCCGCAGGCGATCGAAATGGAGCAGGCCATCTTGGGCGCGCTGCTCGTGGAGAACGATGCGCTCGACCGGATCGGTGAGTTGCGCGAAGAGCATTTTTATCGCTACGACCATCGGCTGATTTTTAACGCCATCACAGGGCTCATCTTGGGCTCGAAGCGTGCTGACGCTCTGACGGTTCTCGAATGGGGTGTATCAGCCGGTAAGGACCGGGAGATCGGCGGGCTGGTCTACTTGAACCGCCTGGCGCAGAACTCCCTTGGTGCGTCGAACATCGCGCGCTACTCGGAAATGGTCACTGAACGCTGGAAGCTGCGCGGCGTGATCGCGACAGGCGACGAAATGGGCGGCGAGGCTCTCACTCCGCGTGGCAAGTCAGCCAACGAAATTATCGAACGTGGCCAAGCGAAGCTGGAAAAGCTGTCTGAGTCGCGCACTGCCGGTCCGAAATTCATTGGGGAATACCTGGCGTCGCTCGTTGAGGAAATCGATGACCAGGCGCACGGGGTGTTGCCAAGCGTTATCGCGACCGGCTTCCATGACCTTGACAAGAAGCTTGACGGCGGCCTGAACCCGGGCGAATTGATCGTCCTCGCCGGACGCCCGTCGATGGGTAAAACCGCGCTGGCTGTCGGCATCGGTTCTCACGTGGCGCGCAAGGGCGGCACGGTGCTGCTGTTCTCGCTTGAAATGCCGGGCAAACAACTGACGCAGCGCAGCCTTGCGCGTGACGGTCGCATCCCCCTTCCGCACATCAAGAACGGCGCGTTGATGACTGAGAGTGACTTCGAAAATCTGACGAAGGCGACCGAAAGTCTGTTGAATTTGCCGATATTGATCGACGAAAGTGCGGCCCTTTCGGTGGCCGAAATCACCAGCCGCAGCCGTGCCGTAAAGCGTCAGCACGGGCTCAGTTTGATCGTCGTCGATTACCTCGGCTTGATGAGTGGACCGGGCGAAAACCGCACCCAGCAGGTCGGTTCATTCTCGCGAGGACTGAAGGGTGTTGCGAAGCAACTCGGCGTACCCGTCATCGCATTGTCGCAACTGAATCGCGGCGTAGAAACTCGCACGGACAAGCGTCCGACCATGTCCGACCTGCGCGAGTCAGGCGACATTGAGCAGGACGCCGACGTGATCATGATGCTGTACCGCGACGAGGTTTATTACCCCGATTCGCCGGACCGTGGCACGGCGGAAATCATCATCTCCAAGCACCGCAACGGCGAGATCGGCATGACGCGTCTCGCTTTCATTGGCGAACGCACGACGTTTGCAGACCTTGCGCCGGGCTATCTGCCGGTGCCTAGCAGTAGGCCGCAACGGTCCAGAGGCTTTAACGACTAAGAGGATTTAACGACTAAGAGGATTTCCATGACCACGCACACGTTCACGTTCAACATCACGCACAGCGTCACTCCGTCGCCTATGAACGGCATGCTGACCTTTGGCGAAATCGGCGCGCGTCTCGCCCGACTGCGGTACGACATTCGACGGTCGCTTGCCGGGATCGAAGGCGGCAACGCAGACGTCATGCGCGCAAGCGGCTACACGCTGATGGCCGCAGCGCCAACGATTGACGCCTGCACGACGTTAGCCCAGCGCTGCCAGTTGCTCAATGTCAACGATGCCGACCGCCAAGGGTTGAGCGAAACCGATGGACTGGCTAGCCTTGTGTTCAATCACGGCAAGGAAAATTCCGCTGCTTGCAGGCATTGTGAGCTTAAAGACGGGCCGCTATTCCGCGCCATAGATCGCGTATTTCTGGATTTCCTGAGCACAACGCAGGATGGTCAGCCCGGTGGTCGCGGCACGTTCTCGCCCGGCGGCCTCTTCTTCGAAAGCCTGTGTAATCCGCTGTCGGAAAGGGCCACTTCGCCCCCGACGTTTCATTAATTAACCTAGGAGCGCGCGAATGATTGACGGGCTTATTGCGGGAAAGCTGTACGGCACGCCGAGCATCAAAACCGGCGCGAGCGGCAAGACGTTCGTGACCGCCAAGGTTCGCGCGGCGGCTGGTGACGGTGAATCGCTTTTCGTGAACATCATCACGTTTAGCGAGAGCGTGGGCGCGGCGTTGCTGGCGCTCGATGAAGGCGACTCCGTCGCGCTGACCGGGCCACTCACTCTGAGGGTTTGGATTGACCGCAACGGCGACGCAAAACCGTCGCTCGATATGGTCGCGCACTGCGTGATGAGCCCGTATCACCTGAAGCGCAAGCGCGTAGCCGTCGCGCATGCGTTCGACCAGAAGCCGGGGCCGGAACCGCAAGGCAACGCCAAGGCTTCGCAGAAGCACGGCGACGGTATGGCCGAATCAGACGCGCTTTTTGGCGGAGATACGGCGTTGGCTCGGAACCGTCTCGATGATCTGTAAAAGCGCAAATAACCCGTTCAAAACGCGCGGCGAGTCCTTCCCGAAAATCCCCGTTTTCGGGAAAAACGGGAAATTCCGGGAAACCATTTTAGGGGTGGACCTCATGTAGCTTTGGAGCGGTTGGTAAGGCAGGGCAATTTTTCAACATTCAAAAAGGATCGATCATGAGCACGCAAAAAACGCCGTACGTGGACCGCCTGCAAGAACTCGAATCGATTGTGAGCGACTCGGGCTTGCTGGAAGACTTGAAATCGCGCAGGCGGATTGAAACCGATAAGACGCGCTTGGCTCTGGCAGCCAAGCTTGCCGCTGAGCCTGATCATTCGCGTGAGCTTTCGGCTTTACAAAGGGACGCCGAGCGGGCGACCGCTGCCTTTAAAGCCTCCCATATGGCTACTCAGGAGTTCGAACGGGCGATGCACGAAAAGCTGTCCGCCAGCATCGTGACTCGCATGGCCCGTGATGGCGAGCCGCAGCGGATCTGGAATGAATTGATGCGGACCGCGCCGAGCGAGCTCAAAGATTTTTTGGACGATATCGCGTTTGCCCGGGAATTACTGAGGTGCGCGGTTCGCATCGAGGAAACTTCGGACCGCACTTGGCTCGGCGCGAGGATCAAACGCGTGACCAGCAACGTTTCGGTCATTTCCGATGCGCGCGCTCAACTCGATGAGGCTCACGATTCTATTCTCGCGTTAATGAAAGACGGGACCATCGGGAGCGCGGAAGCCGTGAAGCGCGGCGAAGCGATTATGGAAGAAGCTCTGCGTCCGCTTTTCGCATTTGTCGATCAGCGCCGCTGGGAGCAACGCCGCACCATCTCGGCGAGCGACCTCGTGGCCGAAGTGAGCGGCTACCACTGACTCCCGCAAAGGGGGTGTCCTCTATTTTGAGGACACCCCCTTTGACGGTCGCTTGAAATGTTCGGACGGCTTTCGCTAACGCATTTTTGCGTTAGCAATGGAATCAATGGGTTAGTGCAGGGCAAAACTGCGATGGAGGATTTATGGAACATCACGACATT
>Ga0302178_10002057_pt1 | contig 16275 bp, 19 predicted proteins | sample I_Palsa_E1_3_FD_198790 | JGI IMG/M metagenome (GOLD analysis project Ga0302178, IMG submission 198790) | Peat permafrost microbial communities from Stordalen Mire near Abisko, Sweden - I_Palsa_E1_3 | ecosystem: Environmental > Terrestrial > Soil > Palsa > Peat permafrost | place: Sweden... | reverse complement strand
GCCCGCTGACCGCCGGGCTGGTCAAGAACGGGACCCTGAAGACCTACCACGGCTACCCGCACGGCATGCCCACCACGCACGCCGACGTCATCAACGCCGACCTGCTGGCCTGGCTGCAGCAGTAGCGCGTACCACGGCCCGTTCGGCAGAGATAATGCACTGATCCCGAACGGGCCGTGGCGCTACGGTCCGCATCCGGCAGGACTGTACTAAAGGGCGGCGAGGTCGAGTTCGAGTGGGCTGCGGGTCTGCAGCTCAGTGGCCGAGGCGTTGAGATCCCAGTCCTTACCCCCTCTGACCTGGAGCCGGTGAGCGGGATCGAACCGCTGACCTGCCGTTTACAAGAAGCCCGGCCCGACGCTCCGGGAGCGCTACCTGCACAGATGGCACGGTCTCATGCCGCCGATGACGCTAATCGCACCGTTTGAACAGATGGCCCGGTCCACGAACCGGTCCACGGCTCGCCACGGCCATCACCTCATGCCGATCACATAACGTCATCATGGCACGCGCGGCCACCAGCCATACCGCCGACCGTAGCAACGGCGAGAAGGCCATCGAAGACGACCTGCACGGACTCGGGATCGGCCACGTCGTCAGCCCGCACAGGGGCAACCGACAAGGCGCGTTAGACCGCCGAACGACGGCCCGCGTTCCGCCGCGCCGTCAAGTAGCGAACCGGCAGCGAAAGCCGGATCAGGACCCTCAAAGCGGCAATACGGGTGAGACCGCGCCTGCCTGGACGGCACTGAGGGAGCCCGGAGCTGGGCCGGGCGCGATGTCCTCGCCCACAACCTGGTCAAGATCAGCGCCCTGCTGGCTGACGCCCGCCAGCCACGCTGCCGCAACCCCTCCCGAACTCAGCCCTCAGACTTTTCAGGTCGAAGTAGCGGAGGCCCTGCCCGGCCTCGTCGCCGACGCCGCGGTGTAGTGTCACGGGCATGAAGCTCGCCGCCCGCACCGCGGCAGCGACTAGCGCGGTGCAGGCGGCGAGCTTCATATGCCACCGGGGCTTTGCTGCTATCCCTCCTGCTGCCACGTGCACCCGCCGTTAATGTCGAACGCGTACGCCCCCGCCAGATCCACCGTGTCAGGCCCGGTGAAGTTGTTGTTGCTGATGATGTCGTTGATCGTGTCAGTGCCCGACAGCGTGGCTTCGTAGCACTGCCCCCCGCCGCTGGTGTGCCACGTCCCTCCGGGTATGTCCTGGCCGATGACATACACCCCGTCGTCGCTGATCTGGGTGGCCTCGCCCTGCGCGTTCGCTGTCGGGGTCACGGACACGGTAGCGGTCACGGTGGGCCCGGCCGTAACGGTGACCGTCGCTCCGGGATCATGTTGGATCATGGTGACGGTGGGAGCCGGGGCGGCTGAGGTGCCGGTCCTGCCGCCCAGCACCGCACCGAGGGCGCCCGCGAAAAAGAGCGCCGCGACGGCGAGAAACCCGGCCAGCACCTTGTAGCGGACGGACCAGGGGTCTTTCGCCCCGCGGCCGGACGGCGGCACGTAGCCGGGCTGCTGCAGTGGCGCGATCCGGCCCTGCGGAGAGGGCTGCTGGCCGTAGGGCTGCTGCGGTGGCGGCGAATGCTGCGGCTGGTACTGGTTCGGGTCCTGCTGCCCGTACGGCTGGTGCGGCGGATACTGAGGCTGGCCCCGACCCTGACGCGGGTCTTGCTGCCCGAACGCGTCCCATGGCGGCTGATCATCCCATGGCTGCTGGTCGCTCATGATTCCCTCCCCGGCGCGGCTGCATTGCCGCGCTCTCCCGGACAGTGGACGCGCCAAAGGCACCAAAGGTGTGCAGAGAGCGCAAACCTGACGTAGTCCCGTGACCGGGCTGTGTTCAGGTGTCTGCCCTGTCGCAGAAAAGGAGGGGGAGTCACGGCGGCGCGGCGCCCAGTTGGTGCAGGAAAACCGACGCGCTATCGAGGAAAACACCCCGCTTACTGCGGTAAATCACGCCCAGATGTGCGTCTTAGAGATCTATGCGACCGAGGCCAAGATCCGTGAGGCCTCAAGGATTCCGGGGCCTGGGACACGCGGTGGTTACGAGCCTGCGTCAGCTTTGCTCCTTCTGTACACCATTGCCACTTTTTGCGCGTCCACTGAGTGGGGAGAGCGCGCCACTGTGGCCGCGCAGGGGAGGGAAATCATGACCTACCAGCAGCCAGACGACCCATATCAACAGCAGAGCCGCCCGTCGTTCACACCGCACCAGCAGGGGCAGCCGCCTTACACCCCGCCGCAGGGGCAGCAGGCCCCCTACCAGCAGCCGCGGGGACCGTACTACGCCCAGGGTGCGATTCAGCCCGCAGTACAGGACCAGCGCAGGTACCCTCCGGACCCGCAGAGCTATCCTCCGCAAGCTCCCCAGGCTGGCCACCGCGCCCGTCGTCAGGCCGGGGGAAAGCAGTACTCGCTTCGTGGCGCCGAGAGCTTCTGGTACGTGCTCGGCTGCATCGCCATGGGCGCGGCTTACTTCTCCAAGATCCCGGGCAAGAAAGCGGCCTGCGAGGTCTTCAGCGAGCTCCAGCTCGACGGGCAGGGGTCCAGCCGCGGCTACTCGCTTCGGGGGATGGAGGGCTTCTGGTACGTCCTGATGTGCCTCGGGTTCGGCACCGGGTACTTCGCCAAGGTGTCGGCGAAGAAGGCGCTATGGGAGCTCGTCCGCATGGTGCAGTCCTCGCCCGGCGAGTATGCCGGGGCGATCAGCCGCGCCCTTTCCGGCGCCGCGCCACCGTACCCGCCAGGATTCTGACCGGCCGCTGATCCCTGGGGGGACTTATGCCAAGTCACAGGGCCGGTGATCCGGTAGAGCCACCTGCGGGACCGCCGCCGGGGTGGTACCCGGACCCGGCCGGACGGCCGGTCCTACGCTGGTGGGACGGCGGCCAGTGGACGACCGGGACGCTGCCGGCGCCGGACCTGCAGCCCGGTCCGGCGCACCCGCATGAGGCACCGGGAAGACCGGGCCAGCCGCCCTATCCCGAGTCGCCGTGGGAGCCGTTCCCCAGACACCCGCCTGCTGCTGGCGCGCAGCAGCCTCCGTATTCCGTTCAACCTGCCTTGCGAGGAGGGCAGCACGTTTCCCGGCGCAGGCGACGGCACGCCGGCCGGGTGGCCCTAGTCGCTGGAGGCGCCGTGATAACGGTCATCGCCGCGCTCGCCGCCGTCAGTGCGGCAGGCAGCCACAAGCAGAACGCGTCCCTATCGAGCGCAAGCCGGACGCCCGCGTCGCGGGCTTCGTCCGGATCCGGCGACTGTCAGAGCCAGGACGTCGCCTGGGCGCCAGCCGGTGAGAAGCATCAGGAGGCCTTCGGCACCGCCTTGAAGAAGGTGCAGGACGAGAACGACCAGGTCGCCGGTGACATGCAACAGGGAAACAGCCTCACCGCGGACACAAACAGCCTGGCGGGGGATCTGGGTTCGCTCCTTGGCGCCATTTACGACATCAAGTCCGACCCGCCACCCTCCTGCATCCCCGGCTTCGCCCACGACTACTCCAGCGCGATGGATGCCTTCAGCAATTATGGCGTCGACCTGACGCTGATGCTCGGCGCGCTTAACGAGGGGAACATGACCAGTGCTCAAGCCGACATTGCTCTTGCTTCCGCCGCGCAGTCGGACGGCCTCGCAGCGATGCAGTCGGCCCTCGGCGACCTGAACACATACAATGCGAGCGAGTCGTGATCGGAGCTGGCCGCATCCCGATGACGCCGTGATACCGGAACGCGTGATCGATGAGCGCCCGGAAGCGGACCGGATTCTCGTCGCGCAGATCGATGGCATAAGCTCAGTCTCTCGAAATTCGACATAGGGTCGTCCTGCGTCGTACCCTGTCCTTGTGAGCGCCCCGAAGATCCGGCTTACAGCGGTGATCATGGACGTCCTCGACGTCCTCACCAACTCCCCGCCCGACAACCCTGCATGGGGACTGCGGCTGTGCGAGCAGACCGGCTACGGCACCGGGACGATCTACCCGGCGCTGGACCGGCTCATGAAAGCCGGGTGGATCACCGACCACTGGGAAGACCCGCCTCCCGAAGACAGGCCCGCACGCAGGTTCTACGAGATGACCTCCACGGGCCGCGAGCAATACGCGTCAGCGCTTCGGGCGCATCGCGAACGCCGCGCGGCATGGCTTCATCCCGCGCCGCGAGGAGCAGCAAGCGCGTGAAGCTGCAACTGGAGGTACGACGGGCGCTGCTTTCACTTGCGCGGAACGGCATCTTGTTCCTCATCGTCGTGGTATTGACCTGGGTCTTTGCCGTGTTCATTGCTGAGCTCTCTATCAACGGTTTGACGAGCCTTGCTACTCTGCTCGCTGGCCGTGAACGGCCAGCGCTGCGTGACGAGTGGCGTGCGCACCTGGCCGGCGAAAGCGGCTACGACCCGGTCACCCGGACGAAGGTCAGGCAAGCGCTCGGTTTCATCGTCTCGGCCGTCCGGTTCAGGCTTGCCGACGCCGCCGACCTGGCGTGGCGGCCGGCCGATGCCGTGCTTGGCTCGCGATTCCTGTCCAACCTGTTCGTATGGGGTCCGGTCATCGTGACGCTCATCGCCGTTGTCCGCCACGACGGCCGGTTCGGGCTCGTGGCCGATGACCAGGACCCTGTCGCGCTGGGCGCATTCCTCTACGTGGCGATCAAGACCGGCCGCTGGCGGCGGGGAGTCAAGCCGCCCGAGCCCAAGGCCAGACGCGTCAAGGAATAGTCAGGGTCGGCCTAGATAGTAACCGGTTTAGGCGTAAAAATAGAACGCATGATCGATGAACGCCCGCCGAGGTGTCTTGCGCGGCGGCCGGGGCTGGCGCGGGGTTCTGGCCGGCGAGCTCGCGGTCGATGAGGCGCTGGAGCCAGGCGGAGCGGGTGTCGTCGCCGCGGGCCTGGTCGATGCGGGCGAGGGTGTCCTTTGGGACTCTCAGCTGTACGACAGGGCTTCCTGGCCGGTATGCCTTGGGCTCAGATGCGCGCAACTCGGAGACCTCCAATGGAACGCACTCGGAACAGCGGTTCCGCAAGGCAAGCAGCGTCGCGAGGAGAACTTTGGTCAACCCTGGGGCGTGTTCGCCGGTTAATGTATGACAGGTAGCCGTTGCAGCTTGAGCAGACTTTCGCCCGGATCCAGCCGTGAGCGTGGCAGTGGTCTTTTACCAGGGGGCAGTCCGTCTTGCCGCAGCCTTCGCAGCTTTTCGCTGGAGGCGCCGGCGGAAGGCGGTGCTGAACGAGCGTCTCGCTTACACGGCCTCCTGGGTACGGTGCTGTACGACAGGAGGGTAGCGGCGTTCGCGGGGCCGGGCGCGGCGCGGCGGACGGGCCGGTTACGTCACCTGTGCCTGCTATAAGGGTCTAAAGGTGAAGCCGCCGCCGGGGTCGTCCGGAGCGGGTGGCCGCTCCGTAGTGCCGGGTTCCTGCTCGCCGGGCCGAGCGGGTTCCTCGTCGTCCAGGTCGTCGGCATCCGGCTCTCTTGATTGTCCCGCCGGCCCGCGCTTCCCCGGCTGCGCGGGTTCGGAGTAGGGCGGGGATTGCCTCTGGGCGGGGGGTGTGTCCACAACCCAGGGGCGGGGTCCCCTGAGGGACGCTCTCATGGGCGTTCGCGCGGTGGTGTCGCCGGGCGGGCGTGCGGGCGCGGCCGGCCTGGTGTGGCCCGTCTCGTACGGCTTGAGCGTGGACGGCGCAAGGTCTTCGCCGCGGGTGGTGCCACGGGACTCAGGCTGTCCCTGGCCAGGTGGGCTCGTACCGGGCGCGTCGCTCAGCGCGAGGGTGGCGTGTACCTGGGCTTCGGCCAGGATCTGGCTCCGGCGGACGCTGTCCTGCACGTCGGGCAGCTGCTTGAGCAGATGTTCAGCCTTGGCGTGGTGCTCACGGGCGCTGCTCATCATGGCCTCCGGTTGCCGGGGCGTGCGCTCCTGATGGAATGACACACCCAGGCCGCTGGCAATGCAATACCCAGGCGGCATGCGGAAGCCCGGCCAGCGGGTGACCGTTAGGAACTGCTGCTCGCCGAGCCGGTGGGCGGTGCCGCAGCTTCCGGCTTGACGGGAATCTCTACCACGCTGCCCTTCCGTTTCCGCCCGTTGCCGAGTTGAACAACCGGCCACACCATGCGGCCCAGCGTCTTGTCTCTGAGGGGCGCGTCTACGACGGCCATGGCGGTAGCGAGGTCGACGACGGCGTAGCACTGCGCTCCGGGTTCGAGCCGGTGCGGGAGCGCCGTCCCGAGGGGGTTGCCGATAGTGCCGAACCCGAGATGCTGCCCGCCCTTGCCCTCCGTGTGCCAGAGGCATTCCTGCACGGTGATGGATAGGCGCCCGGTGTTCTGGATGACGGCGAACACCATGACGCCGGGATAGCCCTGGTGCGCGGTCGCCGAAAGGAGCTCGCCTGTCAGGAAAGTCGGCTGATCTGAGTTCAGTCCTGGGAACAGGCGGGACAGGTACACGCCGAACCGGGTGTCGACGCGGACCCGGCTGCCGGACCACACGAAGGTGACGAAGGCGAAGACGGCCGTGACGATTGCGAGCAACGCCAGGGCGGCGGTGGCGATGGCGGTGATCTCGCCCGACAGGTCCGCTGACATGGCGGGAAGCGTACTGCTGCGCGGCGGCGACCATGCGGAACCCCGGCCAGCGGGTTACCGGGTTTCCGCGCGGGCTCATCAGCGCGGCAGGCGCACCTCGTTGCCCACGATTCTCACCGGGGCTTCTCCAGTCGGGTGCCCTTTGCCCGGCGTGCGGCAGCCGTGGCCCGGGGATTCAGGCGGGAGTAAAGGTTATCGAAGCTGCCGGTCAGCTCGTCCTGGCTCACCCTCAGCACCTCGATGTCGGGAGCGATGGCGCCCTGGAAGTCCCACACGCTCACCGTCCGGCCGTCGGTGACGACGTAGTAGGCAGGGAGGGCCCACAGGGCGTAGCTGCGCACCTGGGCGACCGCTTTCATCAATTCCTTCTCGTCCTTGATCAGCCGCTTGCACTCCACCAGCACCAGCGGCTCGCCCTCTTGCAGGTCGTGCTTGTCGCCGCCGAAGTACAGCAGGTCGGCCTCGATCCGCCCCGGCTTGCTGCCGCGGGCCATGGAGATGCTGAACCCGGCTGCTTCTTGGTCCTCGCTGTATCCCAGGCCCTCCCGGAACAGCGGCGAGGCGAAGTGCATCTCGACTTCCCGCTCGGTGTCCGTCCGCACCGATGCCATGTGCGCGAACCACTCCGCCGACGGTTCCGGGTCGGGGCTGGTTTCCACGACGGGAACCGGCACCGGCATCGACATGACCAGCCAGTCGTCGCGTTTCGCTTCCTCGAGAGACGGCTGCACCATGATTCCGGCCTCTGCCATGAGCTGCTCGATCTTCTCCCGGCGCGGGGCGTTCAGCACCTGGTAGCCGAACAGCTCCTTGAACCGGTGCGCCTTCACCTTGCGCGCTCCGCGCTGGCTGACTCTGATTGACTGGGCAATCGTCTCGATGATCTCTGCCGGGTCTTTCTCCCTTGCCATGTCCCGCTCCTCTCCCGGTGACGGCTGCTTCCTGGCAAACGTAGGACGCGCCAGAGACGGCGGCAGTGCACGGGCAGTGCGAACCTGCCGCCGCACCGTAACCTGCCCGTATCCGAGGGCGCACCCGGAGGTCCGGGGCAGGCGCGAAAAGAACACTCGCGTCGCGCCGGGCTGCGGCAGCTGAGGGCCGATCCGGCGCAGCGGACCGGGAGCACCTAGAAGCGAGCGGTAACAGTACTGCGCCATGATGTCTCCGTGAAGAGCTTCCGCAAGGCGCGGACACCAGACGACGTTCGGCCACAGTGGAGACCGATCCCGGCCTGGACGTGGACGCTTATCGCCATCGCTGCCGTCGCACTCAGGTCCTTCGTCATCACCACTTGGCTGCTGACCATCGCCAGTCACGCCGGAGTAGGCGCCAACCTCGCCGCCGCCCGGCTCGACGCCGTCCGTACCGGACTAGCCGCAGGCGGCGGAGCGGGCGCAGCTGTCGGCCTCATGCTCGCCTTCCGCCGCCAGCACCACCAGGAAATCGCCACCCTCCTGACCGACCAAGACGCGACCCAGCGCCGTATAACCGAGCTGTACACCAAGGCTGTCGAACAGCTCGGCAGTGATAAAGCCCCTGTCCGGCTCGGCGGTCTGTATGCCCTCGAACGCCTCGCCCATGACAACCTCTCCCAACGCCAGACCATCGTCAATGTCATCTGCGCCTACCTGCGCATGCCCTTCCCGGCGACGCTAGAAAGCGGGGCGGTGCCTGGTCCGGACAGAGATGTCGAACGCGCAGAAACCAAGATCACATCGGGGCCCTCGGATAATACCCGGCAGCAAGAAAAACAAGTCCGCCTCACTGCGCAACGCATTCTTTCCGATCACCTGCGCTATGAAGGCACCGGCCAGGAGCTGGCTCAAACCACATCATCACGTCTCTGGCATGGCATACGCTTGGACCTCACTGGCGCTACCCTCATCGATGTCAACCTCGCCAATTGCTTCATCGGTGATGCTCGGTTCGACGCGGCGGCCTTCAGCGGCGACGCTCGATTCGTCGGGGCGAGCTTCAGCGGCGACGCCCGGTTCGCTGAGGCGAGCTTCAGCCGCATCGCTCGGTTCGACGCTGCAGCCTTTAACGGCGACGCCGGGTTCGGGGAGGCGACTTTCAGCGGCGCCGCCCGATTCGTCGGGGCGAGCTTCAGCGGCGATGCCCGGTTCGCTGAGGCGACTTTCAGCTGCACCACCTGGTTCGATGGGGCAACCTTTAGCGGCACCGCGCGGTTTGCAAGAGTAACCTTCAACAGCGGTGCTCGGTTTGCCGGGGTGACCTTTAACGGCATCGCTCGCTTCACTGAGGCAACCCGCCGCCCCCTCCTGGCTCGGCCTGAACCGCGAGGCATACCTGGCCGAGCTGGCCAAACTGCGGCACTGGGCCGATACCGTGCTGCGCCAGCACTACTCCGGTTACGAGCTCCGGGACTGCTGGCCCTGCCACATCCACGCCGTCTGGGAACTGTCCACGCTGGCCGCCGCCTGGCATCACGCGTACGCCGGCCAGCGTCCCGACCTTGCCCGCGCCCTGGAGTTCTACGACCGCTGGCTGCCGGGCACCATGCGCCGCGTCGCGCACATCACTAGCGCATGCAACCCCGATTGCGTCACGCGCCGCCGCCACTTGTGACGCTACAGCGAGCAGCTCCAGCCATCGTCTCTGAGCTGTCAGCCGTTTCACCCGCAGCTGCGGCGTCAGCTGCGGGCACGGAAGGTGCCCCAGTTCGGCACGATCTCGATCAGGCCATCGTCGGCAAGGCGGCGCAGGGCCTTGGTGATGGTGTTGCGAGCCACCCGGTAGTGGGCAGCCAGTTCGGCCACCGGAGGGAGCCGTTCGCCGGGAGCCCATTCCCCGGCCTCGCAGCGCCGCCGCAGATCGGCCTCGACATGTCGAGAGGGCAGCTCAGGTCCCCGTGGCGGCATAGCACCATGATCGCAAGCCGTCTCTGACCTGCGCACACTGTCTGTACTAGCTCATACTGTCTATACCATCTACAGTGGATAGGAACTCTGCTCACCCCGAGCTAGGCAAGGACCGTCATGCCCCATCTTCCCTCCCCCAGCGCCACCCTCGCCGTCACCGCGTTCGTGCGCGAGCACCCGTGCTGGACCGCGTTCTGGGACAAGCGCCACGGTCTGTGGCGCGTCACCCAGGACGACCCCGACTCCGACCTGCGCCGAGCACACCGACGCCGACGCGGTCATCGCATACATGGCAGCCCACGGCTGACAAAGCCACGGCACAGCCAACTGATCGGTTATCGCACCCATTAGATGGGTGATTAGGACCAGAGTCCGGGTGCCAGCAAGTTGGTATTCTCGATTGGCGGCAAGCCATCGTCAAGTCCACGCAGCCGGTGGTACGTGTCACGCATGGTCGCACGGTCGGGGAGATGCTCTGTACCCGCAGCCCGCCCCAGGACGGTCAGCGTGCTTGCCAATGTGATGGACCCGACCTGGCGACCGCTGATACTAAGTCGTTGCAATCGGCCGATTTCGGAGGTGGCAATCACGGCGCCAAGTCCGTCATCCATGAGTATGGTGACCGACTGCCCTGACTCAGCGGCCACGACAGCATGCGCTATCACCATGGTCTCGCCTAGATCTTTAGACCGTTTTCTGCGCTCGTGCATCGGGAGTCCACCGATTCGCTGAATTACGGCCGCAAGCTCCGGCGTCACATCGTCGGGCAGTATCTCGATCCAGCGAGGCGTGAGCTTTCTCCAAACCGTCGCCGCAGCGCGAAAGCGGTCGTCTTGCCGAGACTTTCGTAGCACCTCATCCTCAACGGTCTCGGGCACGCTGAACGGCCCGATGACCGAAATCAGGAGACGTTCTTTGTTAGAAGACAGGAAGTTTAAGCCGGGACCGGCATCGATGATCGGCCTGACGCTCATCTGTCATTTCTCAGCGCTGTGGTGTCCCCGATCTTATCGTCGGCCTTACCAAGGTCCTCGTCCAACGCAGCGAGGTCAACATGCACGTCGGGCAGGTCGGCTGGATCCGCCCATGCTACAGGCCGCTCGACCGGAGCCACGCCTGCCTCTTCCAGTTCGCCTACTGCCGCCGTCAGAGTAATCCCTCTGAGCGTGGCGATAGCTTGTGCGGGCAGTACGCCTTCCACATAACCGGTGATCGCCCTTGCGAGCAGTCGTTGCGGCGCCCGGCGCCGGTCGGAGTTGGCTTGCAACAGGTGGTACTGGTCTGCCCAACCGAATCTAGCCGCCAGTTGAGGCGCGCTACGCGTCCTCCATTCCTGTTTGAGGGCATCGTCGATGCACCCGGTCTGCTGCATTGCGATCGCAGCGATCTGAGGTGATACCAAATAACGCTGCACAACGGCCGACAAGGTTGACAGGCCAACTGGGAGCTGAGGCTGGATGAACTCTCGTAGTCCATCAATAGGAACGAGCAAATGGCGTGCGAACGCGTCAGCACGGATCTCCGCCGGACTGCGGTCACTCCAGTCACCCATGTCGCTGTCTACCCAGTCTTCGAATAGAACGTGGCCTAGTTCATGAGCCAGCGTGCTGCGCTGCCGCATAGGGTTCCTGGTGCGCGCCACGCCGATAAACACAGTCCCACGCAATGGATCCCGCATTGTCAGACCATGCTCGTCTGGGCCGACATCAAGCACGGCCACGTCGATACCGGTCGCCTGCTCGATGAGCTCCACAAGATCGCCCAGCGGCTGCACGCCAAGGTGATGATCCTGACGGAACCGCGTGGCAGTCGCGCAGCCCTCCGTCTCCGCGGTCAACGTCCCACCTCGATAAGACCGTTACCGGGATGGCCTGGTCGTAAAGGTAATCGTCCAGCTCGAGGAAATGCAGCAGCGCTTCACGCATGCCGTCCATGTCTGCATGGTTGGTAGCCCGCGCCGCACACTCAACCCGCTCAGCCACCTTCCCTGTCCCGGCCAGCTCCACGACCGTGACTCCTGTCGCCCAAGCGATAGCAGCCAGTTCAGGCATTTTTGCAATCCGCTGCCCAGAGATGATACGAGACAAGGTTGATTGTGAAATGCCAGTCGTGTCTGCAAGTACGCGCTGGCTGAGGCCTGCCACCGTACATGCAAGCTCGATCCTCATGCCAACCTCAGTTATCGCCACGGCAACTCCAAACGCCTTGAATCATGATTGCCATGTCTGATTCAGTGTATGTCAAGACCAGCTCCGGCGCTAGCTGAGGTGTCCATGATGGCATGTCTCTGTGAGCCGCAACGTGCGGCTAGGTCATGACTGAGCAGATGACGGAGTAGATCTGGCGGTCAACTGCGCTAGATAGGCGGCGGCCCGCCTGTCTACCTCGGGGACCGGGTCGGCGTAGTGCCGCAGCGTGGTCGCACCGCCGCCGCTGTGGCCGAGGCGGGCGGCGGTGTTGCGCAGGTCGAAGCCGCCGGCCAGGAGCTGGCTCGCGGTGTAGTGCCGACCGCCCTTGATGTCGAGATCCACCCCGGCAGCCTCCGCGGCGGCCGCGATCTGGTGCGTCACCCAGTCAGGGTTCCACGGCCGGGCGTGGGACGGGTCGTTGGAGAACAGGTACACGTCATCGCGCAGCTCGACGCCGACCGCGGCCAGGGCGGTCCGGGTCTCGTCGAGGTAGCTCATGATCAGTGCGCAGGTTTCCGGGTCGATGGCGAGCCAGCGGTCCTGGTGGGTCTTGGTGTCCTTGCGGACGCGCTGACCGCCGCGCACGACGTAGTTGAAGGCGACGTGCACCGTGCCACGGTCGAAGTCGATGTCGCAGATCTGCAGGCCGCACAGTTCGCCGCGGCGCACGCCGGTGATGACGACCAGCCACAGGTACAGGCCCAGGGCGGCGCTGTGCGCGCGGGCCTGGGCGATCACCTTGGCCACGTCTTCCGGTGAGGTGGCCGCGATGGACTTGCGGGTGGTGGTGGGCGGCTTGGCTGACGCAGCAGGGTTCCGTTCGGTCCACTCCCACCGCTGGGCGGCCGCGAACGCGCCGGACAGGATGCTGTGGATACCTCGGATCGTGCTGGCCTTCATCGGGTGGCAGACGTGCGGGCGGCACCCGGCCCGTTGGCAGTCGTGGCCGGGACCGGGACGTCGGCGGACCGGGCGCGGATCACTGTCGGGCTCTCCGGCCACGACCGCGTTGCGGCCGTGCCGCACCAGGATCAGGCCGTCGGTGGCCAGCGCTTCGAGGGCTGCCCGGATGACGCCGGTACCGATGCCCTGAGAGGAGCTCAGTTCGGCGATCGATGGCAGCTCATCGCCGGGGGCGAGGCGGCCGGACTGGATAGCCTCGGCGAGCATATCGGCGACCTGCCGGGAGGCCGGACGGCGGTCGCGAGCCTTAATCACCAGGGCCGGGATGTTGCGGTGCTCGATGAACGGCCTGCCGGTGCAGGAAAGGTCGCCACAGCGCTTCAGCCGGGCGTACAGCTGGTCGAGGATGGGGCCGCGGACCTTCCGCACCTCGATATGCCCCAGAGCGGGCTTGATGGTGCGGCGGATGAAACCCTCGTTGGTCTGCCGCGTGGACACGTCCCATGGAGCGATCAGCGCGTACTCATCCAGGAGCGCCGCGACGGTCGCGGCGGACTCGGGGGTGCGGCCTTCGGAGGCATCCTTCAGTAGCCTGCCGAGCTCGATGCGCGCCTGCTGCTCCGTCTTGGCCGTGGCCTTGAGGCGGATGGCGCGCCCGGTGAGCGGGTCGGTCCCGACGTAGACGGTGACGCGGAACGACATTCGTCCCACGACTCATCCCACGGAAGGTGGTCCAAGGGGGTCCTTACCCCCTCTGACCTGGAGCCGGTGAGCGGGATCGAACCGCTGACCTGCCGTTTACAAGACGGCTGCTCTGCCAACTGAGCTACACCGGCGGGAGACTCTGTGCATGGTAGCCGATCCGGGCGGGTTACGGCTTGTGGGCGACCAGCGCGCAGTTATACGACTCCCGGGCGTTCGGCGGTACCGTGACGCCGGGCTCCGGCCGCCACTGCGGCGTCCATACCAGGCCAGGTTCGATGATGTCCAGGCCGACGGCGAGCTTCGCGATTTCCGTGCGGGTGCGCACGTGTGCTTGCTCCGTCGCCCGGTCGAAAACCTTCGCGGCGTCGGTCACCTCGGCGATCGCGTCCGGCGTGGCGTGCGAGATCGCGACATGACTGCCCGAGGGGAACGGGCCGTGCAGCCGCGCGATGAGGCCGACCGGATCGGCCTCGTCGGCGATGAAGTGCAGGACGGAAAGAAGCAGGAAGGCCACGGGCTCGGTGAAGTCGATGAGGGATCTCAGTTCGGGATCGGCGAGGATGGCCTCAGGCGCGTGCAGGTCCTGGTCGATGACGGCCGTGGCGGGAATGGCGTGCAGCATGTCCCGTGCGTGCGCGAGCACCACCGGGTCGTGGTCGACGTAGACGACCCGGGCATCCGGGCAGGCCTCCAGCGCGAACTCGTGGGTGTTGCCCGCGGCCGGCAATCCCGCCCCGATGTCGATGATCTGCCGGATGCCCGCCTCGCCGACCAGGTACCTAACCGCCCGCCGCAGGAACCCGCGGTTCCACTGAACCGCCGGGCGCGCGTTCGGCAGCCAGCCGACGATATCCTCGGCGGCACTCCTGTCGGGCGGGTAGTTATCCTTGCCGCCGAGCAGGAAGTCGTAGATCCTGGCCGAACTCGGGATGTCGGGTCGAAAGGCTGTTCTCCACTCGTCGCTGCCGTGCACTGGGTAGCACCTCGTTCTGCCGGGACATGGTCCCGCTCCCCCCCAAACGACCAAATCATAACCAACGGCGGATTCGCTGACCACAGGTCAAGAAGGGAACCCTTATCCCGGCATGTCCCGGGAGGGCCCGGGAGGGCCCGGGAGGGCCCGGTCACGGCGGGAGGATGCCCGCCGGGACCAGACGGGTTTCGCGGCGCGGCACCGGACGGCCTTTTCCGTCCGGTACCGCCGTGGCGGGGCAGCCAGGAGCGCGTTACCGGAGCCGGGATCGGACCGCGGCCACCTCGTACAGCGCGATGCCCGCGGCCACGCCCGCGTTCAGCGACTCGGTGCGGGCCGCGATCGGGATCCTGACCAGCACGTCGCAGGTCTGGGCGACGATCCGGGAGAGGCCGCGCCCCTCCGACCCGATCACCACAGCCAGCGGGGCGGTAGCCAGCTCCAGGTCCCGGATCCCGGTGTCCCCGGCGGCGTCCAGGCCCGCCAGGAAGACCCCCGCCTCGCGGTAGGCCTGCAGGGCGCGCGCCAGGTTGACGGCGCGCGCCACCGGCACCCGGGCCAGCGCCCCGGCCGACGCCTTCCACGCTCCCGCCGTGACGCCGGCGCCGCGGCGGCCGGGAACGATCACCCCGTGCGCGCCGAACGCCGCCGCGGACCGCACCACGGCACCCAGGTTGCGCGGGTCGGTGACGCCGTCCAGGGCGGCGATCAACGGCAGTTGCCCGGCGTCCGCGGCCCGGGCCAGCAGGTCGTCGGGATGCGCGTAGTCATAGGGCCGGACCCGCAGGGCCAGGCCCTGGTGCAGCGCGCCGCCGGTGTGCCGGTCCAGCTCTGCGGCGCCCGCCTCCAGGACGGCTATCCCGCGGTCGGCGGCCAGCTTGATGGCCTCGCTTATCCGGTCGTCGTGCTGCACCCGCGTCCCGACGTACAGGGCCACCGACGGGATCCCGGCCCGGAGCGACTCGACGACCGAATTGCGCCCGGCGACGAACTCCGCCGCGTCCCCGGCCCCCCGCGGCGCCCGACCCGAAGACCCCGAAGAACCCGAAGACCCCGTAGGTCCCGAAGACCCCGTGGGTCCCGAAGACCCGGACGAGCCCGCGGGCGAGGAACCTGATGACCGGAAGGACGCCGAGGACATGTAGGGCCCAGCGGGCGAGAACGACGAGCCGCGGTCATCGCCTTGACGGCGGTCCCGGGACCCGTCGCCGGAAGCGGCCGAGGCGCGCCGCTGGGCGGGGTGCCCGGGCCGCATCGCCGCGGGCGGGGTCGGCCCCTTGCCCTCGAGCTTGTGCTTGCCATAGCCGCCGGTACCCGGACGCGGCTTGCCTGACTTGGTCAGACCAGCGCCCGCGCGGCCGGTACCTGCCCCGCCGGCCCGGCCAGCGCCGGCTCCGGCCCGGCCCGGCCAGCGCCGGCTCCGCCGGCTCCCGCGCGGCCGGCGCCGGCCCCTGCACCACCAGCTCCGGCACCCCCGCGTCCGGTTCCGGCGCGGGTACTCCCGGCACGGCCGGCTCCGCTACGGCGCGGCCGGGCGCCACCTGCTCCGCTCAACGCTTCAGCTCCCATCGTGGGCCCTCAGGAGTGTCCTCGACGATGACGCCGATCTCCTCAAGGCCATCCCTTATCGAGTCCGCGGTCGCGTAGTCCCGGCGGGCCCGTGCCGCATCCCGCTGCTGCAGGGTCAGTTTGACCAGCGCCCCGAGCACAGACCGCAGCCGGTCGCCGGACCCGCCCTGCGCTCCGGCCCACGGCGGCGCGAGCGGATCGAGGCCGAGCACGTCGAGCATCGCCCTGAGCCTGACCAGCATGGCGCGGGCGCCGGCCTTGTCCGAGGCGGCCAGCGCCTGGTTGCCGTCCCTGACGCACGCATGCACGGCCGCCAGGGCCGTCGGCACGCCCAGGTCGTCGTCCATTGCCGAACGGAACGACACCGGCAGCCCGCTCTGGTCACCGTCCGCGCGGCCGGACGGCTCCCCCAGATCGTAGTCGATCCCGAGGCGGCCGAGCGCCTCGCTGGCCCGCACCACGAAACGCTCGATCC
>Ga0302178_10002054_pt1 | contig 16285 bp, 15 predicted proteins | sample I_Palsa_E1_3_FD_198790 | JGI IMG/M metagenome (GOLD analysis project Ga0302178, IMG submission 198790) | Peat permafrost microbial communities from Stordalen Mire near Abisko, Sweden - I_Palsa_E1_3 | ecosystem: Environmental > Terrestrial > Soil > Palsa > Peat permafrost | place: Sweden... | reverse complement strand
GAGCCCTGGCGGCCCAGGCTGCCGCGGGAGCGCTGTACGCCGGGCGCTGGAGGCAGGCGCGCATCCGGGCGCGCACGCTGGTCCTGCAGGGCGGCGCAGATACCGTGGTCGACCCGCGCAACGGAAGGCTGCTCGCGGACCGGATCCCGGACGCTCGGCTCGTGACCTTCCCTGAGCTGGGCCATCTGCTTTTCTGGGAGGATCCGGACGGCTTCACCGATGCAGTGACATCATTCCTGCTGGCCGGACGCGGAGGCCAGGAAGTATCCGCACGCCGCCGTGTCCGGCGCGGCGCTTGGCACCGGACCGGAACACGAGCGGCCGTTAGCCCGACCGGCCCGGCGACGCCCTGACCGCACATCGCCGAATGAGGCAGCGATCAGAAGTGGAAGATGACCCGGGCCGGGACAGTGCCGGCGAGGACGTCGTCGATGGACTGGTTGACCTCGTCGATCTTGTGGTCGACGGCGATTACCTTGGTGCGGCCGGCGGCGTGCAGGGCGAAGACGTCGGCGAGGTCGTTACGGGTGCCGACGATCGAGCCGATGACAGACTTGCCGTTGATGACGGTGTCGAAGATCGGCAGGCTCAGCGTCGCATTGCCAGCGGGCAGCGCGACGCACACCAGGCGCCCGCCGCGGCGCAGCGACTGGTAGGCCTGATCGAACGCCCCGGGCGATGCCGCGAGGGCGACGGCCACATCGGCGCCGCCGAGGGCCTGGATGGCCTCGACCGGATCGGTGGTCCGCGCGTTGACGACGTGGTCGGCGCCGAGTTCGGTGGCCATCGTGAGCTTGTGGTCTTCGACGTCCACGGCGATGACGAACCCGCCGGCGATGCGGGCGTACTGCAGTGCGAGGTGTCCCAGTCCGCCGACGCCGAAGATCGCGACCGTCTCAGCGGGAGCGACTCGGGCGACCTTGATCGCCTTGTAGGTCGTCACGCCCGCGCACGTTAGCGGCGCCGCGTCCCGGGAGGAGATGCTGTCTGGCACCGGCGCGGCGAACGCCGCGGGGACCACGGCGTACTCGGCGAATGTGCCGTTGACGGAGTAGCCCGAGTTCTGCTGCTTCTCACACAGCGTCTCCCACCCGCTGTTGCAGTAGCGGCACTCACCGCACGCGTAACCGAGCCACGCGATCGCGACCCGGTCGCCGATCGCACGGTTGGTTACGCCGGTGCCGAGCTTCTCGACGTAACCGACGCCCTCGTGTCCGGGAATGAACGGCGGTGTCGGCTTGACCGGCCAGTCGCCGTGGGCGGCGTGGATGTCGGTGTGGCACAGGCCGCTCGTCTCGATCCGGACTAGTACCTGACCCGCGCCGGGCTCGGGGATCGGAAGATCCTGCATCTGCAAGGGCGAGTGGAAATTAGTGACAACTGCTGCTCTCATGGTGTGTTCCTGTCAGGAGTGGCGGAAAGGACGTTTACGTCGGGTGCACTCGGCGAGACGCAGGCCGGGGAGCGGGTGACGAAGTGAAGGTTGTCCCCGGCCGGCAGGAAGTCTTCGGGTTCGCCGGAGGCGACATTGTCTGCCCCCAAGCTACACTTGAAGCGAAAAACTAGCAATATTTTTCCAGAAAACTGTGTCCCGTGACTGTGGAGGGGCTGGAGTTTCTCACCAGCCGCGCATCACTGACCGCAGCGCCTACGGCATCGGCGGTTGGCGGCGTCCTGGCTCGTACTTCCAGCGGGCGGAACGCTTGTGTGCTTGTACTTCCGGCGGCCGGAACGGCTCGCGTGCTTGACAAATCAATCAAATGCTTGGTATAGTTAGCAACATAATCCTGAGGAGGAATCATGACCAACACCCACACTGCGGGCGAGCAAGTCCAGGAAGAGTTCCTGAAGACGGTTCGCAGCAGCCAGTCAGCAGTAGTCGAAGCGATCCAGACCTGGGCCCACACGGTCCAGTCCGTCATGCCGGCGCTGCCGGATGCGAAGGTGCCATTTGCCGATAAGCTGCCCAAGCCGCAGGAGCTCATCGCGAGCGCCTACGACTTCGCCGAGCAGCTGCTGGCCAGCCAGCGGAAGTTCGCCGAGGATGTCCTCAAGGCGACCGCGCCGATGCTCACCAGCCAGGATGACGCCCGGGCCAGGAAGAACGGCTCAACGGCGAAGTAGTCCCTACGCGCGCGGCGAACTATGCATGGTTCGCCGCGCGATCGTGGTGCCTGCGATATCCGAGCGAACTCGGGAAGGAACGGAAGGGGTCATGGACGTCGATCAAGGTTTCGGGGTCCGGGTACTTGAGGATCCGCTGACGAACAAGGGCACCGCGTTCTCCGAGGAAGAACGCTCCGGGCTGGGCTTGCGCGGCCTGCTGCCGGCCACGGTGGAGACGCTGGAACAGCAGGTGCGCCGCAGGTACCAGGCCTACCAGGAACAGCCCACCGACATTGCCCGGCACATCAACCTGCGCGCGCTGCAGGACACCAACGAGACGCTGTTCTACCGGCTGGTGTCCGACCACGTCGAGGAGATGCTACCGATCCTTTACACCCCGACGGTCGGGCTGGCCTGCCAGCGCTTCAGCGAGATCTACCGCCGTCCGCGCGGCCTTTTCATCGCCTACCACGACCGCGACCGTATCGGGGAGATCCTGCATAACCGGCCCCGGCGGGAGGTCGACGTCATCGTCGTCACCGACGGGCAACGGATTCTGGGCCTGGGTGATCAGGGCATCGGCGGCATGGGCATCCCGATCGGCAAGTTGTCGCTGTACACGGCGCTGGGCGGCATCGACCCGGCGCGCACCCTGCCGGTACTGCTGGATATCGGCACCGATAACGCCGGGCTGCTGGATGACCCGCTGTACCTGGGCTGGCGGCACCGCCGGATCGGCGGCACCGACTACGACCACTTCGTTGACCGGTTCGTCCAGGCCGTGCGCGCCGAGCTGCCCGGTGTGCTGCTGCAATGGGAGGATTTCGCCACCCCGCACGCCCTGCCGATCCTGGACCGCTACCGCGACCAGGTGCTGAGCTTCAACGATGACATCCAGGGCACGGCGGCCGTGGTCCTGGCCGCGCTCTCCGCGGGGGCAGCGGCCACCGGGTCGCGGCTGCGTGAACAGACCGTGGTGATGCTCGGCGCCGGGTCGGCTGGTATCGGAGTCTGCGAGCAGGTCGTGCGGGCGATGGCGGCCGACGGCCTATCCGAGCAGAGCGCCCGCGCCAGGATCTGCGTGGTCGACATCAACGGCCTGCTCACCACAGACCGCCCGGACCTCAGCCCGGCGCAGCGCCGTCTGGCCCAGCCGCCGACCGCCGTACCCGGCATGGAACCCGGTCGGCCGGCTGGGCTCATCGACGTGATCGACGCTGTGCACCCGACCGCGCTCATCGGACTGTCGACCGCGAGCGGGGCCTTTACCGAACAGGTCGTGCGCCACGTCGCCGCGCACGCCAGCCGGCCGGTCATCATGCCGCTGTCCAACCCGACCAGCCTCAGCGAGGCCCGCCCACAGGATCTCGCCGACTGGACCGATGGTCGTGCGCTGGTCGCCACTGGCTCCCCGTTCCCGCCTATGAGGGTCGGCGACGCCAGCATCCCCGTCGCCCAGTGCAACAACGTCTATATCTTCCCCGGAGTCGGCCTGGCTGTGACCGCCGTGCGCGCAACCCGCGTCACCGACGCCATGATGACCGCGGCGGCCGCCGCCGTCGGTGACGCCGCCACGATCCGGCACGACCCGCACGGGACCCTGCTCCCGGACCGTGCTCAGCTCGCTGGCACCGCGACTGCCGTGGCCAGAGCCGTCGCCAAGGCCGCGGTAGCCGATGCTGTCGCGCCCGCGCTGACCGATGACCAGATCGATCAGGCCATCGACCGCACCAGATGGCGGCCCCGCTATCAGTCCGATCACCGTGTCGTGAGCCGGTAAGGGATGGTACAGATGACGCTGCCCGCCCGGGCCAGGCCCGGGCGCAGCCCCTGATGACGTGATCGTCCGCTAGGCCAGCTCGGCTGCGCGTGTTCGGCGACCCGTACCTCGCACCACGGCCCGTTCGGAGGATCTAAGGCATTAGCCGAACGGACCGTGGTGCTTCGCCTGAGCAGTCTGTCGCGACCTGCGGGGTGAGCTCGCGGGTCACGCGGTGAAGATGTCAGCAGCTGTCACCGCTCGGGTCTGGGTGTCCGGGTGCTCCACGGTGTCTCTCGCGCACACCACATATCTGAGTTCATCGGTATCGGGGGTGAGGGCCGCGGCCTTGCGGATGAGGCCAGCCTTGATGCGCACGGCGTCCACACTCTGCGCCCACTTGGATTCGCCAACCAGGACGGGTACGCGGGTGAGCTCGCGCCGCGCTAGGACCACAGCATCGATCTCTTGCCGGCTGTCATCACTCCACCAAGGACCGACAGCCACGATTCCCTCGCCCAGTGCGCCCTGGTTGGCTACGCGCCGTAGGTACTCGCGGAATGCCTCCTCGTAGACCGGGCCCATGTGCTGGTCGAGGAATGCGGCTAGTGAGGACACGATGGTCTTGCCGAGACCGCGCTCGATCTCCGCCCTGAACCTCATCAAGGGACCTAGGTAGAACGCAAGGTAGTTGTCGATGATGCGGTAGATGCGGCGCCGTGACCGGGTGCCCTCCTCGGTGACAGGGAGCAGGCGCTCGATAATCCGCATTTCCACCAGACGGTCGAGGGTGCGCGTCGGATCGGCGCCGATGGCATCCTTGATCTCACTGTGCTTGGTCCGCCCGGCCGCGATCGCAGTGAGCACGCCGGTCGTATGCTCGCCGGCGCCCACCTCGGTGGCCATCACGAGCAGCCCCTCGGTCAGCAAGGGCGAACCCGGGCGACCGGTTAGTTCAAGCAGGTTCTCGGTAATCGAGGCGCGCTGATCCCACCAGGAGAGATACAAAGGCGTGCCGCCCGCGATCCCGTACACCCGGGCCCGGTCCGCCGGGGCCAGATGCGGAAGCATCAAAGCCGCCTCGTGTGGGCGGAACTGATGCAGCAACAGTGTCAGGTCGAACCGGCCATACAGCGGCGCTCCGTACTCGCGCATTTCATCGATCGTCCGGATCGCCGAACCGGAAAAGATGATCCTTAGCTGGGTGTGCCCGTGAACGTCATCGAGAAAAGCACGGAGAATCCCTGCCAGGGCCGGAGACGACCCGATCAGCTCCGGGAATTCGTCGAGGATGAGAAGGACACGTGAGTCGCGAGCGGCCCGTGCCAGATGATCAAGGATGTCGCGCCAGCTTCCGTACGGCGCAGTGGCGAGATCCCTCATCCTGTCCGGCAGGACGGCGGCTATCTGCCGGGACAAAGTGGCGATCTCTGCTGCCGCAGTCTCACCAGTCCCGGTGTGGAACACGACTGGCGCGTCTGTAGCGGCGGCGAAATGCTGCAGGAGCGCCGTTTTGCCCACTCGCCTCCGGCCCCAGACGAGCGCAGGCCGTGCGTCCGGTCGCTCCCACCACGCTTGCAGGGCCGCTAGCTCATCCACCCGGTTGACAAATGGCATCGCACCATAGTATCAGTCAGTGTGAACGACATGAACTGCTACCGACACCTAACGTCGGTAGCAGTGACTGTCGCTAGACCGCTGGCTCAGGTCGCGGTCCATCCCGTGGCCTGGCTAGCTGCCGAGCAGGGCCGTGATCGGGTAAAAGCTGAGGCCCGGCGGGAGCAGGCCGAACCGGACCATGGCGCTGATCACGCGCTGCAGCCGGACCGGGTCCACCCCGGTCGGGAACGCGGGCAGCGAGATGGACGCCGCGGTTACGGCCGAGATGCCCAGGTAGCGTTCAATGACCTTCTCCACCGCGGAGCGGTTGGTGTCAGCGATCTCCTGGCCTTCGGACAGCCCCCGGACGAACGCCTTCAGCGTGTTCGGGTACTTCTGCGCCCACTCCTGCGTGACCGCGTAGCCCTCGATCGGGAAGTCCAAGGTGGAGCCCTGGTCCAGGTCGGCGAGCTCCTGCAGGCCGGAGTTCTCCTCGTCCAGGCTGACGAACGGCTCGGCCGTGAATAACGCGCTGACGACGTTGCTCCTCAGCATCTTCCGCACGGCCGGGAACGGCACGTAGCTGTTGAGCGTCACCTGATTCGGCTGGATGCCGTGTTCGACCAGCAGGGAGTCGACCAGCAGGGTCCCGATGTCGCCGGGCGCCCTGCCGATGGGGCGGGAGGGTCGGTAGGCCGGATGGGTGGGTCAGGAGTGCGCGGGCGGAGGCGGCGTGCCCGGCTGATCGGCCGGGTCGGCGAGGAATGCCTTCATCACCGCGGCGAACTCGGGCGCTGCGAACGCGCCCCCGTGGCCTCCGGGCACGCGAGCGAAGCGCCCGGCGGGCAGCAGCGCGGCCAGTTCGTCGGCGTCCGAGCGCTCGTCCCGGTCGCCGATCACGACGAGCGTCGGGGTCGTGATCCGGCGCAGGTCGTCCTCGGGCGTGGGGACGAGCGAGCCCAGCACGCACAGCAGCGCCCGGGGGTCGGCGCCCAGTTCCGCGGCCCAGCGCGCTATCTGGGCGTCGGCTGAGTCGGGAGGCAAGGCGATCCCGTCGGCGAGCGCGGTGAGCGCGCGGCGGTTCGCGCCGCCGCCCTGCGGGCCGGCGATCTTCGCGAGCCCCTGCCCGGCCACGACGGCGCGACCGGGCTCGGCGCCTCGCGCGAGCAGGCGCACCACGATCCGGCCGCCGAGCGAGTAACCGCCGAGGTCGTACTCGCCGGCGCCGAGCCCGAGGTGCCTGATGAGGGCGAGCGCGTCGTCGGCGAGCACGTCGGGCGGATAAGCGGGCGGATTGTGCGGTCTCGGGCTCTGTCCATGACCGCGGAAGTCGGGCAGGATGAGGCGGAATCCCGTCTCTGCGAGCGTGTCGCCAGGGCCATGGTCAAGCCAGTCCGATCCCATGCCCATGAAGCCGTGCAGCAGGATCAGCGGCCGGGCCGACCCGGTCTCGCGGTAGGCAAGCTGCACGCCGTCATGGCTGGGGAAACGGGGAACGTCCATAGTGTGCCCGATCCTAGACGAGGTGGCCTCCGCGCGCCCCGAGCGCAGCGCCCACGCGGCATGGTCTCTCTCGGGCCGTGACACAATCGCGAAAATGCGCATAGCGGTGTTCGGCACCGGGCCGGTCGGCCGGGCGCTGGCCGGCGGGCTGCTGAAACGGGGTCACAGCGTGGCGATGGGAACGCGCGCGCCTGACGATCCCGCCGTCGTGGCTCGGCTGGCGGACGACCCGGACCACCCGAACGCCGCCGGGCACCTGGAGATGGCCAACCACGCACTGCGCGCTATGGGTCTAGGCGAGCTGACCAGCCTGTGAGACCGCCGTGAGCTTCAATCAGGTGCTCGTTGACCAGCCTCAGCCGGAGATTGCCGGTTCGGCGGTGATCCTTGGTGAGGCCCACGTCGGGGCCGGCGCGATTCTGGCGCAGGGCCTGGTGGTGCGCGCGCACGGCGGAGCGGTGAGCATCGGCAACTACTCGGCCATCCTGGAGAACGGGGTGGTGATCGGTACGCCGGAACATCCCGTCCGGGTGGGCCAGCGCACCGTCTTCGGTCATCGCGCCGCAATCGTCGGGGCGACCATCGGCGACTTGTGCGAGATCGGCAACGGCGCGATCCTCATGCCGGGCTCCCGACTCGGCAGCGGGTGCATCCTCGGCGAGGGCACGTTGGTCCCGCCGGGCACCGTCATCCCCGCCGAGTCGGTGCTGGTTGGGCGCCCGCCCCACGTCATCCGGTCGGCCACTGACGCCGACCGGGAGCGGCTCGCGGTGCTCCGCCAGCACCAGACCAACCTCACCGACCACCCGGGCACCATCGTGCCGGGTCCGATGCGAGCAGGAGACCACATGGGAACCCTGTACGCCTACCGTGACAAGAGCCCGTCGATCGGCGCCGGCACAGTGCTGTTCGACTCGGCGGAGATCACCGGCGACGTGGTCATCGGCGAAAACTCGCTCATCGGCGCTGGCGTGAAGATCATCGGCGACTCCCACGGCCCGGTCCGCATCGGCTCCCGGGTGCAGATCCTGGAGAACACGGTGCTGCACCTGCTGCCCGACAACGAACTGATCATCGCCGACGACGCGGTGATCGGCCCCGGCGCGATGATCCACGGCTGCCACATCGGCCGCGGCAGCATCGTCGAACCCGGCGCGATCGTGTGCGACGGCAGCGTGGTCGGGGCCGAGTCGATGGTCCGCGCCGGTGCCTGCGTCAAGCAACGCGACCGTTTCGATGACCGGTCGGTCCTGGATGGCTTCCCCGCCAGGCTGGTCGGCACCTTGACCGGACCGCCGCCGACGCCAGGCTGGGCCTTGCCCCCGGACGCGATCGCAACTCTGCGCAGGGTGCAGCGATGATCGCGCCTCCCACGAGGAGGCAATGGTCCACGGGCAAGCCTGCGCCGGACAATATCCGCGGTGGGACTTGGTACCAGGGAACATAGACGACGGGTTTCATCACCGTGACGATGAAGCTGTGCTCGGCCGCGGGCCCCGGGCATACTCCGTGGCGGCCCAGCGGACGCGCATAGGTAAGGATGGCGTGATGAGCGACGACCGTGACCACACCATCGCTACCGCCACGGTGACGAGTGAGGAAACACCGTACGGTGTGCGCATCAACACGGGGGGCCATGCGGTGCGCGCCGACGAACCGGTCGACCAGGGCGGTGCCGACACCGGTCCGGCTCCGTTTGGCCTGCTGCTGTCCGGGCTTGGTGCTTGCACCGCGATCACGCTGCGAATGTACGCCGAACGCCAGAGCTGGCCGCTGGCTGGCGTGGATGTCGAGCTGACCTACGTCGTCAAAGACCGGAACACCAGGTGGATCGACCGGCTGATCACCCTGCACGGCGTCGACGACGACCAGCGCGCGAAGCTGGCCGAGATCGCGGAGAAGACCCCGGTCACCAGGGCGGTCCGGGCGGGAACCGAGATCCGCACCACCACCGGGGCGGCCTGACCGGTGGCGACGTACCCGTCGGAGCGGCCCGGGCAGCGGGGAGCACTGATCCCATGACCAAGCGGATCGTGGTAATCGGGGCGGACGCGGCCGGGATGAGCGCAGCCTCGCAGGCCAAGCGAATCGCCGGCGACGCGGTCGAGATCGTCGCGTTCGAGCGCGGAGCGTACAGTTCCTACTCTGCCTGTGGCATCCCGTACTGGGTAGCGGGCGATGTCGACGGGCCGGAGGGTCTGGTCGCCCGTTCGCCGGACGCGCACCGCCGCAACGGCATCGACCTTCGGATGCGAACCGAGGTGGAGAAGATCGACCTCGCGGCGGGACGGGTGCTCGCTCATGACCTTGCCGCCGGGCGATCGTTCTGGGAAGGCTTTGACTCTCTCGTCATCGCGACCGGCGCGGTCCCGGTGCGACCGACGCTGCCGGGTGTGGACGCCGACGGGGTGTTCGGCGTGCAGACTCTTGACGACGGCGCCGCGCTCCTGGCGGATCTGAACCGCGCGCAGCCGCGGCGGGCCGTGGTGGTCGGCGGGGGCTACATCGGCGTGGAGATGGCCGAGGCACTTGTGCGACGCGGGGTCGCCGTCACTGTCGTCGATCAGGCCGCAGAACCGATGACGACGCTCGACCCGGACATGGGGGCGGCGGTAAACCGGGCCATGGAGGACATCGGCATCGATGTACGCACCGAGACCGCCGTCAGCGGATTCGAGACCGGCAACGACCACAGGATCCGCTCGGTGCTGACCGGCGACGGCTCAATCCCGGCCGACATCGTCGTCCTTGGCCTCGGGGTACGGCCGAACACCGCGCTCGCACAAGATGCCGGCCTGGAACTGGGGGATCACGGCGGCCTGCGCACGAACGTGCAGATGCAGGTTCTGGGCTACGACCATATCTGCCACGTTTCCCGGGGTGGTCGGCACGGCGGTGAGCAAGGTGTGCCATCTGGAGATCGCCCGGACCGGGCTGCGCGAGCGCGACGCCACACGCGCCGGGTTCGAATACGTGACCGTAACCGTGCGGTCCACCACGAAGGCCGGCTACTTCCCGGGCACCCAGCGGATGAACGTCAAGATGACCGCCGAACGCTGCACCGGACGTCTGCTGGGAGTGCAGATCGTCGGTCTGGAGGGATCGGCCAAGCGGATCGACACGGCTGCGACAGCGCTCTGGAACCGGATGACGGTAGAAGAGATGACCGCCCTGGATCTCGCCTACGCTCCGCCGTTCGCGCCGGTATGGGATCCGATTCTCGTGGCGGCACGGCAGGCCGCCGGGGCAGTGCGCCAGGCCGGCGTCGGCCGGCGATGACGCGCCTTTCATTCACGCGGTAAGTATCCGGTTAGCCAACGCCCGCTATTTCGGCACGAGTGAGCAAGGTGCCCACGGGATGCCGCCTGGGCCGGCGCGGCGGGATGGTTAGCCTGGGACCATGACCGTGAGCGGGGGGACGATGAGCGGCGATCTGGCGCAGCTGGCGCGGCGGCTATCTACGGGCGCAGTGGTGACCGATGAGGGGGTTATCGAGGGTTACCGGCGTGACCGTGCGGCCACCGTTCCCGCGGGCCGGCCGCGGGCCGTCGTCCGGCCAGGCACCGTCGCGGAGGTGAGCAGCACGTTGCGGTGGGCGTCGGAGAACGCGGTTCCGGTGGTGCCCAGGGGCGCGGGTACCGGGCTTTCCGGCGGTGCGAACGCGATCGACGGATGTCTCATGCTCAGCCTGGAGCGGTTCACCGCCATCCGCGAGATCAACATGAGGCATCAGTGCGCTGTCGTCGAGGCCGGGGTCCTCAACGCCGACCTGGGCCGGGCGGCCGCGGCCGCCGGGATGTTCTACCCGCCCGATCCCGGCAGCTTCGAGATCTGCACGATCGGCGGTAACCTCGCCACCAACGCGGGCGGCATGCGATGCGTCAAGTACGGCGTGACCCGGGATTCCGCGCTCGGCCTTGAAGTCGTCCTGGCCGACGGCACCGTACTGCACACCGGCAGCGGCGCCCGCAAGGACGTCGCCGGATACGATCTCACCTCGCTGTTCATCGGGTCGGAAGGGACCCTCGGCGTGATCACGTCGGCCACCTTGCGGATCCGCCCGCGCCCGCCGCGCGACCCGGTGACGTTCGTCGCCTCGTTTCCCACGCTCGCCGCAATCGGCCATGCGGTGGACGCCATCGCGGCCAGCGGGGTCGTGCCCAGCATGCTCGAGCTCATCGATCAGGCCACGGTCAACGCGATCGAGGACTACCGCCGGATGGACCTGGATCGCGGCGCCGCCGGGTTGCTCATCGGCCAGGCCGATGGTGCCGCCGCGGATGATGAGGTGCGGCGGATGACGCGGTGCTGCGAGGAGGCGGGTGCCGACCTCGTGGTCCAGGCGACGACTGCCGAGGAATCGGACCTGCTCCTTGAGGCGCGCCGCCTGGCAGGCACGGCCGTCATGGCCGCCGGACCGACGGTCATCGAAGACGTCTGCATCCGGCCCGGGCAGCTAGCGGAGATGCTCGCAGCCGTCCAGGAGGTAAGCGCGGGCAGCGGCATCCCGATCGCGACCGTCGCGCATGCCGGCGACGGCAACCTGCATCCGGTGCTGATGCTGCCCGACCTCAGCGCCGAGACCGTGGCCCGGGCCATGGCCGCGGGTGAGCGGCTCTGCGATCACGCGCGCCTGCTCGGCGGGACCGTCACGGGTGAGCACGGCGTCGGGGTGCTCAAGCAGGCCTGGCTACGGCAACAGCTCGGACCCGCGTCGCTGGCCGTGCACCAGGCGATCAAAACGGCGCTCGACCCGGCCGGCATCCTCAACCCTGGCCGGGCCTTCTGACGCCACGTGAGACTCGAGCGGGCGGCAGCCGTAATCACTCTCCAGATAACCCAGAGCTACCGGCGCGGCACGCCAACCAGGAGGTAATTCCACGCCTGCCGAATCGGTACTTGCAGTGAGGCGCTTCATCGGCAATAGCACGGGAATCGCCGAATTCATGAGATATACCCGCACAGCGGCCGTCGCGATTGAATGCCGGGTCATGGACCGGTGAGTGCTCCCGTGTCGTAGCTTGGGAGTGACGGTGTGGCCCGTTCTGATGGATGCCGGACTTTTGACGGCCTGCCCGGCGATCAAGACGATGAACACGGCATGCCGCCTTGAGGGAGTATCAGATGACGCAGTCCGACGAGGACCGGGTGCGGCAGGCCAACGCGGCCTTCGGGAGCGGAGACCTCGGCGCGCTGCAGAGTCAGTTCCTCGCCGAAGACGTGGTGTGGCACGTTCCCGGCCGCGGCCCGCTGGCGGGCGACTACCAGGGCATCGCTGAGGTGATCGCGTTGTTCAGCAAGATCTCCGAGCTTTCCGGGGGGACGGCACGTTTCACGCTGCACGACGTTCTCGCCAACGGCAATCACATGATCTCGCTCGCCACGGTCACTGCCGAGCGGGCGGGCAAGCAGTATCAGGACAAACTTGTCCATGTCATGCAGGTCCGCGACGGCAAGGCGACCGAGGTCTGGACGTATGCGGCTGACCCGTTCGCGGCCGAGGAGTTCTGGTCATAGCGCCGTCGCGGTACTGACGCTGGGACCTGCGGGTAAAGCAGGCCCTGGTCTTGCGCTATTTCCGCCCCCGCCGGGCGATGACCTGGTAGAAGCCGCCGGCGGTCCGCGGCCCGCGATTGTGCGGGGGGCACTGGAGGGTCGCGCCGGCTGCAAGGCGTTTGACCAGATGGCCGGGAAGCTGAAAGCGTGATAGCGATGAATGAACTGTCGCGTACCGCCGTGCCTTGGGCTCCACGTGGCCCTGCGTTCAGTCAGCCCGGCCTGGCCAGGCCGGTGGCCTGGGCCACACCGCATGATCTGGATCGGCTGCGCGCCAGCCACGCACGCGGAAAGCCGGACAAACCGCTGGTGCCGACCAGTGTTGCCTCGCCGCGGCTGGGCGACGAGCTGTTCGCGCGGCTCCTGACCTACGGCACGCCGCACGAGACTCATCGGGGCGATGTACTGTTCCGGCCGGGTGATGAAGACGTCGATCTGATCGTGGTCGACCGGGGTTCGGTGGAGGTTGTCCGGACGAAAACGGCCGACGTGCCCGCCGCGACCGTCGCGGCGGTGGATGCGGGCGGCTTTGTCGGCGAGCTGAACCTGCTGACCGGGCAGAATGTCTACCTGCTGTGCCGGGTGCGGGAGGGCGGCACGGTCTACCGGGTGTCGCCAGAGCGCCTGCGGCAGCTCATGGCCAACGACGTCGAACTGTCCGACATCGTCTTCAAGGCGCTGATCGCCCGCCGGGAGCTGCTGCAGCGCAGCACCGCCGCCCTGGCGGTGGAGATCGTCGGCAGCGACAGGTCGGCGGCGGCGCTGGCACTGCGGACTTACGCCGCCCGCCAGCGCCTGATCCACCTTTGGTTCGACGCCGACACCCCCGCGGGGCGGACGATGATGGAATCCTCCGGCCTGACCGAGGACGACCTTCCCGCGGTCGTCATGCCCGGCGTCACGCTGAAACAGGCCACGCCGGGCGGGCTGGCCGACAAGCTTGGCCTCAGCTACCGTCGTTCTTCCGCCAAGCCGGCCGACGTCACGATCGTCGGCGCGGGTCCGGCCGGCCTGGCGGCCGCGGTCTACGGGGCGTCCGAGGGCCTGGATACCGTGCTGCTGGACGCCGTCGGCACCGGCGGGCAGGCCGCGGCAAGCTCCCGGATCGAGAACTACTTCGGCTTCCCGTTCGGCCTTTCCGGTGCCGACCTGACCGGCCGGGCCGTGCTCCAGGCGCTGAAGTTCGGAGCCCAGCTGGCCAGTCCGTGCCAGGCGGTCAAGCTCGACACCGACCGGAAGGGCGACCTGCTCCGTCTTCAACTGCAGGGCGGGGAGGTCATCGACAGCAAAGCCGTCATCATCGCGACCGGCGCCCGCTACCGGGCACTGCCGCTGGAACGGTGGCCTGACTTCGAGGGCGCCGGTATCTATTACGCGGCCACCGAACTAGAAGCCCGGGGCTGCATGGGCAGCCCGGTCACGGTAGTCGGCGGCGCGAACTCCGCGGGTCAGGCGGCGCTGTACCTGGCCGGGCGAGGCAGTGAGGTCTCACTGGTCGTCCGCGGCCCGGACATCGCGACCGAGATGTCGGCCTATCTCGTCGACCGGCTGCTGGCCCACCCGCGGGTCACGGTGCGATCCCGCAGCGAGGTCACCCGGCTGGATGGCGGTGACTTCCTCGAGGAAGTCACCATCACCGACCGGACGGCGGACGCCGCGCAAGCCCAGCCGTGCTCGGCCTTGTTCTGCTTCATCGGCGCCGAGCCCGCCACGAACTGGCTGACCGGGATCGCGACCGGGGACGATGGTTTCATCCGGACCGACGTCCAGCTGACCGACGATGACCTCGGACCGGCCTGGGCCACGATGGGACGGCGGCCGCTTCCGTTCGAGACCAGCATTCCCGGCGTGTTCGCGGTCGGCGATGTCCACTCCGGCTCGATGAAGCGGGTCGCCGCAGCCACCGGCGAAGGCGCCAGCGCCATCGCCTCGGTACACAAGGCCATCGCCACGCTGGCCTAGCGATCAAAGGATGCGGTCAATCCGCATCGGTTCAGGGGCTTAACGATCAGGCCGAGTCAAAAGGTCACTTCCGCCTCAGCGGAATTGGCTCGAACAATTTCAGATCGCCGACTCGATGGCTGGCCGCCGGGCTCGCTTCAGGGGTGGCTGCACGCAGATTATTGGGTCAGGTGCATTCTGAGCTTCCTGGTTAGATAATCGGGGCATGCGCCAGCTCCCGACGGGGACGGTGACGTTGCTCTTCAGTGACATCGAGGGGTCAACGGCGCTGTTGCGTCGGCTCGGTGATCGGTACGGCGAGGCGCTGTTCGCGCAGCGGGCCCTGATGCGTGCCGCCATCTCCGATAGCCGCGGCCTGGAGATGGGGACCGAGGGGGACAGTTTCTATGTGGTGTTCGAGTCGGCCGGCGACGCGGTGCGGTGCTGCCTGGCGGGGCAGCGCGCGCTAGCTGGCTATGACTGGCCCGGCGGGGTGCCGGTCCGGGTCCGGATGGGCCTGCATTCGGGGGAGCCGGCCTGCCAGCAGGACCATTACGTCGGCATGGATGTGCACCGGGCGGCGCGGATCGCGGCGGCCGCGCACGGCGGGCAGGTGGTGCTGTCCGAGGCGACGCGGCAGCTGGCCGAATCGCAGCTGGCCGGTGAGGTGTCGCTGCGGGATCTGGGCTGGCACCGGCTGAAGGACATCGAGACGCCGGAGCGGATCTACCAGCTGGTCGCGCCTGGACTGCCGGAGCGGTTCCCGCCGCTCAAGAGCCTGGGTGCGCAGAGCAGGCTGCCGGTGCCGCTGACGCCGCTGGTCGGCCGGGAGGCTGACCTGAGGCAGGTCTGCGCCGCGCTGACCCGGCCGGGGGTCCGGCTGGTGACGCTGACCGGTACCGGCGGGGTCGGCAAGACCCGGCTGTCGCTGGCCGCGGCGGCGTCGCTGAGTCAGGCGTTCCCGCACGGCGTGTTTTTCGCGGCTCTGGCGGCCGTCCGCGATGCCGGGGTGATGTGGAAGACCATCGCCGACGGCCTGGACGTGACCGGCGACGGGCCCGCCGCCGACGCGGTGACCGGGTACCTGAGCGATCGCCGGGCGCTGCTGGTGCTGGATAACCTCGAGCAGCTAGACGGCGCGGCCGGGGTGGTGGCGGGGCTGCTGGCGGCCGCGCCGGGCCTGGTGGTGCTGGCGACGTCTCGGCGGCTGCTGCATCTTCAAGGTGAGGAGGAGCTGCTGGTGCTGCCGCTGGAGCTGCCTCGCGACGGGTCAGTCGAGGAGGTGGCCGGGTGCGGCGCGGCGCGGCTGTTCGTGCAGCAGGCGGCCATGGCCCGGCGAGGCTTCGCGGTCATGCCGGCCAATGCCGCCGACGTCGCGGCCATCTGCGAGCGGCTGGACGGGCTGCCGCTGGCGATCGAGCTGGCCGCCTCCCGGGTCAGGCTGCTGGCCCCGCGGGCGCTGCTGGCCCGGCTGGGCCACAGCCTGGACCTGGCCGCTGCCGACGTCGGGCGGCCGTCCCGGCAGCAGACCCTGCGCAGCACCATCGCCTGGAGCTATGACCTGCTGGCCTCCGACCTGGCGGAGGTGTTCCGCCGCGCCGGGGTGTTCGCCGGGGGCTGCGACCTGGACGCGCTGGCCGCGGTCGCCGTGCCGGAGTACGGCGCGGGAGCCCAAGGGGTTCAGGGGACCGGGGCCGATCCCTTGGAGCTGGCTGCCGGGCTGCTGGACGTCAGCCTGGTCACGGTGACCGACGGTGCCGACGGCGAGCCGCGCGTGGGCATGCTGGAAATCATCCGTGAGTACGCCCTCGAGCGGCTGGA
>Ga0302178_10002053_pt1 | contig 16288 bp, 10 predicted proteins | sample I_Palsa_E1_3_FD_198790 | JGI IMG/M metagenome (GOLD analysis project Ga0302178, IMG submission 198790) | Peat permafrost microbial communities from Stordalen Mire near Abisko, Sweden - I_Palsa_E1_3 | ecosystem: Environmental > Terrestrial > Soil > Palsa > Peat permafrost | place: Sweden... | reverse complement strand
GGTGCGCACCCCGTGCTTGGCCGCCTCGGCGGCCAGCGCGCGGGTGCTGTCGCCGCTGCCGCGCAGGATGACCAGCGGGATCAGGCCGGGCTGGCGGACCAGGGCGCGGGCCGATTCCTGCCCGGGCGCGCGGACCAGCTGGATCATGGCGGGATCGAGCCCCGCCGCGGCCAGCGCGGGCGCGAGAACCTCGTCGGCCAGCGCGACGGCCGAACGGATCGCCGCTGAACCGGTCCGCAGCACCCCGGCGTTGCGGGACTTGACGAACTGCGACGCGATGTCGACCACGACGTTCGGCCGGGCCTCGAAGTTGGCCCCGATCACGCCGACAGGACGGCGGTACTCGGTCAGCACCAGGTCGTCGGGCAGCTCCCTGATCTGCCGCCGGGACGGCTCGGCCGGGACCTCGGCCAGCGCCCAGAGCTGTTGCGCGATGGCGTCGATCCGCGCCGGGTCCAGCCGCAGCCGGTCGAGCAGGGCGCCGGCGATGCCGTCGGCCCGCGCGGCCACGACGTCCGCCTCGTTGGCCGCCAGGACCGCGTCCACCCGGCGGCCCAGCTGGTTCGCGATCGCCCGCAGCGCGTCGTCCAGCTGCTCGTCCGGGGCGGCGGCCAGGTCGGCGACCGTGCCGCGGGCGGCCCGCGCGGCCGCTTCCACCGCCTTGTCGGCGTCCGCGCCGGCCGCAGGGATCCCGTCAGCTGTCATCGCTTATCCCCTACCTCGGTAATGGTGGGTGCTGTCGGTTCCAGGGTACGCAGGGGCGGGGCCTCAAGACCGCAGGACGATTCCCGCGGCGACGGCTTGGCTTGGGCGGGCCGGGGCGGGTTGCGGATGGTGGCCGCGGCCAGCACCCCGCCGGCCGCGCAGAACACGGCCGCGATCATGGCCGCCATCTTGAAGCCGTGGGCGAGCGCGGCCGGGTGCAGGTAGCTCTGGCCGGTGATGCCCGCCAGCGCGGGCAGCACCGCCACCGCGATCAGCCCGGCCGCCCGGGCCACGTCGTTGTTGACCGCCGAGGCGACCCCCGCGTGGTCGGCCGGGGCCGCGGCCAGGGCGGTCGCGGTCAGCGGCGCCACGTTGATCGCGACCCCGAATCCGAACAGCAGCACCGCGGGCAGCACCGCCGACAGGTAGTCGCCGGCTCCGCCGATCCTGGTGAACAGCACCAGCGACCCGGCGATCACCACCGGGCCGACGGACATCTGCAGCCGCGGCCCGATCTTGGCCGCCAGTGCTCCGGAACGGGCCGAAAGCACCAGCATGATGACGGTCACCGGCAGCAGCGACGTGCCGGCCTGCAGCGGGGTGTAGCCGCGGACCACCTGCAGCACGGTCGGGACGAGGAACAGCACCCCGCCGAGCGCCGCGTACACCACGAACGTCACGGCATTGGCCGCGGAGAACTGCCGGGAGGCGAACACCCCGAGCGGCAGCATCGGCTGCGCCTCCTTCGCCTCGGCCAGGATGAAGAGCCCGCCGAGCAGCACGCCCACGGCCAGCGGCACCAGCACGGACACCGACCCCCAGCCGTCCGATGAGGCCGCGATCAGCCCGTAGGTGATTCCGGCCAGCGATCCGCTGATGCACACCGCGCCCTTGACGTCCAGCTTGGGCACCCCGCCCGGGGACCGGGTCTCGGGCACGTGCCTGGCGCTGATGACCAGCGCCGCCACCGCCAGCGGGAGGTTGATGAAGAAGACCAGCCGCCACGACACCGCGCCGATCAGGTACCCGCCCAGGAACGGGCCCGCCGCGGTGGCGACGCCGCCAAGACCTGACCACGCGCCGATGGCGGCCGAACGGTCGTCCTTGGCGAAGGACGCCTGCAAGATGGCCAGGCTGCCCGGGGTCAGCAACGCCCCGCCGACGCCCTGCAGGGCGCGGGCCGCGATCAGCACCGCCACGTTCGGGGCCAGGCCGCAGAGCAAGGAGGCGAGGGCGAACCACACGGTGCCGGTCATGAACATCCGGCGCCGCCCGTAGCTGTCGCCGAGCGTCCCGCCGAGCAGCAGCAAGCCGGCCAGCGTCAGCGTGTAGGCGTCCACCACCCACTGCAGGCTGGTCACCCCGGCGTGGAAGTCCCGCCCGATGGCCGGCAACGCGATGCCGACCACGGTCGCGTCCAGGGCGGCCATGCCCGAGCCGAGCACGGTGGCGGTCACGACCCACCGGCCCCGCGCGCTCGATATCCGCAGGCCGGGCGGGCCAGCGACCTCCGGCGGGGCGGACGGGGTTGGCGGGACGGCGTCGCTCACTGGTGCCTTTCTACGGGACGCGGGATGGGTGCCGAGGGGAGGTGGCAGGCTCCGTTCGGCATCATTGAATTTTTTCGGAACGGGGCGGGCTGACAGCATCCTGCGTCACCCTCGGGATTTCCCTGGCTGGCGCGCGGGTGGCCAGCACCGAACCGCCCAGGATCGCCACGAAGGCCACGCCGATGGCCGGGGTCAGGTGCTCGCCCAGGACCCCGACGCCCAGCGCCACCGCCACGGCCGGGTTGACATAGGTGATGACCGTGGCCCGGGCCGGGCCGACCTCGGCGATCAGCCGGAAGAACACCAGGAAGGCCGCCGCGGTGCAGATCACGCCGAGTCCGGCCAGCGCCCCGAGCACCTGGACCGACGGCATCACCTTCGGCCAGGTTAGCGCCGCGAACGGCGCGTAGATGACGGCGGCCGCGCCCAGGCAGGCCGCGTTGACCGCGACCGGCGGCAGGTCGGCCAGCTTGCGGTTGGCGATCAGCGGGCCGATCGCGTAGCCGAGCGCGGTCAGCAGCACCTGCACGACCGACAGCGCGTCGCCTTTACCCGCGCCCGGGCCCGCGAGCAGGGCGACGCCGGCCAGCCCGATGGCCAGGCCGGCCCAGCGGACCGGCGTGAGCCGGTCACCGCTTCTGGTCGCCAGGGCCAGCAGCGCGCTGAAGATCGGCACCGCGGCGACCAGCAGGCCGCTGGTCGAGCTGGGCAGGTGCCGTTCGGCGTTCGACAGCAGCGCCCACGGGGCGACGATCTCTACCGCGGTGAACGCGGCCAGCCACTTCAGGTGACCCTTGAGCGCGCGCACCTGGCCGCCGCGGATGGCCGCGGGCCACAGCAGCAGCGAGCCGAGCGCGACCCGGGTGCCGACCAGCACCGGCACCGAAACGCCGCCGTCGGCCACCTTGATGAGCAGGTACGGGATGCCCCAGATCACGCCCATCGCGGCGAACAGCAGCCATCCGCGCCTGCTCAACCCGAAGCTCCTTCGATCCGGCCGGGCCCGGTCCGGGCTCGGTTGCTGGCGGATTCAGCGTAGTTGAGCTACGGCGCGGGGGGCGCGGTGGAGTCCTAGGGCTTCGAGCTGCTGACGGCTGGCGGCGGGGTGAAGGCGGCGACCCCGATGGATTCCCGCTGCGCCGGCGCCAGCAGCTCGCTGCCGGGACCGGAACGGGCCGCAGGGATCAGCCCCCCGGGTAGCGGGGGCTCGCCGGCCCACGCCTCGAGCAGCGAGGCCGCGCCGGCCGCCGGCGTCCGCGGTCCGGGCAGGACGCGCAGGGAGACCGTGGAGAGCAGGAGGAAGGCAACCGCCCCGGCCGACACCAGAACGAGCGGCACCGTGGTGGCGGCCGGATGACAGCGGAAGACCGCCCCCGCCTGGCCGAGGCCGGTCCTGATCCGGTCCCGGAACCGCGCGAGCGCCAGCTGCGGGGCAGGCAACGCGGGACAGTAACCCGTCCGGGCCGACATCCGGAGCCGGCGGAACGCCGCCCGGCGCTGCTCCGGCCTCAGGCCGCAGAGCAGGTAAACCGTGGTACTGCGGCCATGGCACTCGACCGCAGCATGTAACCCAGGGGAAATCTTATTCGGATCGACGTAACGGATCTTGATCATAACTCGCCAATTCATGTGCACCGACACGGATGGAACGGAAAGTGCACGCCCCCCCAACAAGGCGTTAAGCCCGTACTATAGCTCAGCGGTATACCTCGGTCACGCTTAACCACGTCGGTTGTCCATCCCTTGAGACGATTCGGCCGCCCGTGCCCACCCCCGCAAACCCGAAAGGGGCTGGCGTGACGCGGGCCTATCAGCCGGTTAGGCTGCCAGGGTGATATCCGCCCAGGCCGCACCCGCCGCCGGCGCGAAGACGCGCGGCCCGGGAGCCTTCGGCGGGTTCGCCACGCGCTGGGCCCTGCTGCTGTCCCTGGCCGGCGGGCTGGCGCTGTACGCCGCCTTCCCCCCGGTGGACGCCTGGCCGCTCGCCGTGGCCGGGCCAGCCCTGCTGGTGCTGGCCCTGACCGGGCGCAGTCTGCGGGCGTCGTTCGGCTGCGGGCTGGCGTTCGGCCTGGCGTTGTTCGTCCCGCTGCTGTCCTGGCTGGTCAACGAGGCGTGGTACGCGTGGGTCGCGCTGGCCGTGGCCTTGACCCTCATCTTCGCGGTGCTCTGCATCGGCCAGCGGCTGCTGCTGCGGCTCCGCTTCTGGCCGGCCGCGGTGGCGGGCTGGTGGGTGGCGGCCGAGGGGGTCAGGGACCGGTGGCCCTACCCCTTCCCCTGGGGCCGGCTGGCGATGAGCCAGTCCGTCGCGCCGGACGTCCGCTGGGTCGCGATCGGCGGGGTGCCGTTCCTCAGCTTCCTGATCGCACTGACCGGAGCCATGATCGCCCGGGCGGTGTTGTCTTATCTGGGGGCTGGCCGCGTCGCCGTAGCCGCCGGGCCGGTGCTGGCGGCGGGGGTCACGATCGGGCTGGTGCTCGCGGGCGGGTTGCTGCCGGTCGACCCGACCGGGGGGGCGCCGACGGCGCCGGTCGCCGCGATTCAGGGGAACGTGCCGCGGGCCAGGAACCTGTCCCAGCAGCTGAACGACACTGAGGTCACGCAGAACCACGCCGCCGCCACTTCAGAGCTGGCCGCTCGCGTCAAGGCGGGACGCGAGCCCGCCCCGGACCTGGTGATCTGGCCGGAGAACGCTACCGGCCTCGACCCGTCCTACTACCCCTTTATCTACGCCGTGCTCGCCGGGGCGGTGACCGCCATCGACCGGCCGATCCTGGTCGGCGAGGTCCTGCAGAACCCCCAGCGCAATGTCGGCCAGCTGTGGGTCCCCGGCCGGGGGCCGACGACGTTTTACGTCAAGCGCCAGCTCGTGCCGTTCGGTGAGTACATCCCGTACCGCAGCCTCATCTCGAAGTTCAGCTCGCTTCCGTCGCTGCAGCCGGTGAACTTCACTCCGGGGCGGAAGGCCGTGGTCTTCGACGTCGGAAAGATCAAGCTCGGTGACGTGATCTGCTACGAGGTGGGTTTCGATGACCTGGTGCGCTCCGAGGTCAACGCCGGGGCCAACCTGCTCGCGGTGCAGTCCAACGACGCGGACTTCGAGATCGACGGGCAGCTGGGCGAGACCGGGCAGCAGACCGCGATGGCCCGGATCCGGGCCATCGAAAGCGACCGCGCGGTGGTGTACGCCTCGACCACGGGAGAAAGCTCGATCATCGCGCCGGACGGCGCGCTGATCGAGCACAGCGGCATCTGGCAGCGGGCGATCCTGGACGCCCGGGTGCCGCTGGTCAGCTACCGCACGCTGGCGGACCGGGTGGGAGCCTGGCCGGAGTACGTGATCATCGTGCTGACCGTGCTCGCGCTCGCCTGGGCGGTGCTGCTCCCGCGCCGCAAGCGCGCCGGGACCGCGACGAGCACTCGGACCCCGGAGGGTACTCGGGCCCCGGAGGACACCGAGACCCCGACGGGTGCCCGGACGGTGCAGGACACCGGGTCTCTGCAGGGGACTGGGGCCCCGGGCCGCGAGGGTACTGGGACAGAGCCGCCGCAGGGCGCACACGAACCGATATAGCCTGGTACACCGTAACCTCTGAGGCGTTTTCGGCGTCTAGTTAGGCAAGAGGCGCATCGCTTCTCGAACTCCCCCAAATTTAAGCACCACGTACTATGCGTTGGAGACACGTAACAGGGCATTGCCGTCTCTTACGGGGCCCCCGCTCTGACTTCAACGCCAAGGAGGGTCACCGTGCGTGGCAAAGACCGCAGGTCGGCCGGGCGTGGCAGGCATTTTGCCGCCATCGCGGCGGTAGCCGCCATCGGCCTGCTCGGCACCGCTTGCGGCGGACACGCGCAGTCACCCAGCCCCGGCCAGGCCAAGGCGAAGGCTTCCGCGTCCGCCGCGGCCGCAGCGGCAGCCGCCAAGGCGCGGGCCGCGATGCTCGCCGCCGAGCTGAAGATCACGCCCGCGAACGGGAGCCACGACGTCAATCCCGCTGAGGGCATCAGCGTTACCGCCGCCAAGGGAAAAGTGACAAACGTCACAGTCCGGACCTCGGGCGACCCGGTTTCCGGTCAGCTGAGCGGGAGCGGCAAGACCTGGCACAGCGCCTGGACGCTGGACGCCGCGCAGACCTACACGGTGACCGCCACCGGCACCGGCACCGGCGGAAGCAAGATCACCACGACGAGCACGTTCCGGACCCTGTCGCCCACCCAGACCTTCTCCACCGAGATCTACGAGGGCAGCGGCCAGACCTACGGCGTCGGCATGCCGATCATGCTGACCTTCAGCCAGCCGATCACCAACAAGGCCGCGGTCGAGCGGTCGCTGGAGCTGACCACCTCCAAGCCCGTGATCGGCGCCTGGTACTGGGACGGTGACGAGCACCTGTACTTCCGGCCGCGAGACTACTGGCCGGCCTACACCACGGTCAGCTTCGACGGCCACCTGAACGGGGTCGAGGGCGCCAAGGGCGTCTACGCCACCGCCGACTTGACCCAGACGTTCGAGGTCGGCCGGTCGCTGATCGCCGTGGCCAGCACCACCACGCACTACACGCAGATCTACCTCAACGGCAAGCGCATCTACCAGTGGCCGATCAGCACCGGCCGGGCCAGCCTGCCCACCCCCGACGGCACCTACGTGAGCGTGGAGAAGAGCAACCCGGTCCGCATGATCGGCGGCGGCGCGCCCGGCAGCGCGGGCTACTACAACGAGCTGGTCAACTTTGCGGTCCGGTTCACCTTCAGCGGTGACTACTACCACTCCGCCCCCTGGTCGGTGATCGACCAGGGCACCACCAACGTCTCGCACGGGTGCGTGAACCTGCCGCCGACCGACGCCGAGACGTACTACAACCTCTCGATCCCCGGTGATCCCATCACCGTCACCAACAGCACGGCGGCGGGAAAATGGGATGACGGCTGGACCGAGTGGTTCCTGCCCTGGTCACAGTACCTGCACGGCAGCGCGCTGGGCGAGGTCGTGGAAGCGGGCCCGCAGGGCAGCACCTTCGTCAGCCCGTCGTCGCTGCCCGCCGACACCGCCGCCGCTCCCCTGCAGACCTCGGCCGCGGGCAACTACTTCGCAGGCGCCCCCAGCCTCGGCTAGCCCCAAGGCGGCCGCGATGGCCAGGCGGGACCGCGAGTTAGGCGGCTTCCCAGAGGGAGGCGATGCCCTGGCCGACGCCGATGCACATGCTGGCCGCTCCGCGCGGGGCACCGCGCCTGCGCATCTCGTGCAGCAAGGTGGTGACGATCCTGGCCCCGGAACAGCCGAGCGGGTGGCCGATGGCGATCGCGCCGCCGTTCACGTTGACCCGGTCCGGGTCGCACTTGAGCTCGTCGACAACCGCCACTGACTGTGCCGCGAACGCCTCGTTGACCTCGACGAGGTCCACCTCCTCCAACTGCCAGCGCGCCCGGCGCAGGGCCCGGTTCATAGCTGGCACCGGCCCGATTCCCATGTAGTCGGGGTGCACTCCGGCCGCCGAGGCGCCCACGTAACGCGCCAGCGGCCGCACCCCGGCCTGACGCACGGCGTCGCCCGACATCAGCAGCAGCGCGGCGGCCCCGTCGTTCAGCGGCGAGGAGTTGCCCCCGGTCACGGTGCCGCCCTGGCGGAAGGCGGGCCGCTTTGCCGCCAGCTCCGCCGCGGTGATCTCGCCGTTGATTCCCTCGTCGTACCGGACCTCGCCGCGCGGGGTGGTCACCGGTGCCGTCTCGGCGTCGAACCGGCCCGCGTCGCGGGCGGCGGCGGCCAGCCGGTGGCTGCGCAGCGCCCACTGGTCCTGGCGCTCCCGGGTGATGCCGTACTTATCCGCCACGTTCTCCGCGGTCTCGCCCAGCGTGATCGGCGGGTACAGCTCCTTCATCCGCGGGCTCACCAACCGCCAGCCGAGCCTGGTGTCAGCCAGGTCCATGGCCCGGGGGAACGGGTCCGAGGAGCGGCCGAGGACGAACGGCGCGCGCGTCATCGACTCCGACCCGCCCGCCAGGCAGACATCCGCCTCGCCGGCCGCGATCGTCCGGGCCGCGTCGCAGACGGCCTCCATCCCCGATCCGCACAGCCGGTTCACCGTAGCCCCGGGTATCTCCACCGGCAACCCGGCCAGCAGCACGGCCATCCGGGCCACGTTCCTGTTGTCCTCGCCGGCCTGGTTGGCCGCGCCCCAGTAGACGTCATCGATCGCGGTCACGTCCAGCCACGGGCTGCGCCCCACCAGGGCCGTGATGACGTCCGCGGCGAGGTGGTCGGGACGCATGTCGGCCAGTACGCCTTTGATCTTCCCGATGGGCGTCCGGCATGCGTCCACCACAAACACGTCGTTCACGTCGGCCTCCTCGGCACACTGCTCCGTGTCATCCACGATAGCCGCGCACATTAGGAGGAATGCCGCGCCATGGCGTCTATCTGAGCAGCGACCGCGAGAGCCTGGTTGATGGGCATCGCGTAGCCGCTGATGTCCAGGCCGCTCCCTCCGCCGGCCAACGTGATGCCTATGACCTGACCGTTGAGGTTTACCAGCGGGCCGCCGATCTCCGCGGCAGGCTGGGACTGCAGGATCGACTGCATGAGCCCGGTCCGGCTCTTTCCGCCGACGACGGCGACCTTATTCAGCGCGATCAGGGTGCCTGTGTTGATGGCCAGCGCGTCTTGGGTGCCACTGGTGCCGACCGCGGTGTCGAAGACCTCGCCGGCGAAGTGGAACGAGAGCTGCTTAGACTTGTACGTGTCGGCGACGAGGGTTGCCGAGTTGCCGACGACCAGGGTAGAGAACGCCCGGCCGCTGCCGCCTTCCATCTGGAGCAGCGCCAGACCCGCGGTCGCGTCCGTACCGATGACCTCGGCTTTGAACGTCATGCCGGACAGCACGTACTTCGCCGTGAGGCTCCCGGCTCGGTGGGACGGCTGATAAGTGGTCAGTACCTTGCCTGACGGCGTGAGCACCATGCCGATGCCGACCGCCTTCCCGCCCGCGATGATGTGCACCAGACCGGGCCCCGTCGATTGCAAGATGTTGGTCTGGCTGTCCTGGGCCGTGCCGTCGTCGTCCTCCACGAACACGCCGCCTGCCTTGGCAGGCGAAGGGATGGCCGACGAAAGGGGCGTGGCGCGGGGCGGATCGACGACCTTGGCGATACCGAATCCTGCTCCTAGAGCCAGGGCACCCGCGGCGACGTAGGCTGCGAACCTGGCCCCCCTACGCGGCCCAGGCGGCCGGGAGACCTGCCCGGACTCCGAAGCCTCGGCGCCATCACTGGACCCGGTAGCACTGCCAGTGGCCACGAGGATCGCAGGGGACTCGGCGGTACCGTCCTGGTCTTCGCTGTCCGTGCTCCTGCTCTCCGGCATCTCGCTGCCTGCGCTCCCGCTCTCATGCATCGTGCTACTCCTTGTAACAAAGCTCTGCCGCCTGCGTTGTCCTGGTCAGCCGGTACCTGGCCTGGAACGCCCCAAGGCTGCGTCTGCCTGATGCCACGGTGACCCCGGAAAACTCCCGGGGTCACCGTGGCGCAGACTGATCGACTGAACAGACTGATCGAAATCAGGCCGCGCCTGATCGATCCGGACCCTACATACCTGACGGGTCCATCAACCGATGATGCCCACGGCCCTTGCGCCAGGACTGCCTCGGCAGCGGCTGGACCGGCAGCGGATTACCTGCCTGGTGTCCGCCACTGGTACCAGTGCCCGCACCCGCGCCGGTCGTGTTGCTCACCGTCTGCGGGGTGGTGTTGAAGGTGGCCGCGGTGGCCGCGCCCGCCCCGTTGAGGACCACGGTCACCGGGTCGGTCAGGCCGAAGTTCTGGCAGCCCAGGTTGGTGAAGGACATGTTGAGCCGGTTCGCCAGGAAGGTGAGCAGGTTATCGCCAACGCCAAGCACCGGCGAGTTTCCCGTGGCCAGCAGGGTCTGGTTAGCCGCCAGGAACGGGGTCTGGATGTCGACCATGTTCTGGCAGAACATCGCCGGGCTGCTGGTCTTGTTGTTCTGCGCGTTGATCGGCGCCTGGCCGATTTCCGACCGGTAAAGATCGGTCTTGGCCGGGTCCAGATCACCGTTGTTGTCCAGCACCATCTCGTCGTTCTCAGGCACCAGGGCGGCGACCTTCGGCTGGTCCTTGGTGGCCAGCAGTTCGTCCAGCGCCTGAGAGGTAGCGGACGCGTTGTTGTTCCCCAGGTCAGGTGCCTCGAAGGGCGTGCATCCGAGTACCGGGTCCATGAACCCGTCGAGCAGGGTGTTGTCGCTGCCGTTGAGCAGCAGCTGGGCACCGGGCAGGTTGGCCGTGTTGGCCGTGGTGTCCTGCGCCGTCTGGCCGGTCGTCGGGTCGAACAGGTACTCCGTCGTCACGTTGTCACTCGGGTCCTGGTCGACCATGTCGAAGTTGCGCGTGACCGGGCAGTCGTCGCCCGTCCCCAGCGCACCCGCGGTGGGCACGATCTTCGTCGAGGTCCCCTCGGACGGCACGATCAGCCTTCCCTCGCGCATCAGCCGGAACGCCGCGTTGAAGAAGGTGGTGCCGTTGCAGAACGACACCTGGCCGAAGATCGATCCCGGCTCGCCGTTGACGCAGTTGCCTTGCTGCAACGCGTCGGGCGTCGCCCCGACCTGGAACAGGTCCGTGCCGTTGAACCCGAAGTCGATGGTGACGATCGCGTTCGGCGGCAGTGTCGGCACCACCGGCGCGACGGCAGGCGTGGTGCCCTGGGTCACGACCAGCGGGTTGTACACCGACAGCGCGCCAGTGCGCGGGTTGAGGATGGTGGCCTGGACGAAGGCCCCGAGGTTGGCCGAGTTGGCCATGGTGCAACCGGAGGCCGCGGGCGTTGCGCCGTCCGTGCCGGTCAACTGGTAAGCGGTCGCTAGTCCCTGCGCGCTGAGCGGATTCGCCGGGACAATGATGTCGCAGTTGACGTTGGTCGTCGAGGTAGCCGCGGTGGCCGCGGAGGTCGGATCGGCCGACGCTGACGGCGACGCGGAAGCGCTCCCGGACGCGCTAGCAGTGGCCCCCAGGGGCGACTGGTAAATCTGTGTCTTGGTACCTCCCGAGACCGCGAGGGTGATCCCGAGAGTCAGGCCCAACGCCATCGGGATGGCGAGGGGGACCGCAATACGCACCGCACGACTCCTATTACCTCGACGGCGCCATGCGGACTGCTGCCCGTTGCGCATTCAAGCCACCTCCATTGGGTGTCCGCTGTGACGCTCCCGGTGGATCACGATAGCCCCGGGCGCGGGGCAGGTCAGGGAATTCAGAAGATTCGCGTTTTGTCCGGTTTCAGGCGCGGAGTATCGCTGAAAGCTGAGCAATTAATTGCCAACTTCTTACGTCACAGGTGAAGCAGCATATGAGTTAACCGAGATTGCCCTGTGATACGCGAACGGGCCTGGCCGGTCCGGGTTTTCGTCAACCCTAGATACGGAGAGTAGTTATTACGTCTCTCTGAGCGATCGGAGGATATTGCGGAACGGTTACGCGGATGCCCGTCCGCCGCCAGACCGGCAGGTCACGGCGCCGTCATCCGCCGGAGACCGTTCCGAGCCTTGGAAGCATCAATGATTCGTTGACACAACAGTCACATCTACAAATTAGGCACCCGTGATCACTGTTTCGCAATGAAATGTAGCCCTCCGGCCACGAGGCAAACTGCCTGCGACAAACCTTCGTGCGCCGGGACAGTAGTAATGCCTGGCCGACTACGGGAGATGGCACGCGCTGGTGCGGATATTTCATTATTAACGGCCTATGTTACTGGCGGCAATGAATTCCCCGGCGGTAACCGCGGGTGGCGGCGCAGCCTGTCCCGTCGCATGTGGCCCGGCCTCCGCAGGCAGTTAGCGCCCGGGCCCTCGGGGGCCCGGGCGCTAGTAGCGTCTCCGCTTTACCGAGTCACCGGCCCCCGAGTGTCACTCGTCCCGAAGTTCCCGTGTCCCAGCTTCATTCCTGCCGCTACATCCCGGACGGGTCCATCAGCTCGTGGTCGTCGCGGCCGATACGCGGGGCCTGGCCAAGGAACACCGATATCGAAGGCAAAGAGGAGGCAGGCGCCGCAGCAGCAGCGCCGCCACCGCCTCCGGTGCCGAAGGTGCCGCCGGACGCCGTCTGCGGAGCGGTGTTCAGGGTGGCCTCGGTAGCCGTGGCAACCCCGTCTATGACGACGGCGACGGGGTTGGTCAGGCCGAAGCTCTGGCAGCCGAGGTTGGTGAAGGACATGTTCAGCCGGTTCGCCATGAAGGTGAACAAGGTGTCGCCCACCGTCGGCACCGGTGACGGACCCGCGGCGAGCAGGTTCTGGTTAGCCGCCAGGAACGGCGTCTGGATGTCGACCAGGTTCTGGCAGAACATCATCGGGCTGCTGCTCGCTTCGGTCTGCGCGCTAACCGGCGCCTGCCCGATCTCGGACCGGTAGAGGTCGGTCTTGGCCACGTCGACCTGGCCCGCGTTATCCAGCACCATCTCGTCGTTCTCAGGCACCAGGGCGGCGTTCTTTGGCTGGTTCCTGGCGGCGAGTAGCTCGTCAAGCGCCTGGGAGGTGCTCATCACGCCGTGGTTCCCCAGGTCGGGTGCCTCGAAGGGGGTGCACCCGAGCATCGGATCAATGAAGTCATCGACGAGGGCGTTGTCGCTCCCGTTGACCAGCAGGGTGGCCCCCCGCATGCGCGCCGCGTTGGCCGTCGTGTCCTGGGCCGTCTGGCCGGTCACCGGATTGAGCAGGTACCTGGTGGTCACGTTGTCGCTCGGGTCCTGGTCCACCAGGTCGAAGTTGCGGGTCGTCGGGCACTCCTGGCCTGTCCCCATGGCGCCCGCGGTCGACACCATCTTCCTCGAGATGCCTGCCGACGGCACGACCAGCTTCCCGGCCCGCTCCAGCGCGAGCGCCGCGCGGAAGAAGTTGATGCCGTTGCAGAACGACACCTGTCCGAAGGGCGATCCAGGCTCACCGTCGACGCAGTTGCCCTGCTTTAGCGCGTCGGCGGTCGCGCCTACCTGGTAGAGGAACGTGCCGTTAAAGCCGAAGTCGATGGTGACGATGGCGTCCTTCGGCAGCTTCGGCACGACCGGTTTGATGGCCGGTTTGGTCCCGGCCGTGATGACCAGGGGATTGTAGACCGACAGCGCGCCCGTGCTCGGGTTCAGGATCGTGGCCTGGACAAAAGCTCCCAGGTTGACCGAATTGATCGTCTGGCAGCCGGATGCCGCGGGTGACGTGCCGGCCGGCCCGGTGAGCTGGTAGGCCGTCGCCAGCCCCTTCGCCGTCAGCGGGTGAGCCGGAACGATGATGTCGCAATCGAGATTATTCGCCGTAGACGAGACTCCCAGCGCGGCCGATGCCGGCTTGATCTTCGCGGCCTTGCCGCCCGACGGCATAAGAATGACCCCGAGTATCAGGCCCAACGCCACAGTAATGGTGAGGGGGGCCGCAATGCGCAGCACACGATTGTTTCTACCGCGCCGGCGCCTTGCGGGCCGATGGCCGCTGAGCATTCAATCCACCTCCGTATAGGTGTCAACCGTGACACTCCCGGTGCATCACCGTAGACCAGCGACGACGGCAAGATCATCAAGTTTGGAAGATCCGTATTTTGTCCGTTTTTAGGGCCGAAGAACGCCCAAAAGGACGGCAATTTATTGCGAAGTCCTTACGTCGCAGGTGACGGGCACCAGTCAGATCAGGATCGGCCCCGCGATAGGCAGCCACGGCCAGCGGCCGACCCCCGTCACCTGGCTATAAGGACGGAAAGTAGTTGAAGAAATTCGATACGTTATGACCAGTTCTTGCCAGAATATTACCGAAGCCTCGGCCCCGCGGGGTCACAACTGTCCGGCCGGACTCCTCACCACTACCCCCGGCCCAGCGGGTCATGACTACCCGGGCCGGCGGGTCGCGACTACCTCGGCGCGGCGGGTCACGACGCCCGATGCGGAACCGCCGGTTTCCGTTCTTCGCAGCCGGATTGGTGGGCCGCGCGTACGCCTGCGATCACGCCTGCCACCATTCGCGTACGGTGACCATCGCCATCAGAGCGGTGGTCGAGTGAGGGGCCGCCAAAACCGCAATCACCCAGTTCGCGCTAAGCCTTTCCGACGGGATATCTTTCATACCTCAAACTGAGCACTGCGCTATACCCGGGGAACGGAAATTCCGTTTCTATATGCGCCATTCCGTGAACCATTTATCTGGGTGCGTGAATGGAGCGATCAGCGCGTCGCTGCGGCCTAAGCGACGGACTCTGATGCGGCCGGGATGCCGACCTGGCGCCCTCGGGAACCTCCGGTCCTCCGGAACCTTCCGGCCCGCGGGCCAGGGGGCCACAGCGGCCGGACCTGGGCGGGTCGTAGCGGCCAAGCCCTGGGTCCGCGGCGGCCGGACCTGGGCGCGACCCGGATTTCAGGTCACCAGTGGCCTAGTAAACTAATAATCCGCTGGCCAATCTTCTGGCCGCGGTGTGCTCGCGAGATTACGGATAGCAACATGCCGCTGGTATCTCATGGCCGTCCCGGCCACCAGGACAAGATCGGCGTGGGCCGGCAACCTTTTCCGGTGCGAGCGCGTCAGTGTGTTGGAGGGTTTGTTGACGACCTTGCCTGCTGGTTTGAAACTTTGAGTCTGTGAATTGTTGTCCAATTGTGAATATAGGTTGAGGGGACGGCGTCGTGTCGCGATCCGGATGGTTCCGCAGACAGCAATCATTGCTGGTGGAGAGCGGGACTTCCGCCAAACGGAGCTGGCCGCGAAACCGGGCCGCCAGGGGCCCGGCCCGCGAGAGGCGCGGAGTGGCCCTCACCGCCAGCAGCGCCGCGCTCGTGCTCGTGGCCGGCATCGCGATTGTCGCGTTCGCGGCGCCCGGGAGCCACGCGTCTGCGGTGGCGTCGGCGGCTTCCGCCAGCCGTGCGGCCAACTCCAGGCCCGTTCAGCCCGCGGCCGCGTTGCAGGTGGTATCGGTCACCCCGGCGGCCGGCGCCAAGGGTGTCAACGGCGCCAGCACCATCCGGGTGCAGTTCTCCGCGCCGCTGGCCGCCAGTTCCCCGATGCCGACGCTCTCGCCGCAGATCGCGGGTACCTGGACGGCCCAGGGCGACTCGGCGGTCTTCACCCCCGCGGTGGGATATTCGCAGGACACCCGCGTCACGGTAAAGATCCCCAGCGGACTGTCCGGCATGATCTCGGCCGCTGGAGCCAGCGCGGGCACGGGAGGCACCCTGGCTTCAAGCGTGACCGAGAGCTTTAAGACAGGCTCGTTCAGTACCTTGCGCCTGCAGGAGCTACTCGCTCAGCTTGGATATCTGCCCTTCACCTGGAAACCTACCTCCCATACGGTCATCAGCCCGGCCAGTGCCCGGGCCGAGCTGTCCGCCGCGTACAGCGCGCCCGCCGGGACCTTCAGCTGGGTGGGCAGTTACCCCTGGAACCTGAAGGACCAGTGGAAAGCCGGCTCGTACAACGTCCTGGAGAACGGGGCGATCCGGGCGTTCGAGTCGGTCAGCAACATGACCATGGACGGGGTGGCCGGCCATTCCGTCTGGTCTGGTCTGCTCACCGCGGTCGCCAAGGGCAAGCACGACCCGAACACCTACACCTACGCGCTGGCCAGCCAGTACTCCCCCGAATCCCTGCGGATCTGGCAAAACGGCAAGCAGGTGTTCGAAACCGCGGCGAACACCGGCATCTCGGCCGCGCCTACCGCGGACGGCACCTTCCCGGTGTACCTGAAGTACTACTTCCAGATCATGAAGGGCACCAACCCGGACGGGAGCAAGTACGCGGACCCGGTGTACTACGTCTCCTACTTTGACGGCGGCGACGCGGTCCACTACTTCGACCGCTACAGCTACGGCTACTACCAGAGCCTGGGCTGCGTCGAGGTGCCCTGGGACGCCGCCAAGAAGGTGTGGCCGATGCTGACCTACGGCAGCCTCGTCACCGTCGAGGGCCCGGTGTCCTGAGGGGTCCTTTCCCGAAGCCCCCGGAGTCCCCGGACAGCAATGCGGGGCGGTCCTTCCCAGGACCGCCCCGCATTGGTGTCGTGACG
>Ga0302178_10002052_pt1 | contig 16290 bp, 13 predicted proteins | sample I_Palsa_E1_3_FD_198790 | JGI IMG/M metagenome (GOLD analysis project Ga0302178, IMG submission 198790) | Peat permafrost microbial communities from Stordalen Mire near Abisko, Sweden - I_Palsa_E1_3 | ecosystem: Environmental > Terrestrial > Soil > Palsa > Peat permafrost | place: Sweden... | reverse complement strand
CGATGGAACTGCGGCCCGACAGCGTGGTCAATCTCGGCATCGGCCTTCCCGAAGGCGTGGCTAACGTGGCGGCCGAGGAACACATCCTGGACTACCTCACGCTGACCGCCGAACCCGGTCCGATGGGCGGCATGCCGGCCGCAGGGCTGGATTTCGGCGCGGCGCTGAACGCGCAAGCCATCTTGGACCAGCCGTCCCAGTTCGACTTCTACGACGGCGGCGGCCTGGACACCGCGGTCCTCGGCATGGCTCAGGCCGACCGGCTGGGCAACGTCAACGTCAGCCGGTTCGGGCCCAAGCTGGCCGGCTCGGGGGGGTTCATCAACATCAGCCAGAACGCCAAGCGGCTGGTGTTCACCGGCACCTTCACCGTACCGAGCCGCTGCAGCTTGCAGGACGGCCGGCTGGTCATCGCCGACGGTCCCGTGGCCCCCAAGTTCCTCGCCGACGTCGAACAGCGGACCTTCAGCGGCCAGTACGCGGCCGCCGCCGGCCAGCCGGTACTCTACGTGACCGAACGATGCGTCTTCCAGCTCACCCCCGACGGCCTGGAACTCACCGAGATCGCCCCATGGCTGGACCTGGAGAAGGACATCCTGGCCCACATCGGGTTCGAGCCCATCATCCGCGGCGAGCCGAAACTGATGGACGCCCGGATCTTCGCCGTCGAACCCATGGGCCTCAAGGACGACCTGCTGACCATGCCACTGGAAGCGCGGTTCGCCTACGACGCGGAACGGAACATCTTCTTCCTCAACATGGAGGGCATGTCGCTGGTCACCGAGGACGAGATCCAGGCGATCGGGACCGAGGTCGGCAAGCGCCTGGCCGTCATCGGCAAGAAGGTGCAGATGGTCATCAACTACGACAACTTCTACCTCGACCCGGCCCTGGCCGACCACTACAAAGCCCTGATCCGCTCGCTGGCCGAACGCTACTACGCCAGCGCGACCAGATACACCACCAGCTCCTTCATGCGGCTCAAGCTCAGCGAGCACCTGTCCGACCGGGGCCTGGCCCCGCACATCTACGAAAGCCGCCAAGAAGCCATCAACTGGCTCGGAAAACAGCCACCGGACTCGTCAGTCCAGAACCGGCGAGAAGAATCCAAAGCAGCAATCGGATGAGGCGATCGCGCGGCGGAGTACGCGCCGCCACCGCTGATGAAGCGCATGATCGCCGCCGGGCGTCTTGGCCGGAAGTCGGGAAAGGGATTTTACGATTACACGTGAATTGAGGAGGCAGGCGCCAAGGTGACCGGCGTCGCACGAGGCGGATTCTGACCGCCGTAGACTCGCGTGCGTGAGCACGGCCCCGCATACCCCGGCAAACCCGGCGGCGCCTGCCGTTGAAATCGGCGGGCTCGTCAAGCGGTACGGCCAGCTGGCCGCCGTAGACGGGCTGACGCTGACCGCGGCCCGTGGTGCCGTGACCGGCATCCTCGGGCCTAACGGCGCGGGCAAGACCACCACCATCGAGATTTGCGAGGGCTACCGGAGGCCCGACCACGGAACGGTCCGCGTTCTCGGCCTGGACCCGGTGCGCGACGCTCGCGCCCTGCGGCCACGGGTGGGCGTGATGCTCCAGTCGGGGGGCATCCCCCCGTCCGTGCCCGCTGCCGACTACCTGAATCTGCTGAGCAGGTTCCACACCCACCCCGTCCCGGTGCCGCAGATGCTCGCCCTGGTCGGCCTGACGGCGGTGGCCCGCACTCCGTACAAGCGGCTGTCAGGCGGCCTGCAGCAGCGGCTGTCCCTGGCCGCGGCCGTCATCGGCCGCCCCGAACTCGTCTTCCTCGACGAGCCCACAGCTGGTATGGACCCGCAGGCCAGGCACGCGACCTGGGAGCTGATCACGCAACTGCGCACGGCGGGCGTGAGCATCATCTTGACCACGCACTTCATGGAAGAAGCCGAACGGCTCTGCGATTATGTCGCCATCATCGATCACGGTGAGCTGGTGGCGGGGGGAACACCGGCTCAGCTCACCGGCACGGCCGGCCAGCTCAGGTTCCACGCGGAAGCCGGCCTGGACCTCGATAGCCTGCTGGCCGCCCTGCCGCCCGCCAGCGTGGCGAAGGAGTCGCCGGCCGGCCATTACCTGATCGAGGTGCACGGCCACGTGGACCCGATGCTGCTCGCCGCGGTGACCGCGTGGTGCGCGCAGCGAGACGTGCTCGCCACCAGCCTCAGTATCGAGAGCCGCACCCTAGAAGACGTCTTCCTCGACCTCACAGGAAAGGACCTCCGCCCGTGATGGAGGCTGGCCCGAGCCCCGAACGGGCCCCCCTGCGCCTGGGCCCCGAAGGGCCACCCCCGGGTCGGGGCCCCGAAGGGGTCCCCCAGGGGGGTACGGGGGGAAGGGTTTCCCCCCGTGATCGGGGGGTTCCGGGGGGTCGTCCCCCCGGGCTAGCACCCGCGCCGGGAGCGGCGCCGCTGAGGCGGATGATCGCCGCGCAAGCCAGCCTGGAGATGCGCACGCTGCTGCGCAACGGCGAGCAGCTCCTGCTCACCCTCGTCATCCCGTTGCTGCTGCTGACTGCGTTCAGCCTTGAGCCGCTGGTGAACTTCGGCGCGGGCATGAGCCGGGTCGACTTCCTGACCCCGGGGATCATCGCGCTGGCAGTGATGTCCACGGCGTTTACCAGCCAGGCGATCGCCACCGGCTTCGAGCGGCGTTACGGCGTGCTCAAGCGGCTCGGTGCCACTCCCCTGTCGCGGGCCGGCCTGATCGCCGCCAAGACCGCCACCGTAATCGCGGTGGAACTGCTGCAGGGCGCGCTGATCCTGCTTGTCGCCCTGGTCATCGGGTGGCGGCCGGACGCCAGCCCGGCCGCGATCGTGGTCGCGCCGCTGCTCATCCTGCTCGGCACCGCCGCGTTCAGCGGACTCGCCTTGCTGCTGGCGGGGACGCTGCGCGCGGAGGCCACCCTGGCCGCGGCCAACCTCGTCTACATCCTGTTGCTCGGCGTGGGCGGCGTCGTCTTTCCGCTGACCAAGTTCCCCGCCGCGGCCCGGCCGGTCCTTGAGCTGCTGCCGACCGGCGCGCTGTCCACCGGGCTGCGTGACGTACTGCAGCACGGTACGGCCTTTCCGGCCGGGAACACGATCACGCTGCTGGTCTGGGCCGTCGTGGCGATCACCTTCGCGGCGCGGATGTTCAGGTGGGAGTGAGGGCCACCACGACTGAACCGACCCACTCAGCCCAGGTCCGGGTAGCGCTGCCGGCTGCCATGATCGGAATCGGCATCGTGTCCGTGCAGTTCGGGGCGGGGCTGGCCGACCGGCTGTTCGGGCAGATCCCGCCCGCCGCGGTGACCGGGCTGCGACTGTGGACGGCCGCGCTGGCCATGGTCGCTCTGTCCGGACGAGGTTTCACTCGCTCGGTGCGTGCGGCGAGGGAAAGAAGAGCGTTTGCCGACGTCGCCGTCGCCGTGTCGTTCGGTATCTCGCTTGGGGTTATGAATTTTTCTATTTACCAGGCGTTCGCTCGCATTCCTCTCGGGGTCGCTGTCACCATCGAATTCCTCGGCCCGCTGGCCGTCGCGGTGGCGGGATCGCGGCATCTCAGAGACGTCGGGTGGGTCGTGCTCGCGGCGATCGGGGTGGTCCTGCTGACCCAGGGCGGCCACGGGCACCTCGACCTGACCGGAGTGATGTTCGCGGGCGTGGCCGCGGCCTGCTGGGCCGCCTACATCGTGCTCAGCTCGGCCACCGGGCGCCGGTTCCCCGGCTCATCCGGCCTGGCGATCGCGATGGTGGTCTCGGCCGTGCTGGTGACACCGCCCGCCGTCGTCGCCGGGGGCCGCGCCATGTTCCGGCCCGCCGTCCTAGCCACCGGGGCCGCGATCGGAGTGCTTTCCTCTGTCATCCCCTACCGGCTGGAACTGGAGTCGCTGCGGCGGATGCCGATGCGGCTATTCGGAGTGTGGATGAGCATGGAACCCGCGGTGGCGGCCCTGATCGGGCTGGTCATGCTCGGCCAGCACCTGAGCATCGCTGAGTGGGTCGCGATCTGCTGCGTCATGGTCGCCTGCGCGGGCGCCGCGGCCCAGGGCGCTCTACCATGAGGGGCGTGCCCGCCGATCTGCTGTCCCGCATCGGGTCCTGGCCGCTCGTCAGGGCCGTGCTCGCGCCGACGCCGCGCTCCATCCGGCTGATCGCGCTGACCGGCGTCATCGCCGACACGGTGATCATGTCGACCGGTGCGGCGGTCCGGCTCAGCTCGTCCGGCCTCGGCTGCCCCGACTGGCCGCGGTGCAGCACAGCCGACGTCGTGGCCAGTAAGAATGCCGGGCAGACCCTGGTCAACACCTGGATCGAGTTCAGCAACCGGCTGCTCAACTTCCCGCTGGTCATCATCGCCGCTCTCGTCTTTATCGCCGCCTGGCGCTTCCGACCCCAAGGCCCGGGAGGGCAGAAACGGCGCGACCTGTTCTGGCTCGGGCTTGCCCAGCCCGCCGGCGTGGTGGCGCAGGCGGTGATCGGCGGCATCGTCGTGCTGACCAAGCTCGCCCCGGCTGCGGTTTCTGTGCACTTCCTGGTGTCCGCGTCGATCGTCGCCGCCGCCGTCACGCTGTACGTCCGGTGCGCCGAGGGTACTGAGCCACCGACCGCGGTGGTCCGCCGTGACCTGCGCCTGCTGTCCGCCGCCCTGGTCGCGGTGACCGGCGTCATGCTCGCGGCGGGCACCGTGGTCACCGGGACGGGCCCGCTCGCGGGCAACGCGGCCGCACCCAGGTACAAGCTGCCGCTGGAAGGGGTCACTCAGCTGCACGCCGATATCGGCTGGCTGATGGCCGGGCTCACGGTCGCGCTCGTTCTCGGGCTGCGGGTGTCCGGCGCGCCGCCGCGCGCCATGCGGGCCGCATGGATCATGATCGCTTCGCTGGGCCTGCAGGGGGTGCTCGGCTACATCCAGTACTTCACTCACCTGCCCGCCGGGCTGGTGTGGATCCACGTCACCGGGTCGGTACTCGTCTGGATCGCCGTGCTCAGGTTGTTCTTCGCCCTCCGTGACCGCGGTCCGGTTAACACTGACCGAACAGGAGCGACGGCGGCCGTACCCGCTAGGCAACCGGAGCCCCTAGACCGATAGGCTCCTACCGTGAGCACTAAGGCCAAACTTGACTGGACGGCGACCGACGAGCGCGCCGTCGACCTTATCCGGGTCCTGGCGATGGATTCGGTACAGAAAGTGGGCAACGGCCACCCGGGCACGGCAATGAGCCTCGCTCCCGCGGCCTACCTGCTCTTCCAGCAGCTGCTGCGGCACGACCCCGCCGATCCGAACTGGCCGGGCCGGGACCGCTTCGTGTTGTCCTGCGGGCATTCCAGCCTCACCCTGTACATTCAGCTGTACCTGTCCGGCTACGGGCTGACGCTGGATGACCTGGAGGGCTACCGGACCTGGGGCAGCATCACGCCAGGGCACCCGGAGCACCGGCTGACCCCCGGCGTGGAGACCACCACCGGCCCGCTGGGCCAGGGCATCGGCAACGCGGTCGGCATGGCCATGGGCGCCCGCCGCGAGCGCGGCCTGTTCGACCCGGACGCCGCACCCGGCACCAGCCCGTTCGACCACTTCGTCTACTGCTTCGTCTCGGACGGGGACATGGAGGAGGGCATCAGCCACGAGGTCGCCTCCCTGGCCGGCCACCAGGAGCTCGGCAACCTGATCGTCCTGTACGACGACAACCAGATCTCCATCGAGGACAACACCAACATCGCCAAGTCCGAGGATGTCTCCGCGAGGTACGAGGCCTACGGCTGGCACGTGCAGAAGGTGGACTGGCGCACCGCCGACGGCTACCACGAGGACGTGCCCGCGCTGTACCAGGCGTTCCTGAACGCCCAGCAGCACACCGAGGCGCCGTCCTTCATCGCGCTGAATACGATCATCGGGTGGCCGGCGCCGAACAAGCAGAACACCGGCGCGGCGCACGGGGCCGCGCTCGGCGTGCCCGAGGTCAAGGCGACCAAGAAGATCCTGCACTTCGACCCCGACGTCGACTTCCCGGTCGAGGACGAGGCGCTGAACCACGCACGCCAGGTCGCCGAGCGCGGCAAGCAGGCGCACGCGGAGTGGGAAAAGCCGTTCGCCGACTGGGCCAGCGCCAACCCCAAGCGCAAGGCGCTGTTCGACCGGATGGCGACCCGCCGGCTGCCGGACGGCTGGACCGAGGCGCTGCCGGCCTTCCCGCCGGACCCCACGGGCATCGCCACCCGCAAGGCCTCCGGGACCATCCTTTCCGCGCTGGCCCCCGTGCTGCCCGAGCTGTGGGGCGGATCGGCCGACCTGGCCGAGTCCAACCTGACCACGATGGAAGGCCAGCCGTCCTTCATCCCCGCCAACCACCAGACGCAGATGTGGCCGGGCAACCCGTACGGGCGCACGCTGCACTTCGGCATCCGCGAGCACGGCATGGGCGCGATCTTGAACGGGATCGCGCTTTCCGGCGGGACCCGCGTCTACGGCGGCACGTTCTTGCAGTTCAGCGACTACATGCGGGGGGCCGTGCGGCTGACCTCCATGATGGAGCTGCCGGTCACCTTCGTGTGGACGCATGACTCCATCGGCCTGGGCGAGGACGGTCCCACGCACCAGCCGATCGAGCACCTGTGGTCGCTGCGCAACATCCCGAACCTGGAGGTGATCCGGCCCGGGGACGCGAACGAGACCGTGATCGCCTGGCGGACCATCCTGGAGCGGGCCCGGCCCGCGGCACTCTGCCTGACCCGGCAGAACCTGCCGGTGCTTGACCGCACCGGCGACCTGCACGGCGCCGACCAGGTGGTCCGGGGCGGGTACGTGCTCGCCGACGGCACCGACGTCATCCTGATCGCCACCGGCAGCGAGGTGTCGATCGCGCTTGAGGCCCGCGAGCTCCTGGCCGGCCAGGACATATCGGCCCGGGTGGTGTCCATGCCGTGCGTGGAGTGGTTCAACGATCAAGACGAGTCCTACCGGCGTGAGGTGCTGCCGCCGACCATTCCCGCGCGGGTATCGGTGGAGGCGGGCATTACCGCCCCCTGGAAGTTGTTTGTCGGAGATGCGGGCGGTTCAATTGGAGTAGACCACTACGGTGCGTCCGCCGATTACAGGAAGATCTACCAGGAGTTTGGCATCACCGCGGAACGGGTAACCGCTGCCGCGCAGGACAGTCTGGCCCGGGTCAGGGACCATTAGAGGTAGCCAAGCCCGCGGCATGCAGGGAAGGAAGCAACCGTGTCAGTTGACGTTCTCGGAGAGCTATCCGAGGCCGGAGTGTCGGTGTGGCTGGACGACATCAGCCGCGACCGGCTTCGTACCGGCAACCTGCAGGAGCTGAGCGACGACTACCACGTCGTCGGCGTGACCTCCAACCCGACGATCTTCGCGCATGCGCTGTCGAACGGCAACGCCTACGACGGGCAGGTCGCTGACCTGAAGACCCGCCGCGTGTCGGTGGACGAGGCGTCACGGGATATCACCACCTACGACATCAGGTGGGCGTGTGACGTGCTGCGCCCGGTGTACGACCGGACGGATGGCCTCGACGGCCGGGTGTCGCTCGAGGTAGACCCGAGGCTGGCCAAGAACACCGCCGCGACGATCGCCGAAGCGCGGGCGCTGTGGTGGATGGTGGACCGGCCGAACCTGTTCATCAAGATTCCCGCCACCATCGAGGGGCTTCCCGCGATCACCCAGGCCATCGCGGAGGGGATCAGCGTGAACGTGACGCTGATCTTCTCCCTCGAGCGGCACGGCCAGGTCCTCGACGCGTATATGGCGGGCCTTGAGCTGGCCGCGGCCAGCGGGCATGACATCTCCAAGATCCGGTCGGTGGCGTCGTTCTTCGTCAGCCGGGTCGACACCGAGGTCGACGGCCGGCTGGACAAGCTGGGCACCCCCGAGGCCAAGAAGCTGCGCGGCAAGGCGGCCATCGCCAACGCGCGGCTGGCCTACGAGCTGTTCGAGCAGAAGTGCGCCAGCGAGCGCTGGCAAGCGCTGGCCGCCGGCGGGGCGAATGTCCAGCGGCCGCTTTGGGCCTCCACCTCCACCAAGGACCCGGCGTTCCCCGACACCATGTACGTGGTCGAGCTGGTCGTCGCCGACACGGTGAACACCATGCCCGAGGCGACCATCAAGGCCACGGCGGACCACGGCGAGCTGCACGGCGACACGGTCCACGGCACCTACGACGCCTCCCGGCAGGTCTTCGCCGACCTGGAGAAGCTCGGCATTGCCTACGACGACGTCGTGCAGGTTCTCGAGGACGAGGGTGTCGCGAAGTTCGCGGCGTCGTGGAACGAGCTGCTGGACACGATCAAGACGAACATGGGGCTCTGAATTCAGATGACCGAACGGGCTCGTGGTGACCGCCCTCGGGGAGGTGCGGCGTGACGGCGGAACCGGGCGACCCGGAGGGCCTCATCCCGGCCAGTCCCAGCGCCATCGCGGAGCAGGCCGAGGCTGCCTCTGGTGCTCTCGTCAACCCGCTGCGCGATCCGCGGGACCGGCGTATCCCCCGGGTGGCCGGGCCGTGCGTGCTTGTCATGTTCGGCGTCACCGGGGACCTCGCGCGTAAGAAGCTGATGCCAGCCGTCTACGACCTGGCCAACCGGGGGCTGCTGCCACCGGGCTTCTCCTTCGTCGGCTTTGCCCGCAGGGACTGGGCAGACGAGGATTTCGCCCAGGTCACGTACCAGGCGGTCAAGGAGCACGCGCGCACGCCGTTCCGCGACTCGGTGTGGCAGCAGCTCAGCGAGGGCGTCAGGTTCGTGTCCGGTTCGTTCGACGATGACGAGGCGTTCGACCAGCTGGCCGCGTGCGTCAAAGAGCTTGACGCTGAGCGGGGCACCGGCGGGAACTACGCGTTCTACCTGTCGATCCCGCCGGGCGCGTTTCCCACCGTGGTTAAACAGCTCAAGCGCAGCGGCCTGTCAGACTCCGAGGGTCGTGGCTGGCGCCGGGTGGTGATCGAGAAGCCGTTCGGCCATGACCTGGCCAGCGCGCGGCAGCTGAACGCGACCCTGGACGGCGTCTTCCCGCCGGAAGCCGTGTTCCGCATCGACCACTACCTCGGCAAGGAGACGGTGCAGAACATCCTCGCACTGCGGTTCGCCAATGAGATGTACGAACCGATCTGGAACCGCGGCTACGTGGATCACGTGCAGATCACCATGGCCGAAGACATCGGCATCGGCGGCCGGGCCGGGTATTACGACGGCATCGGCGCCGCCCGGGACGTGATGCAGAACCACCTGCTGCAACTCCTCGCGCTGACCGCGATGGAGGAGCCGGTCGCGTTCGACGCGGATTCGCTGCGGATGGAGAAGGAGAAGGTACTGTCCGCGGTCCGGCTCCCGGCCGACCTCGCGACGGGAACCGCGCGCGGGCAGTACTCGGCCGGCTGGCAGGGCGGGCGCCAGGTGCGCGGTTTCCTGGAGGAAGACGGGATCCCCTCCGATTCCCGCACCGAGACCTACGCCGCAGTGCGGCTCGGCGTCGACACCAGGCGCTGGGCCGGGGTGCCGTTCTACCTGCGGGCGGGCAAGGGGTTGCCGCGCCGCATGACCGAGATCGCGCTGATCTTCCAGCGCGCGCCGCACCTGCCCTTCGCGGCCACGGACACCGAGGAACTCGGCCAGAATGCGCTGGTGATCAGGATCCAGCCGGATGAGGGCATCACCGTACGGTTCGGCTCCAAGGTGCCGGGCACGGCGATGGAAGTCCGGGACGTGAACATGGACTTCGCCTACGGCGAGTCTTTCACCGAGTCAAGCCCCGAGGCCTACGAGCGGCTGCTGCTCGATGTCTTGATCGGCGACCCTCCGCTGTTCCCCCGGCAGGCCGAAGTCGAGCTCGGCTGGCGAATCCTCGATCCGGTCGAGGATTTCTGGGCCTCCTACACCAAGCCGGAGCAGTATCCGGCCGGGTCAGGGGGCCCCGCGTCGGCTGACGCGATGATGGCACGGGACGGACGGGTATGGCGCCGCTTGTAGGGAGACCGCGATGACGATCGACCTGACCGACACGACGACCAGCGCCATTACCGAGGCGGTCACCCAGGCTCGACGCCGACTCGGCGGCCCTGCGTCCGGCATGGTGCTGACGCTGATCATCGTCACCGATGAGGCCGCGCAGTACGACGCGGTCCGCGCGGCCAGCCAGGCGGGCCGCGAGCATCCGAGCCGGGTACTCGCCGTTATCACCCGCAAGCCCAAGGGCGAATCCCGGCTCGACGCCGAGATCCGGGTGGGCGACACCGGCCCCGGCGAGACCATCTTGCTCCGGATGTACGGGCCGCTCGGTCAGCATGCGGACTCGGTGGTCGCGCCTCTGCTCGCTCCCGACGTCCCGGTGGTCACCTGGTGGCCCGACGAGGCGCCATCCTCACCTCGCGCGGACTCGCTCGGCGGGGTAGCCCAGCGCCGGGTGACGGACGCAGCGGCCAGTGACGCGCCCAAGGAAATGCTGCTGGGCCTGGCCACGGCCTACCAGCCGGGAGACACCGACCTGAGCTGGACCCGGTCGACGCCCTGGCGTACCTTGCTCGCCGCCACCTTGGACCAGCCCTACCCGGAGCTGCTCAGCGGCGAGGTGCTGGCCGAGGCCGCCAACCCGACCGCGGACCTGATCGCGGCCTGGCTCAGCACCCGCCTGCGGATTTCGGTGCCGCGCGGCGAGTCCGCAGGCCCCGGCATCACCGAGGTCAGCTTCGACACGCCGGAAGGGAAGATCACGCTGGCCCGGCCGGACGGCCGGACGGCCACGCTGTCCTGGCCCGGGAGGCCGGATCGCCGCGTCGCCCTGCACCGGCGAGATTCTGCTGACCTGATCGCCGAGGAGCTACGCAGGCTCGAGCCCGACGAGGTCTACGGGGAAACTCTGCACGCGCTCGCGGGAGGCAACGGCCAGTGAGCGAGCCGAAGGGGCGCGGTGCCGCCTGGACTGAGGAGCGAGGAACGAGCGACGAGGGAAGTCGGCGCCTAAAAGCGCCCCGTAGGCGAGCGGAGCCAACACGGCGAGCGGAGCCAACACGGTGAGCGAGGCCAACACGGTGAGCGAGGCCAGCACAGTGAGCGAGGCCAGCACAGTGAGCGAGGCCAGCACAGTGAGCGTGCCTGAAGTCATCGTGCACCGGGACGCGCAGCTGCTCGCGAAGGCCGTCGCCGCCCGGCTGGTCACCAGGTGCGTTGACGCGGCGGCCGCGCGCGGCACCGCGTCGGTGGTGCTGACTGGAGGCGGCATCGGCACCGCGGTTCTCGCCGAGCTTGCCGTCAGCCCGGCCAGGGACGCCATCGACTGGCAGCACCTGGACATCTGGTGGGGGGACGAGCGCTTCGTCCCGACCGGAGACCCGGACCGGAACGAGACCGGCGCGCGCTCGGCCCTGCTCGATCACGTCGATAACGATCCGGCCCGGGTCCACCCGATGCCGGGATCTGACGGGCCCGACGGTGACGACCCGGAGGCGGCCGCCGCCAGGTATGCGGCGTGGCTGGCCGACGCGACCAGCCCCGAGGATCACGGCCCGGTGCCCGAGTTCGACGTGCTGATGCTCGGCATCGGCCCCGAGGGGCACGTGGCTTCGCTCTTCCCCGGCATGCCCGCGCTCTATGACGAGCGGCCGGTCGTGGCGGTGCGCGGCTCACCCAAGCCGCCGCCGACGCGGTTGTCGCTGACCCTGCCGTCGATCCAGGCCGCGCGCGAGGTCTGGATCCTGGCCTCGGGCGCGGAAAAGGCTGAGGCCGTCGCGATGGCGCTGTCGGGCGCCGGACCGGTGCAGGTACCCGCGGCCGGCGCGCGCGGCAGGCAGCGGACCCTATTCCTCCTCGACAGCGACGCCGCGGCCAAAGTGCCGCCGCAGATCGGCCGTCAGGGCACCCACTGACTTCTCCCCCGGCCTGCGGGCGAAGGCCAGCCCGGCGGCCAGGCAGGCGGTGGGCACCGCGGCGAGCACGTACCGGTAGCTGAACCCGGCCGTCATCGGCGGCAGCACGATCAGCAACGCGCCGACCAGCCAGGGCAGCAAGCCGATGCCGCCCCAGCGGCGCCAGCGGGCCAGCAGGCCCGCAACGCCGATGAGCACGATGATGCCGAGCAGCGTGCCGCGCAGGTAAACATGCCGCTGGTAGGTCTGGATCAGCCGCGCCCACGGCGCGACCACCCGGGTGTCTCCGGCCCCCGGGCCGCCGAGGTCCTGCCGCGCCGCATATGTCTGGCGCGCCGTGGCGTCATTCCCGTACTTCGCCGCCCACTGGGGGAACGCTGCGGGGTCTTTTGGACCTGCCCACCAGGGAATCAGCGCATTGACCTCCCAATCTGACACGAACTGGAAGGCGGGGCCGGTGCCGTAATAGTCGTTCGGATCCGGTTGCCGGTTCCAGCCGAAGGTGTGCAGCGTGTCGTGCGTCACCACGCGCAGGTAGTCAACCGGCTGAGCGAGGATCGCATCCCTCGCGAACTTCTCGGTCAGGACGTTGACATAAGGCGTGAACCGCAGGGCGTTGTTGGTGGAGTGAGTCAGGTTGTATAGCGGAGTGGTCCTGCTGGCGTCTGGCCCCAGCTCGTTGTCCGTCCAGATGTACTCGGCGGACGCCGGGCGCAGGTACGGCGGCGTCGGGTCACACAGGACCTGCAGGTCAGCAGGCGGTTTGATGGTCGCGCATTCGGCGAAGGTACTGACCCGGCCGTACAGGAACGTGCCCGAGGACTCGGTCAGGGCGTATTTACCCGTCGAGGCGTGGAACCAGAACATGTACGCCGCGATAGGCGCGATGCCCGCGACGAGCACGGTAGCCAGCCGCCGCCAGCCCACCCGCCTGGCCAGCAGGCTTACCAACACAACGACGAGGAGCGGCTCACCTACCGACCTGACCAGGGACGCGTACCCGATGAGCAGCCCAGCGATGGCCGTCACCAGTATCGAGGGCCGGCCACTCCAGCACAGGATCACCACGGCGATGGTCACCAGGAAGATAAACAAGGGATCGGCGGTGACCATGTGCTCGAGGTGCAGCTCGTAGGAGTCGAACAGCACCGGCAGGGCCGGGAGCGACGCACCCCACCAGGGCAGCCCGCGGTGGTGGAGCAGCGCGTAGATGGCGACGCCCATGCCGATTCCCATCGCCGCCTGCAGCAGCGCGAGGGGATAAGCGCTGTGCAGTGGCAGCAGCAGGTCAAGAAAGAAAGGGTAGCCGTTCGGCCGGATCTCATCCGGGACGTGGCTCACCGCGTCGTAGACGTAGTTGTAGGAGTCGTTGAACCACAAAATGGGCGGGTAGCCGAGGATCACGGCGATCCGCACCACGATCGCGGCGAGGGCCACGATGGTGAACTGACAGTGCTTGACCGCAGGATGCGCAAGCCTTGCTAGCAGCGGGCTCCGTTCCCCCGGCGGCTGCGGACCGGGAACGATCCGGTCGCTACCGGTGGACACGTTAGTCACGACCGCCTCCTGAGCCCAGGAAATTCCCTGCCTTTCGCTGACCCCGCAGGCCCCGGATGATCAGGCGCGCCGACGCTTCACGTACGGCGGCGCACTTATAGTAGCGGCATGGTCGCACGGAGAGACGAACTACAGACTAATAACGAGGTAATTCGCGGCGGCCGTACGGTTATTAACGTCCTCCGTAGCCCACCCGGCACGCCAGCAAGCAGATGAACACGACCGAGAGCGCGGCGGCCGTGTCCGGCGAGCCCGCCACGGCCGAGATCATGATCCAGGCGAAGACGACCGGCAGCAGCCGGCCGAGCGGCCGGTCACGCCTGGACTGATATGGGCCGCCCGTAGGCGCCACCGTCCCAGGACGGAGATTGCGCTGCGGCAGATCGGCGCCGAGCGCTGGCTCAACCGGAAGATCGCCGGTCAGTTCCCGCAGGTGGTCCCAGGTTCGTGCGGCGTACGCGGCCGCCGTGCGCTCTTCGAACTCCTCCAGCGTCAGCCGCCCGTCCGTGTAAGCGTCCCTGAGGACGTCTACGACGCTGTCTCGCTCTTTATCGGAGGCGAGGATCGGTCGGTCGGTCATCGGCGCGGGCCCTTCCCTGTTGTTCCTTTAATCCTAACCCAGGGCAGGCCGGAACCCGGCGCTCGCAAGGCCCGAAGCTGTATCCGCCTGCGGGTCTGGTGGCCGATGGCTCCGCCAGCTCCTCACCGCCGCCAGCTCCTCACCGCCGCCAGTTCCTCACCGCCGCCGGGGCCAAGGCCGTCCGCGGGGCCCCCGTCGACGGCCGCCCGCACAGTCTGCGAACAGCACGCACACGGCCGCCCGGCAGATGACGATCACGCCTACGGCCCAAAATGGGACAGGATCCGAAATGGTTACAAAAGTAGAAGCCTTTGGGTCTCGCTCTGTAGCACATCTGAGCGTTACGCTGTTGGCGGATCTTTCATTTGGTCACACCTGTGTCAGATGTGACCTAGGGAAGGTTTTGGTGTGTAAGCCCAAGCACTTCACACCAGTCACTTAGTTAACACCGGGCACCCGCCCTCTCGGCCGCCGCCACGGCACGCCGGGAGCCGGACGAGCCGTTCCTCACTAGGAGGGATCGATTTGAGCGTCAGCGAAGACCGCACAGTCCAGCCCGCTACCGTACCTGCTCCTGTTTCCGGCATCGCGGACCCAGCCCCACTCGGGCTCGCCGCCTTTGCCCTCACCACGTTCCTGCTGTCGGCCAAGAATGCGGACTGGATGAGCCACGCCACCGGCAGCGCATTCCTCGGCTACGCCCTCGCCTACGGCGGGGTCGCGCAGTTTGCGGCCGGGATGTGGGAGTTCCGGCGCGGGAACACCTTCGGCTCCACCGCGTTCAGCAGCTACGGCGCCTTCTGGTTCGGCCTGGGTCTATGGGTCTTGCTCGTAGCCAACCCGACCGTGGCGGGCATAGCCAAGGCACCGGCAACGGCCGACGCCACCGTCGCCGCGCTCAACCATGACCTGGGCTGGATCTTGCTCGCGTTCGCCATCTTCACCCTCTACATGCTGATCTTCACTGCTCAGGTGAACCTAGTCATATTCCTCGTCTTCCTTGTGCTGGAGGTCACCTTCATCATCCTGGCCATCGGTAACTTCGACGCCGGGCATGCCTTGGTCCCCACGGGGATCATCAAGCTCGGCGGCTACCTCGGCCTGGTCACCGCGCTGGCCGCCTGGTACGCCTCGGCGGCGGGCGTTGCCGCCGGCATGGCCGGCCGGATCCGGCTGCCCGTGGGCAAGCCGCTGGTCAGCTAAGCCGATCGGATCAGTACGGGGGACCGGGCCGGTGCGGCCCGGTCCCCCGTTCGTTTTGTCCGGCCGGGTTATGCCGGGTCATCGCCCCGGCCACTCCGTCGCCGGATAGCGTTAGGCGGCGGATAGCGGCGAGGTGAGGAGGGCGGGTGCATTCCCCGAACGGGATTCAGGTCGAGCTGTCGGCGCAGGTTGAGCGCGTCAAACGAAGGACACGCCCCTGGAAGTCGATTATCGTCCTCGTGCTCGCGATCGCCGCTGCGGTCGTCTCGAACAGAGCTTATAAGCACTCGCCCATCTTCCACGCGAACGGCACTATCGATGACTTCATAGCGGCGGGCACAGCCGCGCTGTTCCTCATTTTCGGCTCCATAGCGACTTACAGCCTGGCCGGGAAGTCCAGGGAACTGCTCGAGCCGAAGGCGGGCACCTCGCACTCGGCCATCACCAGGTACGCGATACTGATCGTCGGCTTCTTCACGACCCTGGTCCTTACTCTTGAGCTATTCGGTGTGCCGATCGGGCAGCTCGTCTTGGGCGGGGCGCTGACCAGCGTGTTCGTCGGCATCGCAGCGCAGCAGGCACTCGGCAACGTGTTCGCGGGCTTGGTGCTGGTCTTCGCCAGGCCGTTCCATGTGGGTGACGCGATCCGGCTGCGGGCCGGCGCTCTGGGTGGCACGCTCGACGGCATCGTGAGAGATATCGGGATCACGTACGTCCGTTTCGACACCGACGGCAGCGTGATGTCCATCCCCAACTCGCAGGTGCTCAACGCCGTCGTCGGTCCCATCCCGCCGGAACCAGAAACACAGCCGAGCCCTCCGGTGGTCGCTGACACCAGTTCCGGCACGCCGGGTGGTCCGGAGCAGCCGCAGCCCCGCCCGGCGGGGCCGGCCTAGAGCGCGCCGGTCAGGTAACCCCGTCCTGCACAGGCCACAGGCCACAGGCCACAGGCCACAGGCCACAGGCCACGCTAGCGGCAGGGCGGAGGGCGGAGGGCCGCTCCGCTTACCGTGGTGGATTCGGGTTTGGCGGTGTATCCGGTGCACTGGGGTGCCTCGTCCCAACTGTGAAA
>Ga0302178_10002049_pt1 | contig 16298 bp, 16 predicted proteins | sample I_Palsa_E1_3_FD_198790 | JGI IMG/M metagenome (GOLD analysis project Ga0302178, IMG submission 198790) | Peat permafrost microbial communities from Stordalen Mire near Abisko, Sweden - I_Palsa_E1_3 | ecosystem: Environmental > Terrestrial > Soil > Palsa > Peat permafrost | place: Sweden... | reverse complement strand
CGTGCCGTCGGCGCCCGCGGCCCACTCCCGGTGCTGCTCATAGTCCTCGGGCCGGTATTCCTCCCCGGCGGGCGAGGGCAGCACCGGCTGGCGCTTGAGCAGGGTCAGCCCGCCGGTGGCCATGTCGCAGTCATAGACCGAACCCGGGGTCACCAGGGACGTGTAGGACAGGCGGAACCGGCTGGCCTGGTACTCGGGGTTCGGGCCGGGCCCGACCCGGTAGACCGGCTCGGGGAAGGCGACCTCGTGTTCGCCGTTCCCGTGCCGCCGTAGCATCCGCAGCCCGGTCAGCCCGTCCCGCCTGAAGTACACGACGATGAAGTCCGCGAACGCGGCCACGTCGAGCAGCCGGGTGTCGGCCCGGTGCGGGACCAGCGGCGTCCAGGCCGCGGGTTCGGTCACCGGCGCGGTCGCGATCTCGAAGTTCTCCGCCCCGTCGTTGTGCAGGATGAGCAGCTGATCCCCGGCGTCCTCCACGTCGTAGTCCAGGCCCTGCCGGCGGGGGGTGACCACCGAGAAGGATGCCTCCGGTGTCGCGGCGTCGCACATCCGCACCTCGGCGGTCAGCACGCTGGCCGACTTGATGAGGACGAAGCGCTCGCTGCGGGTCAGGCTGACGTAGACGTGGAAGTGCTCGTCCGGTTCCTCGAACACCATCGTGTCCTGCTCGGCCGGCGTGCCGAGCCGGTGCCGCCACACCCGGTAAGGCCGCCAGGCGGCATCGACGGTCACGTAGAACAAGGTGGAGGCGTCACGCGACCAGGCGCAGCCGGCGAAGGTGTCAGGGATCTCGTCGGGCAGCGTCTGGCCCGTTTCCAGGTCCTTGATCCTGATCGTGAACCGCTCGTTTCCGGTGAAGTCGGTGGAGTAGGCCAGCCAGCGCTGATCCGGGCTGGATCGGAACGCGCCGAGGGAGAAGAAATCATGGCCGACGGCGAGCTCGTTGCCGTCGAGCAGCTCTTGCTCCCCCGGCAGCGGCTGGCCGTCCGCGGCCATCGGCGGGATGACCTCGCCAGGCGCCACGGCACGGCGGCAGTGCACCGCGTATTGCTTGCCCTCCACCGTCCGGGAGTAATGCCACCAGTCGCCCTTGCGCACCGGCACGGACAGGTCGCTCTCCTGGGTGCGCGCCTTGATCTCCTCGAAGATCCGGTCCCTGAGCGAGTCCAGGCCGGCCGTGGCCACCTCGGCGTAAGCGTTCTCGGCCCTGAGGTAGTCGATCGTGTCCGGGTCGTCTTTGGCGGCGAGCCAGGCATACTCGTCGGTGACGGTGTCTCCGTGGAAGGTGCGCTGGCTGGGGATCTGCTTAGCCGAGGGTGGCTCGGCGGGGGGCTCGGTGCTCATGAAGGCCCAGTCTAGTGACGGCGGCCGGAACGGGCTTTGACACCATGGACCTGTGCAAGGACACCTGATTCTGACGAACTGCCTGACGGATGAGGTCACCCGGCCGAACATCGAGCGCGCCCTGAAAGAGGACGACCTGCTCTGGCTGGACCTGGAAGATACGGGCCCGGACACGATCGCCTTGCTCCGCGAGGTGTTCAAGATCCACCCGCTGGCGATCGAGGACGCGCAGGAGTTCAACCAGCGGCCGAAGATCGAGGACTACGACGACTTCGTCTCCCTGGTGGCCTACGGCGCCCGGGGGCTGGACCAGCCGCTGGCCGAGGTGCACGCGTTTTACGCGGAGCATTTCCTGGTCACCGTGCACCGCGATCCGGTGCCGGCCATCGCGCACGCCTGCACCACCCTGACCCGGGTGCCGACGGCCCGGCGCCTGCTCGCGCTCTACCGCCTGCTGGACGCGCTGGTGGACAGCATGTTCCCGTTCCTGGCCGCGCTCGATGACCGCATCGACGACCTGCAGGACGAGATCTTCGTGAACCCCAAGCAAGAACAGCTCTCCCAGCTGTTCGCGCTGAAGCGCCAGCTGGTGGACATGCGCAAGCTGGTCACGCCGCAGCGGGACATGGTGTCCACACTGCTCACCGGGGTGGTCCCCATCGCCGGCATGACCCCAGACACCGAACGCTACATCCGTGACCTGTATGACCATCTGATCCGGATCAGCGACCTGGTGGACAGCTACCGGGACCTGCTCGGCGGGTCGCTCGAGGCGTACATGTCGATGGTGTCCAACCGGCTCAACGACCAGATGAAGCAGCTGACGATCATCGCGACGGTGTTCCTGCCGCTGTCGTTCCTGACCGGGTTCTTCGGCCAGAACCTCGGCTGGCTGGTGAACCACATAGGGTCCCTGGCCGCTTTCCTCATCTTCGGCGTCGGCACCGAGGTCGCGGCCATCATCGGGCTTCTCGTCCTGTTCAAGAAACGCGGGTGGATGTAGGTCCCGGCACAGGGTTCCTCCGGGCCGGGGTGAGTTCGTATCGGTAACCTTCCGTATGGCAGGCTTGGGGCTCGCGGACAAGCGTGGCGCTGACGGTGAGGTTGGCTACATACAGGAGGGAGGGCCGGGGTCGTGACGGAGTGGTCACAGGTTCCCCCCCTCGCGCGCCCGCTGCCCGAGCCCGAGCCTCAGCCGGTGCTCGCCCCGCTGACCGCGGCCGCGATCTTCCTGGTGCTGACGATCAATCCCGGCGGCGAGGCGGTGACCAGGGACCTGCTCACCGACTGGGCCGGCCTGCAGCGGGCGGTCGGCTTCCGCAATCCCGGTCCTCCGCTGGCCTGCGTGGCCGGGGTGGGGTCGCAGGCGTGGGACCGCCTGTTCGCCGGGCCGCGCCCAGCCGAGCTGCACCCGTTCCGCGAACTCACCGGGACCGTGCACCGCGCCGTGTCCACGCCCGGGGATCTGCTCTTTCACGTCCGGCACGAGCGGATGGACCTGTGCTTCGAGTTCGTGACCCAGGTCATGAGCAGGCTGGCCGGGGCGGCCACGGTGGTGGATGAGGTGCACGGGTTCAAGTATTTCGACGAGCGCGACCTGCTCGGTTTCGTCGACGGGACCGAGAACCCGGTCGGCCGGGAGGCGGGGGAGGCGGCCCTGACCGGCGGGGAGGATCCCGGCTTCGCCGGCGGCAGCTACGTCATCGTGCAGAAATACGTGCACAACCTGGCGGCCTGGAACGCCCTGACCGTCGAGGACCAGGAGAAGGCGATCGGGCGCTCCAAGCTGTCCGACATCGAGATGGCCGACGATGTCAAGCCGGCCAACTCCCACGTCGCCCTGAACACGATCGTCGGTCCGGACGGTGAGGAGCGGTCGATCCTGCGGGCCAACATGCCCTTCGGCGAGGTAGGGCGAGGAGAGTTCGGCACGTACTACATCGGCTACGCCGCCACTCCGAGCGTGACCGAGCAGATGCTGGTCAACATGTTTATCGGCAACCCGTCAGGTAATTACGACCGCATCCTTGATTTTTCCACGGCAGTCACCGGCAGCTTGTTCTTCGCCCCGTCGGCAGACTTCCTCGACGACCTTCCGGACCCGCCCAGCCCGGCCGGTTCCGGAGCGGCGGCCGATTCCGGACCGGCGGCCGGGTCGGCGGATAACGGTTCCCTGGGCATTGGCAGCTTGAAGAGGAGCAATCAGCCATGAACAACCTGCACCGCGAACTCGCTCCGGTCTCCAGCGCCGCCTGGGAGGACATCGAAGCCGAGGCGCGGCGCACGTTCGAGCAGAACGTCGCCGCGCGGCGGGTGGTGGACCTGGCCGGGCCCGATGGCCCCGGGCTGGCCGGCGTGAACACCGGCCACCTCAGTGACGTCGAGGCTCCCGCGGACGGCGTCATCGCCAGGCTGCGTACGTCGCAGCCGCTGGTCCAGCTCCGGGTGCCTTTCACGGTCAGCCGGCAGGATGTGGACGACGTCGAGCGCGGTGCGCAGGACCCCGACTGGCAGCCGGTGAAAGACGCCGCCAAGAAGATCGCCTTTGCCGAGGACCGGGCGATTCTCGAGGGGTACGCGGCCGCCGGGATCACCGGGATCAGGGCGAGTTCGTCCAACCCGGCGCTCACGCTGCCCGCCGAAGCCCGCGACTACCCGAACGCGGTCAGCCAGGCAGTGAGCGCGCTCCGGCTGGCCGGCGTCGGAGGGCCCTTCTCGCTGCTGCTGGCGGCCGGCGCCTACACGATGGTCAGCGAGACCTCCGACCATGGCTACCCGATCCGCGAGCACCTCGCCCGGGTGATCGACGGAGAGATCATCTGGGCGCCGGCGATAGACGGGGCGTTGCTGATTTCCGGACGCGGCGGCGACTTCGAGCTGCGGCTGGGGCAGGACCTGTCGATCGGCTACCTGTCGCACGACGCCGACAGCGTGCAGCTGTACTTCCAGGAGTCGCTGACGTTCCTGGTCTACACGGCCGAGGCCAGCGTGTCGCTCGCCGTGGCCCCGGCCGCCATCACGCGCTAGCCCCTCACTCGTACCGGGTGGGCGGGAACGGATCGCGCTCGCCCTTGACCAGCAGCTCGTCCTTGTCCTCCTCGCGGCGGATCTCCGCGCGCTCTTCTTGCCACACGTCGGTCTGGGTGATGTCTTCCGGCTGCGGCGGCGTGTCCGTGGCCGGCGGCACCTCGTCCGGGTCATAGGCGTCCAGGCCGGCGGCGACGCGCTCTTCCTCGGTCAGCCGGGCGAGCCGGTCATCGTCTGGGTGCTGGGACGCGCCCCCGTGCTCCCGGCGGTCCCGGTGGAACTGCTCGGCGAACTCATCCGAATCTTCCCGCGGCATGGCGCCTCCTGGGGTTAGCGGCCCGGTCGTCTGGCCGGTGCCGGCGGTTTGAATATCGTCTCCTGCGAGCCTACGGTGGAGCTAAGGCAGACCGACCCGGAGGGTGAAAGTTCCCGTGGACCTCAGCCTGATATAAGGCGGCGATCGCGGCGCGGGAACGTGATCGTCATGAGCGCACGGACCCCGATTCACCGTTCCGGCGGCTAGGAGTCCAGGCGGCTCGCCCGCCGCCGGAGGTTCAGGGGCGTGCGCATCGGTGCGCTGCTCACCGTCCTCGCGGTGATCCGGCTGGCCCGGGCCGTGCGGCCACGCTGGCGGCTCATCACCGGGCTCACGGGTTTCCTGATCGAGGTCGTCGGTTTCAACGTGTTCAGCGGCGGGATGCGGGACGCCTCCTCACTCGTGGGAATGACGCTTCTGCTGTTCGCCCTGATGAAAGACGCCAGGCAGTGCAGCGGCCGCCAGGCGGGGATCCCGCAGGCCACCCGCTCGCAGTTCTGACGCCGTCGGCAGGCTGACCACCGGGGCGGCTTCCTGAATACCGCGACCACACCGACGGTCAGCCCAGATCCCAGCGCACGCGAAGATCCGGCGGCTTGCGGAAGACAAGGCCCCGCGGCGCGCTAGCGTACCGCGGGTCCAGCCGCAGCCGGGGGAGCCGCTGCAGCACGGTGTCGACCGCTATCTGCGCCTCCAGGCGGGCTAGGTGAGCGCCGATGCAGAAATGCGGGCCGTGGGCGAACGCCAGGTGCCGGGCGGCATTGGGACGGCGGACGTCGAATGCGTCCGGATCGGGGAAGACCGAGGGATCGCGATTGGCGGCCGCGATGGACACCGTGACCTGATCGCCGGCCCGGATGCGGAGGCCAGCCAGGACCGTATCCGCGGTCGCGTACCGGTCGACGACGGCCGCGGCGGGTTCGAGCCGCAGCGACTCCTCGACCGCGGCTGGTATCAGGCCGCGGTCGGCGCGGATCAGCTCGAGCCCGCGGGGGTGAGAGAGCAGGTTCAGCAGTGCGTTGGCGATCATTCCCTCGGTTGTCTCGATGCCTCCGAACATCAGCACGGCAGCGTTGGAGATGGCCTCGGCTTCGGTCAGCGGGCCAGACCCTCCGGTCACCCCGGCCAGCAGCGACGTGCCATCATCGGCCGCGATGACCTCACGCAGGCGGCTGGCCAGCTCGGCGAACGCGGCCTGGCCGGCCGGATCCGCCGCGGCGCCGGCCCGCCCGCCCTCGGCCTTGGCCGCCTCGGCCTGCACCGCAGCCACGATCCCGTCGTACCAGGTGAGGATCTTCGCCGGGTCAGCCTGGCCGAGGCCGAGGACCTCGGCCATGACGGCGGCGGCCAGGGGCCCGGCGACAGTACGCCGGAGCTCGGCTTCACCGTGTGGCTCGATGGCCGTGACCAGGCGGCCGGCCTCGGCCCGGATGAAGGCGGCCAGCCGGGCGTGAATCTCATCGGACCGGAAGGTACGGGAGAACGGTGCCCGGTGGCGTGCGTGCCGCGGACCGTCCAGCGAGAGCATGCTGGGGCCCACTACCGTGGCTGTGGAGAACCGGGGGTCATCGACCGTGAACGTCCGTGCGTCGCGCAGCACGGTGACCGCCTCGTCGTACCCGGTGACCAGCCAGGCGCCGAGGACCGGCACCCAGGTGACCGGCGCGGCGGCCCGCAGCCGCGCGAGCACCGGATGAGGATCGGTTTCCAGGGCGGCCAGCGTGACCGCCTCCGCCGGAGCTTCTGACACGTGTGACATTATCCGTCCGGTATCTGTCTCCGGGTAACACGCTTCACTGGTGGCCTCACAGACGATCACGACCTCCGCCGCGGGTACCTGGACGCTCGGCGACCTGACGGTGAACAGGATCGGCTTCGGCGCGATGCGCCTGACGAGCAACGCCGACGGAACTCCGAGCGAGCGCGGTGCCGCCCCGATCCGCGATGTAGACTTCGTGACGCTCGCGGACCTCCCGGCATGGTGTTCGGGACCTTCGGCCCAGCCGACACCGAAGCCATTTCTAAACGGGCCCAGGCGGAGCTGAAAACTACTGCCGTCCGCGCCGCCCTTCAATATCCGTCAGCTGACCGATGTATTGCAGTGCAAGTTGCAGGAGTATTTGCGATGCAACAGGCACCGAGCACGTCAGCTGAGGAACCGGATAGACGCGATGGCATCGACACGCCCGACCGAACTGCACCAGCGTCGCTTCCGGCTGACCAGGGAACCAACCGCGGCGGCCGAGGCCCGTGGCCACGTCGGCGCGGTCGTCCGCGCCTGGCAGGTCCCTGTCGATCCCGACATCGCGGTCCTGCTCACTAGCGACTTGGTGACCAGCGCCATCAGGCACGGCAACGGTGAGACCGTCATGCTTGTCGTCAGGTGCTCCCGCGGCCATCTGCGCGTTGACGTCTACTACACGTCGCGTTCCCTGCCGATTGGAGTGGACGAGCCAACCGGTACGCAGGCCGAACGTGGGCTCGCGCTGGTCGCCGCTCTGTCGACGGACTGGGGCTCTTTCCGCACCCCCGCGGGGGACGCCGTGTACTTCACGCTCGGGTTCCAGCCCGATCTGCCCGGGGTTGACGATCGCGGCCACACGCGACACACGTGGAAACTGCGAGCCGTGAACCCGTGTGGCTCGACCTACTAGCTGCACATCCAGGAAAAGACACCAACCAGTGAAGAGGTAACGTGGGAAGCACCACCCTCAGGAGTCCGCATGAGCGGCCGAGTTCAGGCTTTTACTGGACCAAGAGCTCCCTGAGTTACGCCAACGGCAACTGCGTCGAGGTGGCCAGCCTGCCCAGCGGCGAGATCGGCGTCCGTAACAGCAGAGACTCCGTAGGGCCAGTCCTCCGGTTCACGTCCGACGAGTGGCACGCTTTTCTCGGAGGCGTCCGGAACGGGGAATTCGACAGTTTCGGCAGTTAGCGCCAGCCGGGCCAGGGCATCAGGGTGGTCATCGGCATCACCTTGCCGGGCGATGACGTCGGGCATCCACGGACGGGCAGCGGTCGGATTGGGGCCGCTGCCCGGGGTGATGGTGGCCGCGTAGCCGCCGTGGGCTGTTCGCCCTGGCCGGCGATTTTCGGGAAACGCGAGATTTACGGGCCACTTCGCAAATAACGTAACAATAACGTCATACCTCGCGGCCGTCCGCGAACTGACGGATGATGCCGATGTGACTCGATGGGTGACTCTTGCCTCGAGTTGCAGAATGAGCAACTCGTTATCGTTACGGGCCTGTTCGCCATAACTGAAATTTCTTGTTCCCGAAAGAGCCCAAAAATGATAGCAATACGTCAGGCCGGCGAGGTCTGGCTTCCTGACGAGCCGGTGTGTGGCGTGCAGCTACCAAGAGATCAGCAGCCAAAGCAGCACGTGTAATAACGATGGTACCAATATGCGAGAATCACACTGCGCGCTGCATTAACAATAGACGCACCATAAACTTGCCGTCACTGCAGCGAACGCTGGTTAACCGGAATTACGCAAGGCTGTGGTACGGACAGGCCGTGTCCGCGGTCGGGGACACCGTCTTCGGCACGACGCTCGTGCTGTGGGTGTCACAGGTTCTCGCGGGCGGCCGGTCTTGGGCCCCTGCCGCGGTCAGCGGGATTCTAGTCGCCGCGACCGCCGCGTTTGCCCTGGTCGGGCCCGTAGCCGGGGTATTCGTGGACCGGTGGAACCGGAAGTCGACGATGATGCGGACCGAGGTGATCCGTGCGGCGATGGTGGCGGGTCTCATCGGGCTGTCGTTCGTCCCGATCCGCGACCTCCCCGTCTGGCTGTGGCTCGCCGCCGTGTACCTGGTCGTGTTCGTCCTGAACGCAGCCGGCCAGTTCTTCAGCCTCGCCAGGTTCGCGACGACTGGCGACGTGGTGCACGGCGAGGAGGACCGGGCGCGAGCGGTCGGCCTCGCCGAGGTCACCACGTCGGCGGCCGGGATCATCGGCCCGCCAATCGCGGCTCCGTTGCTGTTCACGGTCGGCTTCCGGTGGGCGCTGGCCGCCAACGCCGCCTCCTACGTCGTGTCCTATCTGGCCATCCGCTTCCTGCGGCTAACGCCCAAGCCTCACTCGCCGGGCTCTGGCGGAGCGGGGGAGACCAGCCTGCATGCCGAGTTCTCCGTCGGGTTGCGGCTCTTCGCGCGCAACCGGTTCCTCGTGACGCTCCTGACGGTCACAGTGATCTGTCAGTTCGGCACCGGGGCGATCAACGCGCTGAACGTGTTCTTCGTGACCCACGATCTGCACGCGTCGTCCTGGCTGTTCGGCGTGGCGGAGACGGCGATGGGGGTTGGCTTCATCGTCGGCGCGCTCGCGGCCGGTTATATGGTGCGGTGGATTGGCGCACGCGCGCTCACCTGGTCCGGCCTGCTGGCCACCGGTGTCCTCGCGGCCGGCTACGCGCTGCAGCGCAGCTTCGCCGCTGGCCTCGTCATGCTGGCGATCTATGCCATTCCGATCGCCATGCTGAATACAGCGGTAGCGCCGCTGCTCCTGGATGCGGCACCGCGCGAATACATGGGACGGGTGATGGCGGTGTTCAATCCGGTCAACCAGTTCGCGTCCATGCTCTCGGTGGTCGTCTCCGGCTGGCTGATGAGCACTGTCCTGCGGAGTTTCCGCGTCTCGTTCGTCGGCATCCCCCTCAACTCGGTGAGCCTGATATTCATCGTCGCCGGCGGCCTGATCTTCGTATCGGGCATACGCGCGTTCGCAGCTCTGCCCTCCGTTTCAGCATCCTCGGGGCGGTGAGCCTGCCGGGGGCCCCTTGCCGTCTGCGGCCGACGGGCAAACCCTCTGCTCATCAACGGGTCAGGCCGCGATGAAGCGGTGGATGGCCTGGCTGGCGTTGTCCTGGAACGAGGGGTTTCGGAGGTCGGGGAAGATGTCGGCTTGGTCGACGACGGGCCCGGTGACGGTGTTGGCGGCGCTGGCGTAGAACACGCCGCTTCGGAGGGTGGGGTCGGTGATGCCGTCGACGACAGGCACGCTATGACGAATACAGGACAGTAACCGCCCGGTATTCGTGGGACACTTTCGTGCATGACCCGGCCGACCGCCCGGGTGCTCGCCCTGCTGGAAATCCTTCAGGCCGGCGGGACCCGCACCACTGCCGACCTGGCCGTGCGTCTCGAGGTGGACGAGCGTACCGTCCGGCGCTACGTCGATCACCTGATCGACCTGGACATCCCGGTCCGGTCGGCGCGCGGCCGGTACGGCGGCTACCGGCTGGCCCCCGGTTACCGGATGCCTCCGCTGATGCTCACCGACGACGAGGCCCTGGCCGTGCTGCTCGGCCTGGTCGCCGGCCTGCGGGCCGGGCTGGTGACCACGTCCGCCATCGCGATGGAGAGCGCCGCCGCCAAGATCCGCCGCGTGCTACCCGAGGCGCTCGGCCGCCGACTGGACGTGCTGCTGGAGACCGCCGACTTCACCACCGCGTCCCGCCCTGCCGCCACCCAGGAGACGGGCGTGCTGCTGATGCTCGTGGAGGCGGCGCGCCGCCGGCGGCCGGTCGCCGTCAGCTACACCACCCGGGACGGGAGGCGCAGCGGACGCACCGTGCACCCGTACGGGATCGTCGTCCACTCCGGGCGCTGGTACGTGACCGGGGCGGACTCGGCCAGCGGCGAGGTGCGCACGTTCCGGCTGGACCGGATCGAGACCGCGACGGTCCTGCCGGGGTCGTTCGAGATACCCGCGGGGTTCGACCCGGCCACCCGGGTACTGTCCGGGCTCGCCGAGGTGCCCTACCAGCACGAGGTGTCGCTGCGGGTCCTGGGCACCGCCGAGCAGGTCGGCGCCCGGCTCCCGGCCGGGATCGCCACCGTCCAGGAGATCCCGGCCGGCCCGACGCGGGAACCTGCCGTGCAGGAAGCCCGGGGGCGGCCGGAACCCTCCCGGCCACAGGCCGTCTCCGGGCCGCGGGAGAGCAGCGGTTGGGTACGGGTCCGGCTGCGGGCCGAGCGGCTGGAGTGGATCCCCTCCCTGCTCGCCTGGCTGGACCGCCCTTTCGTGATCGAATACCCGGACGCCCTGCGCGACCACGTGCGGGCCCTGGCCCGTCGGCTCACCGCCAGCGCCGACAGCCCAGGCGCCGTCCTGCCCTCATGATCGCGGCCGCTCCTTGATTCCCGCCGCAAGCAGGTCAACGACTTCAGCGATGCGCGCCGCACGGACGTCGGGCCGGCGGGTGGTCGCATCGATCCAGCGGAGGTACGCCTTGCGGTAAAACTGCGCCAGCGTATCGAAGAATGCGGCCGCGGCCGGATTGGCCGCGAGCGCCGCGGCGATATCGTCGGCCAGATCGCCGCGTTGCGGGCCTTCCGGGGCCAGTTCAACGGTCACCTCATCGCCGACCGCGGCGCCGTCGCGCAGCCTCACATTCAGCACCCACCCGCTGCCGGCCGGCGAAAGCCTGCCGCGGAACCGCCAGCCGTCGATCGTGCCGCCGACGGGATGGTTGGCCTTGGCCCCCCACGTCTCATCCGGGTCGAACGGCACCGTGATGATCGTGCGGCCCCCAGGATCGGCGGTGATGACGGCGCGGAAACGCTGCGGGCCCATGACCCCAATCGTCGCATCATGGAGAGGATGACGGGAGGGCAGACCCGAGCAACTACACCCCCGTCGCCTACCCGGCCTTGGCGTAACAGCTGGCACCCCGCTCGAGCCGGCGGAAGCTGCGACCGGTGGAGGCGCACCCCACTGCGCTGACGATCAGGGCCCGACGGCGAGGTCGTCAGAGCGTCCAGCTTCGAGTCGCGACCACTGGGCGGTGGGGCGTCCGTCCGGCCATTCTGACACTGGTGGCCAAGCGGGGGAGCCGCCGTCAGTCCGCGTGTTGGAGCACTGTTGCGGCCAGCCGGGGGGCGAGTCTTCCCACGACTCCTGACGTCCGTAGACGGTGAGGTCCATGAGCGCGTAGCTGTAGTCCATGGCCTCGACGCCGCGCCGCGTCGTCCAGTAGGTCTCGAGGACGCGGTCGCCGTCCCGCAGGTAGCACACGAGGTGGAACAAGCCGATCTGGCGTCCGGCGAGGAGCGCGTCGCGGGATGCCTCTGCTGAGTACCACGGGATGTCCCAGCCCATGAAGTCGCGGTAGCGGACGCTCTCGTCGTAGGGCCCCTGGCAGAAAGCCGCGTAGGTGATGTCGCGGGAATGCAGGTAGGACAGCTCGCTGATCTGCGTGGTGTAAAACGTGCAGCCTTCGCACTGCTCGGCCGCGGGGTGTCCGGGGTTCCACATGAAGTAGTAGGCGATGAGCTGCCGGCGTCCTTCGAACGCATCGAGCAGGGTGAGCGGCCCGTCGCGTCCGGTCAGTGGGAGGCTCGCGTCTACCTCGGTCATGGGCAGGCGCCGCCGGGCCGCGGCGATCGCGTCGCTTTCCCGGGTGTGTGCCTTCTCCCGGATCCGCAGCCTGTCCAGTTCGGCCTGGAACGCGGCCCGGTCGACGGTCGCGGGCAGGCTCGGTGCGCTGGTCGCACCGGTGGCCGGCCCGTCGAGGTGCGCTGATTCATCCTGCATGACGATTCCTCTTCTTGTTTGCCCCTACTCTGTATCTGCAACAAAAGGTAGCATGTTCAGGGAATTCCTGCAACTTGTGGTTGCAGGTTGTCTCGCGGCCGGAAGAGGAGAAGCGGTTGGTACGGCCAGGTGAGGGGCTGAACACGCCCCAGCACCTCGGTCGCACCACGGCGTCGGCGCGGACATAGCACCGTTGCCGCGGCAGGCTGAAAACAGCTGCTTGCAGGCCTAGCGCCGGGGCGGCCGGCCCTATACCGGTCACGGCATCCTCCGATATTCCGAGCGCAGGCAGGTTAAGGGAGCGGCCAGGCTAGATGACCTTGCGCAAGTTCCCGAGGAAGAGAAGCGCCGCGGCTCCAACCCGCCATGAGCCGCTGTGCCCTCAGGCCTGGGCGGCGAGCGGCTGGCTGAGGCGGAGATGATTGCCGCTAGGGTCGCGGACACCGGCGTCGCGGACGCCGTAAGGCTGGTCGATGGGCTCTTGGAGGATCTCGACGCCAGCGGCGCGCAGCGATTCGAAGACCTTGTCCAAGTTGTCGACCTGGATGAAGACTGCCAAGTCGCCCTTGGCCACGAGCTCACGCATAGCGCCCCGGTCGACCGGGGGAATGTGGTGGTCGACCGCGGCCAGCAGCAGTTCGTGGGTATCGCCGGGGGCGGCAACGGTCAGCCAGCGCATTTCCGGGCCCATGGGAACATCTTCGCGGACCTCGAAGCCCAGCTGTTCGGTATAAAACGCCAGGGACTGGTCAAGGTCCAGGCAGTACAGGGGTGTGTGGGTGATCGAAAGAGTCATGTAGTGACCCTATGCAGGGACGGCTCGGCGTGCTTCTCCATTCCTGCTCGGCCGGGTCCAGGCTCTAGCTATGCACGGGGGGACCGAGGTGAGCCGGGAATGATCGCGAACCCGGTAGGCGCTGGGCGGCTCGCCGACCAGCCTTGTGAACGTTGAGCTGAACGAGCCGAGCGAGGTGAAGCCCACAGCCATGCAGACGTCCGTCACCGACAGGTCGCCGCGGCGCAGCAGCGCCATCGCCCGCTCGACACGGCGGGTTTGCAGGTATCCATGCGGAGTCTCGCCATAGGCCTCACGGAACCGCCGCGAGAAGTGCGAAGGTGACATGAGAGCGGCGCGGGCCATCAGCGGAACGTTCAGCGGCTTCGCGTACTCGCGCTCCAAGAGGTCCCTCGCACGGCGTAGGTCCGCCAGCTCGCCGCTATCCACGTTACGAACCGTACACCAACTATTTTGGCTGTCCCTCCTGAAAACGGCGGTCCAGCCATACCGGTCGCGGCCATGCCGGGCGCTGGCCCGTTCGGGTCCCGTAACTGTCACCGTGGCGATGAGGGTGAGCAACACCGTCCGGCGGCGGGGAAGCGGGGCATAGTCGCGGTCCTGGGCGATCGTCCCGCGCTGATGTGAGGATATGGCTGATACGCACGCGCAACCTGCGTATACCTGATGCCCACGCGCTAACCTGCGTCGCGTGACCGGCCTGACCTCGCCCACCCGCGGCGCCATCGCCGCATGGGGCTTCTGGGACTGGGCATTCTCGGCTGTCAACGGCATCTGAAAACTGGATCTGGCCCGTATTTCGTGACGGTAACGAGCCCCTGCGGGTGTAGTGCGGCCTGAGTGACGGTGCTGCCTGTTCTGGCCGGTGATCGGTGTGTCGGCTAGGGAAACAAAGGGACTCCTGGTAGATCGGCGGTTGTCGAAGCCAGCCGTCTTCCCAGGAGTCCGCCGTGTCATTGTCGCAGGTCAGAGGGTGCTTGTCATGCCAGCATGGGATCAGCCCGGAGGTGCTGCTGCCGCATCTGGCCGGGGTGATCGTGGAAGCGGCCGAGCTGGCAGGCGGCTTGCTGCTCATCTGGGCGCGCGCTCGCGCTGAGCATGGCGTGTGCCCGCGGTGCGGCCGGCCCTCGGGGCGGGTGCACAGTACGTACGGGCGGCGGCTGGCCGACGCGGCGATCGGCGGCCGGCGGGTGCTGATCCGGCTGGCGGTGCGCCGGTTCTTCTGCGGCAACCCGGACTGCCCGAAGAAGACGTTCGCCGAGCAGGTCGACGGGCTGACCTCGCGGCGGGCCCGGCGGACCCCGCCGCTGGCGCGGGCGCTGACCGCGATCGCGCTGGCCCTGGCCGGGCGGGCCGGTGAACGGCTGGCCGCGCTGCTGGACCTGGTAACCAGCCGGCCCAGCCTGCTGCGGCTCGTCATGGCGCTGCCCGATCCCGCGCCCGGGCCGGTGCGGATGCTCGGGGTCGATGACTTCGCGTTCCGCCGCGGCCGGGACTACGGCACCGTGCTGGTCAACGTGGAAACGGGTGAGCCGGTGGACCTGCTGCGCGACCGCGAGGCGGACTCGCTGGAGAAATGGCTGAAGGAGCACCCCGGGACCGAGGTGATCTGCCGGGACCGGGCCGGCGCTTACGCCGACGGCGCCCGCACCGGCGCCCCGGACGCGATCCAGGTCGCTGACCGCTGGCACCTGTACCACAACCTGTGCGAGCACGTGGAGAAGGCGGTCACCCGGCACCGGGACTGCCTCAAAGAACCTGAGCCGGAACCGGCGGAACCGCAAGAGCCGGCGGACGCCGGTCACGCTGGAGCTGAGCTGGTACAGCTCGCGGGGGACACGGCGGCTCAGCGGGCGGAGGACTCCGTCCTGGCCAGGCGGACGAAAGAGCGCTACGAGCTAGTGCAGGCCCTGCGCGCGCAGGGCCTGGGCATCAAGCCGGTCATGCGCCAGACCGGACTGGCCAAAGAGACTGTACGGCGCTTCTACCGCGCCGTCACCGTCGATGAGCTGCTGGCCAAGACCAGGGACGGCCGGCCGTCGCTCCTGGATGACTATAAGCCCTACCTGCATCAGCGGTGGAACGAGGGCTGCACCAACGTCCGGCAGCTGCACGCTGAGCTCCGCGACCGCGGCTACCGCGGCGGCTACGGCACCATCCGCGACTACGTCCAGCCGTTCCGCGACCTCAGCACCGCCCCGCCCGCCGTCCCGGCGCCGCCGAAGACCCGCGACGTCGCGAGCTGGATCCTCCGCGACCCGGACGACCTCGATGACGAGGAGAAGAGCACGCTCGCGAAGATCCGGGACCGCTGCCCGGACCTGGACGTCCTCGCCAGGCACGTTACCGAGTTCGCCAAGATCCTCACCGGCCTGCACGGTGACCGCCTCGACGACTGGATCACCGCCGTGGAAGCTGACGACCAGCCCGACCTGCATTCCTTTGCCCGCGGCCTCAGACACGACCACGACGCCGCGGTCAACGGGCTCACCCTGCCGTGGAGCTCAGGCGTGGTCGAAGGCAACGTCAACCGGATCAAGATGCTCAAACGCCAGATGTACGGCCGCGCCAGCTTCCCGCTGCTCCGCAAGCGAGTCCTGCTGGCGACTTGAGGGGCTCGTTACCATCACGAAATACGGGCCAGATCCAGTATTCAACTTCCGCCGACAATGGTCTGATGGCCAGTCAACCTGGCTGCAGTTTATACATCATAGCCAGTCCCGCAGTACCTGCTCGTGGCAGATGTCCCAGCCGACGATAACTTGATGCAATCCATTCACCGGCTACCCTGACCTGCATCGCATGGCCAGCCATTCCGGACTGCACACGGGCAGCTCGCTCCTCGCCCGGCCCCGTTCTCGGGGCCCACGGGCTGCCGGACACCGAACACGAATCCTGCCGGACGAATCCAGGGCATTATGCCGAGCAGCCAAGTCCGTGCCACGCTGCGTCTATCAGACTGGCTTTAGACGTGCTCACATGCCGCATATCGCGCGCTGGGTCAAGCCGGGTCAAGCCTGATGTGGTCGTCTCCGCGGCCGGGGCCGCCTCGACGAGCACCTCGAGCAGTGGCCGGCGCAGGCCTCAAAGGAGCCAGTCATACCGTCCTGAGGTTGCCCCAAAGGCTAAGTCGACTACTACATCACACTGAGTGTCGGTCCGTGCTGCCGTCTGGCTTGCGCAGTGGTCGTGAGTGGGTACTTAAGAGGGTGAGCCTGGTGCCCGCTGGTCTGATTCGGTACCGCTGTCGGCGGTCACCAGTGCCTCTAGCGCCTC
>Ga0302178_10002046_pt1 | contig 16314 bp, 17 predicted proteins | sample I_Palsa_E1_3_FD_198790 | JGI IMG/M metagenome (GOLD analysis project Ga0302178, IMG submission 198790) | Peat permafrost microbial communities from Stordalen Mire near Abisko, Sweden - I_Palsa_E1_3 | ecosystem: Environmental > Terrestrial > Soil > Palsa > Peat permafrost | place: Sweden... | reverse complement strand
AAGCTCTGAACAACAGTCCCAGTTGCACCGAAGACAAATGGAACGCCGCTTGCAGTTGAGGGGCCGCAACCGACAAATTGATCCGGTCAAAATAGTTGATCAGGACACCCACGCCGAGTAAGGCGCCGATTCCCCAACGACGCCGGGGAATGCGGGCAAGGCTGGCGGCAGCGGCAACCGGGGCCGGAATGGATGCAGTCATGAGTTCCTCGTCAAATAGGATCGAGCGGGTGTTTTAAAAGACATCGGGCACATCACGTCGATGCGCCGGTCATGCACGAATTCAAGCCGCCAGCGCCGCAAGGATTTGCGCGACCAAGGCATCCGGTGTGGCGGCGATATCGCATAGCACAGCCCTTTCGTCTGCTTGCGGCAATTCAAGATCGCGGAATTGGCTATCGAGCAGACTGACCGGCATAAAGTGGTGCGTGCGGCCGGCCATACGCGCCTCAATCACCGAGCGCTCACCATGCAGGCAGATAAACACCAGGTCTGGGTCCCCCTGCCGCAGCCGATCACGGTAGCGACGCTTTAGCGCCGAGCACGACAGCACCACGCGTTGGCCAGCTTGGCGGCTGACGGCCAGGCGCTCGGCCAAAATCGCCAGCCAGCCTTCGCGGTCAGCATCGGTCAGCGCAATGCCTTGAGACATGCGGGCAATATTTTCGGGTGGGTGAAACTCATCGCCTTCCAGCGATTCGGCGCCTAAGCTGAGCGCCAAACGTTCAGCGATCAGACTTTTGCCACAGCCGGCGACACCCATCACGACCAGATTCCTAGCGGCGCCGGACGGCGTCGAAACGGCATTGTTAGCGCTAACAATCATAATTTTAAAAAATACCCTGATGAAAGGGCACAACGTAATAGAGCCTTAATGTTAGCGCTAACTTTTGCCGCATTCAAGCTGGGTTAACTACCAATCCTGCTTCCCGTACTGGCCCGCACCCGCAGCTCAAAACCGAGATCGCGGCGGCGCTGCGCCGGCCTCTCGTCGTGCAAGGCGTCGACCAGCATCTGTGCTGCCTCGCGGCCGATCTGATGACGCGGCGTTGCAATCGAGGTTAACGGCGGGCAAGTCCAGGCCGACGCTTCCAGATCGTTAAAACCCGCGATAGCAAGCTGCTGCGGCACGGCCAGCCCAACCCGCTGGCAATGAAACAGCGCGCCTAACGCCAAATCATCGTTGCAACAAAACACCGCATCGCAATCGGGATGTTCGCGCAGCAGGGATTCCACTAAATTGACGCCCAGCCCGATCGACGACGGCCGCGGGTCCAGAATTTCGAGGCCTGGGTCGTAGCAGCCGGCCGCCTGTAAGGCCAGCCGATAGCCCTGAGCCCGCTTCATGACGCGCTCATCGAGTTGCGCCGCCAGATACGCAATTCGGCGCCGACCCTGCGTCAGCAGATGCTGGGTCAGCGTTTGGCCGGCCGCTGTTTGCGACAGGCCGACGCACATGCGCTCGTCGCCGCTATCAGGCTCGGTCAAGTCCATCATATACACTACGGGCAAGGCCAGTTGCGCCAGGCGCTGGCGGATTGCCGACGGCTGCCCCAATCCTGTCAACAAAATACCGTCAGGCGCGTGTTCGAGGTAGGCACGTAACAAGCGCGCTTCCTCGTCCGCGTCATAGCGGGTGTTGCCGATCAGCACTTGGTAACCCAAGGGATGCAGCACCTCGTGGATGCCCGCCAAGGTTTCGACAAAAACCGCGTTCGATAGCGACGGCACCAAGACCACCACGGTTTTCGAGCGCGCCGACGCAAGCAGGCGTGCCGAGCGGTTCGGCACATAGCCCAAGTGATCCACACCGTCGAGAATGCGCGCGCGCAAGCTCGCCGATACTTGCTCGGGATGGTGCAAGGCGCGTGACACGGTAATGGCACTCACACCAAGCTGTTCGGCCACCTGATGCAGGGTGATACCCTCATGAGCCCGCGGGCGGGGTTTACGTGTCATGACGCCGGCACTTTGCCCCAGGCGACCAGAATGGCGTGGATGCTGCGTGCATAGGCATCGCGCTTGTCGGGCGTTTCCGAGTGGTAAGCGCCGACCGCTTGCCAGGTATTGCCGTATTTGTTCATTTTTTGCTTCAGCAGCCAAGCCGCGACATAGACGTTGACACAACCGTTGTAGAGCGCGGTCGGCGCAATACCATAGGTGGCGAGCGTGGGAAAATGAACCGAGTTGATTTGGGCCAGTCCAACATCGACCGACCCATTAGTATTACTGTGTAACGCCGAGGTCACGCCGTGCGACTCTTGCCAGACGATGGCTCGCAACATGGTGGGGTTGACGTGCTGATACGCGGCCGCATTGTCGAAACAATCGGCCCACGTAACACGAGTCCAAGCCGATAACGCGATCAGCAAGGCCGCTGCCAGGCGGCAGCGCAGGTCAAAAAACCGGTATTCCACGAAACCCTACTCCGCTCGAAAACCCCGGGCCTCAACGCCCCGGCCACTATGCGCATAGTGCGCTGCAGCAAATTTGTCTGCGACAGGCATCTCAACTGCAAGCCCGACGCCAATTCTAACGTGCGTATATTACACGCCGGAAGCCGTCGAACGGAAAATCGGCCATTTGATCGAGGAAAGCAACACGTGTTTCAGAGAAATAACAAGTTATGTCTATCATCGAGCAACACAGTCGGTTGACTAGGCCATTGCGACAATATGAATTTGCTATATTTCTGTCATATTGTCCTGCTAGGATTTCCACCCTTTGAATCGAACATTTTTTGACCATCGTGTTTAAAGTGCGCATTTAATACCGCCCTGATTGATTCATGTATTCTCGCGCCACCCGGACCGACCCGTTTCGAGTTGCGCTCATTCGTTCAAGCCGTTACCTCTCCGATAGACATGACAAGTAAAAACACCGCATTGCGTCGGATCACCCAAGCCATGCTGGTCGCCGGGTTTGCATTACCGTACGCGGCATTTGCCCAGGTCACGCTAAATTTCGTCAATGCGGATATCGATCAGGTTGCCAAAGCCATCGGCATTGCAACGGGACAAACGATTATTGTCGATCCCCGTGTCAAGGGTCAGCTAAACCTGGTGTCAGAACAGCCGGTGGCCGACGATAAAGCCATCAAGACGCTGCAGTCGGCGCTGCGCATGCAAGGTTACGCTTTACTGCAAGATCACGGCGTGTTGAAAGTGGTGCCTGAAGCCGATGCCAAACTGCAGGGCGTGCCGACCTATGTGGGCAATGCGCCGGTCGCGGCAGGCGATCAAGTCATCACGCAGATTTTTCAACTGCATTATGAGTCGGCGAATAATCTGCTATCGGTGTTGCGACCTCTGATTTCGCCCAACAATGCGATCGCGGCTTACCCGGCCAATAACACCCTGGTCGTCACCGACTATGCCGACAATGTGCGCCGGATCGCTTCGATTATTGCCGGTATCGACGTGGCAGCAGGTCAGTCCTCCGACGTTGTCCCCTTGAAAAACGCCAGCGCCTCGGATCTGGCGGCCGAAATCACGCATATACTCGATCCGGGCGCAATTGGCGGCACCGACAGCTCGCTGAAAATCTCGGTCATACCGGAGACCCGCACCAACTCGCTGGTGATACGCGCCTCAAGCAAAGCGCGCTTACTGGAAGCCGAGGGCCTGATCGCCAAACTCGACACTGCAACCCGCGAACCGGGCAATATCCATGTAGTGGCCTTGCGCAACGCCAACGCCCAGGAGTTGGCCAAAACCCTGCACGGCATGATGGGGCAAAGTACCGGCAGTGACAGCTCGTCGAGCAGTTCGAAAAATGATTTCAACCAGAACAACGGCGGCTTAAGCGGCAGCAACGGTTCGGGTAACGGCGGCAGTTCGTCCAGCAGCCAAAGCTCGACCCCGCCCTTGCCTAGCAATTTCAGTTCGACCGGGGGCGCTGCGAATGCGGAAATTACTCCGCCCGCCAGCAATTCCTTCGGTTCCGGCGAAGCCAAGGATAGCAGCGGGTCGAGTTCGCACAGCGGCATCATCATTCAGGCCGATGCCGCCACCAACTCATTGGTGATCACCGCGTCCGAGCCCGTGTACCGCAACCTGCGCAACGTCATCGACCAGCTCGACCAGCGCCGTGCGCAGGTCTATATCGAATCGCTGATCGTCGAACTGAGCAGTGACAAAGCCGCGCAGTTAGGGGTTCAATGGCAGGGTCTGTTAAGCCTGGGCAGCAACACCTCGCTGTATGGCGGCAGCAACTTCGCCACCACGACCAGCCAGGGCATCGTCAACTTGACGGCCGCAGGTTATGCGGCAGGCGCCAATGGAGCTGCAGCCACGGCCACCAGCTCCTTGCTCAACAACGGGTTGAACATCGGTCTCTTGCATAATTTCGGCAAATATCTGGGCTTAGGCGCTCTGCTACAGGCATTGCAAACCAGCAACGACGTGAACGTGCTGTCGACGCCTAACCTGATTACGCTGGACAATGAAGACGCGAAGATTGTGGTCGGTCAGAACATCCCTATCGTGACCGGCTCCTATGCGCAAACCGGCACCACGACCTCGGTCGCGCCGTTCCAGACCTATGATCGGGAAGATGTCGGTATTACCTTGCATGTGCGCCCGCAAATTACCGAAGGCGGCGTCATCAAGATGCAAATCTACCAAGAAAGCTCAGAGGTCGCCCCCGCCACGGGAACCACCGCCGCGGCAGCCGGGTTGACCGTCATCAACAAGCGCTCGATCCAGTCGTCCGTACTCGCCGATGACGGCTCGATTGTGGTGCTCGGTGGTTTGATCCAAGATTCATACTCCAACAACAACAACAAGGTGCCCTGGCTGGGCAGCCTGCCTGGGATCGGCGCCTTGTTCCGCACCGAGGCCAAAGACCGCGCCAAGACCGATTTGATGGTCTTCCTGCGCCCGGTCATCATCCGCGACAGCGCGACAGAACAAGCCATTTCGACGAATCGTTACGACTATATCCGTAACGAAACCAACGGCTACCAGTCGGACAATAAAAACATCCGCGACGAGCAAATTCCTGCCTTGCAACAGGCGCCGGCGACGTCGGCGGCGGCGGGAGCGGCGGCAAATGGCGTAGGCTCACTGGCGCCGATCGACCAGTCCATCAAGGACCCGGCCAAATCAGCTAAGCCGTCCGCTCAGCCTGCAGCAGCGGCAAGCGCTGCAGCAGCGCCATCGGGAAACCAGCAGTGAACCCCAGTCAGAACCCGGCAGCCGGCGCAAGCAGCGGTCCGAGCGATAACATCGGCAGCGCCCGGACCAATAGCGCCCTGCCCGCCTCGGGTGTGGCCGCACGTCTGTTGCCCTACGGCTTCGCGCGCGACAACCAGATCCTGATTGCCCATCAGCTCGCCGATGGTGTCGAAGTCTGGATTAGCGAGCGCACGCCGCCCGCGGCCGTCGCCGAGATCACCCGTAATTTCGGTATCCTGACATTACTGCGCAAACCGGCCGACGAACTGGCCGCAGCCTTGAGCCGCGCCTACTCGCTGCATGGCGGCAGCGCCGCACAAGTGGTCGGCGAAGTCGAAGGTGAAGTCGATCTGTCCCGCTTGATGCAGGAGATTCCCGAGATCGAGGATTTGCTGGAATCGGAGGATGATGCGCCGATCATCCGCATGATCAATGCGCTGCTGACCCAAGGCGCGCGCGAAGGCGCATCGGACATTCATATCGAGCCCTTCGAGCATACTTCGGTGGTGCGCTTCCGAATCGACGGTGCTTTACGCGATGTGGTGCGCCCCAAAAAAGCCTTGCACGGCGCCTTGATCTCGCGCATTAAAATCATGGCCCAGCTCGATATTGCCGAAAAGCGCCTGCCGCAGGACGGTCGCATTACTTTGCGCGTCGGCGGCCGGCCGGTCGACGTACGGGTCTCGACCCTGCCCACCGGGCACGGTGAACGCGCAGTACTGCGTTTGCTGGAAAAAGACGCCGAGCGGCTCAACCTGCATGCCTTGGGCATGGCGGCCGACACCCTGAGCACCTTCGATCGCTTGATCGCCAAACCGCACGGCATCGTACTCGTGACCGGGCCTACCGGCTCGGGCAAAACTACCACGCTGTACGCTTCGATCGCGCGTCTTGAAGCCTCCTCGTCGAATATCATGACGGTCGAGGACCCGATCGAATACGACCTGGGCGGGATAGGCCAGACTCAGGTCAACGACAAGATCGGCATGAATTTCGCGCGGGCGCTGCGCTCGATTTTGCGGCAGGATCCGGACATCATCATGATCGGTGAAATTCGCGACCTCGAAACCGCGCAGATCGCAGTACAAGCCTCGTTAACGGGCCATTTGGTGTTGGCCACCCTGCACACCAACGATGCCGCATCGGCAGTCACCCGCCTGACCGATATGGGGGTCGAGCCTTACCTGCTGGCATCCAGCCTGCTCGGCGTGTTGGCGCAGCGCCTGGTGCGGCAGCTGTGCACCCATTGCCGCATTGAAGTCGACGGCGTGTGGCGTCCGGTCGGTTGCGAGCACTGCGGCCAAACCGGTTATCGCGGCCGACGCGGCATCTATGAATTGCTGGAAATCGACGACGCGATTCGCACCCAGATCCATCAGCAGGCGCCCGACGCCGAGATCCTCGCGGCAGGTCGCAAAAGCGGCATGCGCACGCTGCGCGAAGACGCCGAACGCTGGCTGAGCACCGGCATCACTTCGCTGGAAGAAGTGATACGCAGTACCGGGGAGCAATAAGCCATGTCGGCGTTCCGTTTCGAAGCGCTGGACGCGAGCGGCAAACCCCAGCGCGGTGTGGTTGAAGCAGAAAGTGCCCGGGCCGCACGTGGGCAATTGCGCAGCCAGGGACTGACCCCGCTGACCGTGGAAGCCGCCGGCCAGCATGCGCGCGGCGTCAGGCACGAGCGTCTGACCTTCGGCCGCAAGTTGTCGACGCGCGAGCAAGCGCTGGTGACGCGTCAGATTGCCAGCTTGCTGGTGGCCGGCCTGCCGCTGGACGAAGTACTGAGCATCTTGTCGGAACAAGCCGAGCGCGATTACGTACGCGACTTGATGGCCGCCATCCGCACCGAGGTGCTGGGCGGTCATTCGCTGGCCAATACCTTGGAATTACATCCGCGCGACTTCTCGGAAATATACCGGGCGCTAGTCGCCGCCGGCGAACATACGGGCAAGCTGGGTTTGGTGTTATCGCGTCTGGCCGACTATATCGAACAGCGCAATGCACTCAAACAAAAAATCCAGCTGGCGTTCACCTACCCCGCGGTCGTCACGGTGGTCGCCATCGGCATTATCAGTTTTTTGCTCAGTTATGTCGTGCCTCAAGTGGTCAATGTTTTCGTTTCGACCAAGCAACAATTGCCGCTCCTCACGCAGTTAATGCTGGCCTTGTCGGGGTTCGTGCGCGGTTGGTGGTGGGCATTGTTGATGGGCATAGCGGCGGCTGTCTGGACCCTACGCAAAACCCTGAATCTGCCCGGCCCACGGCTGGCCTTCGATCGCTGGTTGCTGGGCGCGCCCTTGATCGGCAAGTTGGTGCGCGGCTATAACACCGTACGCTTTGCCAGCACTCTGGCCATCCTGACGGCCGCCGGCGTGCCGATTCTGCGCGCCTTGCAGGCTGCCAGCGAAACCCTGAACAATGTCGCCATGCGCGCCGTGATCGAACAAGCCATAGGCCGTGTGCGAGAAGGGACTTCGCTGTCGCGCGCGTTGGCCGGCACGCAAATTTTTCCGCCGGTACTGGTGCATTTGATTCGTTCAGGCGAGGCGACCGGCGATGTGACCACCATGCTCGATCGCGCCGCGGCAGGCGAATCGATGGAGCTTGAGCGGCGCACCATGTTTCTGACCACCCTGCTTGAGCCTTTGATGATCCTGGTGATGGGCGGCATCGTATTGACCATCGTGCTGGCGGTCATGATGCCCATCATCGAACTCAATCAGCTGGTTCAATAACATCGATCTGCGCCGCGTTTGGCGCATACCGGTTTTAGCGCATGTAGATGGTTGCGGCTCCGGGCGCAGCAGCCGGCATAAAAACCTCGCTGCGCGCACCGTGACGGTCGATCACGATAGAGCGCGCCCGCACTTCGGCCAGGGTGCCGACTGTGCCGATTTGCTGGTCGATACCGACCGCGTGGACCGGGTCGTCGCCAACACTGAGAATCGCGGCAACGCGGCGGCCCAGGTTGAGTACGCCCAACAGGTGGATATCATGGGCGTGGCTGTCTTGTTGTCCGCCGAACAACTGGGCTGCATCATCGACCGAAGGCGGCGTGCGGGAGGCGAGCGCCGCGTCTGGCGTAACATGGCTTTGGGTGCGCAAGGTTACGGCCCAATAGGTCAGGGTTGCGCATAAGACGCCGAACAGTGCGAGCGACACCAGAGTGGAAGCCAGGGACGAGGCAAGCGGCGCGGCAAGATTTTTAGCAAGACGTGGCATTGAGCAATCTAGGGTGTTGAATAAGTAATGAAATTAACCATGGAATAAGCAAGCTGACTTAAAACTGGCACTCATTTTAGCGACAATATGCGAACTAAATTTGTCAGTCCGACAAATCATCGCGAATCACGTCGTTACGTTTGGGCGCCGGTCATTCCCAGTCATACAATTTTAGTTTAAGAAGGTCGAATCTGATGCAACTCTACTCTACTTACCCGGCGCCGGGTGCCTCGCGTCAGCGCCGCACATCAAACGCTATCGTACAGCGCGGCTTTACCCTGATCGAAATGATGGTGGTGATTGCGATTATCGGTGTGCTGGCCGCGCTGATCGTGCCGAAAATCATGAGCCGTCCTGATGAAGCGCGGCGGGTGGCGGCCAAGCAGGATATCGCCACGATTATGCAAGCGCTGCAATTATATAAACTCGACAACGGCCGTTACCCGAGCCAGGACCAGGATTTGAAGGCCCTGGTCGAGCGCCCGACCAACGACCCGGTGCCGAACAACTGGAAAGACGGCGGCTATATCGAGCGCCTGCCTAATGATCCTTGGGGCAATCCGTATAAATATCTAAACCCCGGTGTGCACGGCGAAATCGATGTCTTCAGCGATGGCCCCGCAGGCAAACCGGGCGGACAGGGTAAAGATGCGGGTATTGGATCCTGGCAGTAAACGCTCGCCCACCGTGTATAAAGCCCGCCCCCCCCTGCCCCCGGCCGCCAGTCCGTCCTCGCACCGCGCTTTACAGCTCGCGCGTCAGGCGGGCTTTACGCTGCTCGAAATGCTGGTGGTGCTGGTAATCGGTGGGATTATCGCGGGCGCGGCAAGCATGAGCTTGACGCGCAATCCGCGCACCGACTTGCACGAAGAGGGGCAACGTCTGGCCTTGCTATTCGAGTCGGCCAGCGACGAAGCCCAGGTGCGCGGCCATCCGCTGGCATGGCAAGCCAACACTCAGGGATATCAATTCTTGGAGCGCAATGCACAAACCTGGCGCCCCTTGCACGATCAGCTCTTCGTGGCGCGCCACTGGTCGACGTCGGTGTCCGGTGTGGCAATCCATTACGCCAGCGACGAACAAAGCGCTAGCCAATTGGAATTCGGCGTTGAAAGCATCAATCTACCCGCGGTCGTGACGCTCTATTCACCCGCGGGTCAAATCGATATTGTGAGCACCGGCAACGGCCGCTTTACGGTGCATTGAATGAAATCCTTGATCGCTCCTAGCTCGCGGCAACACGGCTTCACCATGATAGAGGTGCTGGTCGCACTGGTGATTGTCGCCGTGGCGCTGGCCGCCTCGATACGCGCAGTCGGCAGCGTTGCGAACACGGCCGCGGCCCTCCATCAGCGCTTGCTTGCCGGCTGGAGCGCCGACAGTGTATTGGTCGACTTGCGCCTCGCGCATAGCTGGCCCGATCTGGGCACCACGCGCTTTGAATGCTCGCAAGGCGACCTGATGCTGATGTGCAGCGAATCCGTCAGCAGCACGCCGAACCCGCTGTTCCGGCGCGTGGAAATATCGGTGACGCATGAAGAAGACACAACGCGCCTGGCCCAACTCGTGACGGTGGTCGCCAATGAAACCGTTCGTCCACTCTAAGCGCGCGTGCGCGCGTCGGCCGCGCGGCGCCGGCTTCACTCTGATCGAATTGCTGATCGCCATCGCGATTCTGGCCGTCGTCGCGTTGCTGGCTTGGCGCGGCCTGGATCAGGTCGCACGCGGCCGCGCCACGCTGTCGCGGTCGATGGAAAACGAGCGCGCCTTGTCCCAGCTCTATGATCAGATGCATAGCGACTTGCTGCAAACTGTCGGCGACGACGAAATCAGTGCGCCGCCGATTCGCGCGGCGCTGGGGTCATTGAACATTGTTCGAGAATTGCCTATACCGGGACAAACCACCCGGCTGCAAGTCGTGCGCTATCAATTGCAAAACGGCCATATTGTGCGTTACGCCTCGCCCAGTCTGGCGAGCGTCGGCCAATTGCGCGCCATGCTCGCGCCCGATGCCGATGTAGCCGACTGGAGCGCGGTCGACCTGGTCGACGGCGTGACCGATTTCAGCACCCGCTTTTATCTGTCCCGCAGCGGCTGGGTGAATCATGAAGATAGCGCGCAACGCGCCTTCAACGACAATTTGAAAACCCTGACGCAGCCGGTCGCCGGGGGCGGCCCGCTGCCGCGCAGTATCACCGGCGTGGAGTTCAAGATGCATGTCCTAGGACAACACGGGCCGCTGACCCGCGTGTTTCTGGTGGGAGAATAAACATGCGCGCGCACCCACGCTACCCGGGAAGACCCCCTCATAGGCAAAGCGGCGCCGCCATCATCACCGCGCTGCTGGTCGTCGCGATCGCGGCCATGCTGGTGTCGAGCTTGCTGTGGCGTCAGCAAATACAAATTCGCCGAATCGAAAACCAGCGGCTGCGAGACCAGACGCAGTGGGCGGCACGCAGCGCGACCGACTGGACGCGCTTTATTCTGAGGACCTCGGCCGATGTCGCGCCGATCGATTACCTGGGCGGCGTCTGGGCTGTGCCGATTGCGCCGACCCGGGTGTCCGATGTGTTGGGGCATGGCGGTGACGATGCCACGGAAGACTCGACTTATTTGTCCGGCTCGATTGAAGATGCGCAAGGGCATTTCAATTTACGCAATTTGGTCAGTTCGCCCAAACCTGGCGAACTGCAACCGGATCCAGCCCAGATCAAGCATTTCCAACGCCTGCTGCAACTTCTGGGCGTCGACTCCCAGCTCGCGGACCCGGTCGCATTGCGCATGCGCGCCGCCTTGGTGGGCCAAGCCACGCGCTTCGCACAGGCGCCGGGCGCAGCCTCGGGCGTAATCGGCGCCGGCGCCCCACCGCCGCCGGCCAATGGGGGTCCGGCTTCGAGCAAGCCCGGCCTGGATGACGAAGATGACACATCCGCGAGCCGGCCCTTGCCGCCGCTAGACCTCGACTGGTTGCTGGAAGTGCCGGGATTCACGCCCGAAGCGGTGGCGCGCCTGCGCCCCTTCGTGATCATTCTGCCGCTGCCGACTACCGTGAATATCAATACCACGACGCCGGAAGTGCTGGCCGCAATGATCCCCGGCATGAATTTATCGCAAGCCCAGGAGTTGGTGCAAAGCCGCGATAAAAGTTACTTTATCAATCTGGGCGATCTGAACAACCGGCTGCATAGCAGTGGGCCGATGGCACTACAACCGGATGGCAGTGAGCTCGATGTCAGAACCGGCTTTTTTATCGTGCACGGCCAGATCAGCCATGAACGGGCCCATTTGCAGCGCGACACCTTGCTGTATCGCGATTACGTCACGCACGCGACGCGTATTGTCAGTGTACGTGACACTTATTGAAGGACCCCCTTTGAGTACCTTAATCGTTCAACTCCCCCCCCGCGATCCGGCGATAGCGTCGGAAGAGTGGGAATTGCCGGAACTGCCCTTTGTCTTGCTGGATCGCCAGCACAAGGCCATGCGTACCGGCCGCTCAAGCCTTGAGAGCTTGCCGCGGGCCGCCGCCACCGTGCTGATGATCGCCGCCCGCGACGTGCTGTTACTGCAACTCGCGCTGCCGCCCGTGAAGGGGCTGCGTTTGATGCAGGCTTTGCCGAATGTGGTTGAAGATCTGTTGATTCAGGACGCTCAAACCTGTCATATTGCCGTCGACCGCCCAGTCGCAGCCGACGGCCGGCGCATCGTCGCCGCAATCGATCGCAGTTGGTTCCGCTTTGTCATCAACGCCTTCACCGAGGCGGGCCACCCGCATATCAAAGCCGTGCCCATCATGCGCTGCCTGCCGAAACCGCAGAGCCCCACAGCCTCTGCGGTGGACCTGCTCAGCACGGCCGCAGTAGTCCCTGCCATCGAGCCTACAGTTCTAGCCACGCCTGCGCCGCTGATTGCCGCGATACTCGGCGCCGTCATGCCGACCGCGCCCACGGCATGGAGCGGCGAAGTGTCGCACGCAGCGACTCATGTGGAATTGGCGATCGCCCGCGGCGAACTCGGTGAAGGCATGGCACTGCGCCCTGACGCCGTCGCCAATACACTTGAAGCATTGGCCGGCGCGGCCCCCATCGAACTCTATCAATTGACCGGCGTGCCGGGCGCGGCGCCAAGCGACGCCGGCCCGGACGGCATGCAGCCGCGAGCGCTGCCATTCGAGACCCTGGCGCGTGCCGCCTTGCAATGCGAATTTGATTTATGCCAATTTGAGTTTGCGGCGCAACCGTGGCGCCCCAGCCGCGCCACCCTCAAAAACTGGCGCATACCGGCTTGGCTGGCTGGGATAACCGTACTCGTGGCCATTGTGGCCAGCAATCTCGATTGGCTGATGTTGTCGCGACAGCATGCGGCTATGCTCGATCAGCAAGTCGAACTACTGATGAGCACCTTTCCCAAAACCGGCGTGGTACTCGACCCGCCCGTGCAAATGACGCGCGAACTCGATCGCCTGCGCACAGCGGCCGGCGAACTTGCACCTGACGATTTCCTGTCGCTGAGCAATAGTCTGGCGCGCTCACTCGCGCCCTTGCCTCCTGGCGCAATCGCCACGATCACCTATAAAGAGCGCACCTTGCAAGTCACTTTTGCCCCCACCGCCAATGTCGACGATAATTTCGCCACCCGGCTGCGCAACAATGGCTTGAGCAGCCATCAGGACGGCGCCGTCTGGATTATCGGGAGCGCCCATCAATGAAAGCCACCTTGAACGCGTTCTGGGACGAACGCAGCAGCCGCGAAAAAACCCTGCTCAGCGTAGGCGGCAGCATATTGGCCGTATTTCTGGCCTATCAGATATTGTGGGCGCCGGCAGCAGACGGCCGCGAGCAATTGCAAAGCGCGCTGCCGCAGATGCAAGCGCAGTTGGCGCGCATGAGCGAACAAGCCAACGAAGCACGCACCCTCAAAACCGCCGCCATGAGCGTGCCGCCTACCGGCTCGTCCTTGCTGGCCGGCATGAAAGCCTCGCTTGCCGAACAGGGTTTGCAGGGCGCGGAATTGACCTCGGCGGGCCATGTGTTGCAACTGCGCGTTAAAAACGCGCCGTTTAGCAGTTGTGTGGCATGGATGGACCAGGTCAGACGCAGCTATAAAGTCCAAGTATTGGAAGCCCAGGTAACTGCCCTGCCGCATCCCGGCGATGTGAACCTCACAGCAACGCTGCAAGGCGCCGATCAATGACACGCAGCGCGCTGCCTCAAAGCACCTCATGAAGTCAACATTCGCTCACGCCTTCACTAAGGCATTACGCGCGCTACCCTGGTTGATCGTCGGCCTACTCGCCTGTGCCGTAACACTGCTGGTGCTGGCCCCGGCCAGTTGGGTCACGCCCTATGTCGCGCAAGCCAGCCACCAGCGTATCGAACTGATCGAAGCCACAGGTTCTTTATGGCACGGCGAAGCCACCCTGATGTTGTCCGCCGGGCCGGATACGGGCGCCCGGGGACCCGACGCACCCGCGCCCACCCTTTTGCCGGGTCGCATTGTCTGGCGCACGGCCTTTTGGCCACTGTGGCGCGGCCATCTACATAGCGAAATCATGCAGACAGCCGCCATGCCGCACCCCGTCGAACTCGACCTGAACCTCCATCAAGCGACCCTAACGGGCGGCAGCCTGATCGTGCCCGCCACGCTGCTGACCGGCTTGGGCTCGCCGTTCAATACGCTCGACCTTAAAGGCGATATGCGGCTTGACTGGACACCGTGCCGAGTGCTCGGCGAGCAAGTGTACGGCCAGTTGAATCTGACACTGACCGACCTCAGCTCACGCGTGTCCCGCGTCAGCCCGCTCGGGAGTTATCGCCTGAATATTGAACTCAACGGCGACAACTCGGCGCTCACGCTCGCGACCTTGCGCGGCCCGCTATTGCTCGAAGGGCACGGTCAGGCGACACCCAATACCTTCAATTTCGACGGCACGGCGCGCGCCGCCCCGGGCTTTGGCGACGGCTTGACGGGCTTGCTGAATATTCTCGGCTCGCCACGCGGCAACGGCATTTATAGTCTACGAACGATGCCATAATTGCGATCCAGAAACGGAGGCGCGCATGCCAGATAAAAACGGCCCATCGGTGATTCCCAACGGTCTCTTCAGCGACGCGGACCACCATCTGCGCTGCGCGTGGTGCCAAGCCACGCCCGGCTATCAGCATTATCACGATCACGAATGGGGTTTCCCCGTCACGGACGATCGCCGTCTATTTGAAAAAATTTGTCTTGAAGGGTTTCAAGCCGGGCTCAGTTGGCTGACCATCCTGAACAAGCGCGAGGCCTTTCGAAGCGCTTTCGCACAATTCGAGGCGGAGCAAGTTGCGCAATTCGATGAGCGCGATATCGAAAGGCTGTTAGGCGACGCCGGCATTGTCCGGCATCGCGGCAAAATTGTTTCGACCATCAACAATGCTCAACGCGTGATCGAATTGCGTCGGGAGTTTGGTTCGTTCGCCGCCTACGTTTGGCGTTTTGAACCCGAGGCGAAACAACGTCCTGCCAACATCACGCACGAGGCCATCAAAGCCATTCCCAGCACGCCCGAATCTACCGCCCTATCCAAGGACCTGAAAAAACGCGGCTGGACCTTTGTCGGACCCACGACGATGTACGCATTTATGCAGGCCATGGGCCTCGTCAACGATCACTTTGAAGGTTGCGGCGTACGTGAGGCCGCGCTCGCGGCCAGGGCGAAATTGAAGGTGCCGCGCTGAACGTCACGGCGCGCTGGGTTCAGGCGACGTGGGCCGACGGCGGGCGGAATTAGCAGAGCAATTGGGGGATGGCACAGGTGCGAGTGGAGAAATAGGTGCGCTGCCGGCTAGGACCTCAGGGTCTTTGTGCTAACTGCAGCATGCTCACACTTGCAAACAATGCCTTGTAGCGGTTGGTTTTCTTGAACTCCCCCAGTTTCTCGTCGTACGCCGCCATCAACGCTTCGATGTTCGGAAAAGCGGCATTTGAGAATCGCGATGCCTTGGCAAATGCATTCGGATAATTTTTGCTAAATAGAACATCTGCGTAGTAATAAGGCGCGGGGCTGCCTGTCAGCTTGGCCGCCCACAGACCTGCAAGCAGATCTTGCGGATACAGCTGAATATAATTCAGAGTAAGCCGACGCAAATTCGTCGCCGTGTCGGCCGCGGGCGTTAGTAAGCTGTTATATCCTTCATTGACGGACTTGTCCTGCGCCGGATACATGTTCCAAAAATCCGCGTTGTAAGCCGCCCCGCGAACAATACCGACCTGCAAATTATTACGCTTGGCGTCCTCCAGGCCATGAATTTCATGGCGTTCCCGGGTCTCTTTATTAGTAAAGAACACATAGGAAATCTGCCATACGTAATTCTTTGGAAAGTCGACATAGTCCCGGCGGTCGAGCACGTCCGAGACCGCAAATCCGACATCGGCCTCCCCCGACTTTAGCTCAAGCTGACAACGCGCGAAGGGTTCAATCTCGATGACAATAGGCACCTTCAGTTGCCCGAAGATTTCCTTCGCAACATCGACATCGATGCCGGCAGGGACGCCGTTCTCAGCATAGGAATAAGGAGGAATCGGCGCCCCGCATAGGGTTAGTGTGTCGCTGGCCTGACCGTCGGCCGCGACCCCAGCCATCAATAGGCAAGCTAGTTGCCCCATGCGGCGTAGCGCCGCCCGGCAGTAGGTAAAATCTAATTCCATGTCTGATGCATCCGCAGTAACGCTGCCGAAAAATGGTATACCTTAGCATGCAAGAATACATCGCCAATTCATACGTAAAAATGACAAAAGCCGACAAGATTGGTAATTTTTAGGTAGATTCTCGCGCTCATGGCCGGCATCCCGTCAACCGTTCGCCCCGATGAGCCAGTCCAGGCTCGCTGCAATGCAAGTGGAATGGCCTGGTGCGCCGGCGCCGATGAGTTATAGT
>Ga0302178_10002043_pt1 | contig 16327 bp, 11 predicted proteins | sample I_Palsa_E1_3_FD_198790 | JGI IMG/M metagenome (GOLD analysis project Ga0302178, IMG submission 198790) | Peat permafrost microbial communities from Stordalen Mire near Abisko, Sweden - I_Palsa_E1_3 | ecosystem: Environmental > Terrestrial > Soil > Palsa > Peat permafrost | place: Sweden... | reverse complement strand
TCGACATCGACGGCACGCTGGCGCCGATCGTCCGGCACGCCGCCGATGCGCACGTTCCCGAGGCCACGCGCACGCTGCTCATCGAGATCTCCAAGCGCTATCGCATCGTGGGCTGTGTGAGCGGCCGCCGCGCGGCCACCGCCCGGCAGATCGTCGCGATCGGAACGATCGCCTACATCGGCAACCACGGCGGAGAGCTGCTGCGCCCCGGGGCGACCCGACCCGAGGTCGACCCGGACGTCGCCGCCTGGACCGCGCGCGTGCGCGCGTTCGCCGCCCGCGTCTACACCGGCGAGCATCAGCGCGTCCGCGTGCGCAGCGAGGACAAGGACGCGATCGCCGCCTTCCACTGGCGCGGCGCCCCCGACGAGGAGGCCGCCGCGGCAGCGGTGCAGGGAATCGCCCGGCTCGCGCAGGACGAGGGGTTTGCGACCCACTGGGGACGCAAGGTGCTGGAGGTGCGTCCCCCGGTGCCGCTCGACAAGGGCCTGGGCATCGCCAAACTGCTGCGCGGCGCGCCCGTCGCGGCTGCGCTGTATGTCGGCGACGACAGCACCGACCTGGATGCCTTCCGCGCACTGCGCGCGCTCGTCCAGTCCGAGGCGCTGGCCAGCGCGCTGTGCGTGGCGGTCCGCTCTGATGAAGCGCCTCCGGAGCTCGCACTGGAGGCCGATCTGACGGTCGACGGCACGGGCGGCGTCAGGGAACTGCTCGAGGCGCTGCTGTAGGCGCCTCTGGACCGTGCGGTTCGTCGACTTCCTCAAGACCACCGTTCTGCTCAGCGCCGGCGCGGCCACCGCGCTCGCCGCGGTAACCGTGCTGGCGGCCGGAGAGCACGGCGAAGAACGGATCGTGCCGTTCGCGGTGGGCTGGTGGGTGATCGCGGCGCTGATCGGCCTGCGCCTGGGCAGGCGGGCCGAGACCAATCCGCCGATCGCCCGCCTGCTGGCGAACGCCAAGACCACGACGACCCTGCCCGAGCACCATCCGAGCGCGATTCTCATCAACCGACTGTGGCCGCTGTTGGTGTTCACGCTGGCGGCCGGTGGACTGGCCTTTCTGGCCCCTCAGGTGCCGGGCATAGCCGCCGGCTTCGCGATCATCTGGGCGCTCGCCTGGCGGCGCCAGGATGCCGCGGTGGCCGCGATCGAGGAGCGCGACGGAGCCAGCTTCTACGTGCGGCGCACCTCGTCGGTGCGTCCCATGGAGCTGGTGCGCACGCCCGGCTTCAAGACGCTGCGCCCGGAGCGCGTCAACGGCGCCATCACCTGAGATGAGCGGGTCGGCGAGCGTTGACGTATTGATCGTCTCGCTTGGCTCAACCGTCGGTCTGCGCACGGCGGACGCGCAGCTGGCCGATTCGCTCAGGCGGGCCGGAGCGAGCGTGGTCCTCGCCACCTCAAAGCCGCCGCAACGGCGGCTGCGCACGCTCGCGCTGGTCGATCTCCACTGGGCGCGAGCGGCCCGGCGTGCCGCTCTGCACGAGCTGGCCCGCCGGGCGCCCAGGGCGATCATCTATTCGACCACGACCGCATCGCTTCTGTGGCCCCGGCCGGGCGCGATTCGCTTCGACGCCCCCGCCGCCGGCAACCGGCCCGGGCGTCACGGGCTGTGGCAGAGGCCCCTCGAGCGACGGCGGCTCATGCAGGCGCCGCTGCTGATCCCATGCAGCGAGGGCGGCCTGAGCGAGGCGCCGCAGGCCGCGCGGCGCGGGGATCGAGCGGTTGTGCTCCCGATCGCGGTCGAGAGCTATCGGGCGTCCGCGGTCGCGGACGGGCAGGCGCGCGCCGCGCCCGGCGCCGAGCCCGAGCCCGAGCCCGAGCCACGGGACATCGCCGCGATCACGTATGCCGCCAACCCGCACAAGAAGGGCCTTGATCGCGTGCTGTCGGCCTGGAGGCGCGTTCGCAGGGACTCCGAGGAGCTGGTCGTGGCCGGCGCGCCGGCCGAGCAGCTCCTGCAAGCCGGGCTCGTGGCGGGTGGCGAGCAGGGCATTCGCGTCGTGGGCACGCTCGATGTGCAGGCCTATCGCGCGCTCGTGCGCCGTGCGCGCGTGTTCGTTTGCGCCCCCCGGCGCGAGGACTACGGCAGCGCGCAACTGGAGGCGCTGGCTGACGGCTGCCTGCTCGTCACCACCGCTGCGCCGGGACCCTATGTTGCTCTGGGAATAGCGCGCGCGCTCGACCCGCGTCTGGTGGGTGATGACCTCGAGGGAGCCCTGCGCGCGGCGCTCGACGACCCCGTTGCCGGCTACGCGCTGCGCGCGCGCGAGGCGCTTGCCCGGTTTTCGCCGGACGTCGTCGACCGGCTCGTGGCCGAGGAGCTACTGCCGCGTCTGCTTGCGTAGCTTCTGAAGGGCGCTGGGTGAGCGCGTGTTCGCCACATCCTCGGCGCGCAGCCAGGCGCGCCGCGCGGTGGCCACGCCCCAGCGCATGTTGGCAAGCGTCTGCGTGCGGTGGGCGTCCGAGTTGATCACGATGCGCACGCCGACGCGGACAGCGGCACGCGCATGGATGTCGGACAGGTCGCGTCGATCGGGGTTGGCGTTGATCTCGAGCATCGTTCCCGCTCGGGCGGCCGCCGCGAACACCGCCGCCAGGTCGATCGCGTATGGCTCGCGACGCTCGATCAGGCGGCCCGTGGGATGTCCGATCGCATCCACGAGCGGATGCTCGATCGCCGCGATCATCCGCTCGGTCATCGCCTGCTCGCTCAAGCCGAACGCGGTGTGCGCGCTGGCGATCACCCAATCGAGCTCCGCCAGCAGCTCGTCCTCGTAGTCGAGCGAGCCGTCGGGAAGGATGTTCACCTCGCTCCCCGCCAGCAGCTCGATGCCCTCCATGCGAGCGTCCACCTCACGCACGAGCTCGATCTGACGCCGCAGCTCTTCGGGGGAGACATCGTTGCCGAAGCCGTGCGTCGCGGAGTGGTCGGTGATCGCCAGATACTCATAGCCGCGCTGACGGGCGGCGTCGGCCATCTCGGCGATCGTCGCGTGCCCGTCGGAGGCGACGGTGTGGCTGTGCAGGTCACCGCGGATGTCGGTCAGGCTGAGGAGGCTCGGCAGCCCGTCGCCGCCCTGGAGCCGGGCCGCCTCGAGCTCGCCGCGATTCTCGCGCAGCTCCGGCTCGATGTAGGCGAGACCCAAGAGGTCGTACAGCTCCGCCTCGCTCGTGCATGTGCGGGTTCGGCCGATGGCGTCGTCGAGCAGCCCGTACTCGGAGACGTGCAGCCCCCTGCGCACGGCGCCTTCGCGCAGCGCCGCATTGTGCCCGCCGGAGCCCGTGAAGTGCTGCAGCAGGTTGCCGAGCTGCGTGGGCTTGGCTATCCGCAGGTCAACCCCCACACCGGAGTGGGTGCGCCCCCGCGCGCCGGCTCGGCTGGCCGAGCTGACGCTCTCGATCTCCTCCAGCCTCACGAGGCTCTTCGCCAGCGTGGTCGGGCGCGTCGTCACCGCGATCAGATCGAGGTCCTTGACGCTGTCGGCCTGCCGGCGCGCCGATCCGGCCAGGAGCACCTGGGTGCCGGGGCTCCCCTTCGCGGTCAGCTCGGAGACGAGCGCCTGCCCCGCCTCGATCGCCTTGGGCAGCAGCACGCGCGGGGCCGCGCGCTCGCCGGCGCCGTCCGCGATCGCCGCCAGCACGCTGGCCTCGAGCTTGGGGCCGAGCCCTCGCACCGTGCGCAGGCGCTCTGTGAGCGCCGCCTCGCGCAGCTTGGCCAGCGAGTCGATGCCGAGCTCGGAGTGCAGCAGCCGCGCGCGCTTTGGCCCGAGCCCCGGCAGGCGGGTGATCGCGATCAGGCCCGCCGGAAACTTCGCACGAAGCTTGTCCGCCGCCGGAATCGTGCCCGTGTCGATCAGCGCAAGGATCTTTTCCTGCAAAGTGTTGCCGACGGCGGGCAGCTCGGTGGCCCGGCCGGCGCGCGCCAGCGCGGCCACCGACACGGACGCCTCGCGAACCGTCTTCGCGGCTGCGCGGTAGGCCAGCACGCGGTGCACGATGGCGCCGTCGAGCTCATACAGGTCACCCAGTTCCTCCAGGGCATCCGCGATCGCGGCGTTGGACAGCTCGGGCTGGGCCACGAGCACCAGGGTAGGGCCAGCACCGAGACCTCGCGACGCCGGCGGCCCGCAGCCGGCACGCTGTTGCCCCTCACGCTCTAGGGTACGCCGACCGATGTCCGGCGAGCCCTGGCTGATCCTGCCCACATACAACGAGGCCGAGAACGTGGAGGCGATCGTCGCGGCCGCGGGCGCGGTCCTCGCCCGTGCTTCTCGCGCGGGCTACCGCGTGCTCATCGTCGACGACGGCTCGCCTGACGGCACCGGTGAGATCGCCGAGCGGATGGCCGCCGAGCATGACTGGCTCGAGGTCCTCCATCGCGGCGAGAAGAACGGGATCGGGCCCGCCTACCTCGCCGGCTTCCGTCACGCGCTCGAGCACGGCGCCGGATACGTGATGGAGATGGACTCCGACTTCTCACACGACCCGGCCGATCTCGCCCGCCTGCTGCAGGCCATCTACAGCGGCGCAGATCTGGCGTTGGGCTCGCGCTACGTGCCGGGGGGCGGTGTGCGCGACTGGAGCCTGTTGCGACGCGTCGTCAGCGAGGGCGGCTCGACATACGCGCGCTGGGTCCTCGGCCTGTCCGTGCGCGATTTGACGGGCGGGTTCAAGTGCTTCCGCCGCGAGGTGCTCGAGGCGATCCACTTCGACAGTGTCCGCTCGCGCGGCTATGCCTTCCAGGTCGAGCTGACCTACCGGGCGGTGCGGGCAGGCTTCTGCGTGGTCGAGGTGCCGATCGTCTTCAGGGATCGACAGCACGGCCAGAGCAAGATGTCCTGGCGGATCGCCGCCGAGGCGATGTGGCTGGTGCCGGGGCTGCGCTTCAGGTAGTGGGGCCGCCGGCCGATGCTGAGGCGATGGACGCTTCGGCCTATGCGTTTGCGCACGGAATGCGGCATACGCGCGCGACTCTTCGCAGCTGGCAGCGGACCCCCGGCAGGGTGCTGGGGAAGTGGGTCGCCGGGTCGGCCGTGGCGGCCACCGGCCTGCTGCTGGCCGTGTGGGCCGTGTCCTCGCTGGATCACGGCTATCAGCAGATCCTCACGCTCAACCCGCCGTTCGTGGTGGGCGGCCTGGGCGACGTGCTGCACGTGCTCGAGAGCAACATGCTCGTGCTGGCCCTCCACGCGATGGCCTGCGTCGCCGGTTTCATCGCGGGCAGCTCCCTTCCGCTGCAGGCTCAGCACCGCCAAGGGCTGTCGCGCTGGGTTCACGAACACGGGGGGCGGATCGCGATTGGCTTCGTCGTCTGCGCCACGGCCTTCTCGCTGAGCGCGCAGGCGTATCTGATCGGCCACAGCCTCGCCGGGGTTTCGCATTTTCTGCGCGTCTCGCCGGGACTGCTCCTGCTGGGCCTGCTTCCGCACGCGGTGCCCGAGCTGATCGCCCTGTTCCTGCCGCTGGCCGCCTGGATCATCGCCAGCCGGCGCGGTGAGTGGGAGCAGCTGCTCGCCGCCACCGTCGTGACCGTCGCGGTGGCCGTGCCGGTGCTCGTGGTGGCGGCGTTCATCGAGGTCTACGTGTCACCGCATCTGTTCGTGGCGCTTACCCATATCCACCCGCCGATCGTGCGCAGCTCCGAAGGCTGGGTCGTCACGATTGACTGACCGCAGCACCCTGGACACCCCTCCTTCACTTTGTATAGTGGTAGGAAAGCAAACAAGGAGACCGTGATGGCAGGCACCCTGAATCAAGTCACAGATGCGAATTTCGACGCTGAGGTCATCGAGGCCGAGGGCCCCGTTCTGGTCGACTTCTGGGCGCCCTGGTGCGGTCCCTGCCGCGTCGTGGCCCCGGTGCTCGAGGAGATCGCCTCCGAGCGCCCGGACCTCACGATCGTGAAGCTCGACATCGACGAGAACCCGCAGACGGCGGCCCGCTTCCAGGTTCTGTCGATCCCGACGATGATCCTGTTCAAGGCCGGCCAGCCGGTCAAGACCGTTATTGGCGCCTACCCCAAGAAGAAGCTGGAGCAGGAGCTGGAGCCGGCGCTAACGGCTGCCTGAGGCGCGGCGCAGGGCGATGTTCAGCGTGAGGCCGTCGATGTGCGCCTCGGCTGAGTAGTCCATGGTCGCACCGGCAGCGACCGCGGCCTCGCCCAGCAGGAGCTCGAGCGCGAGTGTCTCTGCGGCTATGTAGTCGCGGTGGGAGTCGGCCGCCTGGATCAGCACGAGGTCGCCGTGGAGGGCCAGCTCGATGCGATCCTCGACCTGCAGGCCGGCGGTCTTGCGTGCGTTCTGGACGGCGTGGACGATCTCGCGCGCATACCCCTCTTCGCGCAACTCGTCGTCGATTGCGAGGTCGAGCGCGACCGCATGGGCGCCCTCGCGCTCGACGCTGTAGCCCTCGGGAGCGCGCATGGTGAGGATGACGTCGCCGGCTGACAGCGTGTGCTCGCGCCCGTCGACGTTTATTCCGATGGCGCCCCCGCGGTCGCCGTCGCCGCGCACGGCCGCAGCGACCCTCGCGGGGTCGAGCGCGGCGATCGCATCCGCGGCGAGCGGCATCGCTTTTCCGAAGATCGGGCCGAGCGTGCGGTAGTTGGGCTTGACCTCGTAGCTGCCCAGCTGCTCTGTTGCCGCGACGAAGCGGACGTCCTTGACGTTGAGCTCCTCGCGCACCACGTCGACGAGACGCTCGATCGCCAGGCGCTCGCGGTCGTCGGCCACCACGATCGCCTCCCGCAGCGGCTGGCGGACCTTGATCTCGGACTTCTTGCGCGCGCCGAGGCCGAGGCTGACCGTCTCCCGCGCCAGCGCCATGGCGTGCTCGAGATCGGTGTCGCGCACGAGCAGCTCCTCGCTCCTTGAGCGACCGTCGGGGTAGTCGCACAGGTGCACGCTCGCAAGCGTGCCGTCGAGGTTGTCGTAGATCTCATCGGTCATGAACGGGCAGAACGGCGCGAGCAGCCGGGCGACCGTCAAAAGACAGGTGCGCAGCGTCTGGAAGGCGGACGCGTCCCCGTCCCAGAAGCGCCGCCGTGAGCGACGCACGTACCAGTTGGACAGATCCTCGACCAGCTCCGCGATCGCGCGTGCGGCGGTCGTCGCGTCGTAGGCGTCCATCCGCTCGGTCACCAGCTCGGCGGTCGCGGCCGCGCGCGACAGCGCCCAGCGATCGAGATTGTCGATCGTCGGCTGCGTGAGGGCGCCTGCCGCGGTCAGCTCATCGGCGGACGCGCGCGCGTACAGGGAGTAGAAGAAGTAGGTGCTCCAGAGCTGCTTGAGGAACAGCCGCACGCCCTCGCCGATCGTTGCGGCCGAGAAGCGGTAGCCGTCCCACGGCTGCTTGGAGGCGAAGAAGTACCAGCGGAAGGCGTCGGCGCCGTAGGTGTCGAGCACCTGCCACGGCTCGACCGTGTTGCCCTTGGACTTGGACATCTTCTGCCCGTCCTCGTCGAGGATCAGCCCCAGGCAGACCACGTTGCGGTATGGCGGCGGCTCTGACAGGAGCGTGGCGACCGCCAGCAGCGAGTAGAACCAGCCCCGCGTCTGGTCCTGGGCCTCGCATATGAAGTCGGCCGGGTAACGCTCGCTGAAGCGCTCTGCGTGCTGGAAGGGAAAGTGGTGCTGGGCAAAGGGCATGGCGCCCGAGTCGAACCACACGTCGATCACCTCGGGAACACGCCGCATGTCGGCGCCGCAGCTCGCCCGGCCCTGTTCGCCCTCGTGCGGGCAGGGGAATTCGATCTCATCCACGAACGGGCGATGGTGGTCGGAGAGCTGTGAGCCGGAGCGCTCCTCGAGCTCCTCGAAGGAGGAGATCACGTGGACGTGGCCCCGCTCACAGCGCCACACCGGCAGGGGGGTTCCCCAGTAGCGCTCGCGCGACAGCGCCCAGTCGACGTTGTTGGACAGCCAGTCGCCGAAGCGCCCGTGCTTGACGTGCGGCGGGTGCCACTGCACGGTCTCGTTGGCCTCCAGAAGCTCTGTGCGCAACCGCGTGGTGGCGATGTACCAGGACGGTTTCGCGTAGTACAACAGGGGCGTTCCGCAGCGCCAGCAGTGGGGGTAGGAGTGCTCGTAGGGCTGCACCCGCGCCAACAGGCCGCGCTCGTCGAGATCTGAGATCAGCTCGGCGGTCAGCCCGGGGTCCTTGACGAAGCGCCCCTCGTAGGCCCCGCCGTGGCGGTCGCGCACGCGGCCGTCGTAGGTGCCGTCGGGCTTGACCGGGTTGTACAGCGTGCGCGGCTGATCGCCGCGAAAGATGCCCGCCGCCGCGCTCACGCGGTAGTCGTCCTCGCCGAAGGCCGGCGCGAGATGCACGATGCCCGTGCCGTCCTCGGTCGTGACGAAGGAGTCGGCGAGGATCGGCAACGGGCCGGCGTCGCGATCGGTGGCGGCGAAGATCGGCCCCTGATAGGACCGGTAGCGCTCGACGAGCTGGGCGCCGCTGAACCGCTCGAGGATCTCTGCCCCCTCGCCGAGCACCGCCCCGACGCGGTCCTCTGCGATCACGAACGCCTCATCGCCCGAGCGCACCCTTGCATAGCAGGCGCCGGGCGCCACGGCGACCGCCACGTTGCCCGGGAGCGTCCACGGGGTGGTCGTCCAGACGAGCAGCCGCTCGTCGCCGCCGAGCAGCGGAAGCTTCAGGTAGATGCTGTCATCGACCACGTCCTGATAGCCGAGCGCGACCTCATGCGAGGACAGCGTGGTCTCGCAGCGCGGGCAGTAGGGGACGACCTTGTGCCCCTCATACAAAAGGCCGCGGCGATCGATCTGCGACAGCGCCCACCAGACCGACTCGATGTAGCTCTCATCGAGGGTGCGGTAGGCGTCGTCCAGATCCAGCCAGAAGCCGATCCGCTCGGTCAGCCGGTTCCACTCCTCGAGGTAGGAGAACACCGACTCGCGACAGCGTTCGTTGAACTCCCTGATGCCGTACTGCTCGACCTGCGCCTTCGAGCTGATGCCCAGTTCCTGTTCGACCGCGATCTCGACCGGCAGCCCGTGGCAGTCCCAGCCGCCCTTGCGCTCGACCAGGTAGCCGCGCATCGTCTGAAAGCGGGGGTAGATGTCCTTGAACACGCGCGAGAGCACGTGGTGTGAGCCGGGCGGGCCGTTGGCGGTGGGGGGGCCCTCGTAGAACACCCAGCGCTCGGCGCCCTCGCGCAGGCGCAGCGATTCGGCGAACACATCGCGCTCGCGCCAGCGCTCGAGCACCTGCTGCTCGAGCGCGGGCAGCTCCTGACGAGGATCAACCTCGCGACGCGGAATGAGCGTGTGTCGTTGAGCCGTCACGGGGCGGCCCATTGTAGGTGGGGCCCCTGCCGGGGCCCCGGCCGGACCGCGTGGGCGCGCGCCGGCGGGGAGTTGGCGTTCCTAGGATGCAATCATGAGGCTTCGCCTCTACCACCACCCGGACGGTGCGCGCGTGGCCTATCGCGAGACCGGCGCCGGGCCGCCGCTGGCGCTGCTGCACTCCGCGTTCCTGTCGCACAAGGAGTGGGAGCCTGCGGTCGACCAGCTCGCCGACCGCTTTCGCGTGGTGCTCCCCGACCTGCCCCTGCACGGCGACTCCGAGGACCGCTGGCGCCATCCATACACCCTCGACTGGCTGGCGGAGGTGCTCGGCGGGTTCAGCGCCGAGGTGCTCGGGCCGAGGCCGCTGCTGGCCGGCCACGACGCCGGCGCGGAGATCCTCCTGCATGCCGTGCTCACCGGTCGCGTGCGGCCGCAGCGGCTGGTGTTGATGGGAAACCGCCTGCACGCACCGCCTGAGCGCCCGTGGCTTCGCACGGCCTGGCGCACGCTGACCCGCATGGGGGCGGTGCCCGGTCTGGACCGCCTGCTCTCCCAGGGCACCCGCGCCGTGTTCACCCCCGAGCGCGGGCTCGGCCTGTCGGCGCGCAGGAACCCGGCCGCATGTGACCTGATGCGCCATGCGTTCGCCGATGTCGCCGGCAACTCGAGCCTCGCGCGCTCGTGGGCGAAGTGCGCGCGGGCCTGGCCGCGCGGGGCGCAGAGCCAGCTGCTCGACGCCTATCCGACGCTTGATCTGCCCGTGCTGCTGCTGTGGGCCGATCAGGACCCGCTGCACCCGCTGCGCGCGGCCGAAGAGGCGCTGCGGCTGCTCCCCGACGGCCAGCTGAGGGTCCTCTCGAGCAGTGGATTCCTGATGGCCTATGACGATCCCGTGGGCCTCGCGCGGGAGCTCGCGGCGTTCTGCGGATAGGGTCTCTGCTCGCCTGCCGAGAAAAAGGAGAGCCAGATGCCGAACCAGCGACAACTGTGGGGCGCCGAGACGACGAAGGCCGTTGAGAACTTCCCGATCTCGGGCGAGACGGTGCCCGTGTCGGTGATCCACTGGCTGGCGCGGGTGAAGGGCGCGGCCGCAGCCGTCAACGGCGAACTCGGCCTCCTGTCCAAACGCAGCGCGTCGCGGATCGAGAAAGCCGCCGCCGCCATCGCCGCGGGCTCCTACGACGAGCAGTTCCCCATCGACGTGTTCCAGACGGGCTCGGGCACGTCGACCAACACCAACGCCAACGAGGTCATCTCGCGGCTGGCGGGCGAGGGCGTGCACGCCAATGACCACGTCAACATGGGCCAGTCCTCCAACGACGTGTTCCCCTCGGCCGTCCATCTCGCCGCTCTGGATGTCGCCCAGAACGAGCTGCTGCCGGCGATCTCGCAGCTCGAGCGGTCGTTCACGAGGAAGGCGAACGGCTTCAAGAACGTGGTCAAGGCGGGGCGCACGCATCTGATGGATGCGGTACCGGTGACGCTGGGCCAGGAGTTCTCGGGATACGCCGCCCAGATGGCGCTCGCTTCAGAGCGCGTGCAGTCGGCGCTCGTCCATGTCGGGCAGATCCCGCTGGGCGGGACCGCCACCGGCACCGGCCTGAACACCCACCCGCGCTTCGCCGAGAAGGTGCGCGCGCGGCTGAAGAGGGAATCTCATCTCAAGCAGATCGCCGCCCCGCTCGATCCGTTTGAGGCCCAGGCCAACCGGGACGCCCTTGTCGAGCTGTCAGGGGCGCTGAAGGTGCTGGCGGTGTCCCTGACCAAGATCGCCGGCGACCTGGCCCTGATGGGCTCGGGTCCGCGCGCGGGCATCGGCGAGATCCTGCTGCCCGAGCTCCAGAAGGGCTCCTCGATCATGCCCGGAAAGGTCAACCCCGTGATCTGTGAGGTCGTCCTGCAGGTATCGGCGCAGGTGATCGGCAACGACACCGCCATCACCGTCGGCGGGATGCAGGGCCAGTTCGAGCTGAACGTCCGCATTCCCCTGATCGCGCGCAACCTGATGCAGTCGCTTGGCCTTTTGTCATCGGCGATGCGTGTGTTCGCGGAGAAGTGCGTGGACGGCATCCAGGCCAACCGGGCGGGAACGGACGCCTCGGCGGGGGCGACGCTGGCCGTTGCGACCGCCCTCAATGGGGCGATCGGCTACGACAAGGGCACCGTGATCGTCAAGAAGGCGACCGCCTCCGGGCGCCCGCTGCGCGAGGTGGCGCTCGAGGAGGGGGTCGACGCGAAGCTGTATGACGAAACGATCGACCTGCGGCGGATCGCCCGCGGAAACCAGGCCTGAGCGCCAGCGCAGCCCGCTCAGAGCGCAGCCCGCTTCGCAGACCACGCCCGGGGCCCTGGTCATTCTGCCGGCAGGGCCCTGAACAGCCGCGAGACGACGCCCACCGCCGGCTTGGGAGCCTCGCCGTAGGTGAACAGGCCCTTCTGGTTGATGCCTTCGATCAGGCGCAGCCTGGGCAGCACACCGTGGATCGAGCCTCCCGCGAAGGTGGGGTTGAGGGGGTAGTCGCGCAGGTCCCAGATGAGCATCCCGCTGAGGTTCGGGTCGCGCTCGTAGACGGCGATGTGGTTTGCCAACAGGCCAGACTGGAAGCCGTAGCTGCCGGGGCTTCCGCGGGGGTTGAGCGTGTTGGATTCGGCGCCGAACTCGCTGATCACGAGCACCTTCGAGGGGAACGTCCGGTGCATGGCAGCCAGGCGCTCGCTCATCATCGCCCTCTGCTGGGCGAGCGTGTCGCGGGGATGGTCATACCAGCCGGTGTAGTCGGTCTCCGCGACCGCGTCGACGCCGCTGTACAGCGCGCCGGCGTGCACCGGCGGATGGTCGCCCCACACGTCCACGGCCACCATGCGCCCCGGGTCGCGGGCGTGCAGCCAGCGGGTGAGCGACTGCACGTACTGCACCTCGGCGCTGTCGCGGCCGTTGCCTGCGATCTCATCGACGAGGTTCCACACCACGATCGACGGGTGAAGCTCCGCGGCGACCGCAGCCGTGCGCGCCTGCTGCTCGGCTTCTGAGAGCAGTCGCGGCGTGCTCGAGTACCAGTTGCCCGCACCTTCCACGGGGCCGATGCCCTGCCACACGAGGAATCCGGCCGCATCCAGGCGTTCGAGCAGAGCGGGGTCCAGCGGGTGCTGGGAGCGCACGGCGTTGGCGCCGATCGCGCGAAGCTCTGAGACCAGCGTGTCCTGGTCGGCCGGGGTCAGCGCGTCCCCGTGCCCGCGTGCGTCCTCCTGGATCGAGGCGCCATGCAGCAGCAATCGCTGGCCGTTGAGGTAGGCGAGCCCGCGGCTCCATGTCAGCTGGCGCAGGCCGACCCGGGCGGAGAAGCTGCTCTCGCTGCCCACGGCCAGCGAGAGGGTGTAGAGGTTGGGGCTGCGCGGCGACCACAGCGCCGGTTCTGCGACCGTCACCGTCGCGCTCGCGGTCGCGGTCTGGCCGTGTGCGAGCGTTTGCGCCGGGAAGCTCAGGGGGATGCTCTGGCTGGCGTGCACGAGCGATCCTTGCGGCTGGACGGTCCTCGCCACGGAGTCGTTGCGGACTTCGACGCTCACGGTCACCGTCGCCTGCTGGGAGCTCGGAGCGTCCGGCTGGAGCGTCGTTGAGACCGTCGGATTCAACAGCTCGCTCCGATCGGGCGCACGTCCACCTCGCCGTCGAGTCCGCCCCAGTTGAACCAGGTGCGATGAAAGCCTTCTCTGGACTGCCGCGCGGGGTCGCGCCAGTCGACGCGCACCACGACGATGTGCCTGCCGGCGGAGACGCTGGGCCGTGCTTCGAAGGGGAGGTAGGAGCCGCGGTGTGAGCCCACCTGGTGCCCGTCCACCCACACGGTTGCCTGGTAGTTCGCCGACTGGAAGCCGAGCGCGTATACGCCGGGCTGCGGCGCCTGAAAGCTCGTCTCATACCAGGCCACCGAGCCTTCGTAGTTGGCTGCGCCCGCCCGCCCGCTGTAGGGCGTGGGGTGAACGACGTTCGGCAGGCTCACCGTGGTGCCGCCGAAGCCGCCGTTGCGCCAACCCCGGGCGAGACCGCGGTTCGCGGGATCGGTGCGCAGCGTCCAGCGCGTGAGCGGGATGCGCCGGCCCGGGCCTTCGAAGATCACCGATTCGCTCGGCGGCGCCTGCGCGACGGCGGCGCCGGCAGCGAGAACGGCGCACACCGCGAGTGCGCCGCAGAGGGCGATGTTTTTCAGGTAACTGGACAAGATCTTGTGGCGTGCAGCCATGAGCCGTTCCAATTTGACGGCGCGCCTCCTACGCCTTCAACAACTGTGCACACGTTTCAGAGCGCCGCTGCGGCCACGGGCGCACTCGCCGCCGCGAGCATTCCCTCGAGCAGCAGCCGCGCGCCCGCCTTGGACAGCGGCTCGTTGAGGTTGCCGCACTTCGGCGACTGCACGCAGGACGGGCAGCCGCTCGAGCAGGGACACTCGGCGATCAGCGCGTGCGCATCGCTGCACAGCTCCTCGAAGCGCGCGAATGCCGTGCGCGCGATGCCGATCCCTCCCGGGTGTCCGTCGTACAGGAAGATCGTCGCGGCGCCGGTCTGCGGATGGAAGTTGGTGGACAGCCCGCCGATGTCCCAGCGGTCGCACATGGCGATCAGCGGCAGCACCGCTATCTGTGCGTGCTCGGTCGCGTGCAGAGCGCCCAGCAGCACCTCCAGGGGGATCGTCTCTGAGAGAGCGCCTGCGTCCAGCTCGAACCACAGCGCCTGTGTGGAAAAGCTCGTCGGGGGCAGATCGAGGGCGACGAGGTCGACCGACGCATGATCGGAGACCCGTCTGCGCTGATAGGCGAGCACCGTGTCGGTGACGCTCACCTCGCCGAAGGACAGCGTCACGCCGAGCGCCTCGCGGCGGTCGAGCAGGCTGACGATCGACGTGTCGGTCTCGCGCTTGGGCTGGGTGTACCAATCTCCGTCGAAGGGCGCCACGAGCGCGCGACGGCGGCCCAGGTCGAGCTCGCTCACCGAATAGGACCGCCCGAGATGCAGGTAGACCGCGCCCTCGTGCACCGTCGAGTGGGCGCGGGAGGACTCGATCGAGCCGAGCAGCTCACCCGAGGAGACGTCCACGATCGCGAAGCTGTCCGGGGAGGCCGAGCGCAGCGACACGTCTGCCGCGGGGTATCCGCCATGCTGCCTGGGGACGTAGGTGCTCGCCGAAAGCCCTCCGCGGGCGGAGCGCTCGTGCTTCTCCTCCCGGCCCCGGCGGTCCTGTTCAGCCGGTCTTCTGCGTAGCTCACCGGCGCTGACCAGGAGCTCGGCGTGAGCCTCCCAGCGCGGGCCGAGAAACTCTCTGTCGGCGGCCGACAGCGGACCCTCGTGTGCCGCGCAGAGCAGGTGCGCCCGGAAGATCAGTGGGCTCTCGTGGTCGAGGATCGCGGCCTCAACGGGGCGCTCGAGGAACTCCTGCGGGTGGCGGGCGAAGAACTGGTCCAGAGCGTCCTCCCCTGCGACATACACGGCGAGCCCGCGTTCGCGGCGCGGGATCGACGATCGCCCGGCGCGTCCCCACATCTGGCGCAGCGAGGCGACGGTGCCGGGAAACGTGACCACCACCGCGGCGTCCAGCTCGCCGACATCGATCCCGAGCTCGAGCGCGTCGGTGGTGATCACCGCGCGCAGCTCCCCGCGCGTGAGGCGCCCCTCCAGCTCGCGGCGCTGCTGGGGGGTGTAGCCGGCGCGGTAGGGGGCGACGAGCTCTGCGAGCTCCGGGTGGGTGTCCTCGAGGTCTCGCTTGACCAGGCGGCTCAGCAGCTCGACGCCCTTGCGCGACTTCATGAAGCAGATCGTGCGGGCGCCCTCGCGCGTCAGCCGGGCCAGCAGCTCCGCGGCCTCGGCGAGGGTCGAGCGGCGCACGCCCAGCTGCGGATCGGTCAGCGGAGGGTTCCACACCGCGATCCGCCTCGCCGGCGCCGGTGAGCCGTCCTCGGAGATCACGCGAACCTGCTCGAGGCCCGTCAGGCGCTCGGCCAGCTCGACGGGGTTGGCGATCGTGGCCGACGTGAGCAGCAGGCGCGGCTCGGTGCCATATGCCGCCGCGATCCGCCGCAGCCTGCGCAGCACGTTGGCGACATGCGAGCCGAACACGCCGCGGTAGACGTGCGCCTCGTCGATCACGACCACGGCCAGGTTGGCGAACAGCTCGGCCCACGCCGCGTGGTTGGGCAGGATGCCGACATGCAGCATGTCCGGGTTGGTCAGCACCACGTTGGCGTTCCTGCGGATCTCCGCGCGCGCCTCGCGGGGGGTGTCGCCGTCGTAGATGGCCGGGCGCACCCGCTTGGTCAGGCCAAAACCTGCAAGCGCGCGCGCCTGGTCCTGGGCGAGCGCCTTGGTCGGGTACAGGTACAGCGCCCGTGCGCGCGCGTCGCGGCAGAGGACGTCGAGCGTCGGCAGGTTGAAGCACATCGACTTGCCCGAGGCCGTCCCGGTCGTGATGATCGTGGGACCCTGCCAGGCCGAGTGGAGGGCCTCGGCCTGATGGGAGTACAGGCGCTCGACGCCCATCCTCTCGAGGGCCGCCAACACGTCGGGGTGAAGCTCGGGCGCCGGATCCACGAGCTTCGCCCGGCCCGGCCCTTCGTGCGCCTCGCACACGAGCCTGCCGTCCTTCAGACCCTCATCCAGCAGGGCGCTCCACGGGTCGGTTATGCGGTCTTGGGCCACGGGTTGCGATAGTAGAGGCGATGCCCGGCTCCCCCGTCACTGGCCACGATAAAGCCAGCAACGACCGTCTTTCGCTCCAGCAGCCGAACGGCGCCCCGGGGCCCGTGCCGGCGCCGGCCGAAGGGTTGGCGCTCGCTCCGCCGAGCCCGGCCGAGCGCTGGGCGAGGGCTCGGACCTTCCATCATTCCTCCTACTCGGTGGCCCGCGTTGCGGGTGACCGCGCCGAGCGCGGCCTGAGGGTTTCGGTCTGCCTGCCCGCGCGCGAGTGTGCCGGGACGGTGGGGGAGATCGTCGCCACCCTCGGCGAGCTGCAAACGGCCGGGGCGATC
>Ga0302178_10002040_pt1 | contig 16336 bp, 26 predicted proteins | sample I_Palsa_E1_3_FD_198790 | JGI IMG/M metagenome (GOLD analysis project Ga0302178, IMG submission 198790) | Peat permafrost microbial communities from Stordalen Mire near Abisko, Sweden - I_Palsa_E1_3 | ecosystem: Environmental > Terrestrial > Soil > Palsa > Peat permafrost | place: Sweden... | reverse complement strand
TGTAACTTCATTTGCACAAGGAGAAGCTAAGATGAAAACGAAAAACTGGAAGAAGTCTGTACTATCGTTCGCTAGGGAAACCGTCGTGAACGCTGCTGTAACTGCAATGCTAAACTTGCCAATAAGTGGGGCGACACCGTAAGCCGATTTGTAATAGCAAGAAGCCAGCATATGCTGGCTTTTTATTTTTGGACAATTGGTGAGGCACCGATCTATCACCGTCTACGAGCGTCTCACTACGAATACCACCGCGCGACGGTATTTCTAACGGTATACGAGTAACTTCTCGCGTCCCTGCTTATATGGGACAAGCGTTTGCAGCCAGACTCAACATAATTGCGCGTTACGTCGAATTGCTCTCTGATCGTTTGACCAACACAGTTAATGAACACTCGCCTGGCTCCACTTTGACGCTCTTCGCTCGATAGTCCCCATTAGCTGCCGTCGATGGTCTCGTCGTCGGTCAGGTACTTGGACGCGTCGAATGGTTTTGCTTTTGGCATGTGGTTAAATGAAGAAGCCCGCGACGCCTGTCGGCGTGTCGCGGGCTTGGTGCTGTATGTAGAGATGTTAGGCGAACGACATTTCGAGGCTGATGCCTGAATAGTTCACCCGCGGTGCGACCTCGCGGCCATCGCCCTTCTCGAAGTACACAATGCCGTACCGCTCCATCGTCTTAAGCGTGCGCGAAAGGTTGGACTTGGCCCGTCCAGACGTTACAGACAGCTCCGTCAATGAAGCCGGATTCGTCTTGGCAATCAGAGCGAGCAACGCCTGATTTTTTCCCGACAGCACCTGTGCGAACGATTCAGGCGACGAAAACCAGATCTTCGGCTCGTCAGGTGACGGCTTGTATTCGCCCCGCGCGATTGCCATCGTCCGCGCCTTGAATTGCTCCATCGGGGCAATCCCGACTTTCAGGATGTGTTCGTTAGTCATCGCTCTCGCTCCTTTCCTTCATCACTGTTTCGACTTCGGTCCAGAAGTCTGCAAGCAACGTCGCGGCATCCATGTAATCGTAAAACCGGATGCGCTCGCCGGCGTGCTTGTGGTCGTACTCGATCCGCGTCCGTGCACCGGGGCCTGCACCTTCCCTGATCGGGTGCGCGTTATCGAATCCCAACAGGCGCGTACCCTTTTCATCGTGCAACGTCAGGGAATATTTCAACCCATGTGGGCGCTCCGGTGATACTGCGATCCGCGCTACTTCAAATTTCACCCAACAACACCCAGTATCGTCAACGGTGTACATGACGCCGTCCAGCTCGAGCAGGGTGTCCAGGCTGTGGTCTCGATCTGTCATAGTCTGAATGTTATCATCAGATGACAACTAAAGCAAGCATGCCCCGGTTTGCCGCCTTGGCGTACCCGGAGTAAGATGTGCCGGTCAGTCGGATGATTGGCACTCGGGCCGCAAGGAGTTGCGGTTAATTGTATTGCATGGAGTTGCAAATGAATCAACTCACCGGGACCATCACGTCCATCGCCACCATCGGCGAAATTCTTCAGAAATCCCCCACAACCAATCGCCTGATCTTGAAGAAGGTCGGTCAATCGGCTTGGGAAGTCACAAAGTCTGACGGCGAGCGGCCAAATAACCTGCGTGAAGTTGCAGAACGTTCGGCGGGTCAATTCGCCTACGAACGCAATATCAAGCGGGGCTTCGAGGCACTGAGCGGATACCATATCGACAGCGACGAGCAGTACAAGGTCGTGTACCGCCTACCGAGCGATTGAAGGCTGTAAGCCGCCGATGTGCCGAAAAATCGGCGATTCCGGCAGCCCCCGGCTGGAGCGAAAAACGTGCCGGTAATCAGAGTCGCTGTTGACAAAGACAATCCGAACCCAGCCACTTTTGCGGCTGCGGCAATGGCTGCCATGCTCGCGCAGGCATCGGAGCCACTCCCGCTATTGCCGGTACAGGGGAAATGGAGCAAGCCTGAAAAGACGCTGCCGGAGAACCCCGAGCAACTGACCCTTAAGCAGCATGTCCTTCCCGTGCGCAGCATAGAGCGATCGTCGATCTGAGCGGGCGCGTGGCCGTATTCGACATGCTCAGGGTGAAGAAGCGCCCTGCTCGGCCGGAAGACATCCTTTTCTGCGCGCGTCGTGCATGGGACCAGCAGACGGAAGATCACATGACGCAGATCGAGAACAGGTTTCAGGAGGTCGTCCCACCGATCACTGAAGGCCTGGTCAACACGATAGCGCCCGAGCATAAGCCCGCGATCGATACCATGTTTGCGCTTTGGGTTATGCGGATCCGCTTCCGGGGGCTCCCTGCGCAGGAGCTTCAATTGGTCGGGATTCCTGGATACGACTTGACCAAGGCTCACGAGGAACATCTTGAGAGCACCGATCGCCTGTTCGTGAGGAAGGGAGGGAAGGTAGCCGCCCGGCAGAGCAACGGGGCGCAACTGCTACTGCGTATCGGTCGATACGCGCACGAGCTTGCCACCGCGGTCAGTGAGTGCGGAGTCATTCGCGCGCAATCCGGCGAGTTCATCGTGCCGGACGTTCCAATGCGCACGATCATCCCTCTGTCCCCAACGCTGGCCCTCATAGCACCTTCTCTGGATGGAACTATCCTTGAACCCAACGTGGAGGAGATAAACAGCGCTCTGAGGACGGACAGCAACGAGTATTACTTCGCAGGTGACCTGTCGAAACGCCCGTTTCCTACTTGATCGCACGACCCGAGAGCGAGTGCCACTGCCACTAGTGGCTACTGGCCGTGGATGTCGTAGTGTCCTGGGTCATTGGGCCGACAGGACTATGCCCCCCCAACCGAACTTTCATGAGGCCTTGTCTTGATTGCCACCGAATTCATTGAAAAATCGAGAAACCCAAGCGCGTGGCGGAAGCACGCTCAAGCTTTGCGCTCGTCTGCAGACGTGCTTTGTCCCATGTCCTCGGAGAGACGAAAACGAACGTTGTTTCCTTCCGAGCAGCTTCGTCTCTCTGTTCCGTTCGCTTCGTGTAGTCGCTGGTGGCCTTTGCCGCTCCTCCGTCGGTCACGCCGAATTCCCAGATGGATTTTCCCTGTGGTACGTATGGCGGAGCACCTTCCGCTTCGAGTGCACCATCAAACCCTCGTAACTGCCCGTTGTCGCCGCTTGGGAAACGTATAGATGTGACGCTGGTCGCAGTCGCGCGAATCAGGTCAGCCACCAGTCCTGAAAAACTGGTCCGTGCCTGGACTGTCTCCGCCCACTGCCCAAGGTTCTTGTAGTGATCCAACGCATCCCTATAGCCCTCCACGCAGGATTGTCGCGGTTCGGGGTGTCCATAGTTGCGTGTCTGGCCCACCAGCGCCCTGGATGGCGCGTGCAACCGCCTGGCCGCAACGCGCGGTGTCAATGTTATGCATGATCATCTCTCTTGCTTTTGATGTTATTCTGCCCGCGCCCTCGCGAGTCGAGTGATCATAGCCTTACCAGATGTTGCCTGCCAACGTCCCCGAACAGCAGGATCCGGCGCAATGCATCGACTCATGCCGCGGCCGGTTTCGCATGCAAATAATCCGCCCGATTCTCGACCAGTCAAAAAATCGTCACGTCTGACAACGGTAATTGTCAGGTGTAGCGAATTGAGACGCTGATGCGAAGCATGAAAAATAGGGGTAGATTGCAGGCAGCACCGCGCACCGTACAACTGAGATCTCATCACTCGTCATTACCGCCCGAGTATTCATCTGTTCCCGAACACCCGCGCGATCTGCCGCGCGCGCTTCGCGTCATCGCCATGCAGGTAGATCGACGTCGTCGAGATCGATGCATGACGTAGGTTGTCGCTCACGATGGTCAGTTCGGCACCGTGCGTGAGCGCATGGGTAGCGTGCGTGTGGCGCATCCAGTGCGGATTGGCCTGCCGCAGCTTTTGTGCAACCGCCGGGCTATCGGCTTCGACGAGATCGGCGGTCCTGTCAAAGAACCGCTGCAGCACGTTCCAGAGCCGCGCGCTGGTGATGCGCGCCGCACCGTCCTCGGCGAGACTCGCGATCAACAGCGTGTCAGGGCGCCAGCGGCTGGATGTCACGGGTAGCCGGCGCTCGACCAGGTGACGATCGAGCGCCGTGCGGGCGAGTGGCGGCAAGACGACTCTGGCTACCTTGTGCCCTTTCCCGACGACCTTGAGCCAGTGGTCGCCGTGCGCGTCGGCCTCGATATCGCCTAGCGTCGCGCCAACCAGTTCGCTCGCGCGCAGGCCCGTCGCATACCCGAAGTCCATCACGAAGCGCAGTCGCTGTGCCGCCTCGGGCGCCCAGTCATATGACCCACTCGAGGCCGTCGGCGACCGTCCGGATCAGCAGCCATTCCCTTCGGTAAAGACATACGACGTGTCGAGCGCGCCCGCGCGGGCGCTGCCCCGCACCTTCACGCCGGCAAACGGATTCGCGAGCAGGTACCGCTGCCCGATGAGCCACCGGAACAGCGCGCCCAGCACGGACAGCGCATAGGCGGCCGAGCGGGCCGACAGGCTGCCGGAGAACAGGCGCCAGTCCGGCGTGCCACGCGGCCGGACCGGTCCCACCCAGCGTTCCCGCGGCGCGCGATAGGCGCCGGCCGAACCGTCGACCTCGTGCGGTAACCGCAACTGCTCCCACGGCACGATGCTACTGGCCGGCGAGACGGCGATGAGCGCTCTCGCCCGCCCGGTCAACTCCGGGTGTGCGGCAAAGAACCCCTCAATGCGCCGCGCACTAGCGACGCCGAACCCGGGAATGGCTTTCCACCACTGGCGCTGGCGCGGAATCCGCACAGTCAGGTCCGCCAGCGTGGCAATGCCGTGCGCGCGCAGGATGGCGATCGCGCGCGCCGGCAACCAGAGGCCGATGTCGGCGCTGATTTGCGGAACCGGCACGCGCGCGTGCCGCAGGACCCTGATCGCGTCTGCGACCGTTTTCGCCTCCCGCAAACGCTCACCGTCAAGGTGCGCAAAAACCGCGGCGAGATCCGGCCGACCTACCCGCCGCGCGACCTTCGCCAGCCGCCGTCGAACGCCACCGAGCACGCCGCGGGCCGACTGCCCTGCCCCGACGCGCTGCGGCAGGTAGCGCTCCACGGCTTTCGAACGGGCATACCGGCGTACCAGGCGCGCAGCATGGCCAGCTCATCGGCATCGGGAAAATCCGCAGGGCGACGTTCGGGTGAAGGTGTCGGAGTCAGGCGTGTTTTCATAGGCGCCAGTTTGACAAAGCAATGACGCTATTGTGATAAGAATACTTATCTTAATAGCACGATCCCTTCGCAAAGCTATGCGGTCAAACATTCGATTCGACCGGACACTTCCGGCCGACCGGTGCGTTGTCGTAGTAGCTAGCGCACTGTCGATGGGAGAGTGGGGTGTAAAGTGAAAATAAAGTTGTATAGCGGTTCTGCGCGTGCGTCAGTGACCGAGATCGACGCGTGTATCGCGCACATCGGACACACATTCTCCGTGCCGAGTCCATGAGAGCAAGGCTAGGACGCGACCAACCGGCATATAACTCGGCTGACACTCGCACGTGAGACAGTCGGAAGTGCATGTGAATCAACTGGGCACGATACACCCGCCTGACTGCGGCATCGCAAGCATATTTTCGATCAACCGAATGATAGTTTCCTTTTGGGATGGCGCGGACTCGGCCACCAATAGTGCCAGTGCCGCCATCCCTACATCGTTGATGACCGGCTGTGCGTCCCGCAACAGCGCCCCATTGCGATGCAGGAAGTCTACGAACAGGAAAGCGCCGCAACGCTTGTTACCATCTGACAACGGATGATCTTTGATGACGAAATACAGCAGATGCGCTGCCTTACTCTCGATAGACATGTAGGCTGGCTGCCCAAAGACCGTCTGGTTCAGATTGCCCAGTATTGACGCCAATCCGTCATCACGTTCCCTGCCAAAGAGACCGCTGGCTTCGCCTCGCCCCATCAGGTCTGCCTTCAGAATGGAGATTGCATGCTTCGCTTCTGCGGCGCTGAGTAAAATCCCACCCGGCGTGCCCGGAGGCTCGGTCAGCAACCCTTCGTCATATCGCTGTAACAGCAGGAATGTCTGTGTGTACCGGCTGACGATGTCCACTAGACCGCGCCCTGTATCGGCTGTTAGCTCGGGAGCGCGGGCGGTTTTCCTGACCAATGCCAGAGCCGCTTCCAATTCAGCCGCGTTTCGCTCCATCCGCGCACGGTCGAGCGTCCAACCTTGAGTCAAATGGTCACGGAGAACGCCAGTTGCCCACTGCCGAAACAGCGTGCCGCGCCTTGAATTGACTCGGTAGCCGACACTGATGATCGCGTCAAGATTGTAAAACTTCACCGGTTTATCCGAGCCAGCAATGTGCAAATTTTGCACATTGCTTTGTTCGACCAATTCACCATCCTTGAAAACATTCCTCAGGTGCTTGGTAATCACAGAGCGTTCACGGCCAAACAGCTCGGCCATCTGTTCTTGCGTCAACCACAGCGTATCCCCTTCCAACCGTACCGTGACTCGCTCGCCGTCATCGGGCTGGTAGATCACCATTTCGCTCATAAATTTTCCATGCTCGCTTACTGGGCAGGTCTCGTCGCGAATATCGCGATACGGTCGGACGTACGTTTTGAAATCGGAGCGATGCCCCCTCATCGCACAAATCGACCTGCGCTTTTCGTTGGGTTTTCTTTCAAAATCAATGGGGGGCACTATACAACTTGTCAAATACGCAGCGGTCACAGGCATGGAAAACGCCTTTGAATCAATGGCGCCGCTATACAACTTTATTTTGTCTCAACATGGAGGCACTGGCACACGCCTGCGCATGTCCTTGGCGGATGGAGCACACGCCTTTTGCGCGAGCGTGAGACGGGAGAGTCGGGAGCGGAAATCGACGATTTTATCCGACAGATATTCGTGGACAAATGAAACTACCGTTAAAAAATTGCGTTCCCGCGCTCGGAGGCACCCTGTCAGTGTTGAATGTGCCCTGTCACAGCGGGCAAAGGTAAGGCAAACCTGGGGGAAGCCGGCAAAGACGCCCTCAGAGTCAGTGTCCGGACGCCAAGGTGCCTCGCGACAGTGATTCGGGGATGGGGGCCGGGATCAGTGGCCGCGGCCACCCTGTTTCGCCCCTGGCGGGGCGTGCTCGCAATAGGCCTGGTTGTAGCAGGCGTCGCGGTCCTAGTCGGGATGCTGCAACTTCAGCACGCCGATGCCCACCAGTTCGGCGAAGCCGACAGCAAAAAACGACCAGTGAGCTCGGCTTTTCTGAACTAGGTCCTGAGGACCAGAATTAACGGTTGGTCGTATTCCGACGGTGCCGATTTTGCACGTCGTAGCTCCGCGTCCCCGCGAGACGTCTCATTTCCACGCGCACAGCGCTAACCGCGCCGACTATAGGGGCGAAGAACAGGCGGGGACTTTCGCGGGCCGCCTGTGTGAACTCTCGCATGAACGCATTCATTGGAAAAAACTCCTGGAAAGCGTGACAGAACGTGACCAAAATGTACACCAGAAACAGGCTCGCGTCGACCACACACCATGCCTCCATAACACAGTGGAGCACCATCACGGGAAACCGTGGGAAGCCACTTGCGCAGCGATTTCTGTCCGATCAAACAATTTTCTAGCCCGAACGATGCCCGGCGAATGCCTTCTGTTCGTTCTACACGAAAATCCGTTATCGCGGCTGGGGGTCTTTTACGCCGACTGCCTCAAACACTACTGGCTGGCTCGCATCGAACTCGACTATCCTCTCGCGTGCGTGAGTTTCCACACGCCCCCTCCCCGCTCTCGATCTGACCACAACTCAGCTGTTCGGCAACTTGCCTGCGTACTACGTCCAGACGCGCCCTTGGGCACGGGCCGCGTTTGCGACCCGCGGCTTATGCGGTTGCCTACAGCTCACAGCGCCATGACGCGGGACGGTGTGTGATGCTGTTTGGGCAGAGGTTACCCAACCCGCGGTTCACGGTTCCCAGCGACGAAACGCTGGCGCTCGATCCGCTACGACAACGCGTCCTGCAACTCGTCCAACGGTTGAAACTGCCGCAGATCTAGCTACCTGACCAGGCTCCTCGCCAAGCCTCTTCACGCATATAGATCGATATGCCAATCGCGGCAAATCTCTGCAGTTTCGGAAGATTCGGCCTCATAGATCGGCTCGCCAGCGTAGAAAACCTTGCACGCGCGTACGGAAAGCTCGGGGCGCGGGTTCTTCCCGGTGAAGCACGCGGTATTGCCAGGCCCCGGGACCCGTGAACGATCAGCGTCGCTCGCCAGCTCGAAGGAACGCAACAAACTAACATCAATTCGCTTGCTCACTTCCGTTCGCCTGTCCATGTGGTGAGCCACCTACTTTCATCACAAATGCGATATCCGTATTGCCAGACTCTTTCATTTCACGTCTGCGAGGTTGAAACGAGGCGCGCTTGAACGTCGAAGGCGCCTACGTATCAGCCGCTGAAAGCAACGTCGCGCGAGAACGAATCAGCTTTCTGGAAGACTCCGGATAGTCCTATTGGGCCATTGGTGCTGCAGCCACGTAATACGGTCGCGCCATAAGCGGCCTTGACAATGCCTGAACCAGGCTAAGGTTGATTCATGCACCAACTTATCAGGAAAATGTCATGAAACAAGGCAACATCGTCACGAAAACCTGGGGATTCTGGAACGGCCTGGGCACAATCGGAAAGCATGTGGTCGCCATCCTTGTGGCGTTCGTAAGTATCCCGCTGAGCATTTTTCTGTTCAAGCTTGGGCTCAAGGACTTCGCGAAGTTCCTGCTGATCCTGGGTGGGTCATTTGGTTTCTGGGGCTTCGGCTACTGGTACCTGCTCACTGGGTTCTTCAAGCTGGCCTTGCGCGGGATCACCATTATTCCCTAGCCTGCAACGGGTGCGAAGCCGGCGCGCCGACAATCTTGATTTCTGCGCCCAGTGCGGGGGAACGACCGCATTGCCGCGGGTCTCTGATCGAACCTCTCAATGCAATGGAAAGACGAATTCTACCCACGACACCGAATACGAAGTTTGTACCGGCCGGGGCTGCAAGCGCGAACCTCCCCCTTTCATTGGAAGCTCAGTTGCCGCTGCATAGCAGCGGTTGGAAGGGAAATGGACGCATTGACCGTTAGTTGCGTTTTTGAAGAAATTGAATATCAAAAACCGACCCCCAGTACCTTGCAGCTGCCAATCTGAAACCGTTACGAAGACTTGCCATTCTCCTCAACCGGCCATGCACGGAGTCGCGCCTTTGCTCTCTTTTCCGATCATGTCCGTGGATCCCACGGCATGATTCTCGCGCCTGGCGTGATCGCTATCGAGCTTCACGGGTTCAGGCACAGTGCCTCCACAAAGCCGTCCTGTTCAGTCACCGTCGGCGCCGTCCGTACGGTCCGCAACCGCTCCCGGCTTATCGCGAAGGGCTCGTAGCCCCTGGTGCCACTCACGATGAAGATCAGCCCGCCGTCAACCCGCGGTTCTGCTAATCCTGTGTCCCCACCTGTCGCTACGGATACACCTGCACCGACGCAATCCGCCACGCCGTGCCAGCACAAGCGGTAACACCCACCTCGCCCGTCACCCCGCCAAGGTGCTCGCCCGCAACCCGCGCCCGTTTCGCACATGTATCTCGGTTGTTCGTTGAGACCCTGTCGCAGCAGGCCGGGCCCTCCCGTGACCGACGCTCAAGCGACTTGTCTACCGGCCTGTCCGGGTGACAGCAAAGGCCTCTTCGATGGAGATCGCCCCATTAGTTTGAGTTTTTGCAATCTGCCTGTGAATTCTTTGGAACCATCGGCAATCCTGCATCAGATAACGCTCTCGCAAAAACGACTCAGACTTCGAATATTCATCTTAATTCGCAAGTGGTACCGGACCTCTGCCCTAAGGTCTCGCCATCTGTCGCAAACAACGACACACGCGCCAAGGAGACATATCACTCATCACCGAGCTCTCGATTGATATTTAAAGGAATCCTATGTGATTCTCGTTGTCCACCATTCCTGCACGTCTTAGGTTGACGGACGTTGACGATAGTCTCGAACGACTCTTTGGTACCCGACCTAAAAGCGGTTGCTTGAAAGACATGTGCATCAGGTTCGAAGTTGATCAATTCGAGCGCGACGCGAAGCCAGTCCATTTAGGCAGAGTGAACAAACATTCAATGCACCTGCGAGGGTTTTGCGGCTTGACTTCGAATTTGATCCGATAACTTTAGATCAAGGGTAGGCACTGCGCACGCCCTGCTACTGACCACATCACACGGAGAATGGAATCATGAAAAACAACAACTATGGCCGCTTCACACTGACCGCTTCGGCGCTCGCCACGATCCTGGCTCTCGCCGCTTGCGGTGGCGGCGGGAGTTCCTCTCCGGCCGGATCGACGAGTACGACGAGCAGCACGCAAACGGCAACAAGTGCGAACGTGGCGACGCCGCAATATGCGGCAAGCAGCGCACAGCTGGCGATTTTTAACACGGTTGACGCGTATCGGCAGCAATGCGGGTTCCCAGCGCTGACCGAAAACACGACTCTGGATGCGTCTGCGCAAAACCACGCGATCTACATGATCGACAACGGCTATGCTGTCACGGATAGCGAAGTCTCCGGAAATACAGGCTACACCGGCGCCAACTATGTTGCTCGTGCGGTCGAAGCTGGCTATCCCTCCACCGCGACGACTCTGGGCACCTGGGGCGGCTCCACAGGTGGTTCCGGATCACTGACGGCGCCGCAATTTGGGGACCTGGAGGCAAACAGTTGGGTCTCCGGGGTGTATCACGTCGGCGTGCTGTTTAATACCGGCTCCATTGTGGGTATTGGCGAAGTTGAGGCAAGCGCGAGCGGGACCACATTCTCCAATGCCGATATCTTCGTGGTTCAGAATACCGGAGCCGTCGCCAATGGGCCGCTGACTTTCCCTTGCCAGGGCGTCACCGGGGTTCCCTATGATGGCCTCGTCGAAAGTCCTACGGCGCCGAATGTGAGCGCCAGCGGCTGGGGTACGCCGGTTCTGGTAGAGGGCAATTTGACGGACACCATCGTCCTGTCATCGGGAACGATGACGGGTCCGTCGGGCAACGTCACCCTGCAACTTCTGGACTCGGCCAACGACCCGAACGGTGAGCTGAAAAGCTATGATGCGGTCGCGTACCCCACGTCGCCACTTCAACCGAACACCACTTACACCATGAGTATCACGGGGACGTATAACGGGACGGCGTTCTCGCGTAGTTTCAGCTTCACGACAGGCAACTCACAAGGGTAGGGTAGGTCATAGCCCGTTGGAAGTCCCGCACGATGCCTGTGCGGGACTTTTTCATTTCCACGCGCCACCGCATCGCCGCTCTGCATGGACGTGATACTCCCAGCTTGCTCTCACGAGTGAAACTGTGGCGGCAGAGCGTTTCCAACTGGGTTGTCATCGCTACGTGCCATTCACCGGTACTGTTTGCTGTATGCCGGCCCAAACGGCCATTCCGATAGTTGAGCGACGCCGATGCACGTTCGAATGCGTCCTGTGGACAGCGTCAAACACGACGTCCGGTCGGAACGTCGGGATTGTCGTCGTAGGGGAAATTGCTGAACACCACGGCGCCTCGCGGGAGCCAGGTATCCATGTGCTTGCCTCGTCAGTCTTCTTGCCGCAGACGTTCGAGTTCAGCGGTCTCTACCGGAATGGATGGATCGAGCAGGAAAATCAGGTGGCGTTTCATTTTGGCATGCAACGCTTTCATCGCATCCTTCGGAACCGACGTGTCGACATAGACCGTGACACCGTTTTCGGTGACGACCTTTGCAACTTCACATCCGTTGGGGGCAATGAAGATGTCCATAATCCAAGCATACACCTTTTCTGCGATATTCAAGGGGACCCCCCGGTTGACGTGCAAGTCGACCCCACCTGTTCTGCTAATTGGCTAAATACGCGGAATTGCAGGTTGCGCAGAGAGCAGAGCCGTCCGATATCGCTCGAGTGGAAATGTCACCAGCTCTATGGCTTGGTCCAGTTGGCTGGAGCCAATGAATTCAGCCAGGAATTCGGCGATTTCGGGTTTGCGATTGGCAACTTCCTCGTCGGTGCCTTTGAACCAGAAAGTCATCTCGGCGCACGCAAAGCAGCCGTGGCCGTCGACGACGTTGAGGCAAAGGTGGTCGAGTGCACGGAAGCTGATCCGGTTGAGGATCAGATAGGGAAGAAGGTCGCCGATGCAAAGACCAAACTCTCTGTCGGCGAGCGCCTCGTTCTGGTATGTGACGACGGAAAGAAACGCAGGAGTGTCGATGGCCGCGTCCACTTCCACTTCGGCAACTTCCAGCAGCTCCCAGTCGGTTCGGAAAAGCGGGCGCGGTGCGCGCAAAAGCGGCTCAATTTCCGGGATGCATTCGGGACCAAGATGCGCGACCTCCTGCTGGAGAGCATACAGGATGACTTTTTCAGGAAGCGTGCCCTGCGGCATCAGGGCTAGGTGTTTCGCATCAATGCCGCGACAGATTATTTTTGCCACCTCGTCAGACGACAGAATGGGGGTTAGGTCGTGGTCAAAATATCGCATGTTGATTCCTACGGAAAGGTGACGCTTCACTTCAAACATTCATTGGAAAACTTTAGAGGACTCATACTCCTGCCGGCGCAGGGTGGTCACCGGCCGCCACCAGAATCCGGTACAGACGCTGACGACTGATCCCCAGCTTTTCGGCCGCCGCCTTTTTTTCCCCGCCCGCGTCCTCCAGCGCACGGCGCACATCGTCGATCCCAACGACGGGTGCCTTGAGCTTGTTCATGGCCGCGTCGGTCGAGAGGTACATCCCGGTCTTCGACGGTTTCGAGTGCCCCACCGCTTCGATTGCCACTTTCATGGCCTCACGGTGCGTCTCAATGTCCGGCCGTTCGTCGCTCCCTTTGATTGGCGCATCGAATCCCGTCAGCGTCTTGTAAAAGGCCTGCAGCCATTCGTGCCGCAGTCCGTGACTCGTAATGCCAAGATTGCCTTTGGTAATCCCGTGCTTGCGCATCACCCAGTTGTAGTGCTCGCGCCAGCGGCGAATCGTATAGCCATCCGGCGTCGTCGATCCCGTCCGCGCGTTGGCGTATTTGAGCGCCTCGGTCAGTACATGCATTTGCAGCTGGACCGGTACCTCGCGCGGGCGACCTCCTTTCGTCCCCTTGTCGACCACGATCCGTCCATCGCCCTTTTTCAGCATCTCCCGGATCGTCCTGGCAACAGGCAACGAGAAGCTTTCCTCGATCCGCATACCGAACGCCGCCTGAAGCTTGAGTTGGATCGCGACGTAGGGGTCATCCGTCTCGATCTCCGCGATCTTCGTCATCGCATCGATTCCGTTTGCCTCCCATGACTTGTCTGTCGTCGTGACGTACTTGCGCGTTCCACCAAGTTCCTCTTTTGGCACATAGTCATAGAGTGATTTCACAAGGTCATATTTGTTCATCCAGTGCGTGAACGCCTTCAGGTGAGACAGCTTGGTCTGCATAGTACCGATGCTTTGCCCCTCCGCGACCCAGCGTTTTACGACTACTTCAAAATGCTTACCAGTCAGCGAGTAGGGGCTTTCAATTTTGTGACCCAACTCTCGGATTTCTTCGAGTGTCCGGAATATCGAGTACAGACGACGCTCTTGGGTCTTAAGCGCCGCTCTCTTCAGGCTCACGCGTGTCGAACTGAGCACCTTCCCCAGATTCCCTCTGACCAGCATCGCCAACTCACGCCGCATCCGGTCGGGGAATCTGTATCGACTGAGGATTTGGTCAACTCCAAGCTCTAACGGCAGTGCCATCTACTTACTCCTTTTCCATATCAAAAACACACTCGATGCCTTCCAGAACTTGCGCCAGCGATGGTTTGCCATGGCTGCCGTCAAAATCGGATACCAAGAAAACGGGTGGCGAAGGCTGGCCCATCTGACACGAAGTTGGACACCTGGTCGATCAGCTGTTGGGTAGTCAAATGAAAGTGGTGCGCGAACATGGCCAGCGCTCCGCAGGCCGCAAGGGTTTTTACGATGTATTCAATGGGTTTCATGACGTTTCAGTCTTCGAAATTTCAGAATCAACAGCCTCGGCACAACACCATTGGTGACCACTGATGGCTCCACGTTATTCAACGCCGTCTTTAGCGCCGCATCCGTACCCAGCGCTTCGCTCATTGCCTCTCAGGAAGATCCAAAGCGCTACACCGGTATGCATCAGCCCCTACCTGGCCGACGTTTTCGCACAACCCTCGCGCTTGCCGCTTAAACCCCGGCCGGGTCCCTTCATCCTGCTGCTTGCTGCTTTACCGCTCTCCGCGACTTTAGCGATCCGTATGCCTGGCCAACCGAGCGTGTGGAGATGCACGCCCTGCTGTCCGTCACATCGTCCACCCCGGCCTTTCGCTCGGGGCTTGCTTCGATGCTCGGGCTGTTCGGTTGGAGGCGAGATCGCTTCTCCGTGACTGCCGCGCTTACTGCTGCGCAGCCGTCCCCGACCAACTCTGTACCCATTCCTTGAACGGCTGGGCGTGCCGTGATTTAACTTGCTCAGAGAGCAGCACGAGATTCACTCGCACATCGCTCTCCCGTTCCGAGGCTCGCATCTGGTCCCGCTCCCGATTGGGGGACTCAGCTTGCGTGCCCAGCGTCAGCCGCTGTACGAAACGTGACTTAGGGATTCGATGAGGCAGGGCTCAGAGGTGGACTTTTTCGTGTCCGTGTCCGCTCTCCACATGCGCTCATCGTGATTCTGATCGGACAAACACACCGCAAACCCATACGTGATCGCGTGTACGGGTGTACTCAGTGTGGGTCTGAATTGGCTTGCTGTGTCTGTAAAAAAAGCCGCTTCAGTGTGCGGCCTGGACAGAGACTGGAATTCGCCCAGTTCAAAGGCGAGGTACTTGGTTGACAGGCCGGCAAACTCGTCCGAGCTCACCGTCATTTCGCAATGTCACTGTATTGCGCTTGCTTCGATGCGCCATAGGCGCGGTAGGTACATCAAGCGTAAAGGGTCTCAACACCGTTCAACGAGCGAATGATGCCCAACATCGGCGGGCTTTCCCTCCTTGACTCCGCTTTGCGCTGGCTAGACTGGATACAGGTCCAGCTTTCACATAAGTAGCACTTTGAACGCCCTCGCGCCTGAACTCACACATGAGTTTTACTTCGGACATCCCTACCAGCAGGAGCAACGCTTTGAAAACCCCGGTCTTCGCTATCGACGTCGGCTACGGCAACACAAAATCCGCTTACCGCGCTGCGAGCGGCACCATCGCCACGAGTATGTTCCCGTCGCTCGCCCCACTCGCCGCCAGCCGATCGCTCGCTCTTCACGGCGAAGGCGTGCTTGCTGCACGCAAAGTCGCAAACATGATCGTGGACCACGTCGAATATGAAGTTGGCCCGGACGTCTCGCTTACAGCCGCCTATGGAAACACTGGACGCGTGCTCTCCGACAACTACGCGGCGCTCCTCGGCGGGTCGCTCCACTTCGCAGGGGTGACGCACATCGAGCGGCTGGTTTTGGGTCTTCCTGTTCACAACATGCAGAGATACTCGGCAGACCTGAAGGAACGCTTCGCCGGCGAGCTGGACTTTGGGCACAACCGTGTGATGGTTGAAAAGGTCGTTGTCATTCCTCAGCCGCTAGGTTCGCTGGTTCTTGCATCGACCAACCGACAGACCGAATTCGGGCGTGACAGTGCCCATCTTGTAGTTGACGTAGGCTACTTCACGACCGATTGGGTCTATGCCAACGGATATACGATGGACGACAGGCGCAGCGGCGGCATGGCTGGCGGCGCCTCCCAAATTTATCAGCGAATCGCGAGCCTGATCTCCCGAGACCAAGGTGAACAGGTAGAGGACATCGAGCGGATCGACAAGGCCTTGCGGGAACAAACCCCTTTCTTCTTTTACGGAACAGATATCCCGCTCCGACCGTACCTCGAGAACTCGCAGCCACTTATTACGGGCGTTGTAAAGGAAATACAGAACAACGTCGGGCAGCTCACGAACGTGCGATCAATCATTCTTTCGGGCGGCGGTTCCGCGTTGTATGCGTCTGCCATCCGCCGCGCGTTTCCTCGCGCACTTCTCGAAGTCATCGACGCTCCCTGTCTTGCGAACGTGAAGGGATTTCTGGTAATTGGCGAGGCAGGTCTCGCCCGAGATCGCAAGTAATTGGACCGGCCATGGACGAAGGAATTCGTATGACGGTCGTGATCAACCCGGTTATCACACCTCTTTTGTTCGACGCGCTGACAAATGTCCCTTCTGCTCGCACCCGCGCGTTGCTCCTGAAGACGCTTGCCGAAAATGCACTTAGATACCAGGAAGCGGGCAACACACAGACGCGGGACAAAGCAAGTTCGATAG
>Ga0302178_10002037_pt1 | contig 16353 bp, 17 predicted proteins | sample I_Palsa_E1_3_FD_198790 | JGI IMG/M metagenome (GOLD analysis project Ga0302178, IMG submission 198790) | Peat permafrost microbial communities from Stordalen Mire near Abisko, Sweden - I_Palsa_E1_3 | ecosystem: Environmental > Terrestrial > Soil > Palsa > Peat permafrost | place: Sweden... | reverse complement strand
GCCTGAATAGTCGAGGCGGCATCCATAGTTCGCTGTATGCCAATCCAGAGGGTTTTTGCACCGGGCTCGTCATCGCTCTTGCGACCCAGAAATTCGCCCAGTGAAGCGATCAGGGGAATCATTCGATTGATCGTAACTGGCGTGTTCGGTCGAGATTTTTTCGCCAACAGAAATGCCCCGCGTATCTCATCGGCGTGGAAGAACGGCGAGGCATCCAGTTCGGGACAGGTGCGGCCCAAACGCATCAGTCGGGCAATACGCCGCCACCACCATGTACAACGCCAGAGCCCGCTGCACCCGGTCGATTTTCGAGAATGGGAGAACATCTCGATCACGGCATCGGCGTCATACGCTTCTTGGTTGGTCAGCAGGCGCCACACCACGGGCGTTACGCTCGCCGGAGCTCCGATTTCTTGAGCCAACACGCAGATAATGGTCGAATGACCGTGATGCAAGCAGACAAAAACTGAGTGCAGATGTACACGCCCTGCCGCTGTACGTAGCTCTTGATTCAAAAGCAGACAGCACTGAGAACGTTTAGTCCTCGGTCACACGAGAATGGCATAAAGGCACACATGGTGCGGCACTCGACATCCTCGTACTCTCGAAATCCGAGTGCAAGCAACGCTACCAGCCGTGTTTAGCACTCCAGCCCCTCCTTTCTTAGCCGCCCATACTCGTCGCAGCGACGCTGGGGCTTCTGTATAACCTTTCATGATTCGGATCAGCATCGCCCTCAAGCATGAAAGCTAGGTAGGGCAGAGAATCACCGGCGGCGCACAGGACACCAAAGACCGCAATCTCAATGGTGGCCCGACCGCGTGTATAACCAGGCCTACCCGAACTGGCTCGCACCCCCAACAGTTGCGCGGTTTGTCGCCGCAGCACGAACGGTAAAGAGACCCAGACTGATTGAGTCTAAGGAGTTTTCCAGTTCATCAATGCCCTGTGCACCACCTTTATTTTAGCTAAAGGAGGGTGACATGGAAGGACGGTCTCCGCTTTACCGACGCGTGGCCAGCATCGATGTCCATGCGATGCTGCACGTGGTCACGCTCGTCATCGAAGAGCCTGATGGCACCATCAAACAGCAAAGCCGCGCATTCGGCGGTTTCAAGCGCGATTGCTGTGCCCCTGACGACCTGGCGTCTCAAGTCGAATGTCGAACTGGTCGTCATGCAAAGCACCGGCATTTGCTGGAAAAGTCTCTATGCCCATCTGGAGCGTGCCGGTATCCAAGCTTGGGTTGTCAATGCGCATTTCGTCAAAGAGGTAGCGGGCAGAAAAACGGACATGAATTATTCGTCGTGGCTAGCGGTGCTGGCGCACTTCGGGTTGATGCGTGGCAGCTTCATCGCGCCTCAGGATTTGCTCGAACTGCGCCTGGTGTCTCGTTACCGGCGCAAGCTCACTGCCATGCGCGCCAGTGAAATCAACCGGCCTCATAAAATCCTCGACGATGGCGCAATACTCGGCGGCGTCGTCAGCGACATCAACAGTTAGCCAGCACGCGCAATGGTAAGCGGCATAAACGAGGGTAGATCGATCACCGCGCCGCGCGATAGGGCCCGCGGAAGACTCGAGCTCAGGCGCGACGATCTACAAGCCGCCCTCGATGGCGACCTGAGCGCGCGCCATCGATCGGTTCTTGAGCACATTGAAATACTCGAGCATACACATCTGCTACCACGTAGAGATCGCTACGACGAGGGGTCGGGGCTAGCGACATTTGTACTCGCAGCCACGCGAGCGGGAATCTGCAGGCCCGTGCTACCCAGCTTTCACGGCAACGATATACTGATAAGGTGTCGCAATGGTCGAAAAAGTTCTTCCCAACAACCGCGGCGCGGCTCTACGGGCTCGTCTCGTCTGGACACGGGTTTGCTTATCAGGCGGTTTCTTTGAAGGTGGCCGCCTGACGTGCTTCGTGAGGTGGCATGGAGCCCAGTTTTTGAGACGCCGGCGGCGATTATAACGATCCTCAAACTCGACGGTCGCGGCCCAACTTCCTCCAGACTCCTGAAGATGCGACCGTGGATGGCCTGTTACTTCAGCGTCAGGGTGAATCGCTCAGCGACGCCATTCGTTTGCGGTTCGGCGACGAAGGCGAACTTTGGCGTAACGCCCGAGAACCCGACCTGGTTGAGGCAATTATCGGCCGTGTATTGCGAACCGTGATCCATGCGCAGCGTCAGGCCCCGACCAACCTTGGCACCCGTGTCGCCGAATTCACCCAGCAGTCCCTGTGCGATCGGCTGCAAGGAGGCGAACCGGTTGCCCGTCTTGACCGCATGGATGCCCCCGCAGCAGGTGTCGCAATGCTCAACCGCCGAGAACACCCGGACCCAAACGTCATCCTCGGTATCGAGGCGCACGCCGTTGGCGCCCCACATCTCGTTCGGGCGGCTCGTCGTGATTGTGCCGTAGTGCAGAGACGACTTACCCTGGGCAAGACGATGTGGTGACAGCAAAGCGCTCTCCCGCATCAGACGCGGAACAGGAGTGCGGGAGACACGGATGTCGCGCAGGATATGCATCCGCGCCTATACATTTCGGTGCCCCTCGCGGATAACCGGCGAGGCGGCCAGATCGGCCCGGATGGCATTCAGAAGGTCGGCGTCGGACATCTTTGGCCTCCAGGCGAGCGGCATAGATCGTTGAACGCGGGAATCCGAGCACGCGACAGACTTACTCCAGCCCATAGGGCTTGCCGATGCCCGCGTAGATCGTTCAGCTCATTTCGCGACCTTTAGTTAACAAAAGGGTGTCGGGCCTGCCGTTCATTGCGCAGGATCTCGACTTTCATACCCAGTTCGCCAATGCGCCGGGTTGCCTCGCCAAGCTGTGCCTCCAGCCGATCGTTCTCGGGCTCCTTGAGGGAGGCACTAATACCGGCCAAGGCACGCTCGCTCCATTTTTCGAGCCGGTATATCGGCACCGAAACTTCGCGCGAAATGGCGTCCAGCGGCTCGCCGCGCAACAAGCGCAAGACGACTTGTTTGTTCCGATCTGCCGACCACCGTTTCACTTCGGCGGCGGGCTGGAGGCGCTTCCAGTCGCGCTACGCGCTCCTTCCACCTCCCCCGGCACCACCTCGGCGATCTTCGACTTCTTCAGCATGTTCAACTTCGTTTCCAGAAACATGTTTTACCTCAAAATCGTGTCCAGAAAAATCGGAGGCGTTCATATTTTCCTAAAGTCTTACGGATTCAGGCCGTTACAGGATTTGCCTGCGACGGATTTAAGGTTTGAACTGAGGCGATATGTGCCTTATGTCCGCTCCTTCGAAAATCGAGGCATTGGGTACGATCAGTTGGTCTTTGGGGGGCAATGACCCGATGAGCCGACTCCAACCATCACCTTAAGAGAATATAAAAATGCTTAAATTTTTCAAATGGTTTGTTAGGGATGAACGTGGCGTTAGCGCCATGGAATATGCGATTCTGGCGGGCATTGTCGCCGTGGCGCTTGGCGCAATTGCCTCGCAATTCACCACCGGCATATCGACAATGTTCGCTAAGGCATTCACGTCCATTTCAACGGCGCAGAATGGAAGCACCACCAAGTAACTGATCGCCTTCCGGAAGGTTCGACCGCTGTTTCGAACCTCCGGTTCATCCACAGTTTTCGGATGGCAGCATCGTGCAAATCCTGTCCCTTGCAATTCGCCTCGTAGTAGTTTGCTCGCTGCTATGGCTGGCAGTCGTGGACGTGCGAGTTCGGCGCCTACCGACCCCAGCGGTCCTTGTAATCGGCGTACTGTTTTTCCTCGATGCACTGATCGTTCGCATGTCTCTTAGCAACGTTCTCGAACATTTGCTTCTCGCATTCGGTGTCTTCATTGTCTGTGCCGTGTTGTTCGCTTTAAAAATGCTAGGCGGCGGCGATGCAAAGCTCGCTTCAGTCATTTTCATGTGGGCCGGCCCTAACCTGTGGCTCCCTGCTCTTACGTTGATTTCTGTGATTGGAACGCTCGTATCACTGGTCAGTCTTGCGACGCGATACATGGACTTGGATCAGCGCTCACTCCCCATGCGAGCGCTGGCGATGTTTTCAGGAGCGCGCGGTGTGCCTTATGGTGTGGCGCTAGCGCTCGGCGGTGGTTCCATCATCATGCTGCCCGCCTTACTGCCTTTGTTTTTGGCGCGATAGGACGGCTTCTCTATGTCTAACATCATTAAAATCGTCACCCTGATTGTAGGCGCCATCCTGTTTGCGCTCATAGTACGTGTGGTTGTCGCAAGTGCGACACGACCATCTTCAGCGGTTGTCATCAGCGAGAAAGTGCGAGTGAGTGCGGCAGATCTTCCGCAAGGTTTGTTGTTGCGCGACGAAGATATAAAGTGGAAGGATTTGCCAGTCGCAACATTGGCCCAGGGCGCCATAGTATCTGGCCTACCCGGTGCGGTCGAACTGAAAGGCGCGCTTCTGCGTCATCCGGTGACGAGCGGTACGGTCATCGTCGCTGACGACGTGATCCTCCCGAACGCACCCGGCTTCCTCGCCGCGACACTCAAACCCGAAATGCGAGCCGTATCGGTTGCTGTCGATGACGTTTCCGGCAACGCCGGACTGATTCAGCCGGGCGACTACGTCGACTTGTTGCTCACGCAGTTGATGGACCGCAAGACTGACTCACCCGATCTGGCTGTGTCGAGCGAAACCGTTGTCGAGCACGTTCGCGTGCTGGCGTCCGGCTCCGATATCAGCCGTCCGAAAAGCGGCGACACGACCGATCACAGCGAGCGCGTTCGCACCGTCACGCTCGAAGTGACACCGCACATGGGCGAGGTCGTGGCGGTGGCTGCGCGGCTCGGCAGCTTGTCGCTCGCATTGCGCAGCTTTGCGACGGTGTCGCGCGATCCGTATGTGCTCGGGTCGGGAGGTGCTTCTGCCTCCGCCGTCGGCGACGCGCCGCGCGCACCCGTCTGGGCTGGCGATATTTCCCGCGCGCTGCGCGACCTGCCCAAAGCGCATACTGCCGCGGTCACGGCCGGCGGGACAGTGTTGCCTGTTACACCGAAGTCAGTGACCGTCTATAGAGGCTCCGAAAAAGCCGACACGACGTCGAATGTCGCCCAGTCCGGCGGTGACGCAATGCCGCCGCTGCCAACCGTCGCGACGCCACGGTGAGCCTATGCGAACCATTCGACGTCGTACCCATTTGCCAGGACCGGAAGTCATGACGCTGCTATTCAGTTTGCGTGCCAACTCTGTAAGGCTTTCGAAGTACGCCTTATACGTGTGGGTTTTGATCCTCGCAGCCCCGGCGCACGCCGCACGGCTGCAGCCGGCGGCCGATTCGGCCGCCGGCGCGTCGGCCGTGGCCCAAGGCTCACTCGATGTCGCCGCAGGCAAGGGCACACTCGTGCGTCTCAGTGAGGACGCGACCTCGGTGTTCGTGGCAGACCCGACGATCGCCGACGTTCACGTACCTTCGCCCAGAGCCGTCTTCTTGTTGGGTAAGAAGGCAGGCACCACGACTCTCTACGTACTGGGTGCCAATAACAAGACGCTGGTCCAGCGCACGATCGTAGTCGGCCGCGACATGGATGCGCTCCGTGCAATGGTCACAGCCCGGTTTCCGTCCATGAATCTGCAATTGAGCACGGGCTATGGTTCACTGCAAGTGTCCGGCCAAGCCCTCAATGCAGGCGATGCCGACGCTGTCGTGCAGTCGCTGACGCCCTATCTGGCGGAAAAGGAAGTCCTGATCAACCGTATGACGATCGACCGGCCGCAGCAGGTGCAACTACGCGTGCGGATCACGGAAGTCGACCGGAACGTCACGCAGCAACTGGGTATAAACTGGCAGGCACTCGGGAGCGCAACGGGGAATTTCTTTGCTGGCATCTATAGTGGCCGCCCGATCTATAACCTTACTCAGCAGCTTCCTAACGGGTCCTATCCGGTCAATCTGCCGTCCAACAATGCGTATTCGCTGTTTGGTGCATTTCAGACCGCTCACACCGATATTCAAGCGCTGGTCGATGCGTTGAACCAGGAAGGGTTGATTACCGTGCTTGCCGAGCCAAGTCTCGTGGCAATGTCCGGGCAGACGGCGAGTTTCCTCGCAGGCGGCGAATTTCCGATTCCGGTGTCGCAAACCAACGGGGCGATCTCTGTTGAGTTCAAGCAGTTTGGCGTCAAGCTCGACTTCACCCCGACCGTGTTAAGTGAGGGGCGTATCAGCCTCAAGGTACGCCCGGAGGTCAGCCAGATTGATACGTCCGTGAGCGTGACGACAGGCGGCATCACAGTGCCGGGCCTGAGCGTGCGCCGAGCGGACACGACGGTCGAACTCGGGAGCGGTCAAAGCTTTGTGATCGGCGGGCTGCTGCAAAGTAATACTAACGACATCATCTCTCAGGTTCCCGGCCTTGGCTCCATTCCGATTTTGGGCAAGCTCTTCTCGTCGACCAACTACCAGAACAACAAGACTGAACTGGTGATCATGGTGACCCCGTATCTGGTCGAGCCGACGGACGCAGGCAAGCTGCGTACGCCGCTCGAATCGCTCGTCTCGCCGAGCAATGACGTGGAGTACAGCTTCAAACACCGGGCGTCGGGCGCGCAATCTCAAGCTGAAGAGCCGCGTCTTGTCGGCGCGGCCGGATATGTCTATTGAGCCGGATGCCATGAACCCAACAAGAATTCTTACACTCATTCTCGTTTGCACGACAGCGACTTCCATGAGTGGCTGCTTCAAGCCGCCGCGCGGCATGCCGGACGAATCGACTATCAGTTATGACGGTAAGTCCGCAGTGCCACCCGACTGCGCCGGACTGGCTCGCCCGTCCGTGTTGACGGACGCCGGCTGGCATCGGCCCGAGATGGAATGGGGTTGTGCAACCTATACCAATCTGGCTGCGCAGGTGGCCCACCCGCGAGACCTGGTCGCGCCGGCCAAACTTGCACCCGCGAACGCCGCAGTCGCGGCGAGTGCGGTGCACCGCTACGAGACTGGCCATGTGATCCCGCTCGACACGTCGACGTCGCGTGATTCCAAGTGATGCGCTTAACCAACATTTAAGACACGCCATGAGCACGACAGGGTTCAAGTTTGCAAAGACCGGCGCTAACGTGCGCATCGCGGATTTCATTGCGTTTGTCGCTGACCGTGCGACGGAACAGGTCCTGAAAAGCTTCGTGCTCGAACAGGCGATGCCCCATGTGCATATTGTGCTGGGAGGTATCGACGATGCTATCGCGTACGTGGGGAAGCTCGAGCGCTCCCCGCTTTTCCTGCTCGTCGACCTTCACGGTTCCTCCATGCCGTTGTCCGATCTTGGCCGCCTTTCAGAAGTGTGCGAGCCGTCGGTCCAGGTGGTGGCGCTAGGCGAACGCAACGACGTTGGCTTGTTCCGCAGCCTGCTGAAATTAGGGGTCAGGGACTATCTTGTGAAGCCGCTGACGGTAGAATTGCTCAAGCGGACTGTCAATGTGGGGGAGGGCAAGATCAGTCAGGTGAGTTCCACACGCGTTGGCAAGACGATAGCGTTCGCCGGGACGCGTGGCGGCGTGGGCGTCACCACGCTGGCGTTGAATCTCTCGCGCCATCTTGCTGAGCAAACGCATCGACGGGTTGCCTATGTCGACCTGAACGTACATGGAGGCCCGGCGAATTCCATGCTCGACATCAAGAGTAACAACGGCCTGAGTGATGTCCTTGAGAACGTCCACCGACTTGACCCTCAATATGTGGAACGCTCCCTCGTTGCAAAGAGCACCCGGTTATTCGTGCTATCCGCCGATCTGGACTTCGGGCACGAAAAGTCGTTCCAGGAGGGCGCCCTCAAACGCGTACTCCAGTTGCTGTGCGATAGCTTTCACTATGTAATCCTTGATATCGGAAACTCGGCCGATCCGCTCGCGATTGAAGCCTTCGATAACGCATCGCGTGTGTATCTCGTTGCGGACCGCAGCGTATTTTCGACGCGACAGACCATTCGCTTGTTGCGCTATGTCGAGGACCGCGACAACAATCCTCCGACGTCATTGCTTCTGAACAGCCCGAACGCGGCAAGCGCCGGCAAGGTTAACTTAGTCGATTTCGTGTCGGCTGTTGGTCGCAACGCGCTGCTTGAGGTGCAGTTCGAAACGAAGTTCATATCGATCGCGGAAAACCTTGGAGAGATGCCAAAGGAAAAAGCCACCAACGGTTTCCGCCAGTCGATCACGCAGATTGCCAATGACCTTACCGGACAGCACGCGGCAATCGAGCGCACGTTTCTGCAAAAGTTAAGACTCAGGAGAGCGTGATGTTCGGGCAAAAACAGGTCGAACGGGCCCAACCGGAATCGTCTGTCACCGATGGGGAATCGGCTATTTCGACGGTCGAATCGCTCATCGATCCCGTTTTGGCGAAACCAGTCGCAACCTACGCGGCTATTGTGCAAGGCAATGAAGCCCTGGTTCGCTCGGATGTGTTCAAGACTATCCGCAGCGGCGTGTTCGATTCCATGAACGCGTCGGTGGCGATTGGCAAGACGCGCGAACAGATGAAGCCGGGTGTCGAGCAGTTGGTGCTCGGCATTGCCGAACGGGAGCGCCTGAACATAACGATGTCCGAGCAAGCCCAGATCGTCGGCGAGTTGCTGAACGATATGTTCGGTCTCGGGCCAATTGAACCACTGCTTGCCGACGAATCTGTTACGGACGTGCTCGTCAACGGACCCGACCAGGTGTATGTGGAGCGTCACGGGAGGCTTGAACTGACCGCATACAAGTTCCGCGATAACGCACACGTGATCAATGTCGCGCAACGCATTGCCGCTGGCGTCGGGCGCCGGGTCGATGAAAGCAGCCCGATGGTCGATGCGCGCCTCGCCGACGGCAGCCGGGTGAATGTGGTGCTGCCGCCGCTGGCGATTCATGGCGCGACCATCTCGATTCGTAAGTTTTCGAAGCGCAACATCACTCTTTATCGCATGGCGCAGCAGGGCAACATGTCAGAGGCGATGGCGAACGTGCTGAAACTCGCGAGCACCTGTCGACTCAATATTATTGTGTCCGGCGGCACCGGCTCCGGCAAGACTACGTTGCTCAACGCACTGTCGCATTTCATCGGATTGGGCGAGCGGACAATCACGATTGAAGACGCTGCGGAACTGCAACTCGTGCAGCCGCACGTGGTGAGCCTTGAGACCCGGCCGGAGAATGCCGAAGGACTCGGCGCTGTTGCTCAGCGCGATCTTGTGCGCAATGCGCTGCGGATGCGCCCGGACCGGATCATCCTTGGTGAAACCCGCGGGGCCGAAGCGTTCGACGTATTGCAGGCCATGAACACTGGGCACGACGGCTCAATGACCACGATCCACGCCAACACGCCGCGAGATGGGATTACGCGGCTTGAGAGCATGGTTATGATGGCCAACGGCAATTTGCCGCTGATGTCTATTCGCAGGCAGATCGCGAGCGCGGTCCACATGATCGTGCAGATCGAACGGATGCGCGACGGCATGCGAAGAATCACGCGCATCACTGAACTGGTCGGCATGGAAGGGGACGTCATCATCACGCAAGACCTGTTCACGTTTCACTATGACGCTAGCGCTTACAACGAAGAGGTCAAGGGTGTGTACGAATGCGCGGCCGTCAGGCCCGCCTTTTCGGCGCGCGCCGCTTACTACGGACTGGAAGAATCCTTGCTGGAGGCGATGAGGGGATGAGCCCGATCGACGTCTTCACTGTGTGCTCGTTCATTGGCGTGATTCTCTGCGGCGTGATGGCGCTTGTCGTCATGGACATGCGCAGCAAGCAGCCGACTGCACGGATCAAGACTCGCATGCATGAATCGTTCGCGCTTGAGGTAGTCAAGGGCAAAAGCAAGGTCGATGCAGACGCAGACCTGTTCATCGTTGATAAAACGGACAATGCGCTCAGTGCCTGGGTGCGGCCAAAGCTTTCGCGGCTACAAACCGTTGCCGGCGACAATGGTTTTCGCGTCGTCATCGTCGCCACGATTTTCGGCGAACTGATTGGACTCGTCATGACGCACTACATGCCGTTGCCCGGTTTCGCAAAACCGCTTTTGATAGTGGGACTACCCACGTTCCTGGCGATGCGTGCATACAGCTTTTTAGTCGGCCGCTTTCGCACGCGCTTCCTCAACGGTTTTCCTGACCTGCTGGATATGATCGTGCGGGCGGTTCGGGCGGGGGTGCCGGTTACGCATGTGATTGGATCGGCAGCCGACGAGTGTCCCGAGCCGCTCAAAAGCGAGTTCAAGCTGATGAGCGATTCGCTGCAGGTAGGCCGGGATCTGGAGGAAGTACTGGCAGTTGCAATGCGGCGTATTGAAATCGCCGACTTCTCGTTCTTTTGCGTCTGCCTGCTCTTGCAACGCGAAACGGGTGGTCAGCTTGGCGAAACCCTGGAGAACCTGTCCGCTATCGTCAGGACCCGGAGGGAAATCAGGCAAAAGACGAAGGCGCTCACGGCTGAAGCCCGCATCACGACGAAGATTCTTGCGTCTGTCCCTGTCTGCATCATGCTGTGTCTCTATTTCATGAACCATGACTACCTGATGGTTTTGTTCAACAGCGAGGCGGGTCATAAGCTGCTGACGTATGCCGTCATCTCCGTGGTCTTCGGGGTCGTCCTCATCAATAAGCTTTCGAAACTGGATACCTCCCGATGAGCCAGTCCCACGCTGAAACGCTGGTCAACCTGCTTATGCTGCTAGCCCTGTTCGCCGGTCTGGCAATCTGGTGGGCGACCAAACACGGCGGCAGGCGTGGGCGTATCGCCGAGCGTGTGCGCGAAGTCGCATCCAGTCATCAGCTGGTTGCCGATTTCGAAGACGACTCGCCAGAGGATAGTTTCCGTCGCCGCGTCTTTCGGCGGCTCGCGGTTTTTGGCGACAAACTCCCGCTATTCGACGCGAAATATCGAGCGAAGCTTCACAAGGAAATGGTCCGCAGCGGCTACCGCAGCAACCTGGCGGTGTCGATCCTCCTGGCCATCAAATTCTGTGTCGGCGTGCTGTGCGCCCTGCCCACGGTCATGCTGGGTGAGCGCATCCCAATCATTGGAACCTTCCCGGTCGGACGCGGCATGGCCATGATGGGGGCCTTCGTGATCGGCATGATGCTTCCAGAATATGTCATTGGATTCCGGGCATCGCGCCGGCGCAAGCAAATGGCTGGCGCTTTGCCAGACGCGCTCGACCTGCTCGTGATTTGCACCAACGCCGGCAATAGTCTTCCCGTCAGCATCCGGCGCGTAGCCGACGAACTTGTGACGATTTGTCCTCCGCTGTCCGATGAATTCTCGCTCGCCGCCGACGAACTTAAACTTTCCGGCGACAGCACCCGCGCGTTGCATGGTCTCGCTGAACGTATTGATCTGCCGTCGATCCGAGCGCTGATCTCAACGCTCACGCAGTCGATGCGCTACGGCACGCCGATCACGCAGGCATTGCGAACCTTGTCTCGCACGGAACGGTTGTCGCACATCGTTTCGCTCGAAGAAAAAGCCGCTAAGCTCGCGCCAAAAATGGTGCTGCCAATGATGTTGTTCATTCTTCCTGCGGTCGTAGTGATCGCAGCGGGTCCCGCTGTCATTCAGCTTCTCGCATTTATGAATAAGAAATGAAATCATTCGACCTGTCTTTCGATGGCACATTGTTCGGCTCAAGTGTTTCTTCATCGAGCTGGGCGGTGCGAGGAGTATGTCTCGCGGCCATGTGCGCAACGCTGCTTGCGACCTCAGCTTGCACGACGACGGAGCATGCGACCGAGACGCGTCCGGCGGTTCGCAACTCGTCACCCGGTACGATGGGCGAACTGCGCATCGCGGAGACTTCCCTGGACTCTGGCAACGTCGAACTGGCGACCTCGCTCTTCGACAAGATAGTGAAGGCGGACCCGACGTCCGTGCCGGGCCTGACCGGACTTGGCGACACACTTTACGCGGTTGGCGACTTTACGCGAGCGGGGGTCTACTATCAGAAAGCGAGCGGTTTTGATCCGGCAGCAGTGGCGCCGCTCATTGGCATTGCGCGGGTGGCGATTCACCAGCGCCGCTTCGACGACGCGATCTCGACATATCGAACCGTGCTCGCCCGAGTACCCGGCGATCCGATGGCCTCAGCAGGTTTAGGTACCGCACTCGACCTCAAGGGCGACCATGCGGGCGCGCAAGCCGCGTTGCGCCACGCGTTGGAGGCCAATCCGGGTGACCCGCTGCTGAGCGTGAACCTGGGTTTGTCTCTAGTGCTCGGAGGCAATCCTCGCGAGGGCGCCAATGTGCTGCTTGACGTCACGCGTTACCCCGGTGCTCCTCCTCAGGCGCGTCAGGATCTAGCACTCGCCTATGGGCTGCTTGGTAATAGCGAGGCTGCTGCCGAAATTCTCGGAAAAACGCTGCCGAAGGCATCGGTACAGGACAATCTTCGGTTCTATGAAATCCAGCGCACGCGGCCGGACAACTCGGCAGATCATCGCGCTACGGTGGCCACGGTAGTCCCGACGACGTCAATTCAGGCGCCGGGTGTGCGATGAGAGCTTTGAACGTGCGCCGATCAGTACGATTGCTTGCCACTCTCTGCCGCGATGGCAGCGGTGTATCCGCAATCGAGTTTGCGATCGCCGCGCCGTTCGTTTTCGTCTTCGTGCTTGGTACGGTGGAACTCGCGGTTGACATGATTATCGATGCCACCGTGCAGATGGCCGCTCAAACCGCGTCCCGCGTGGGCCTGACGACGACCAATCCCACGACGGGCACGCGAGCACAGCAGGCACAACAGATTGTGTCGAACATCTTGAGCGGCTGGACCGGCCTGCCTAACACAACCCTCACCGTCACCGAGCTTAACTACGGCACCTACAACGGTATCGGCACGCCTGCTTACACGACGGGGCCTGGCTCGCTCGGCGACGTGGTGTCTTACAACATCACGCTGACAACGCCGGGCATCTCGGGCATTCCTCAACTGGTCGGTATTCCGTTGCTGACTTTCCAGCGCAACTACATCGTGCAGAACGAATAATGACGACTGTTCTTTCTACAACTCGGTCACGCAGAAAAGCGGGTTTGCGTGAGGCGCTTTATAAACTGCTGTGTAACCGGCTTCACTGCCTCCTTCCCAACCTGCTCGGCTCGGAGCGCGGCAGCGTGTCGGTGGAGCTCGTCATTATTGTTCCGCTCATGATGCTGCTGATGGTGGGTTTCAGCGAGATCTATATGTACATGCGGACCGTTAGCGCGATGGAACATACGGCATTCATGCTGGCCGATTCGCTTGGACAGACATCTCAACTCATCAATACCACCGCCACCACTGACTCGAATGATCTGGGCTCGATCTGGAACGCAGCAACGCTCCTGAGCGCACCGAACACCTTGAACCAGAGTGGCGGCGTAATCATTACATCGGTTTGCGAAGTAACGTCCTCTTGCCCGTACCCGCTGAACCATTCGAACACCATGGCGCCAGGCGTGCCGCAAATCCTTTGGCAGGCAAGTGCCCCATGGAACGGAAAAGGCATGACGACGGGGGAGACCCCCGGCAACCTCCTTCCCACGACCTGGCCGTTCCGTAATGGGGACTCGGCCATCGTGGTGGAAGTTTTCTACACGTTCAATCCGTTCGCGCTGACGACCGGATTGTGGCCCAACGCTCCAGGAACGCAAACTGTCTATGAGCGTATCTACGTGCGCCCGCGTTCTGGTCAGCCGCTCGAACTGGTTCCCGGATGATGTTAATTCGCTATCCTAAGAATATTAATGATGAACGATTTGCTGAACTAGAGGGGCCGAACGTGCGACGCCCCGCCGCGCTGCTGCGAGGAGACCGAGGAGCGGTCGCGGTTATATTTGCGATATGTGGCAGCATGATGATTGCGTCGTTGTGCATTGCGCTTGATACGATCGACGGTGGCATGACACAGTCCCGCATGCAGTCGGCGCTTGACGTGGCGACACTGTCGGCGGGAGTCGACCTTCAGCACGGCACGGGGCTATCGGTTGCCCAGTGGCAGAAGGACGCGCGCGCCTACTACAACGCAAACATGCCGGTTGGGTATATGTCGCTCACCATGCCCGACAGCGGTTTTTCGGCAACGCTGTCCGGGTCGCCAGCCACTGGAGAAACCATTCAACTGTCAGTGGCTGGCACCTTGAATCTGATCGCTCCGGTGCTCGTTCCCGGGACGTCGGGCAGCGGTTCGGGTTCGGGTGGCCAGACTTTGCCGACCACCACACCCATGGCAGCCAACAATACCGCGCTGTATCTCCCGCAGAGCACGCTGGAACTGGCGATGGTGCTCGACAACACGGGATCGATGGCGGACCCCGCAAGTTCGGACGCAAGCCAGGGCAGCAAGATAGAGGGGCTGCGCACGGCGGCGAACGCGCTGGTGTCGCAGATTTTCGCCCAGTCGGGCAACCATTCGTACATTGGCCTGGTGCCGTTCACGACCATGGTGAATGTCGGCCCGTCGCTGCTTCCCACCGGTAGCTGGATCACGCCTGCGGCGAACGACCCCAACAGCTACAACTCCGTCGGTATCTCGATGATGCTCCAGCCGTCAGGGACCGGATCGGGGTGGGGCGGTTGCCCGGTTGAACCGCGCGTGGGCAGCGCCAGGAACCTGTATCCGCTGGCCTACTCGCCTGCCAGTTCGCCGGGCTTTACGCCGTTCTACTACAACGTTCCGAAGGCGGGTTTCAAGATCACGAACTACAGCACCGTGGGCAAAAGTACCTGCCAGGCGTCGAGTGTCAATACCGTAATGAACGTGCCGCTGACTTACCAGACCAACGGCTCGCCGACTTATTGCGGCAACATCAATTCAGCGACGGTCTACAACTCTTGGGGTCAGCCGCTGGCGACCGGAAACAATACCGCCGCGACGACGACTTGGGATCAAAACGGAAATTCGAGCGCAAGACCCTGCTCCATCCAGCCCATGCTGTTCCTGACTCAGGATCAGACCACGTTGACTGACGCGATCAACAAGATGACGGCAAACGGCTCGACGATCATTCCAACCGGCTTGTTATGGGGATGGCGCATGGTGTCATCGGCATGGTCGCCCCAGGTGTCGAGCTCGAACGGCTGGGTGTCGTCCGATCCCAACCTGCCCCGGCCTGAAGCTTCGACGCCAGGCTTGCAGCGGGTCGTGATTGTCCTGACCGATGGCGAGAACGATCCGGGCGGCGCGAGCGGCATGATGCCTTCTCCTTCGTTCAACGGTTTGTCTGGCGTGGGCAACAGCGCGTTGACGGCGCCGACGGTCGGCCTGCCCAACGGCTCGACGACTTCGGTATCCGATATCAACACCTTTCAGCTCGCCGTCTGCACTGCGATGAAGGCTGACGGCGTCACCATCTATTCGATTACCTTCGGCACCTACGGAACCGACACGGTGAGCGTACAGGCGCAACAGATGATGGAGAACTGCGCGTCGCCGGGCAATTATTACCATGCACCGACCAACGCGGCGCTGATGTCCATCTTCCAGCAGATCGCCGGAAATCTAGGTGTGCTTCGGCTGACGCGATAGGGAGCGATCAACCCAGATCTGGTGCAAATAGCGGTAGTAGTCGAGGAAGTCAATTTTGAGGGGATACCCTATTGGATTGCGAGAACCGCATCCCAAATGGTCGGGGCGGCTGCGTCTTTGAACTCGACCCTTGCGAGATTAAACTGGCCTTTGTACATCCGATGGACTAGCTCGACACTTGAAATCCTTGCCGTGGCGTTCGAAAGCCGCCTTAAGCCAAGCATGACCTTCGTTCAGGACTTGATGTTTCGATGGTCTCATTCGATCAAATTATTCAGATACTTCTATGACCTGACTTCGGTGTCGGCTGGCAGAAAGCCTTGAGCCTTCATCTCGCGCACGGACCGGTGCCACGCAGTATAGCCATCGAGTATGATGGTTTTCTGAGGCTCCCCTGATGCTTGACGGTCGTCTTGAACAATGCGTTTGGCGCGCAGTAAGAAGTCTACCGTCTGGGCGGCCCGAGCGAGAGCGTTCTGTATGGTGGGGTGGTGCGCGCCGGTCCCAGCAGCGAGGCGTTTTGAGCGGTGCTGGACAATACTGTCACAGTGAATTGACGAAGATTGCGCATAAAGTTCGAACTGGTCCTGGCCTTAGATCGTGGCGTCGTCGCAGATGTCGATCAGAATCAGGGCGCTCGCGATCTGGTCGATACCAGGTATCGTTTTTGGCAAGCGATGCGCCCATTGGGAGGAGCCATGGCGGCAAGGGGCGTTGTTGCAAAAATCGACAATTCAGGCGGGCGTACACCCGCGATTCTAAATTCATGAAATACGCACGGACTGCGGGCGTGCAAGTGTGACCATGTGGTTGATGATGCCAACACGGATGGCGACCTCCG
>Ga0302178_10002035_pt1 | contig 16367 bp, 13 predicted proteins | sample I_Palsa_E1_3_FD_198790 | JGI IMG/M metagenome (GOLD analysis project Ga0302178, IMG submission 198790) | Peat permafrost microbial communities from Stordalen Mire near Abisko, Sweden - I_Palsa_E1_3 | ecosystem: Environmental > Terrestrial > Soil > Palsa > Peat permafrost | place: Sweden... | reverse complement strand
CGGCAGCGGGAAAGCAGGAGTAGACCTCGGCCAGGCGGAGTTCGTGCAGCGGCCGATCGAGATGCACCATGGCGGCCCGGCCGAGCACTTCCATGGCCGGCCACTGCTCCAGGTGTCGCCGGGCGGTCAGGGTGACCGCGGTCGACGAATGCAGTGCCACATGGGGGAAGAGCCAGCGCTCGGGCGGCACGCCGGCCTCGCGCGCCCGTTCGGCCGAGCAGATCAGGAGCGCCGACGCCTGGTTGACAGTCCACTGGCTGGAGTGCCACCGGTTGTAGGGAAAGGCGAGCGGTCGGTTGTGCGGCCCCGGCGTGGCGATGTCCGCTGCGCTGCGTCGTTGGGGGAACGCCGCCGCGGGATTGTCGACGGCCACCGCGTTGAAGCGCGCCCACAGCGCGGCGATCTCGTCACGCTGCTGATCCGATGGCAGGCCGAGCGAGGCGCCGAGCGCGTTGTCAATGAGCGCGTACTCCTGCACGGGGGGCCAGACCATGCCGGCCGTGATCTCCACCGGGGCGACGAAGTCCGGCGGCCTGGTGAGCACCTCGTCGGGTGGCCTGTTCTCCTCGTCGGTCTCGACGCCGCCGTCACGGGCCCAGGCCCGCGCCTCGGCGCCGGCGACGACGACGGTGTCGGCGCTTCCGGACGCCACCAACGCCAGGGCGTGGTTGATCACCTCCTGTTGGGAGACGCCGATCTCGCAGAAGAGCGTGCGCGCGCCGGGCGACCCGACGCGCCGGGCGACCGTGCGCGCCGGGTCCCTGAGCGCCCACGAGCCCTGCGGGACGGCGATGCAGTCGATGCGGCCGAGGAGCGCCGGCGCGCCGGCATCGACCGCGGCCGTCGATACGGCGTCGGTCATGAGGTCCGCCATCGGTGCCGCGTTGTCGACGGCACCCAGGCCGACCAGAACGGGCAGGCGAGGGTCGAGGGAACGCAGAGGTCCGGCCACGACGCCCGATGCTACGGTCCCGCCATGGCGCACGGCGAAGCGGGCAGGTGGGAGGCGGAGCTGGGGGATTTCGCCAAGGAATCCTTCGAGGTCCACGGCAAGCGGCGTGACGTGTTCCGGATCGGGACGGGTCCTGCGGTGATCGTCATCAGCGAGATACCAGGCATCACCCCGCTGGTGGCCCAGTTCGGCCGCCGGGTGGCCGCGGCCGGGTGCACAGCCGTCCTGCCGGTCCTGTTCGGTGACCCGGGTCGCCCGCCCGGGGCGGCCTACATGTTCCAGTCGATCGGACCGGCGTGCATCTCGCGGGAGTTCTCCGCCTTCGCGCTGAAGCGGACGAGCCCGGTCACGGTGTGGTTGCGCAAGCTCGCCGCCGCCGAGCACGAACGTTGCGGGGGCCGCGGTGTCGGCGTGGTCGGCATGTGTTTCACCGGAGGCTTCGCGCTGGCGATGATGGTCGACGACATCGTGCTGGCGCCCGTCCTCAGCCAGCCGTCGCTGCCGTTCCCGCTCTCCAAGAAGTTCAAGGCGGACATCGGGATCTCCGAGGGCGATCTCGCCCGCGTGAAGGAGCGCACCGCGGCTGGCACCTGCCTGCTCGGATTGCGCTTCAGCAACGATCCCTTCTGCTTCGAAGAGCGCTTCGAGACGCTGCGCCGGGAGCTCGGCGACGCGTTCATCGCCGTGGAGATCGACTCTGCCCCGGGCAATCCGCACGGCCACCCCAAGCAGGCCCACTCCGTACTGACCGAACATCTCCAGGACGAGGAGGGCACGCCGACCCGGGCCGCCCTCGACCAGACGCTGACGTTCTTCCGGGAGAAGCTCGGGGTGGGCTCCGGCCCCGGTCCGCGCCCCGACGGCATGGCGCCGTAAGGCCTGCCGCCGCCGGGCTTTACCTGGGCCGCACGAGCCCGCCCCGTCCCCTCGTTCAGGCCTGCGGCGCCAAGATCTCCTCGCTGACGCGCTCGCCCGACGCCCCGCGCCGTCCATGGAGCCATAGGACGTCGATGCCGTCTCGGTGCCGGCCCAGTGCAGCCGCCCGACCGGCTCGCGCAGGCGCCGCCCGTACTGGGTCAGCACGCCGGTGGGGAAGTGCCCCATGGAGCACCCGCGGGTCCAGCGCTCCTCCCAGTTGCGCTCCATCGCCTGGAGCAGGGTGCCCGCCGCCGGCCCGAGGCGCCTGGTGAGGATGCGGACGAAGACGTCGCGGCGCTCCGCCTCTCCGAGGGCGGAGAGAGCGCAGGAGCGCGGCCCGGCCGCCGCCGTCGGACCGCGCCCTGCGACGCCGGGTCGGCGCCACGGTCGACGAGTTCATCACGCTGCTCTTCGGCTGATTCGCTTCCATGAACCTCACGGACACCTCCGGTGCAGCGCGACGCATTGAGCCGAGGCGGCGCAGGTGGGAGGATCGGGGTATCCAGCGGTGGGGGCCGCCCCCCGCACGAGCAGTCGAGGAGTGCCATGTCCGATTTCGTCATGACCATTGCCGGGGAGGCCGTTCCGACGGAGGACACGTTCGGCGTCCGCAACCCCGCCACGGGCGAGGTCTTCGCCCAGGCACCCGAGTGCACGCGCCTGCAGCTCGACGCCGCCTTCGACGCGGCTGCCAAGGCGGCCCGCGACTGGAAGGCGGACGAGGCGGCCCGGCGCGCCACCCTCTTGCAGGTGGCCGACGTCCTGATGGGCGCGACGGGGGATCTTGCGCCGGTGTTGACCGCCGAGCAGGGCAAGCCGCTGAGTGACGCCGGCGTCGAGGTCTTCGCCTCGGCCATCTGGTGTCAGTACTTCGCAAACCTCGACATGCCGACCCAGGTCATTCAGGACGACGACACGGCCTACGTTGAACTCGCACGGCGGCCGCTCGGCGTCGTGGCCGCCATCACGCCGTGGAACTTCCCGCTGACCCTGGCCTTCTGGAAGATCGCACCCGCGCTCCTGGCCGGCAACACGCTGGTGCTCAAGCCCTCGCCGTACACCCCGCTGTCCACGCTGAAGGTCGGCGAGATCCTGAAGGACGTCTTCCCCCCGGGTGTGGTCAATATCGTCAGCGGCGGCGACGACCTCGGCGCATGGATGACGACGCACCCCGTGCCGCGCAAGATCAGCTTCACCGGCTCGGTCGAGACCGGCAAAAAGGTGGCGCTGTCGGCGGCCCCGGACCTCAAGCGCGTGACCCTCGAGCTGGGCGGCAACGACCCGGCCATCGTGCTCGACGACGCCGACCCGGCGGAGGTGGCCACGGCGATCTTCGCCGGCGCGTTCAACAACAACGGGCAGGTCTGCTCCGCCATCAAGCGCGTCTACGTTCCCGAGGCTCTCTACGACGACGTGGTCGAGGGCCTGGCGGCCCACGCCCGCACCATCAGGGTCGGCGAGGGCACCGAGGACGGCGTGAAGCTGGGGCCGATCAACAACGAGCCCCAGTACGAGCGGGTCAAGGAGCTCGTGGCCGACGCGCTGTCCCACGGCGCGACCGCGGTGACCGGCGGCAAGGCGATGGACCGGCCCGGGTTCTTCTTCGAGCCGACCATCCTCACCGGCGTGTCCGACGGGACCCGCATTGTCGACGAGGAGCAGTTCGGCCCGGCGCTGCCGGTCGTGCCCTACCGGGACCTGGGCGACGCCATCGACCGGGCCAACGCCACCCATTTCGGGCTCTCGGGGTCGGTCTGGGGCGCCGACACCGACCGTGCCTCGGAGGTGGCCGCGCAGCTCGAATGCGGCACGGCGTGGGTCAACACGCATCTTGCGCTGGCTCCGCAGCAGCCCTTCGGCGGCTTCAAGTGGAGCGGCATCGGCGTGGAGAACGGGCCGTGGGGACTGGCCGAATTCTCCGAGTTCCAGGTCGTGCACCGCTCGAAGGCCGCCAACGGGCTGAACGCCAACACCGCGATGCTGTTGTCCTGAGGCCGCCGACCGCCGACCGCCGACCGTGGTCAACCGGTGGTTGTCGTGGTGGATGCCGCCTGATCGGCCTTCAGGTCCTGCACGATCTGCCTGAGGTCGGAGCGGCCTTTCTGCAGGGCCGCTTTGGCCGTCCGGGCTGAGGAGATGGACGTGTCCAGGAGCGCGGTGTTCGCGTTCCACTGGGCCGGCGTGAAGGCCAGCACCGTCCCGGCGAGGCCGTTGGTGGCGTTGGTCGCGCTCGTGATCTGGCTGTTGAGGTCGGTGATCAGCGGCTGCACGGTGGCCTGGTTGGCCGCTGTCACCCGCGCCTGCGCCTTGGCCGCGTCTGCGGTCAGCTTCGGAATGCCGGTGCTGGTCGCGCTGTCGGCCAGGCCGTCGATGCGCGCCGCGGGCAGTACCAGCCGGTAGACGCGGTAGCCGGTGAAGATCGTCCCGAAGTCGTGGGTCGCCTGTTGCAGCGTGCTGTCACCTTGGATCGTCTGGTTGAGCTGTTGCAGCGGTCCGATGTCGGTTCCGAGGTACGACGCCAGGGTGGCCTGGCCGGTGCCCAGGCTCTTGGCCGCGTTGACCTTGGCGATGGCTGCGTTGAGGTCGTTGACCCGATCGGTGGTGTCCGTGGCCGCTTTGGCCTTGATGCCGGCCAGGGTCGTCGGGACCGCGCCGGTCCCGCTGCCGGCCGGGGTCGTGGCGGCACCCGCCGCAGCGGCGCCGCCCAGGGTGCTCAGCGCGGCCCCGGAGGCCAGGGCGACGGCGCCGAATCGAACCAACCGGGTGCGTGGGTGCGACATGTGTGCTCCTCTCGTCCGTGCGCCGGGCACGCCGGGTGCCGGTGTCTCTCATGATGCGTGGTCCTGGTGAACGCGGTGTTCGGCAATCGTCATGGTTCTGTGAGGGGATCCGGCATTCCGGCCATTCGGGGGGTGGGAGATGGAAGGCTAGGAAGATGAGCGCAGAAAGCGGGACGGTGGTCGTCGTCGAGGACGACCCGCACATCGCCGATCTGGTGGATCTCTACCTACGGCGGGAAGGCTTCCGAGTGCTCCTGGCGGGTGACGGCGAGAAGGGACTCGAGATCTTCCGGCAGGAGGATCCCTCCATCGTCATCCTGGATGTCGGCCTTCCGGGCCCCCGGGACGGGTTCGACGTGTGCCGCGACATCCGGGCCGGGAGTTCGGTGCCCGTCCTCTTCCTCACGGCGCGTGACGACGAGGTCGACCGCATCCTCGGGCTCGAGTTGGGGGCCGACGATTACCTCGTCAAGCCGTTCTCGCCGCGGGAGCTCGTGGCGCGGGTGCGGGCCATTCTGCGGCGGACGAGGGAGGGGCCGGCGCCCCAGGACGTGATCGCCCTGGGCGACCTCGAGGTGGACCTCCGTCGCCGCGAGGCGCGCCACTCCGGAAACGTGATCGCGCTGACGACCCGCGAGTTCGACCTGCTGGCGTTCCTGGCGAACAACGTCGGCCTCGCCCTTACGCGCCAGCAGCTTCTCGACGGGGTCTGGGGTAGCGACTGGTACGGCGACGAGCGGACGGTCGACGTCCACGTGGCCCAGCTGCGCAAGAAGCTGGGATCCGATCTGCCCCTGGCCACCGTATGGGGCGTCGGCTACCGGTACGGCTGAGCGATGCGTCGCCGTCTCATGCTGGTCATGGTCGGACTGGTCGCAGTGGTGCTCGTCATCGCCGGAGCGGGCAGCCTCATCCTGACCCGCAACGCGGCGCGCAACCAGGCCCAGCAGCAACTGGTCTCGGAGACGAACTCCCTCACGTCGTCCAAGGTCACCGAGCGGGTCGCCCTGTTGGCCGCCATCAAGAAGACGCTCACGCTCGAGGACGCCGACCTCGTTCGGATCAACCAGCTCGGTGGCATTGAGAAGCCGCTGCCGGACGGGCTGACGCCCCAGGACATCGACGTGGCGGCTCTGCAGTCGGGACAGGCGACGTCAGGGCGGAAGGGCAACCTCGTCTATGCGGCAGCGCCCGTCACCCTGTCGGTGGGGGAACGGGTGCGCCTGCACGACTTCGCGGGCACGCTGGTCGTCTTGCTGACCCGGGATGTCGGTGGCCTCGGCCCGAGCTGGCGCTATTTCATCGTGGCCGGGGGTGCGGCGTTGCTGGTGGCCGGACTCGTGGCCTGGCAGATGTCGCGCCGGATGGCCCGTCCCCTCGTGGAGGCCATGGAGGCGACCGGGCGCATCGCGTCCGGTGATCTCGCCAGCCGCGTGCCGGTCCGGCGGGGCGACTACCCCGAGTTCGCCTCGCTGGCCGGCTCCATCAACGGCATGGCCCAGAGCCTGGAGGACGGTCGCGCCCGCGAGCGCCATCTCCTCCTGTCCGTCTCACACGACCTGCGCACCCCGCTCACTTCCATCCGGGGCTTCGCCGAGGCGATACAGGACGGGGCGATCGAGGACACCGTCCAGGCGGCCGACGTGATCATCGCCGAGTCGCGACGGCTGGAGCGGCTGGTGGGGGACCTGCTCGATCTCACCAAGCTCGAGGCGCGGCAGATGTCCATCACCATCCGTCCCACCGACGTGGCGGAGGTCGTCAGCACAACCGCAGAGGGGTTCCGGCCGGCCGCGGCCAAGAGCGGGCTGTCCATCGTGTCGCAGGTGGTGGGCCCTGACGGCACACCCACGCCGACGCCCCCGCGCCCGGTGGCGGCCGACCCCGACCGCCTGGCCCAGCTGCTGGCCAACCTGCTGGAGAACGCCATGACGTTCGCGCGCGCCGGCGTCACGGTGACCGTGGCCGACAACCCGGCGTCCGGGCAATGCCTCATCGTGGTGGACGACGACGGTCCCGGGATCGCGCTCGGCGACCAGCAGCGGGTGTTCGAACGCTTCTACCGGGCCGACCGGGGGCCGAAACGCCTGATGGGATCGGGGCTGGGCCTGGCGATCGTGGCCGAGTTGGCGACGGCCATGGGCGGCACCGTGCGCGCCGAGTCGCCGCTCAACGCCGACGGCGGGTCGCGCTTCGTGGTGACCTTGCGCCAGTGGCCGGCCGCGGCACCGCTCCCATCGATGGTCTGACGGCGCGGGCGGCGCTCCACGGGGCGGTGTCGGCAGAACCGTGCCGAACGTCGAGCGGAGCGCGCCGGCACGCCTCCGGGTTCTTCCCTTCGGCATCGGTATGGCAAGCTTCCGACCCGTCGGGGACCCGGAGGGAGGGGCGGGGCGCACTGTGGAGAACACATGGAGGACGACGCATCCGCACGTGACGGGGAGCGCGTGATGGGCGTGCTCGGCCATGCCGAACAGGCACAGTGGGAAGAGGATGGCTGGTGCCTGGTCCACGGGCTCTTGCCACCCGACACCATCGCCGCCGCCCAGGCGGTGTTGCCGAGCCTGGTCCCGACGGCAGAGGAGTTCGCCGACAACGTGGATCCGGCGCGCAACGAGCCCTTCCGGGTCGATTCGCACCGCGTCATGCCGCGGTTCCCGTTCGAGGACGCCGTGCTCAACGACATCGTCGTGCACGACCGGATCATCGACCTGGCCGAGCAGTTGCTCGGCCTCGCCGACGCCGATCTCCGGCTCTACCAGGCCATGCTGAGCGCCAAGTACGGCGAGGGCGCGCTGAACGACGAGCAACTCCTGCACGTCGACTTCGGGAACCACACCCTGGTCGTGCCCCGCCACGAGCCGGGATACCAGCAGCTCGAGATGTTCGTCTACCTGAGTGACGTGACCCCCGAGACCGGGGCGACCAGGGTGGTGTCGCGCCGGCTCACGCCCGGCATTGCGGTGGAGCGGACCTACCTCAGCCAAACGGACTACGCCGACCTGTACGCGGCGGAGGTCCCCGCCTCGGGCCCGGCCGGATCGATCCTTGCCTACCGTCCGGACGTGTACCACCGCGGCGTGCGCATGACGGCGCCCCGGTCGGCGCGGTTCATGCTGCACGTCTCCTACAAGCCGGCCAATACCGACTGGCTGGGCTCGCACGGCCTGCCCAACGCGGCCGAGGACATGTCCTGGTACCGGTTCGTGCAGCACGCCGACGAGCGCCAGCTGACCGTGGTCGGGTTCCCCCCGCCGGGCCATCCCTATTGGACGGAGCAAACGCTGACCGGCGTGGCCGCCCGCTATCCGATGCTCGATCTCTCACCCTGGCGGGAGGCCGTCGTGGGCACTGTGGGCAGGGAGGCGTGACGGCCGACGACGCGCCGTGGTGGAGGACGGGCGTCCTCTACCAGATCTATCCGCGATCCTTCGCCGACAGCAACGCCGACGGCGTCGGCGACATCCCGGGCATCATCGACCATCTGGACTACCTGGGCTGGCTCGGCGTCGACGGCATCTGGCTCTCGCCGGTCACGATCTCCCCCAACGCCGACTGGGGCTATGACGTCGCGGACTTTTGCGCCATCGCGCCCGAGTTCGGGACCATGGAGGATTTCGACCGGCTGGTCGCCGAGGCGGGCCGGCGCGGCATCCGGGTCCTGATGGACATTGTGCCGAACCACACCAGCGAGGAGCATCCGTGGTTCGTGGAGGCGCGCTCGTCGCGCGCGTCGGCCCACCGGGACTGGTACGTCTGGGCGGACGGCAAGCAAGACGGCGAGCTGCCGAACAACTGGGTCAGCAGCTTCGGGGGACCGGGCTGGACCCTGGACGAGACGACGGGGCAGTACTACTTCCACAACCATCTGCAGGAACAACCTGACCTCAACTGGTGGAACGAGGAGGTGCGCGGCGCGTTCGATGACATCTTCCGCTTCTGGTCCGACCGGGGAGTCGCGGGGTTCCGCATCGACGTCGCCAATGTCATCATTAAGGACGCCGAGCTCCGGGACAACCCGCCCGCGACCGAGGACGACGACTTCGAGACGCAGATGTTCGGGCAGCGCAGCGTCTACAACGCCAACCGGCCCGAGGTGCACGAGGTGATTCGGCGCTGGCGGGTGCTGGCCGACTCCTACGAGGAGCCCCGGCTTCTGATCGGTGAGACCCCGGTGCCGGTGGACAAGCTGGCGGAGTTCTACGGGAGCGGATCCGACGAGTTGGGGCTGGCCTTCAACTTCAATTTCATCAGCGCGCCCTTCAGCGCCCCTGGCATGCGGGCCATCGTGGAGGAGACGGAGGCGGCACTGCCGTCGGGCGCCTGGCCGGCGTGGACGGGTTCCAATCACGACATGTTCCGCTTCCCGAGCCGCTGGGCCGAAGACGATCCGGCCCGGGTCCGGCTGGCCCTGCTCATGCTCCTGTCGCTGCGCGGCACCCCGGTGCTCTACCAGGGGGACGAGATCGGCATGGCCAACGTGACCGTGCCGCACGAGGACATGCGCGACCCCCTCGGGGTGCGCTTCTACCCCTACTACGAGGGGCGCGACGCTGGACGCACCCCCATGCAGTGGAGCGAACGCCCGGGCGGTGGTTTCACCGCCGCCGACCGGCCGTGGCTCCCGCTCGGTGACCTGGCCGCCGCCAACGTGGCGGCGCAGCGGGAGGACCCCGGCTCTCTCCTCGCGCTCTGCCGCGATCTCATCGCCTTCCGGCGCCGGCATCCTGAGTTCAGCGGAGGGGGGACCGCGACGCTCGTGACGCCCGAGACGTCCTGGGCGTGGACCCGGGGCGACCACCACGTGGTCGCGCTCAACCTGTCGCCGGAGGAAGTGGTCCTTCCTGGCTTGTCGGGCACCGTGCAGATCTCGACCGACCGGGCGCGCGACCTCGAGGTGGTCGGGGACGACCTCCGACTGGCGGGCTTCGCGGGAGTGATCCTCGAGCGGTCATAGCGCGACCACCAACCTCCACAAGAAAAGAAGGCAACCGCATGGAACGTCTCAAGGAAAAGGCCGCCATCGTCACCGGGGGCGGCGGAGGGATCGGCGGGGCGACGGCGCGCGCGTTGGCCCGGGCGGGCGCCTCCGTTCTCGTCGTGGACATCGACCAGGAGGCCGCCGAGCGAGTGCGCACCGGGATCGTGGACGCCGGTGGTCGGGCCGAGGCGTTCCGGGCCGACCTGTCCGACGAGGCGCAGGTGATGGCGACCATCGCCGCCGCCATGACATCGTTCGGGCGCCTGGACGTGCTGCACAACAACGCCGCGCTCACCGACTCGGAGTTCCTGACCCGTGACACCGCGGTGACCGAGCTGTCGCTCGACGTCTGGGAACGGACCATGGAGGTGAACCTCCGCAGCCAAATGCTCACCTGCAAGCACGCCGTCCCCGAGATGGTGCGGGGCGGTGGCGGCTCCATCATCAACATGTCGTCCGGCGCCTCGCTCAAGGGCGACCGGACCCGCACGGCATACGGGGTCTCCAAAGCCGGAGTCAACGCGCTCACCATGTACGTGGCCACGAGCCACGGCAAGCAGGGCATCCGGGTCAACACGATCCTCCCCGGCCTCATCATCACCGACGCTGTGCGCGCCCATCTGAACGAGAAGATCCTGGCCGGCCTGGGCAAGGCGGTGTTGACGCCCAACGTGGGCCAGCCCGAGGACATCGCGGATGTGGTGGTGTTCCTGGCCTCCGACGAGTCCCGCTACATCACCGGGCAGATGATCCCCGTCGACGGCGGCATGTCAGCGCACGTCGGGCTGGGTGCGGACGGCTGATCTTCCCTACGAGGAGGGGCCGAGCACGTACTCGCCCGTCTCGGCGTGGTGGTACCAGCCGCTGCCCGCCTGCGTCCCGCCGTCGACGTGGATGGTCTGGCCGGTGACGTAGCTGGACAGCGCGCTGGCCAGGAAGATGGCGGCGCCGGCCATCTCGTCGACATGCCCCGCTCGTCCCATCGGCACGGTCAGGCCGAACCGACCCCCGGTGTCCGGGGCGATGGCGGCGATCCCCTCGGTCATGGTGATGTCGGGCGCCAACGCGTTGACGCGGATGCCGAAGGGCGCCAGCTCGAGGGCGGCGGTCTTGGTGTAGTTGATGACGCCGGCTTTGGCCGCGGCGTACGCCGCGTAGCCCGGCGCGGCGCGAACGCCCTCAATGGAGGTGACGCTCATGATGCTGCCGGCGATCTCGTGCGCCACCATCACCCGGGCCACCCGCTGCGTGCACAAGATGACGTGCTTCAGGTTGGCGCGGTAGAGCGCGTCCCAGCCGTTCTCGCTCGTCTCGAGGAGTGGCGACGAGAACACGCCGCCGGCGTTGTTGACGAGAATGCTCACCGGCCCGAGTTCGGCCACGGTCTCTTCGAGCGCGCGATCGACCTCGCCCGAGTCGCGCACGTCGGTCGGAATCGAGAGACCACCTACCTCCTTCGCCGCGGCCGCCGATGTCTCGGGGTTCTTCTCCCAGATCGCCACCTTCGCACCGAAGGCGGCGAAGCCGTTCGCGATGCCGCGGCCGATGCCGGAACCGCCTCCGGTAACGACGGCGACGCGGTCTGTCAAGAGCACTGCCGATGGGTTGAGGGGCACGCGGCGACGTTACAGTAGGCACGTCACCATACGAACGAGGTCTTCCGGGGACAGGCTCGGGGCTGGACGGGGGTTTTCTGATCATGCCGAGAATTGAGCCGATTCCGTTTGAGGAGATGACGCCGGAGGTGCGCAGCATCATCGAGGAGGGAGTGGCCGCCGGTACGTATGCCACACCCGTGCCGCTGCAGATCTTCGCCTACAAGACCTCGCAGATCATGATGGTCAACATGGCGCGGCAGGGCTACGGGAAGAACACCCTTCTCGGTGGCCGCATCACGGAGCTGTTGCGCATCCGTAGTGCCCAACTCGGTGAGTGCCAGCCCTGCAGCCAATCGAGGAAGCACGACTCCATCTCGGACGAGGACGTCGCCTGCCTCATCGCTCCCGGCCACGGCGGTGACCTGACGGAGCAGGAGCGTCTCGCCGTGGAGTTCCTCGACCTCTTGTCCGCCGACCATCACGCCATCGACGACGAGACCTATCGCAAGCTCGGCGAGCACTTCACGTCGGCGCAGATCGTCGAACTGGGATTCGCCTGTGCCAACGCCATGGGCCTGCACCGCTTCCTGCACACCTTGGACCTGTACGGATCGGGCGAGCCGGTCATCCCCTACAGCCCCGACCAGGTCGACGCAGCCAAGCCCGACGAGTCGCTGCTGCAGGAATCGGCATGAGCCAGACGGTCCTCGTGACCGGCGCCACCGGATTGGCCGGGGCCAACATCTGCAAGCAGTTGACCGAGCGGGGCGACCACGTGCGCGCACTGGCCCGCGAGACCGCGGACACCGCACCGCTGGCGGCGCTCGGCGTCGAGGTCGTCACCGGTGATGTCACCGATGCCGAGGCCGTGCTGCGGGCCGCTCGGGGGGCCGACGCCGCCATTCATTGCGCCGCGCTGCTGGGCGGCGCGAGCCAGAACCTGGCCGACTTCGAGGCCGTCAACATCAACGGCACCAAGAACGTCCTGGACGCAGCAGAGGCGGTCGATCTGGGCCGGGTGGTGGCGGTAAGCACCGGCACGTTCTTCGACACGGCCGGTGGGCTCGACCGCGAGGACGCGCCCGTCAGCAAGGAGCCGAGTGCGGATCCCTACACCATCACCAAGATGGCGGCCTTCCTCGACGCCATGTCCCGCGCGGAAAAGGGCAGGGACGTCGTGAGCACGCATCCCGGCGCCATCTTCGGGCCCTCGCCGGTAGCGAGCAACGCGCTGGGCATGACCAGCTTCAACCGGGTCCTGTTGTCCGCGGCGCGGGGGCGCATTCAGGGCTATCTGAAGTTCCCGGTGAGTTGGGTGTACGGCGCGGACATCGCCCGGGGCTGCATTTTGGCGCTCGATAAGGGAGTCTCCGGCGAGCGGTACATGCTCGACGGACGGCCCGAGGACGTCGTCAGTATCGCCAACGCCTGCAACCGCATGGGCCAGCTGGCCGGGATCGACCACGAGGTGGTCGACATCGAGCCCTCCGACGACCCCGAGGTGGCGAAGGTGTTCGGGCCGACCCTGGTGGCGATCGCCGAGAAGGCGGCGCAGGCCCGGCCGGACCGGAGCAAGCTCGAGGACTCGAAGACCTACAAGCGCCTCGGCTACAGCCCCATCAGCCTCGACGAAGGTCTGGCCACCACGCTCGGGTGGTTCCGGGAGATCGGCAAGCTCGACAACCGATAGATCGAGTGGCACGCCCGGCAGCCAGCTGCTCTGCGCCGGGTTCAGGATCTTGCATCGGGCCACCACTCCAACGGAGCAACGAGGTCATCGCCGACCTTCATCCAGAGTTCGGTCCGATGGTCCTTGCACGTCCACAACGGGCCCACCCTCCCCTCGGCGTCAATGCCGGTGGCGTCGTGCACCCGGGTCAGATCCCGGCCGCACCCATCCTTCGAACACGTCCCGATCAGATCGGTCATCTCGCTTGTTCTACCCACTCGTTCCCGTGAGGGCCACCTCGCCCTCATAATTGTCCTAATTGTCGAATACTCGTCAGCCCGTCAATGGGGCTCTCGGACTCTCTTCCTCGCGCGGTTGACGGGGAGCCCAGACCGGTGCCGGTGATGATCGACCCGTAAAGAGCCTGGCCGGCCACTGATCCTTCCTTCGGCGCGCCCCCGTAGTCATAGATGGATTCGGCTGGAGGTCTGACCGCCGAACAGCCCACCGCCAGCGACTGTCCCGAGACCGTCCCTCTCCTCGAAGCAGTCGCCAGTCCACCTCAGAGCTCCCTGTCGGTTCCCGAGGGCTGGCAGACAATAGATGAAACGGGTCGAAGTGACAATGGCCGGCGACGCTGATCAGGGCGAATCGGCTCTGCTTGCCGGCCGGGCACGGTCGGCCCGTAGGTGCAAGTAAATGCGTCTCCGGGGAGAAAACCCGGCGGTTCGATCGAGGGGGGCACTATGTCCGGATCGCACGTGCACCTGGGACGCATCGTCGGGCGCCTCGCCGTTGCGGTCGCTGCTCTGGCGACGGGAGGCGTCGCTTTCCTGTCAGCGGCTGTGGTCCTCAGTTCCGCACCGGCCGCTGCGTCGGTGGGGTGCGGCATGTCTCTCGGCACACCGCAGGTCGAGGGGGCGGCCGGCAGCTTTGCCTTCGTCGTTGCGACGATTCCCGCGGTCGCGGGGCAGGTCTGCAACGCGAGGATCTCCGTTTCCGGGGCGATTGCGACGGCGAGCGGGGCCCGCCCGAGCAACGTCAACGGAAACAGTCTGGCCTATCCCGTGACCGTGAGTTTCCTCCCTGGTCAAGCGCCGCCCACCATCCTGTGGCAATGGAGCCCGCACTGCGCCGATCCCGAGAGCAACAACTACCGGTTCTCGGCATCGAGCACGACAGCCGGCACCGTATTCAGCTCGACGCTCGAGGGATCGGCCTGCAGCTCCTTCGGGGACGTCAGCGCCTCGACCCTCCTGGCACCCGAAGTCTTTGCCGGCAATGCGGGGTCCTACGTCGGGGTCGCCGCGACGTTCGGCGACCTCGGATACTGGCTGGCCCAGGCGGGTGGTGGCATCGGCGTGGAGGGAAACGCCACCGACCAGGGCATGCCGTACGGCAACAGCCCGCCCGAGACGGTGGGCGTCGCCGCTGCGGCGTCCGGGGGTTATTGGATGGCGACGTCCGACGGGGGAGTGTGGGCCTTCGGTGCCCCGTTCCTCGGCTCCGTGGGCGGCACACCGCTGAACGCGCCAGTGGTCGGCATTGCGTCGACACATGACCACGGCGGCTACTGGCTGGTGGCATCGGACGGCGGTGTCTTCGCCTTCGGTGACGCGAAGTTCTTCGGCTCGGTCCGGGGCGTTCTCCCTCCGGGCCAGTCGCTGAACCAGCCGGTGGTCGGCATCGCCTCGTCCTCTGACGGTCTCGGCTACTGGATGGTCGCGTCGGACGGCGGCATCTTCGCCTTCGGCGACGCGCATTTCTGGGGCTCCATGGGTGGAATGCACCTCAACAAACCAGTCGTGGGGATGGTGGGCAACACGTTGGGCGGGTACTGGCTCGTCGCCAGTGACGGCGGCGTCTTGTCGTTCGATGCGACGTTCTATGGTTCGCTCGGGAGCATCCCGCTCGTCGCCCCGGTGTCGCGGATCACGAGCACCACCGATGGGCCGGCTACTGGATGGTCGCAGGAGACGGTGGGGTGTTCGCCTTTGGCAATGCACCCTTCTGGGGCTCACCCGCCTGAGTGTGAACGTCGCACTCCACAACGGCATCACGCTGCTGCCGGACTTGGAACCGGCGGCCGCTGCGTCAGGGGGTTCGCTCTCAACCGATCCTCCGCCCTCAAACATCAGTATTTGCGACAAGTGAAATGCTCGGCGCCAAATGGCGTCTGAGAGAAATCGGCCTTCGTCCCGCCGCTTACGAATACGCCTGCACTTCGGCGATATCCATGCTCTGTGATGGGCTGGACGCTGTCGGAACGGTGTGCCACTGCGATGTCTGCGGCGAGGCGACCTGGAGCTCTAGGAGAAGCTCGTATGTGCCCGCGGGAACGCCGCCTTTATCCGAGGCCGACTGCTCGAACACCAAATTACCGTCGAAGAAGTATTTGACCGACACGTGAGGGATGTATTGAATCCCGTAGACGTGGTATCCCGCGGCAAGGTCCGTTTTGGTGTTGTAGATGATGTCGCGGTATCCCGCGTACTGGCCTGCGCCACCGCCGTAGTCGGCGTGCATCGTCTCATTCGGATCGGCCGATTTCCAGCCGCCCTCAAAGAGGTCGATCTCGGGCACCTTGCTGGTCGAAGTATCGGGCATGAACCAGATGGCCGGCCACATACCCGCCGTCATGTCGGGCATCTTCGCCTTCACTTGGACGTACCAACCGGTGGCGGGCAGGGAGACCTTGCCTTCGGTCGTTGTGACGCCGCTGATCCACGGGTAGGTCTTGGCGAACCTTGTGGTGTTTGTTTGTGCGGTGAGAATGAGGCCGTTGTGCACACTCACTTGGCTTGGCCCGAACATTGCCAATTCGTCTTCCAAAGGTGAAGCATTTGGAGCCGAGTACGGCATCGGGAGTCGGCCGTAATTGTTCCAAATGATGCCCTGAGCGCCCAAGTATGTGCTCCACTTTTGGGTATCCAGATCGGCGCCAACAAACCCGTCGGCGAGGATCAGCTGTCGGTTTGTGTAGCCGGGAGGAGCCGACATTTCCTGTTCTGATTGATTTGAGGAAGTCGAGGTGTCGCTCCTGTCGACACGCCAGACGAGGAATCCGGTTGCCAAGCCAATGACACACGCGGCTCCAAGCGCGACCCAGAGGAAATGCGAAACCCAAAAGGAGGCGGGACGTCGGACCCGGGTTGCCCGTGGTCCAAGGGCCGGAGCTGGGATTGGCGATTGGCTGAGCCCGGCACTCGGTTCATCCGGCCCGTCGACGCTCTCTGGGCGCGAGCTGCTGTCCCCTCGCGTAGCGAGCGGACCAAGCCCCGCGGATTGCTCATTGTCCAACAGGTCTGCCTACCTCCTGGGAAACTCTGCCATCTCCGTCCGCTCGGGGGTAGTGCCGATCGATTGGAATCCGTCACAACGGCCAGACAACGACGACCCTGTCCCAGGGAACGACTCGGATGGTGGCGGCCGTCCAGAGGAGCGAGAATTTAACCTGATTGCCTCTCCG
>Ga0302178_10002033_pt1 | contig 16373 bp, 14 predicted proteins | sample I_Palsa_E1_3_FD_198790 | JGI IMG/M metagenome (GOLD analysis project Ga0302178, IMG submission 198790) | Peat permafrost microbial communities from Stordalen Mire near Abisko, Sweden - I_Palsa_E1_3 | ecosystem: Environmental > Terrestrial > Soil > Palsa > Peat permafrost | place: Sweden... | reverse complement strand
GCCAGCCGGGGCGACCGGGGCGGCCAAGACCGCATGTGCCCGTACCTGAACGCGAGGCAAGCCGAGGGCCGTGCTGCCGGGCGCCGAGGCGCCAAACTGGCATGGTGCGCACGTTCGGGTAAAATACTGCGCTTTTCGGGCGGACTCAGGCGTGCGGCCTTGCGGTGATAACTGCGAGGCGCCATGGGGGAAACCCGCGGCAGCCCTGTACGGCCGGACAAAACGATCCGGCACGACAATTTTGACCGCCTAGAATAGCGACGGCCGGCCACAAGCCGGCGGTCATCGAGACCGTTACATCGCGGTCGACACAGGAGAAACATGAAGAAGTTCGCAGTGTGCGTGGCGCTCGAGGCCACGACCACGGGCGCGATGCAGAAGGAACGGAAACCGTGCGCATCGGCTTCGACGCCCGCCATCCACCCTTCGAAGCGACTGCGGCTCAAGGCCAGTTCGTCGGTTTCGACACCGATCTGACCGGCAGGCGCCTCGCGCCTAAGCTGCTTCGCAGCATCCGGGACTCGGGACCGACCCGCATGGGCCTGCCGCGAGCCTCGTAATACAGTCGGAAAACGCGCTGTCCAGCCGGCAACGGCCGGACGGTCATGAATTGCTCAGCGGTGCAGTCAGGCCGCGTCTTTCGCGGTGCGCACCTCACGCGTCGTCAAGGACCTCATATGTTCCTTCAAGGCTACGGCCCGTTGCTTCTCAACGGCACCTGGCAGACCGTCAAGCTGGCGGTGCTGTCGCTGGCGTTCGCGTTCGTGCTGGGCTTGCTCGGCGCGGCGGCCAAACTGTCGAAAAACCGTGTCTCGCATGGCGTCGGCACGGTCTATACGACCCTCGTGCGCGGCGTGCCCGATCTCGTGCTGATGCTGCTGCTGTTCTATAGCCTGCAGATCGCCCTGAACAACCTGACCGACCTGCTCGGCTGGGACCAGATCGATATCGACCCGTTCGTGGCCGGCATCGCAGTGCTCGGCTTCATCTACGGCGCCTACTTCACCGAGACCTTCCGTGGTGCATTCCTCGCCGTGCCGCGAGGCCAGCTCGAAGCGGGCCACGCCTACGGCATGACGAGCTGGCAGGTGTTCTCCCGGATCATGTTCCCGCAAATGATGCGCTTTGCGCTGCCCGGCATCGGCAATAACTGGCAGGTGATGGTGAAGGCCACGGCTCTGGTTTCGATCATCGGCCTCGCCGACGTCGTGAAAGCCTCGCAGGACGCCGGCAAGGGCACCTTGCGCTTCTTCTTCTTTACCCTGCTTGCGGGGGCCATCTACCTCGTCATCACCACGGTCTCGAACTTTGTGCTGATGTACCTCGAAAAGCGCTACTCGACCGGCGTACGAAAGGCGGATCTATGATCGAGATCATTCAGGAATACTGGCGCAACTACCTCTATAGCGACGGCTACCGCTTCACCGGCGTCGTCATCACGTTGTGGCTGCTGGTGGTGTCGATCGGCCTCGGCTTCTGCCTGTCGATTCCGCTGTCGGTTGCGCGGGTCTCGAAGAAGAAGTGGCTCTCGCGCCTCGTGTGGCTGTATACGTATGTCTTTCGCGGCACACCGCTCTACGTGCAGTTGCTGCTCTGCTACACCGGCCTCTACAGCCTCGAAGTGATCCGCGATCACGCGCTCACCAACGCGTTCTTCCGCGACGGCATGCACTGCACGCTGCTCGCCTTCACGCTGAACACCTGCGCGTACACCACCGAGATTTTCGCCGGCGCCATCAAGGCAACACCGTACGGCGAGATCGAAGCCGCGCGTGCCTATGGCATGTCGCCGTTCACGCTGTACCGGCGCGTGATCCTGCCGTCCGCACTGCGCCGCGCGCTGCCCTACTACAGTAATGAAGTGATCCTGATGCTGCACGCCACGACGGTCGCCTTCACCGCCACCGTGCCGGACATCCTGAAGATCGCCCGTGACGTGAACTCCGCGACCTATCAGTCGTTCAACGCGTTCGGCCTCGCCGCCCTGCTCTACCTGGCTATTTCTTTTACGCTCGTGTGGCTGTTTCGCCGCGCCGAGCGCCGCTGGCTCGCTTATTTGCGGCCGCAAGGCAAATAAGCCGTCAAGGACCCCGCCTCATGAACACCAGGAAGCAAAAGCTCTTCGTCGACGAGCTCCATAAACAATACGGCGATAACGAAGTTCTCAAGGGCGTCTCGCTGCGTGCCAACGCCGGCGACGTCATCAGCGTGATCGGCTCATCCGGCTCAGGCAAGAGCACGATGCTGCGTTGCATAAACTTTCTTGAGCAGCCCAACTCCGGACGCATCTTCGTCGACGGCGAAGAGGTCCGCACGCTCAAAGACAAAACCGGCGCGCTGAAAGTCTCCGATCCCAAACAGTTGCAGCGCGTGCGCACCCGGCTCGCGATGGTGTTCCAGCACTTCAACCTGTGGGCGCACATGACGGTGCTGGAGAACATCATTGAAGCACCGCTCCACGTGCTCGGCCTGCCGCGCCGCGAGGCGGAAGACCGCGCCCGTCAATATCTGGAGAAGGTCGGTCTCGCGCCGCGGCTGGAACAGCAGTATCCATCGCACCTGTCGGGCGGCCAGCAGCAGCGGGTCGCGATTGCGCGGGCGCTGGCGATGCATCCCGACGTCATGTTGTTCGACGAGCCGACCTCCGCGCTCGATCCGGAACTGGTGGGCGAAGTGCTGAAGGTCATGCAGACGCTCGCCGAGGAAGGCCGCACGATGATCGTCGTCACGCACGAGATGGCGTTCGCCCGCAACGTGTCGAACCACGTGATGTTCCTGCATCAAGGGCGCGTCGAGGAAGAGGGACATCCGGACGAAGTATTCAGGAACACGAAGAGCGAACGACTCAAGCAATTCCTCTCCGGCAGCCTCAAGTAGCATTTAGACAACAGTTAGGACAACGGCTGTAGTCTATGTAGTATTACAAGGCGCTTTCAAACAGCGCCTTTTTTCATTTCCGCATCGCGTTTTGGGTGGTCAAACGTCCCAAATACCGCACCAACATCCCGTTTTTTGCTCTACTCCCACCGTTTTGCATCGTCAATAGTGGCAATCCTTAAGATTACCCCAGGTGAACCGTGATTCCCTTGTCAGACAAGGCTTTCATGCCGTTTTTGCGATGCCGCCATGAATCCTCGCACACACCACTATTGCAATTTGGAGACACCTACGCGCCCCTGGACCAATTTCTTCTCCCATCGAGGGGTATTTTTGATAAATTAGTAACCAAAGTACCAAAACAAAGTTGATTAAAAGTAGTTTCACTTCAAAACACGCAGAGGAGATACCGGTCGACGAGGGATCGGCATGACGTTAAAGATAGCTCCACGCTGCACCGTCATGACAACTCACCCGATCGACCCAAACCGTCTCCCTGGTACGGATTTCTGTTCGGCGCCTCTGGCGTCCGGACACCATTCGCAGTACTGGGTTTTTCTTTTGACAGGGTATGGAGGAGAAGATGAAGAAAGCATTACTCGCCGCGGCGCTGATGTCGGCCGGTGTAGTTGCGCACGCTCAAAGCAGCGTGACGCTGTACGGTCGTCTGGATGCGGGTGTCGAATACATCAGCGGCCTTCCGAATGCTAATTACACGGGCTCCACCTCACGTGTTCGCCTTGAGAGCGGCGACTGGGGCACCAGCCTGTGGGGCTTGAAGGGTGTGGAAGACATCGGTGGCGGCAATAAGGTTCTCTTCCAGTTGGAAGGCTCCTTCAGCACCGCGACCGGCGCACTCGGCTCCGCCGGCTCCATCTGGAATCGCTGGGCGACAGTCGGTGTCGCAAACGACCAGTTCGGTACCCTGCTCCTCGGTCGCGAACTGTTCATCTCCAACGGCGTGTGGGACTTCGACCCGTTCGGTCAATCGAACTGGTCGTCGGCGTCGCTGGTCCGTGGCCGCAACTGGCCGCAATCGAGCAACAACATTTCGTACCAGTCGCCGAAGTTCTACGGCTTTGACGTGTACGGCCAATACGCCTTCTCGAACTCGACGGCCTTCAACGGCGGCAACGGTTCGGCACAAGGTCGTGAAGACGGTCTGCAGGTTACCTACACGAACTCGCTGTTCCAGCTTCGCGGCCTGTATGACGAAATCCGCAACAACGTCAACGGTAGCCTCGGCGATCCGGCTGCAGGATCCCCGAACGGTCCGTTCAGCTTCGGCCGCGAGTACTTTGCTGGCGTGAACGTGTTCCTTGGCCAGTTCAAGATCCAGGCTGTGTACCAGGCAGCACGTACTTCGGGCGAAACCGGTGTACCTATCGGCACGCCGACGACGACCGACCAGGAATGGGGTGGCGTGACGTGGCAAGCTACGCCGGCCGCAGCGTTGATCGCAGCCGTGTATCACGTCAACGCGAACAATGGTGGAGGCAACGCCAACATCTACACGGTTGGTGGTTCGTACAACCTGTCCAAGCGTACGTTGCTCGACATCCAGGTCGCCCAGACGCGTAACAGCAAAGCGGCTAACTTCGGCCTCGATGCCAACTCAGCAGGTCCTGGCGGCGACATCGGTACGGGCAGCTCGGCGTCGTTCAACGAAAACCCGATTCACGGTCACCAACAGACCGGTGTTTATGCAGGTATCCAGCACTCGTTCTAATCGAACGGTGTAGTAAGAACAGCTTTAGAAACTTTTGTACGAACAGCTTTAGAAACTTTTTCACGCTGCTGCGAGAGGCGCGTATCGGTGCGATGTCCGCAAGGGTATCGCACCGTTTTTTATTGGCGCGAGCGGATCTGCGTCCGCCGCATGTTCTTGCCTGAGGCCTTAGACCGCTGCTTCGTTTTCCTCGCCGGTGCGAATGCGGATCACGCGCTCCACGTCCGCCACGAAGATCTTGCCATCACCAATCTTGCCGGTGCGCGCCGCACCGATGATCGCGTCGATCACCTGGTCGCACTGGTCGTTCGCCACCACTACTTCGATCTTCACTTTCGGCAGGAAGTCGACCACATATTCGGCGCCGCGATACAGCTCCGTGTGACCCTTCTGGCGTCCGAAGCCTTTGACCTCGCTCACCGTCAGGCCGGTCAGGCCGACCTCGGCGAGCGCTTCGCGGACTTCGTCCAGCTTGAACGGTTTGATGACTGCAGTGATGCGCTTCATGGCGTACCTCGTCTCTTGATCGGATAGTTGTTCGGAAAATCGAAAGGAAATAGATAGCTTTGATTCTACGCTGCGCCGGACGGCCTGCGGACTTTCCAGCGCCTCATTCAACCGGCTCCGTATAGCGCGAAGTGATCGGATAACGCCAGTCGCGGCCGAACGCACGATGCGTCACGCGAATGCCGATTGGCGCCTGACGCCGCTTGTATTCGTTGATCTTGATAAGACGCGTGACGCGCTTCACATCGTCCACCGCATAGCCCGCGGCGATGATCTCGGCAAGCGAACGGTCCTCTTCCATGTACATGCGCATGATGGCGTCGAGCACCTCATACGGCGGCAGGCTGTCCTGGTCGGTCTGGTTCTCGCGCAGTTCGGCCGACGGCGCACGCGTGAGAATCCGCTCCGGGATGATGTTCTGCTTGGGAAAGGTAGTGGCCGCATTGCGGTAGTGGCACAGCCGGTAGACCAGCGTCTTGGCGATGTCCTTGATCACGGCGAAGCCGCCGGCCATGTCGCCGTACAACGTGCAGTAACCCACCGCCATCTCGCTCTTGTTACCGGTGGTCAGCACGATCGAGCCAAACTTGTTCGACAACGCCATCAGCAGCGTGCCGCGAATCCGGGCCTGGATGTTTTCCTCGGTGGCGTCTTCCGCGCGGCCGGCGAATTCGTCGGCGAGCGAGGTGCGGAAGGCGTCGAACATCGGCGCAATCGCAATCTCGTCATAGCGGACGTCGACCCGGCGCGCCATCTCGGCGGCGTCGGTGGTCGAGATATCCGCCGTGTAGCGCGACGGCATCATCACGGCGCGCACGCGCTCGGCGCCAAGCGCATCGCACGCCACGGCCAGCACCAGTGCGGAATCCACGCCGCCCGACAAGCCGATGAGCGCGCCCGGAAAGCCGTTCTTGTTGATGTAGTCGCGCACGCCCATGACGAGCGCCGCATAGACCTGCGCTTCCAGCGACAGCTCGGACGCAATCTTGCTGGGCACGGGGCGCGCGCCGTCGAATTCGACGATCGCGTGTCCTTCCTCGAACTGCGCCATCTTCGCGACCATTTCGCCGTTGCCGTCCAGCACGAACGAGCCGCCGTCGAACACCAGTTCGTCCTGGGCGCCAACCATATTCACGTAGACCATCGGCAGGCCGGTCTCGCGAATCCGCGCCCGCAGCATATCGACCCGTACCGCTTCCTTGTTGAGGTGATACGGCGAGCCATTCGGAATCAGCAGCACCTGGGCGCCGGCCGCCTTGGCCTGCTGGGCCGCCGGCGCATGCCAGACGTCCTCGCAGATCACGATGCCGTACTTGGTGCCGTCCAGTTCGAACACGAACGGCTGTGGATCCGACGCGAAGTAACGCTTCTCGTCGAACACCTCGCTGTTAGGCAGATCCTGTTTCAGATAGGTGCCCACCACCTCGCCGTCGACGATCAGCGAAGCGGCGTTGAAGGTATCGAATGGCGGCACGCCGCGCTCGATTGGCGCGTTTGCTTTACCATGGCCGTGCGCGGCGTCGCGGTGCGGATGACCGACCACCACGTGCAGGCCGGTGAGCGGCTTCAGTTGCGCGGCGAGATCGGCCAGGGCCGCGGCACTGGAGGCATAGAAGGCGGGACGCAGCAGCAGGTCTTCGGGCGGATAGCCGGAGAGCGCGAGTTCCGGCGCGACGAGCAGCTTCGCACCATCATTGTGCGCAGCGCGGGCCGCGGCGACGATCTTCGCGACGTTGCCGGCGAAGTCGCCGACAGTGACATTGAGTTGAGCAAGAGCGATTCGGGTCTTCATGGCAGGATCGGGGGCAAGCCGCGCGGCTTGCCGGTTACGGCGGCCAGACGGCTCGACGCAACGGACACACACACGGACAAACGAACGATGCTCCGCTACACGCGGAGCGCCGCTCAGATCAGGAACAGTCAAACAGATTGAACCAGCAACGCTTTGATTATCGCACGGGCATTCTGGCGTCGCCCTCCGAGGTGGACGCGGCCGAGTGGAACGCCCTCCTCGCCCAGCAAGCACAGCCCACGCCGTTTCTGCGGCATGAGTTCCTGAGCGCGCTGCATGCAAGCCAATCCGCGGTCGCCGATACCGGCTGGGCGCCGCAGTTCGTTACCCTGACCGATCCGCGCACGGACCGGCTCGTCGCGGCGGCGCCCGTATATCTGAAAGGGCACTCTTACGGCGAGTATGTCTTCGACTGGGCCTGGGCGGACGCCTACAAGCGCAACGGCCTCGCGTACTATCCGAAGCTCTTGTGCGCCGTGCCGTTCACGCCGGTGCAAGGCAACCGCCTCCTGGCCGCGGACCCGCACGCGCTGCGTCACCTCGCCGCCACGCTGATGGCGTTCGCCGAACAGGCGGACGTATCGTCGCTCCACGTGCTGTTTCCGACCGCCGACGAAGCCGAAGCACTCACCGACCTCGGCATGATGCAGCGCGAAGGCGTGCAGTTTCACTGGCTGAACGACGGCTATCGCGACTTCGACGATTTTCTTTCGACGCTCGAGCAGAAGAAACGCAAGAACATCCGTGCAGAGCGCCGCAAGGTACGCGAAGCGGGCATCACGATGCGTCGCGTGCGTGGCGAAGACATCAGTGATGCGCAATGGCGCTTCTTCGCCAAATGCTATAGGCAGACCTACCGCGAACACTTTTCGAGTCCGTATCTGAATCTCGACTTTTTCCGCATGATCGGCGCGACCATGCCGGAGAACCTGCTGCTCGTGATCGCGGAGTACGAGGGCAAGCCGATTGCAAGTTCGCTAGTGGTGTACCAGCGCGACGAACAAACCGGCGGCACGTTGTATGGCCGCTACTGGGGTGCGCTCGAACATGTGCCGTGCCTGCACTTCGAGACCGCGTACTACCAGCCGCTCGAATTCTGCATCGAAGAGAAACTCGGGGTGTTCGAAGGCGGCGCGCAAGGCGAACACAAGATGGCGCGCGGCTTTTTGCCCACCGTCACGCGCTCGACGCACTGGCTCGCCCACCCGGCGTTTTCCGACGCAGTGGCACGCTTTCTCGACAGCGAGACGAACAGCATCCATGCTTATGTCGACGAACTGCGCGACCATAATCCATTCAAGGGCTAGCCATGCCGTGGTTTCTCTATCTGATCGAATGCGCCGACGGCAGCGTCTACACCGGCATCGCCGTTGACGTGCAGGCGCGCTTCGAGAAGCACGTGAGCGGCACCGGCGCGCGTTATACGCGCTCGCGCAAGCCGTTGCAGGTGCTGGCCTCGTTCGAACTCGCGGACCGCTCAAGCGCGTCGAGCGCGGAGTACTGGGTCAAGCGTTTGTCGCCGCCGGAGAAGCGGGCGCTGGCAGCAGGTGTGCGCACGCTCGAATCCGTGTTGCCGGTGGTGGTTCAAGCCGAGGCGGTGTCAGAGACCGAAGCTGAAGAGACGGATAGCGCGTAGCGCTTGTCCCAGATCCGCGCGCCCAATGAAAAACCGCGCCGCCCTCTCGGGCCAGCGCGGTTTTTTTTACATCTGGAAATGCGGACGAGCTTACTTCTTGTAATTCGCCACGCCTTCGCTGATTTCCTTGTGTGCGGCTTCGACGTCTGCCCAGCCATCGACCTTCACCCACTTGCCTTTTTCCAGCGCCTTGTATTGCTCGAAGAAGTGCTTGATCTGGTCTTTCAGGTACGACGGCACGTCGTCGATCGACTTCAGGCTTGCCGTCATCGGGCAGACCTTGTCGTGCGGCACGGCGACCAGCTTCGCGTCGACGCCCGCTTCGTCCGTCATCTGCAGCATGCCGAGCGCGCGCGCACGCACGACCGAGCCGGCCAGCAGCGGGAACGGCGTGATCACCAGCACGTCGACCGGGTCGCCGTCGCCCGACAGCGTCTGCGGAATGAAGCCGTAGTTGGCCGGATAACGCATGCCGGTGCTGATGAAACGGTCGACGACGAGCAGGCCCAGATCCTTGTCTGCTTCGTACTTGACCGGATCGCTTTGCGCCGGGATTTCGATGATGACGTTGAAATCTTGCGGAAGGTCTTTGCCTGCGGGGACGTGATTGAAGCTCATGAGCGCTCTCTGAACAGGATGAAATTCGGAACACGGCGCGCAATGCAGCGCCTAACGTAGGTCGGGCGTGGCACAGCGGACCGGAAGTGCGGAATACACCATTATAGCCAATCGGCCGATGGCACCGCCCGCACGATCGGCGCGATAATCGTTGCGACACGCGGTGTAACACCGCCATTTCAGCCAGGAGCATGCATGGAAGAAGCGAAACACTTCATCGGCAGCGAATGGGTCGCCCCTGCCGGGGGCGAGACGATTCCCGTGCTCGATCCGTCTGATGGACAGCCCTTCACGCAATTGGCCCGCGGCACCGCGGCGGATATCGACGCCGCGGTACAGGCCGCACGGCGCGCGTTCGAAGGTCCGTGGGGCGCCGCCAGCGCCGCCGACCGCGGCCGCATCCTTTACCGCCTGTCCATGCTGGTGGCCGCCCGCCACGAACAACTGGCGCAACTCGAAGCACGCGATACCGGCAAGCCGTTGCGCCAGGCACGGGCCGACGCGGCGGCACTGGCCCGCTATTTCGAGTTCTACGCGGGCGCCGCCGACAAGCTGCACGGCGAAACCCTGCCCTACCAGACCGGCTATACCGTCTTCACCGTGCGCGAGCCGCACGGCGTGACGGGCCACATCGTGCCGTGGAACTACCCGATGCAGATCTTCGGCCGCAGCGTCGGCGCGGCGCTCGCGGCGGGCAACGCCTGCGTCGTCAAGCCGGCGGAAGACGCCTGCCTGTCGGTGCTGCGGGTCGCCGAGCTAGCCGCTGAGGCCGGCTTGCCGGCCGGCGCGTTGAATATCGTCACCGGCTACGGCCAAGAAGCGGGCGCGGCGCTCGCGCGTCATGCGGGCATCGACCATATCTCGTTCACCGGTTCGCCGGAGACCGGCAAGCTGGTCGTGCAGATGGCCGCCGAGAATCACGTGCCCGTCACGCTCGAACTGGGCGGCAAGTCACCGCAAATCGTGTTCGCCGACGCCGATCTCGACGACGCCCTGCCCGTGCTCGTCTCGGCGATCGTGCAAAACGCCGGACAGACCTGTTCGGCGGGCAGCCGCGTACTGATTGAGCGCTCGATCTACGAGCCCTTGCTCGACCGCCTCGGCGCCGCGTTCAGTGGGCTGCGGGTCGGGCCGTCACATGCCGACCTCGACTGTGGGCCGCTCATCAGCGCCAAACAGCAGCAACGCGTGTGGGATTTTCTCTCCGATGCGCATCACGACGGCATTGCCATGGTGGCGCATGGCGAGGTCATCCACGAGGCGCCGGAAACCGGCTTCTATCAGGCGCCCACGCTGCTGCGCGATGTCCCGCCGGGCCACCGTCTGGCCAATCAGGAGGTGTTCGGGCCGGTACTCGCCGCGATGTCTTTCGCTGACGAAAACGAAGCGGTGGCGCTCGCCAACGGCACGCCGTACGGTCTCGTCGCGGGCATCTGGACGCGCGACGGCGCGCGCCAGTTGCGCCTCGCGCGGCGCGTGCGTTCGGGCCAGGTGTTCATCAACAACTACGGTGCGGGCGGCGGTGTCGAATTGCCGTTCGGCGGCGTCAAGCATTCCGGCCACGGCCGTGAGAAAGGGTTTGAGGCGCTTTACGGCTTTACGGTGCTAAAGACGGTTGCAATCCGGCACGGGTAGCGGGCGGGACAACGGCACAGGCAGGTGCATGAGCGGATGCAATCAGCAGCAATGGCAGAGGCAAAGGCAAAGGCAACATCAACGCGGATAAACACGGAGACATCATGCGGTTGACAGGTAAAACGGCCATCGTCACGGGTGGCGGCTCGGGCTTCGGCGAGGGCATTGCCAAGACCTACGCGCGCGAAGGCGCAAACGTCGTGATCAACGATCTGAACGGAGCGGCCGCCGAACGCGTCGCGAGCGAAATCGCGCTGGCGGGCGGCAAGGCCATCGCGGTGGCGGGCGACGTCACGCAGAGCGCCGACTGGGAACGCCTGCGCGAAGCCGCGCTCGAGGACTTCGGCAGCGTGCAGACCGTCGTCAACAATGCCGGCACCACGCATCGCAACAAGCCCGTGCTCGAAGTGACGGAGGCCGAGTTCGACCGTGTCTACGCGGTCAACGTGAAGAGCATCTACTGGAGCGTGCAGGCGTTCGTGCCGTACTTCCGCCAGCAAGGCGGCGGCGTGTTCATCAACATCGCCTCGACCGCCGGTGTGCGGCCCCGGCCGGGGCTCGTCTGGTACAACGGCAGCAAGGGCGCGGTGATCATCGCCAGCAAGGCGCTCGCCGCCGAGCTGGGACCGGACCGCATCCGCGTGAACTGCGTGAATCCCGTGATCGGCGAAACCGGGCTGCTGACCGAGTTCATGGGCGTCGAAGACACGCCGGAGAACCGCAAGCGCTTCCTCGCCGGCATCCCGCTCGGCCGCTTCTCGACGCCGCAGGACATCGCCAATGCGTGTCTCTATCTGGCGTCGGACGAAGCGGATTTCGTCACCGGCGTGTGCCTCGAAGTGGACGGCGGGCGCTGCGTATAGCCGCGCTCCAGGACAGGTTCAAACCGGCGGCACCTGATTTCCAAAAAAAAACGAGGAGACACCAGCATGGCAAGTCCTGCGAATCCGCTTCACCATCCCGGCGCGGGCGCGCCGCCTTCCACGTTCGAAGAGGCGACTTACCGCAAGGTGGCGTGGCGTCTCACGCCGCTTCTGATGCTCTGCTACGTGGTGGCTTACCTCGATCGGGTCAACGTCGGCTTCGCCAAGCTGCAGATGACCACCGACCTGAACCTGAGCGACGCGGTGTATGGCTTCGGGGCCGGCATTTTCTTTCTCGGCTACTTCCTCTTCGAGATCCCGAGCAACGTAATCCTGCACAAGGTCGGCGCACGCGTGTGGATTGCCCGGATCATGGCGTCGTGGGGCGTGATCTCCATGCTGACGATGTTCGTCACCACGCCCACCATGTTCTACGTGATGCGCTTTCTGCTCGGGCTGGCCGAGGCGGGCTTCTTCCCCGGCATCATCCTGTATCTGACCTACTGGTATCCGGCGCACCGGCGCGGCCGCATGACCACCTGGTTCATGACTGCGATCGCGCTGTCGGGCGTGATCGGCGGCCCGGTGTCGGGCTATATCCTGAAGACGTTCAATGGCGCGAACGGCTGGCATGGCTGGCAGTGGCTGTTCCTGCTCGAAGGCATTCCGTCGATCCTCGTAGGCATCCTCGTGTTCATCAAGCTCGACGACCGCATCGCCAAAGCCAGCTGGCTCACGCCGGAAGAGCGGCAACTGCTCGAACGCAATATCACCACCGAGAACGCCACCAAACACGACCTGCCGATCCGCACGGTACTCGCGAGCCCGCGCGTCTGGCTGATGAGCCTGATCTACTTCTCGTTCGTGATGGGACTCTACGGCGTGAGCTTCTGGCTGCCGACCATCATCAAGGCAACCGGCGTCACCGACGCTTTCATGATCGGCCTGCTCTCAGCCATTCCGTTCGCCGCCGCCGTAGTGGGCATGGTGCTGGTGTCGCGCAGCGCGGACCGCAAGCGCGAGCGGCGCTGGCATATCGCGCTGCCTGCGGCGGCGGGTGCGGTGGGACTGGTGCTGTCGGTGCTGTGGGCACATAACACGCTGCTGGCAATGGCGTCCCTCACGCTTGCGACCATGGGCATCCTCACGACGCTGCCGCTCTTCTGGAGCTTGCCGACCGCGTTCCTCGCCGGCACAGGCGCAGCGGCAGGGATCGCGATGATCAATTCGATCGGCAACCTGGCCGGGTTTTTGAGCCCCTATGCGGTTGGCTGGCTCAAGCAGGCCACTGCCGCCAACGACTCGGGCATGTATATGCTGGCGGCGTTCATGCTGTTGGGTGGGTTGCTGGCCCTGAGCGTGCCGGCGAAGCTCGTGAACAAGTAGGGCCGCGAAATCAAAAAGCCCCCGGAGAACGGTTCCTCCGAGGGCTTTGCTTTTGCTTTTTGCTGCGGTGCTTGCCGCTGCGCGCTTGCGCCGCTATATCGCCGCGCCGCCTCAGCACTCAAACCACGTTCATCGCCAGTGCGCTTTCCCGATAGTGCTGGCTCGCCTTCTCGCCATCGCCAAGTTGCTCGTGCAATCGTGCCAGCGCCCGATGCGAACGGATCTTCAGCGTCTCGTTATCGGCCAGCTTCAGCGCCGTTTCGAGGAACGACTGAGCCTTGCCCCACAGTTGCTGATGCAGACAAAGGCGTCCCAGCGTGAACATCAAATCGGCGTCTTCCGGACGCTCCTTCTGCCAGGCTTCAGCCTTCTGGATCAATGGCAACGCATCACCGCCGGCCGTATCCGGATAACGGCGCAACAAACGCGCGTCCCAGTTCTGCGCCAACGCTTCTTCGACGATCTTGCGTGCGTCCTGCGGACGATTGAGCGTCACCAGCAATTCAGCCGCCAGATCGGCGAGGCGCGGCGAGTGCCGCTCGGTCGGCGACAGCGAATGCCACAACCCCAGCAACGCGTCGGCGTTATGACGACGGTCGCGCAGCAGGTTCTCAGCTGCGAGCTGGCGCAAACGCACCGCCACCGCAGGGTGAATCGCCTCACGCTTTTCTAGCGTCTTGACGAGCTTGAGCACCTCGCTCCAGTTCTTCAACTGCTGTTGCGCCCGCAACATGATCTGCTGCGCATGAATGCGGCGTCCGCCTTGCGACTGCATCTCGGTCAACGCGGTGAGCGCGCCGTCCGCATCGCGGCCGTCCGCGCGCATGTCGGCGGTCGCCATCAGGCGAGCGTCCTGCCAGTCAGCTTCGTCGATCTGCGCCAGCCATTCGTCGCGCCGCGCGTACTCATGCATCCGATGCGCCGCCGTGGCTGCGACGAGCCCCGCGGCGCCCTTGTTGTCGCCGTTGGCGAGCGCGTCGCGCGCCGCCTTCTCAGCGCGCGAGAAACGTCCGGCATACAGATTGCCGATCGCATCGCGCAGTGCCGCATGCGCCTTCGCCACACGCGAACGGGCCCGGTAAGCCGCCACGCGCTGCGGCATGCGCCAGATGTTGCGCACGATGCGCAGCAGCGCATACACCACGATAAACAGCACCACCAGTCCGACCACGAACAGGTTCAGCGACACGTCCACCCGGTACGGCGGATAAACGAGCAGCACCTGCCCCGTATCGAAACGCCCAACCGTCGCCAGCGCCACCGCGATGACAAACAGCAGGGCCAGCCAAAGAAGTCCCCGGATTGCCATGATTAACCTCGGCTCCGGTATTGATTGACGGCCTGCAGGCTCGTATTTAGATTCGGCACGTCAACGGCCGCCGAGCCATCGTCCACGTCCTTCACCAGCCCGCGTACAGTCTGTGTGCGTTTCGACGCGTTGTCGAAATAGCGCTCGAGCGCCGCGTCAGCCGCGTGCAGATCGGACTTCAGTGTGGTCTGGTTGCGCGACAGCAGCGCAAGGCGCGCCGACAGCAGACGCAGCTTCAGGTTCTCGCGCACGAAGTAGCCCTCGTCGGGCGTGATCAGCATCGCGTCGGCGTTGTCGATGCGGCGCACCTGCACAAGGCTTGTGAGTTGCTGAGCGATGCCCGCCGAGAACGCCTGCCACCACACCTTCCAGCGCGGCTCGCCGGTGGCCGCCGCAACCTGCGCGCTATCGGCCGGCGTCGCGGCGTGCGGTACGGTGTGCGCGGTGATCGCTTCGCCGTTGAGCGGCAACGAGTCGACCTGGTCGATCGCGTTGTCGAGCTTGATGGCGAGGCCCGTCAGATCAGTGGACGGCGCCGACTTCAGCTTGTCGATGTCCTGTGCAATCGCCTTGCGCACCGCCAGCGCCTGCGGACTGTCCGACGCAGCCAGCCGCGTGTCGGCGCTTTGCAGCGCAAACAACGCGAGCTGCGTGTTACCCGTCAGTTCCAGTTGCTGGCTCGCGCTCGAGAGCATCTGCCCCACTTCGGCGAGGGTCCAGTCGTCGCGATTGCGTGCGAGGTCGGCGTATTGCTGCTGCAGCGCCTGCTGGGCCTGCTGCGCATCGGTCAGCTTGCCTTCGAGTTGCGACATCTGCGAATCGATCCCATGCACAGTCGCCACCGCCTGATCGGTCTTCACGCCCAGTGCAGCGGTTTGCGCGTCATTGGCTTGCTGGCGCTGCGTCAACTGCTGATCGAGACGGATGACCTTGCGATTGAGCGCAATGCCGCCGGCCACAGCCGCACAGGCAACGATCACCACGACAAACCACAGCAGCGGTCCGCTCGCACTGCGGCGCGGCTGTTGCGCTTCGTAGGGCGTGAAGGGGGGATTGGGCGGCAACGCTGTGGTCGCAGCCGGCTGGGGTGAGGCGTTCGTGGAAGCGTTCGTTTCTGTCATGCGTGATTGAGCCGGGTTGGTCGGTACCGGTTGAACAACGGGAGGTACGGCAGCAAGCAAGGCACGGGCAATGCGCTCATCGCCCGCGCCGGACACCGTAATCCTATCAAAACCCAGTCCCCGCGCGGTCTGCGCGATACGTGGATGTGGCGTGACAAGCGTGGCGCGCTTCAGTTGCGCGATTTCGATGGGGTTCAGGTGCTCGCGCGCCAGTTCATCCAGATTGCGAACGCCCTCTGAACTGGTGACGAGCCACGCGTGCGGCTCGCCCGCCAGCAGTTCATGGACACGGGTCCAGGCGCCGATCGACGGCTCCGGCACGAGGCGCCGGTAGGCCGCCACGGTTTCCACTTCGAGGCCCGCTTCGCGCAGACGCTCGGCCAGCCACTCGCGACCGCCGTCGCCACGCACGATCAGCACGCGCTTGCCTTCGAGCGAGGCCGCGTCAAGCGACGCGTCGATGGCCGCGAAGAGTGCCTCGGAGTCGAAGCGCGCGGACTCGTCGTCCGCCGCGGCCGACGGGCTGATCACCCGATACGCCGGCGCTTCGACGCCGTGCCGTGCGAGCGCCGCGACACTGCCCGGCCCCACCACGCCGACCGGCAGCGCATGCGGCCAGATCGCGCCGAATTGGCCAAAGGCGTAATCGACCGCGTTGGGCGAGACGAACACCACCAGCGCATAACGTTCGAGCGCGCCTAACGCAGCATGCAGCGGCGCCACGTCTTCGGCAGGCGCAATCTCGATCAGCGGAAAGTCGAGCGTGGCGATGCCGGCCGCCACCAGTTGCGCCGCGAGCGCGTCCGACTGGCCCGCCGGGCGCGTGATCACGACCGTATACGGCGCCTGGCCGTTCGAGTTGGGGGATGAGTTGACGCCTGCCTGTGCCGCCATCACGCG
>Ga0302178_10002031_pt1 | contig 16376 bp, 15 predicted proteins | sample I_Palsa_E1_3_FD_198790 | JGI IMG/M metagenome (GOLD analysis project Ga0302178, IMG submission 198790) | Peat permafrost microbial communities from Stordalen Mire near Abisko, Sweden - I_Palsa_E1_3 | ecosystem: Environmental > Terrestrial > Soil > Palsa > Peat permafrost | place: Sweden... | reverse complement strand
CCGGATCGCCGACCAGGACCGGGTTGTTCTTGGTCTTGCGGGACAGGATCTGGATCACCCGCCGGATCTCGGCGTCACGTCCGATGACCGGGTCGAGCCGGCCGGCCGCGGCGTCGGCCACCAGGTCAGTGCCGTACTTGTCGAGTGCCTCGTAGGCGGTCTCGGGCATCGCGGACCTGACCCGCTGGTTCCCCCGAATCTTGGTCAGCGCCTGCAGGAAGCCGTCCCTGGTCAGCCCCTGCTGCTGCAGCAGCCGTCCGGCAGCAGTCGCCGAGCCCTCGTCGAGCAGCGCCATGACCAGGTGCTCCACCGAGACGTACTCGTCCTTGAGCCGGCCCGCCTCCTGGTTGGCCGCATCGAGCAGGCGGGCCAGCCGCTGGGTGACGTGGACCTGCCCCGGGGCGACGCCCGGGCCGGTAACCTTCGGGCGCTTGGCGAGCTCGGCCTCGAGCGCCGTCCGCAACTGGTCCGGATCGGCGCCGGCCTGGGCCAGCAGGCGGGGGACGATGCCGTCCTGCTGGTCGAGCAGGGCCAGCAGCAGGTGCTCGCCGTCCACTTCGGTGTGCCCGAGGCGCAGCGCCTTAGCCTGCGCGTCGTGCAGTGCTTCGGTCGACTTTTGCGTCAGGTGGCTGGGGTCCATGTTCACCTTCCCGGCGGTCGGGCCTCCCGCAGGGCCGCTTCGAGTACCGCGATCCGGTCCAGCAGGTCGGTGACCAGCCCGACGGCCGCGTAGTTGAGCCCGAATCCGGCGCGGAGCCGCTGGATCCGACCCATGAGCGCCACCTGGCTGGGGGCGAACCACAGCTCGCCGGCCGCGTCGCGGTCGGCGTCGAGGATGCCCAGGGCGACGAGACTGCGGACCAGGTCCGGGTGCGTGCCCGTCGCCCGGGCGAACGCCTCCAGGTTGAGGCTGGCCGACCGGACCAGGACCAGTGCGTAGGCCACTACCGCCTCCTCGGGTCGAAGGTGGAGACCGCGGCCAGCTGTTCGAAGATCCGGCGCTCCTCATCGGTGAGCTTGGCCGGCACCATGATCCTGACCTCGGCGTACAGATGCCCGGCGCTGCCCCGCGGGTGAGGCAGGCCGTGGTGCCGGAGCCGGAGCCGCTTGCCGGTCGAGGTACCCGCTGGCACCTTGACCTTCATCTCACCGCGCGGGGTCTCCACGGCCACCGTCGTGCCCAGCGCGGCTTCCCACGGCGTCAGCGGAAGGTCGACGTACAGATCGCGTCCGTCGACGCGGTACCGGGGGTGCGGGGCGATCCGCACCACGAAGTACAGGTCCCCGTTGCGGGCGCCCTCGCTGCCGCGCCCGCCCTGCCCGGACAGGCGGATGCGCTGCCCGTTAGTCACTCCGGCCGGGATCCTGACGTCAAGTGTGCGCCGGCCGTCGGGACCGTCCAGGGTGACCGACCGCTGGCCGCCCTGGAAGGCCTCCTCCACGGTCAGCTCGAGTTCGGCTTCGGTGTCGGCGCCCGGGATCGGGCCGAAGCCCCGGCCTGCGAAGATCCCGCCGAGGAGGTCCTCTATATTGATGCCGCCCAGGTCATCGCCCAGGCCCGTGCCAAACGGCCCTGCGCCAGCGCCCGCGCCTCGGGCCTGGCCGGGCCCCGCGCCGGCGCGGCTGCGCTGGAACGCCTCGGGATCCACGTCCTCGGGCACCTGCCGGAAGTCCGGCCCGAAGGCGTCGTAACGGCGCCGCGTCTGCGGATCGGACAGCACGTCGTACGCCTCGGAGATTTCCTTGAACCGGTCCTCGGCTCCGGGATCTTTGTTGACGTCGGGATGGTGCCGGCGGGCCAGCTGGCGGTAGGCCCGCTGGATCTCGTCCTGGGTCGCGGTCCTCGGCACGCCCAGAACCTCATAGAAGTCACGGCGATCAGCCCTCGGTGCGCCCGGCATCAGTCGGCCTTGGCCACTACGACCTGCGCGGGCCGCAGCTGGCGGTCTGGTTCGCCGTAGCCAGCCCGCACGACCTGCACCACGGTGCCGGGAGGGACCCGGGGATCGTACGTGGTGGCGACGGCCTCGTGCCGGGCCGGATCGAACGTCGCGCCGGTGTCGTCCCGGCGCGGAAAGCCGAGGCTGGTCAGCACGCCCAGGGCCTGCTGCCGCACGGCCGCGATTCCGTCGACGATCGTGCGCGGATCGGCCGCGGCGTGCTCGAGCGCGCGCTCGAGGTTGTCGACCACCGGCAGCCACTGCCTGGCGACCTGGGCACGGGCGTCAGCCTCGGCGCGCTCCACCTGGGCGGCACACCGCTTGCGCAGATTGTCCAGGTCAGCCAGGGCACGCAGCCTCTGGTCCCCGGCCTCGGCGAGCCTGGCCTGCGTATCGGCGAGCCGGGCCTCCAGATCGGCCACGACGGCGACACCGCCCGGGCCGCCCGCGGCGCCTTCGCCGTCGGTCTCGCCGGCCGTGTTACTCATTGGGGGTGAACTCGGCGTCGATCACGTCATCGTCATCACCACGCGGGGCGCCGGGCTGGTCCTGCGGGGCGGAGGTGGCAGCGCCGAGGCTGTGGTAGACCTGCTGGAGCTCGGTGGTGAGGTCGCGCAGCCGGTCCAGCGGCGCATTGTCCTTGACCGCCTGCCGCGCGTCCGCCACCAGCGTGTCCGCCCGGGCCTTCTCGTGCACGGGCACCGCACCGCCGAGGTCCGTGAGCAGCCGCTCCACCTGGTAGGCGGCGGCATCCAGCGCGTTGCGCGCATCGGTCAGCTCACGCAGCCGCCGGTCCTCGTCGCGGTGCCGCTCGGCATCTGAGATCATCCGGTCGACTTCGGCCTTGTCCAGGTTGGAGCTCTCGCTGATCGTGATCCGCTGCTCGGCGCCGGTGTCCTTGTCCTTCGCCGAGACGTTCAAGATCCCGTTCGCATCAATGTCGAAGGTGACCTCGACCTGCGGCTCCCCCCGAGAGGCCGGCCGGATGTTCTCCAGCCGGAACCGGCCCAGGACCCGGTCGTCGGCGGCGCGTTCCCGCTCGCCCTGGAGGACCACCACGTCGACCGCGGACTGGTTATCCTCGGCGGTGCTGAACGTTTCGGTGCGCCGGGCGGGAATCGTGGTGTTGCGGTCGATGACCTTAGTCATGACCCCGCCGAGCGTCTCGATGCCGAGCGACAGCGGAGTCACGTCCAGCAGCAGGACGTCCTTCACCTCGCCCTTGATCACGGCGGCCTGAACCGCGGCGCCGAGGGCGACGACCTCGTCCGGGTTGACCGTCATGTTCGGGTCCTTGCCGCCGGTCAGCCTGCGGACCATGGTCTGCACCGACGGCATCCGGGTGGACCCGCCGACCAGGATCACCTCGTCGATGTCGTTGGCGGTCAGCTTCGCGTCCGCCAGCGCTTGCTGCACCGGCTCCCTGGTGCGCTCGACCAGGTCGGCGGTGATCTGGTCGAACGTCGAGCGCATCAGCGTGGTGTTGAGGTGCTTGGGCCCGGCGGCGTCCGCGGTGATGAACGGCAGGCTGATCGTGGTCTGCGTCACCGACGACAGCTCGACCTTGGCCTTCTCGGCCGCCTCGAACAGCCGCTGCAACGCCTGCGGGTCCTTGCGCAGGTCGATCCCGTTTTCCCGCTGGAAGTCATCGGCCAGGTAGTCGACGATGCGGCGGTCGAAGTCGTCCCCGCCCAGGTGGGTGTCACCGGCGGTGGCCCGTACCTCGACCACGCCCTCGCCGATGTCAAGGATGCTGACATCGAAGGTCCCGCCGCCCAGGTCGAAGACCAGCACCGTCTCGTTGCGTTTCTTGTCCAGGCCATAGGCCAGCGCGGCCGCGGTCGGCTCGTTGATGATGCGCAGCACCTCGAGCCCGGCGATGCGGCCCGCGTCCCTGGTCGCCTGCCGCTGTGCGTCATTGAAGTACGCGGGGACGGTGATGACGGCCTCGGTGACCTTCTCGCCGAGGAACTTCGACGCGTCCTCGGCGAGCTTGCGCAGCACGAGGGCCGAGATCTCCTCCGGCGCGTACTGCTTGCCGCGGATCTCGAATCGGGCCTCTCCGTTCGGCCCGGGCACCACGTCGAACGACACGGCGTTCAGCTCGCTCTTGACCTCATCGAAACGCCGGCCGATGAAGCGCTTGGCCGAGTAGATCGTGCCCTTCGGGTTCAGGATCGCCTGACGGCGGGCCAGCTGGCCGACCAGGCGCTCTCCTTGGGGGGTAAACGCCACCACCGACGGAGTCGTCCGGGCCCCCTCCGCATTCGGAATCACGGTCGGCTTGCCGCCCTCGCTCACCGCGATCACCGAATTGGTGGTACCCAGGTCGATTCCGACTGCTTTCGCCATCGTCGCCTCATCTCTGGTTACGACACCGCGACGGGCGCGCAGTGCTGCCATCAATGAGCAACGGTCGGCCTGCACTGTCCGTCATGCGGAACGCCTGGCGCGGAGGAACATGCCCAAGTCGCATCATAAGACGGGCGCCACAGGCCGATCACCCAGGGGTCAGGTCGCGGTGTCCGGGTCGTTGACGAGAACCGCCGCCCCGTCGAAGCGGCCCGCCTTGAGGTCCTGCAGCGCCTGTTGTGCTCTTGACATTGGGTACACGTGGGTGGTGGCCCGGACATGGTGACCAATGGCGAAGGCCAGGAACTCCCGGCCGTTCTCACGAGTGTTGGAGGTGACGCTGCGTAGTTCCTTCTCATAGAACAGTTCGCGCTCATAGTTCATCGGCGGTACGTCGGTCAGATGGATCCCGGCCACGGCGAGGACTCCCCCGCGGTCCAGGGCCCGCATCGCGACCGGCACGAGATCCCCGACCGGCGCGAACAGGATCGCGCTGTCCAGGGGTTCGGGAGGAGAGTCATACGCGCCCCTCGCCGACGCAGCGCCTAGCTCGAGCGCCAGCCGCTGGGACGCCTCGTCGCGGGTCAGGGCGTGGACCGTCGCACCTTGCGCCAGCGCGACCTGGGCGACCAGGTGGGCGCTGTCGCCGAATCCGTACAACCCGAGCCTGCCGCCGGTCGGGAGCGATGCGCGCAGCAGTGCCCGATAGCCGATGATCCCGGCGCACAGCAACGGCGCCAGCTCGACATCGGCTACGTCGAGGGGCAGCCGGTAGGCGTACGCCGCCGGCACGGTCGTGTACTCTGCGTAGCCGCCGTCGGCGTCCCAGCCGGTGTAGAGCGAGTTAGGGCACAGATTCTCGTTGCCGCGGCGGCAGTAGACGCAGGTCCCGTCGGTGTACCGCAGCCACGCGACGCCCACCCGGTCCCCGACCACGTAATCGGTAACGCCGTCACCCAGGGCCGCTACCGGGCCCACGACCATGTGACCGGGCGTGACGTGCTCACGGTGCACCGGCAGATCGCCCTCGCTGACGTGCAGGTCAGTGCGGCAGACGGCGCAGGCTAGGACCTGTACCAGCAGTTCGCCGGGAGCTGGGGCCGGCACCGGTTTCTCCACGTACCGCAGCGGGTTGGTCTCGATCGGTCCTGGTTCGCTGACCACCCACGCCTGCATCGTTTTCGAGCTGCCACCAGTCATCCCTTACCCCTATCACGATCGTCCCGGCGGGCGGTGCGTGGCGGACCACGACCGTACCTCGCGGCCTGCGATGACGACCGAGTAAATGGCGAGTGGGACTTCTACCAGGGCCATGACCAGTGCCGCCCGGTGCGCTACATGGACCGTCGTCACGACGTTGAACCATGCGTCGCTGAACAGCAGCGCGGCGGCGACCGTGGCGCTTACCGCTACGAAGGGCGAGCGCCGATACAGATACCAGGCGGTTGCCGCCATGCTGACCAGTTCAAAGACGTCAAGGCCGGTCCAGAACAGGCGCAGATTGTGCAATTCGTGGGTCCGCGGGATGAGCACTAGGACGGTCACGAACCAGGGGACGAGAACGACCGTCGCCGCGACGAACGCCGCCGGCATCCATGCGGGTACGCAGTGATGAGCACCTCGATCTCTGGCCATGCGCAGGGCCAGCCACAGGGCGAGCACGATCGTGGGGAGCTTAACGAACACGTCATAGGCGAGCGCGACCGCCAGCGGACCATGCTTCGCCGTGATGGTCGTGAACCAGCCGGAGATGAACAGGAACGTGGCCGCCAACGAGGCCGGCAGGACCACGTCGGGAGACTGCCGACGACCCGTGATCGCCGTCCGCACGAGCCCGGCCACGATGAATACCGACATCCCCAGTGACGACAGCCGCAGGTGGTAGCCGTCGGTACTCTGCTTCTGGCTCAGCGCCAGCACGACAATCCACGGGGCCAGCAGGACGGCGCCGCCGCCGTAGACGAGCATCGCCACGCGATTGACACCGCGTTCCTTGAGCCTCTGCCTGGCCATGCCTGCCGACCTTACCGCTCAGATACTCTCGAAGCCGTGAAGCTCCACGTCGGATGCGCGATGTGGACGTACGCACCCTGGCAAGGCCGGTACCTGCCTGGATCGCTGTCACCGCGTGAGCGGCTCCGCGCGTACGCGACCTGGTGCAACGCCGTAGAGGGCAATACGACCTTCTACGCGACACCCGCCCTGGACACGGTGAAATCGTGGGCCGGGCAGACCACCCCTGACTTCCGGTTCATCCCCAAACTGCCCAAACTGATCACCCATGAGCGCCACCTCGCCGACGTCAGCGAACCGCTCCGCGCCTTCCTGGCCGCGATCGAACCCCTCGGGGGACGCGCCCACACCCTCTGGATCCAGCTACCTCCGTCCTTCAGCCCCGCCGACCTCGGCGCTCTCACCGGTTTCCTGCGCCGTCTCCCGCAGGATTACCGGTACTGCGTCGAGGTGCGGCACCGCGCGTTCTTCCAGGACCCGCGATCGGGACAACAGCTCGAGAGGGCTCTGGGTGACGTCGGCGCCGAATGGGTGACCTTCGACACCACCGTCTTGTTCGGGAGCCCTCCGGTGAGCGACGCCGAACGCGAGGCGTGGCGGAAGAAGCCCCGCCTGCCCCGCCGGTCACGGGCCCTCACTTCCTATCCCGTCGTCCGTTACATCGGCCGGGACGACGCGGCACGTACCGTCGCGGGATGGCAGGACTGGCTCGACACCGTGACCGGCTGGCTGCATGAGGGTCGTTCGCCGACCGTCTTCATCCATACGCCCGACAACGTCGACGCGCTCGGGCTGGCACGCCGATTCCACGACGACGTGCGAGCCCGGGTGCCCGAGGTCGAGCCGCTCAGCGAGCCGATGCCCACCGGACCACCGACTCTGTTCTGAGCGCGGCCAGAAGAGAGTGGCTAGTGGATCGACAGGGTTTCCATGGAGAGGTAGGTTTTCGCGGCCCACGAGGTCGGGTCGTTGGCGAAGTCGCGCTGGAGGGCACTGTTGTTCAATGCGTTATCCACCGCGGCCATGATCATGGACTGGTCAAGGACGAGGCGGCGCTGTCCGATGGAGCCCGTGGTCGGGTTGACGGCGTCGTAGAAGCCGCCGTCCGAGGTGTAGATGCCCGGGTAGAGCGTCATCAGCTTCTCGATGTTGGCGTAGGCCTGCTGGGGAAGCACGCTGAGGGCGAGGAAGGACGCGTACGGAGTCACGACGGTCTCGGTGGTGCCGGCCGTGACGTCCTGCGACAGCTGATCACCCGTGGGGAAGTCGAGTCCTTCGACGCCGTAGGCGGCATAGTCCCCGGTGTCATCGGCGGTGCTGGACGGCGACATACCCCAGACCGGGTCGTGCAGCACCTGGGTGTCGTACGTGATCTGCACCTGGGCGTTGCGCAGGTCATTGAGGCCGAAGCTGCTCGGTCCCCAGCTGGTCTCGGGTACGACCTCGTTGGCCATCAGGGCCTCGAACATGCCGCCGGCCCAGGTGGGGACGTACGTGAGGTTCGTGCCCGGGTAGGTGTAGTGGCCCTCCCAGACGTTGAAGGTCTGGCCGGACTGCGGGTCGGTGTAGGTCTGCCAGTAGCCGGCCACGGGCCACTGTCCCTGCCAGGAGAAGTCGGGGTCGGTCGCGCATTGCTGCGGCGGAAGGGTGCGCCACGTGCGCCACCAGACGTTACCTGGCATCTGGCGTAGGCCCATACCCATGTAGATCGCGATTCGGGGGTCGCTGTAGAGGGCGCCGTTGTGGTAACCAGCGGGTCCCTGGTCGACGTAGTATCCGCCGTACATCTGCCCGGTGGGCTGGTTCCCGGCGACGGCAGGGTTGGTATTGCAGGCCGTCTCCGCCCGGCTGTCGTAGAAGATGCCGAAATTCATCGGCGCGATCAGCCTGTCCACCAGCGGCGCAAGCTCGGGCAGGGCCTGCCGGGCGATGACCAGGCCAGAGGCATACCAGCCGTTGTCGACGGCGGAGACAAAGTAGCAGTTGTCCTGGGTGGGAGTGGCCTGAGCCGGGCAGTCGCCTGCGCCAGGGTTGAGCAGCGTGTCCCCGTTGGTGGTGTCGTACCACTGGTAGAGGAACCCGTCGTAGCGTTTCATGCCCTTCACCGTCGTCAGGGTGGCGGTAATCAGGGAGTCGGCCTGCGGCCGGCTGATCAGGCCGAGGTCGTGGGCAGAGACGACTGACCACAGGTACACGCCGATATCAGCGGCAGAGGTATAGGCGCCGGTGACAGCGCCGGGACCCAGGTTGTCCATCGGCAGGTGGGTGGTCGGGTCTAGGTCGGCGCCGAAGAACTTCCAGGTGTCGGCGGCGATGCCGTACAGGACGGAACGCTGCTGAGCGCTCAGGCCACTCCCGCGGCCGAGGCCCTCAGCCCCGGCGCTGGCTAGCGCCGCGGCACCGTTCGCCCGTGCTGCGGCACCGGCGCTGGGATGTGCCGCAGTACCGGCACTGGCCGGAGTCGCGGCGGTCAAGGCGACGGCCGACAGGGCCATGACGGCGAGCGCGCCGCCCAGCACCGGGATTCTTTTCATGCGATTTCTTTTCATGGACAGGCCTCTTCGCAGACTCCGACAGGCAGCACGAGATAGCGTGCGCGGTAGTCGGTTAAGCGGGCAGATCGCGGTGGGGAGAAAGATCTCCCGGGCTTTTCTCACCGTCCCTAGATATGGCGTCTTGCCGCACCGTTCCGTGCACGAAAAAAACCGGGCCCACGCCGCTTCGCCGTGAAAGTCACGGCAAGTACGGCAGCCTGGGTCCGGAGCAACTTTTTTGATGTTACTCCTGCACCGGCATTCGCGCCTAGGGGTGCGGACGTCTATGGCCTCGCCGTAGACAAAAATCAGGTCGCCTAAAAAAGGGTGGCTCCGGACACGCCGGAACGGTGCGGAAGATGTACGCTTCTCAATCAGAGTCAGCTTTAGCGTTGCTCCGGACCTCGGTAGCGCATTCATGATGCGTGGAGGCCCAGCGTTGGGTGTCGAGGAATTTCATCGTTCTCCCGGAGTCCGCATACGCCGTCTTTTCCGTGCGCGGTTGGCGCGTGTTATCAGAGGTCGCCGGGTGGCGGTCCCGATGATCGCGGTCTTGTGTATGGCCGGCCTCAGCGCCTGCGGGACCGACGTCAGCGGCGCTGTGGGCCCAGCCGCGGCCGCGGACGGCCTCACCATTCAGGGCGACGCGGGCAGCCCCAACCTGATCGAGGACTTCAATCCGTACGCGGGCTCGCAACTGCACGGCACGTACCTGCTGTATGAGCCGCTCGAGCTGGTCAGCGGGTTCAACGGGGCCTACACGCCCTACCTCGCCACCAGCTACAAGTTCACCAGCCCGACCACGCTGGTCTATACGCTGCGCTCAGGAGTGAAGTGGAGCGACGGCCAGCCGTTGACCTCAGCGGACGTGCTGTTCTCGTTCAACCTGCTGAAGAAGTATCCAGCGCTGGACGGCTCGGGCATCTGGTCGCAGATCAGCTCGGTGAAGGTCTCGGGCGCCAGCGTCACCTTCACCTTCATTAAGCCCGACGTGCCGTTTGCCACCGCTATCGCCTCCACACCCATCGTGCCGGCCCATATCTGGTCGAAGATCGCCGACCCGGCGACGTTCACCAACCTCGATCCGGTCGGTGACGGGCCGTATGTGCTCGGGCGGTTCTCGCCGACCGGTTACGTACTGACCAAGAGTCCTACCTACTGGGACGCGGCGACGATCGCCCCGACGTCAGTGACGTTCCCGGCCGAGGCGAGCAACCAGAACACCAACCAGCTCGAGGTGGCGAGCGGCCAGTTCGACTGGTCATACACCTACCTGCCCGACATCAAGACCACCTTCGTGGCGAAGGATCCCGGGACGCGCAGCTACTGGTTCCCGCCGGGCGGGACGATCGGCTTGTATCTCAACCTGACCAAGGCCCCGTACAACAACGTCGACTTTCGCCGGGCGGTTTCGCTGTCCCTGCAGCGCAACCAGATCGCCCTCAAGGCGGTCGAAGGGTATCTGGGGCCGGCCAGCCAGTCGGGTCTGATCCTGCCCAACCTGAAGCCGTACCTCGACCCGAGCCTGCCTGATCAGGGCGTGGTGACCCAGAACGTGCCGCAGGCCATGGCCTTGTTCGCGCAGGCCGGGTTCCGCAAGCACGGCAGCCGCCTGACCGCCAGCAACGGGACACCGGTCGACATGACGATTATCTTGCCGAACAGCTATAGCGACTGGCTGGACGCAGCGCAGGCGATCAGCCAGCAGCTGGCAGCGGTGGGCATCGACGTATCCCTCGACACCCCGCAGGCGGCGCAGTACCTGTCGTCGATCTACTCCGGCAACTTCGACGCCGCGATCGGCGGATTCGGCGGTACGGGCAGCCCTTACAACGACTACAACAACGCTCTCAACGGCAGCTTCGCGACCCCGATCAACACGGCGACGACCAACAACTTCGAGCGGTTCAAGAGCACCGCGGTCGACCAGGCCCTGGCCCAGCTGGCGGGCGCCACCACGCTGGCGGCGCAGAAGAAGGCCGATTACACCCTCGAAGAGCAGGTCTACTCGCAGGTGCCCGTCGTCCTGCTGTACTACGGCGGGAGCTGGGGACTGTTCCAGACCACCCGCTTCACCGGCTGGCCGTCGGCGCAGGATCCCTACGCCTTGCCGACCAACTACGACGCCAGCATCCTGCAGGTGGTCTCCCACCTGAAGAAGGCATGAGGTCCGCGATGCAGTGCCCCATGAGGAGGTGGCCACGGTGACCTACATAGCCCGCAAGGTCGTTCTATTCGTCCTCACACTGTGGGCCGCGGTCACCCTCAACTTCATCCTGCCCAGGTTGATGCCGGGTTCGCCCGTTGATGCCGCCCTGGCCAACATCGCCTCGACCGGCACCGTGATCACACCGGCGCAGAAGCAGGTCGTCGAGGACCAGCTCGGCGTGCCCCACGGAAGCCTGCTGTCGGAGTACTGGACCTACCTCGACAACACCATCCACCTGCGCTTCGGGATCTCTTATTCGTTCCCGACCCAGACCGTGGCCCACACCATCCTGGCGGCCCTGCCGTGGACGCTGATCCTCGTCGGCGTGGCCACCGTGCTCGCCTTCGTCATCGGCACCTCGCTCGGGGTCCTGGCCGGCTGGCGCCGGGGCAGACGGTCGGACACGACCATTACCTTGTCCGCGACGACCCTGTCGTCGTTCCCGCCCTTCTGGCTCGGGCTGCTCCTGCTCTTCGCGCTGGCCTACAAGCTTCGGTGGTTTCCGCTCGGAGGTGGTTTCAACGATGGCGCGTCGCCGTCGTGGAGCATTCCGTTCATCCTCGACGCCATCCGCCACTCGGTGCTCCCGGCCCTGACCCTGACGGTCACGGCCCTGGCCGGCTGGGTGTTCGGGATGCGCAACAACATGATCAACATTCTGGGAGAGGACTACATCACGTTCGCAGAGGCCAACGGGCTGCGGGGCCGGACGATCGCTACCATGTACGCGGCTCGCAACGCCCTGCTCCCCAACATCACCGTTTTCGGTCTCGCCCTCGGCGGGGTCATCGGGGGGGCGGTGCTCGTCGAGGGTATCTTCAGCTACCCCGGGATCGGCAGCCTGCTGTTCATTGCCGTCACCAACCGTGACTTCCCGCTGATGCAGGCGATCTTCCTGGTGATAACGGTGAGCATGCTGGTCTGCATCTTCATCGTCGACTTGCTCTACGTCCGGCTCGATCCCAGGATCCTTCGATGATCGCCACCGCCACCGGTCCCATCCCACCAGGTGAAGCCGTCACGCCGTCGACGGGAGCCGCTCGCCTGCCGGGTCCGCTCATGGGCGCCGTCCGCGTGTTCGCCACCTTGTGGCGGAACCGCAAGGCGCGCATCGGACTGCTCGTGCTCGCAGTCATCGTGTTCGTGGCGATCTTCGCCCCGCTGCTGGCACCGTACTCCCCGACGTCCACCGGCTTCACCCCGTACCTGGGCCCCTCGGGAACGCATTTGTTCGGCACCACCGGCCAGGGCCAGGACGTCTTCTCGCAGATGCTCTACGGCACCCGGATCTCGTTGCTCGTAGGCCTGTCGGCGGGCTTGCTCGCCACCCTCGCCGCGGTGATCATCGGGCTGGTGGCCGGGTACCTTTCCGGCGCGGTTGACGTGACGCTCAGCTTCATCACCAACCTGGCGCTGGTCATCCCCTCCCTGCCGCTCATCATCATCCTCGCTGCCTATGTGCCGTCCCGGTCGGTATGGACGATCGTGCTCGTGGTGGCCGTGACCGGCTGGGCGACGGGAGCTCGCGTCATCCGCAGCCAGACCTCGACGTTGCGATCCCGCGACTTCGTCACCGCCGCCGTGTTCTCCGGTGAGCGCCTGCCGCGGATCGTGTTCCGGGAGATCCTCCCCAATATGACCTCGCTCGTGGCAGCCAGCTTTTTCGGCGCCGCCACCTTCGCCGTCATGGCGGAGGCGAGCCTGGAGTTCCTCGGGCTCGGCAACCCCAGCACCATCAGCTGGGGCACGATCTTGTACTCCGCCCAGACCAACAACGCGCTGCTGACCGGTCAGTGGGTGGTCATCTTGGCCCCGGGTCTGGCCATCGCTTTGCTGGCCCTGTCGTTCACCCTGGTCAACTTCGGCGTCGATGCCCTGTCCAACCCTCGACTACGGGAGCGGTCATGAGCCAGCTCGCCACTGAACCCGCGACGACGGCAGCGGACAAGAGTCACCTGGTCGAAGCCCGCGGCGTCGATGTCGTCTACGAATCACGGGACGGGCAGCGGATCTGGGCCGTGCGCGACGTCGACCTCACCCTCGAGCAGGGCGAGTTCGTCGGACTCGTCGGAGAGTCCGGCTGCGGGAAGTCCACGCTCGGGTACGCCCTCACGGGCATGCTGCGCCCGCCGGCCCGCCTGGAGTCCGGCCAGATCCGCATCGGCGGGACCGACATCGCCAGCCTCAGCGCCGAAGAGCTCCGCCGGCAGCGCCGGCACGGCTTCGCCATCGTGCTCCAGAGCGGGATGAACGCCCTCAACCCGGTCCGTACCATCGAGAAGGATTTCTCGGACATCCTGCGGGCCCATGCCGAACGGGGTCAGCGGCCGGACGCCGCGTCGGTCCGAGCCGAGGCCGGTGAGCTGCTGGAGCGAGTCAAGCTCGACCGCGATGTGCTCGGGCGTTACCCGCACGAGTTGTCCGGCGGGATGCGCCAGCGGGTGGCTATCGCGATGGCCCTGTCGCTCCAGCCGAGGATGATCATCTTCGATGAGCCCACTACCGCGCTCGACGTCATCGTGCAGGCGGCCGTCATCGAGACGATCAAGGAGCTCCAGCGCGAACAGGGCTTCACCGCCGTGCTCATCACCCACGACCTCGGGGTCGTGCTCGACGTCACCGACCGGACGATGGTGATGTACGCGGGGAGGATCGTCGAGGACCAGCCGTCCCGGGCGCTACTAAGCGGACCCCATCATCCCTACACCGCGGCCTTGCTCAGCTGCTACGCCGATCCGACCGCCGAAGTCGTCCAGCTCGGCAGCATCCCCGGAACGCCGCCGGATCTGTCGGAGCCGCTGGCCGGCTGTTCCTTCGCCCCGCGTTGCAGCCGGGTCGAGGAGCTCTGCCACCGCGTTGAGCCAAAGCTGACGCCGCTCGGCCCGGGCCGGGCGGCCTGCCATGTCACCGCGGCGGAACGCGCAGCCGAGCTTGAAACCAACAGGACGGCATAGCATGCCTGAGCGTGAGATCCCGCCCCTGCAAGTGAGCGACCTGGTCAAGGTCTACGCTAGCCGCCGGGGGCGCAAGCAGCGGGTGACCGCCGTGGACCACGTTTCATTCACCATCAGCCCGGGCGCCGCAGTCGGGTTGGTGGGAGCGAGCGGGAGCGGCAAGAGCACCATCGCCAAGATCGTGACCGCGGCCGAACGGCCGTCATCGGGTCACGTCGCCTTCGGCGACCAAAACGTCGAGACCCTCCGCCGCCATGGCCGGCGCGACTATCACCGCTGGGTGCAGATGGTCTTCCAGGACCCCTACGCCGCGCTGAATCCGCTGCACACCGTGGAGTACGCCGTCATGCGCCCGGCTCAGAACTACCTCGGCATGTCGGCGCACGCCGCTCGCGACCGGGTCCACGAGCTGCTCGACACCGTGGGACTAACACCCAGCGCCCAGTACGCACCGAAACTGCCCCATCAGCTTTCCGGCGGCCAGCACCAGCGAGTGGTGATCGCCCGGGCGCTGGCCTGCGACCCCCAGCTACTCATCGCCGACGAGCCGGTCTCGATGCTCGATGTGTCGCTGCGCGCCGACGTGCTCGACCTTCTCGCCCGGCTCCGTCGAGAACGCGGCCTGAGCCTGCTCTACATCACCCACGACCTGCTCAGCGCCCGGGTCGTGACGGACGAGGTGATCGTGCTCAACAAAGGGCAGGTCGTGGAGACCGGCCCGACCAAGGAGGTGCTCCGCCACCCTCGCCACGCCTATACCAAGGAGTTGCTGGCCGCCCTGCCCAACCCCTTCGCCCATGCCGAAGTCCCATGAGGGGACGAGCCGCCGCGGGCTAGATGATGAACAGCGCGATGGCCGCGAACTGGCACGTGGCGGCGGCGCAGACGAAGAGGTGAAAGACCTCGTGGTAGCCGAACACCGACGGGTACGGATCGGGCCGGCGGCGATGGTAGGACAGAGCACCGGCCGTGTAGAGCAGGCCGCCACCGAACACCAGCACCGCCGGCGCGACCCCGGCATGAATCCACACCCCCGGCAGCCCAAGGACAGCGACCCAGCCCAGCCCCACGAACGTCCCGCCCACCAGCAACTCTGGCGCACCCATCCAGGCCATATGGACTGCCGCCGCGGTCAGCGTCAGGGCCCACATCACGATCAGGCAGACCAGCCCGAAGGGGCCGGGGTTCGCCAGCAGGAAAGCCGGTGTCGCCGTGCCCGCGATGAGGAAGAAGATCATCGCGTGATCCATGCGCTGAAGCCGCCGACGCCAGGCCTCGGTCCAGGTGCCGCGGTGATACAACGCGCTGACCCCGAAGAGGGCACTCACGCTGGCCGCGTAGATGGCCGCGGCGGTGACCCGCGTAGCGCCGTGCACGCGAACCAGCAGCAGCGTGCCGATCACCACCGAGATCCCGAACCAGACCAGGTGCAGCCAGCCACGCAGGACCGGCTTGGTGTAGTAGACGTCGCGCCGGGCGTCGTACAAGCCGCCTACCGCCGTCGGGCTGGGCACCGGCTCGCTGATAGGTGCTGTCATGGCTCCCTGACTCAGTGCCCGGCTCGCGCCGGGCACTGGTGCCCAGGCGTCAGCTAATGACCCTGACGTTTTCCGCCTGGGGTCCCTTCTGGCCCTGGGTGATGTCGAACTCGACCTTCTGCCCTTCCTCCAAGCTGCGGTAGCCGCCACCACTGATCGCGCTGAAGTGCACGAACACGTCCGGGCCGCCGCCCTCCACCGCGATGAAGCCGTAGCCCTTGTCACCGTTGAACCACTTCACATTGCCTTGCGCCATCATGACCTCTCGGATATGGATACGGCCCCGTTACCCACCGCGGGGACGTGCACGCCACTTGCTTTGGGTCAGCCTTTCACACCACAGGCGGCGGGTGTGAACGGAGCGGCCCGTCGACTGCCCCCGTCAGGCGCGTTCCAAACCTTGGAGGCCGTCGGCCATCGAGCGGAACAGCGGATCGGTGAAGGTGGTCAAGCCCGCGTAGATCTTGTTGATCTGCTGGTAGGCGCGGGCGGCCGGTGCTTGCGGAGCGAACTGGCCGCCGACGGTGACCATCGCCGCTGTGGCTTGGTCCCAGTCCGGATAGAGGCCATGGCCGACAGCGGCGCAGATGGCCGCGCCGAGACCGGCGGCGTCGGTGACCGCGGGACGGCGGGTGGGTCGGTCGAAGACGTCCGCGACGATCTGCATCATCAGGTCTGAGCGGGAGCCGCCCCCGGACACCAGAACCGTCGAGAGCCGGCGCCCCAGCGCTTGCTCCATCGCGGCGGTGTTATTCGCCATCGTCAGGGCGATGCCCTCCAGGATCGAACGGTAGATGTGGGCGCGGCCCTGGCTGCCGTCAAAGCCCAGCAACGCG
>Ga0302178_10002028_pt1 | contig 16388 bp, 17 predicted proteins | sample I_Palsa_E1_3_FD_198790 | JGI IMG/M metagenome (GOLD analysis project Ga0302178, IMG submission 198790) | Peat permafrost microbial communities from Stordalen Mire near Abisko, Sweden - I_Palsa_E1_3 | ecosystem: Environmental > Terrestrial > Soil > Palsa > Peat permafrost | place: Sweden... | reverse complement strand
ATGAATTCGAGCGATGTCGTTTCCGATTAGCGCGCCGCGCACGACATCGGTCTAGACTTTGGCGAGGAGGTAGCATGGATATCTACAGCAGTTTCGCGACCCGCTTCGAGAAAACGCGAGAAGATGAACTCTCGCTCGAGGAGTATCTCGCGCTCTGCAAAGACAATCCCGCCGCGTACGCTACTGCTGGCGAACGCATGTTGACGGCAATCGGGGAACCGGAACAGATCGACACTCGCAACGATCCGCGCACGTCGCGAATCTTCGCGAACAAGGTGATCAAGGTATACCCCGCATTCCGTGAGTTCTACGGAATGGAAGATGTGATCGAGCAGGTGGTCGCGTACTTCAGGCACTCGGCCCAGGGGCTCGAAGAAAAGAAGCAGATTCTGTATCTGCTTGGCCCGGTCGGTGGCGGCAAATCGTCTATCGCGGAACGTCTGAAGCAACTCATGGAGCGTGTACCGTTCTACTCGATCAAGGGCTCGCCCGTGAACGAGTCGCCGCTGGGTCTGTTCGACTACGACGAAGACGGTCCGATCCTTGAAGAGCAGTACGGCATTCCCCGCCGCTATCTGAAGAGCATCCTCAGCCCGTGGGCTGTCAAACGGCTGCATGAATATAACGGCGACATCCGCAAGTTCCGCGTTGTGCGCCGCTACCCGTCGATCCTTCGGCAGATCGGTATCGCCAAGACGGAACCGGGTGACGAAAACAATCAGGACATCTCGTCGCTGGTCGGTAAAGTCGACATCCGCAAACTCGAGCAATACGCACAGGATGACGCCGATGCGTACAGCTACTCCGGTGGCCTGTGCCTCGCGAATCAAGGCCTGCTCGAATTCGTCGAAATGTTCAAGGCACCGATCAAGGTCTTGCACCCGCTGCTGACCGCCACCCAGGAAGGCAACTTCAAGGGCACGGAAGGTTTCGGTGCCATCCCGTTCGACGGTGTGATCCTCGCCCACTCGAACGAATCTGAATGGAAGGCGTTCCGCAATAATCGCAACAATGAGGCCCTGCTCGACCGGATCTTCGTTGTGAAGGTGCCTTATTGCCTGCGCTACGGTGAAGAGATCAAGATCTACGAGAAGCTGCTGCGCAATTCTTCGCTGGCGAGCGCCGTGTGCGCCCCCGGCACGCTGAAGATGATGGCGCAGATGTCGGTGCTCACCCGTCTGCAGGAGCCGGAAAATTCGAGCCTCTTCTCGAAGATGCAGGTCTATGACGGCGAGAACCTGAAAGACACCGATCCGAAGGCCAAGTCGTATCAGGAGTATCGCGACTTTGCCGGTGTCGATGAAGGGATGACCGGCGTGTCGACCCGCTTCGCGTTCAAGATCCTGTCGCGCGTGTTCAACTTCGATTCAACCGAGGTCGCGGCGAATCCGGTGCATCTGATGTATGTGCTCGAACAGCAGATCGAGCGCGAGCAATTCCCACCGGAAACTGAGCAGAAGTATTTGTCCTTTATCAAGGACGTGCTCGCGTCGCGTTATGCAGAATTTATCGGCAAGGAGATTCAGACCGCTTATCTGGAGTCGTATTCGGAGTACGGGCAGAACATCTTCGATCGTTACGTCACGTATGCCGACTTCTGGATCCAGGACCAGGAGTTCCGCGATCACGACACGGGCGAGAGTTTCGACCGCGCTTCGTTGAATGCGGAACTGGAGAAGATCGAGAAGCCCGCTGGCATCAGCAATCCAAAGGACTTCCGCAACGAGATCGTCAACTTTGTTCTGCGCGCGCGTGCGGCGAATGCAGGCAAGAATCCGGCGTGGATCAGCTACGAGAAGCTGCGCGTCGTGATCGAAAAGAAGATGTTCTCGAACACGGAAGAACTTTTGCCGGTCATCTCGTTCAATGCAAAAGGATCGGCGGAGGAACAACGCAAGCACGAAGATTTCGTCAACCGGATGGTCACGAAGGGTTATACGCCCAAGCAGGTGCGGCTGTTGTGCGACTGGTATCTGCGCGTGCGTAAGTCATCGTGATTGGCTCATGAAACTTATAGCGTGCCGCCCGCGCAGGGAGACCGCGCGGGCACCTTGCGAGGCGCAAGTTGCATGGACATAGCGTTGCATGTGATACGCGCGTCTCGCGCCCCGAAATGAGTGCGGCTGCATGGGATGGGAGACCTGATGTGCTTCATCAAATCATCGACCGCAGGTTAGCTGGCAAGAACAAAAGTATTGCAAACCGCGAACGCTTCTTGCGTCGTGTTAAAGGCTATATCCGTCGTGCCGTCTCGGAAGCGGTGCGCGACCGCAGTATCAAGGACATCCAGAACACCCAAAGCATCACCATTCCACGCAAGGACATCGCGGAGCCGTCGTTCAGGCACGGCCCTGGCGGCAAGCGTGAGATGGTGCATCCGGGTAACTCGGACTATATCCGCGGCGACAAGATTCCGCGTCCCCAGGGCGGTGGCGGCGGAGGTGGTGGCAACCAGGCCAGCAATGAGGGCGACGGTCAGGATGACTTCGTGTTCGAACTGAGCCGCGAAGAATTCATGCAGTACTTCTTCGACGACCTCGAATTGCCGCGTCTGGTCAAAACCCATCTGCTGGCCGTGCCTACCTGGAAAAGCATTCGTGCAGGCTGGGCGGCGGAAGGCACCCCCAACAACATCGACGTGGTCCGTTCGCTGCGCAGCGCGCTTGGCCGGCGCATTGCACTCGGCGCGCCGCTCGTCAACGAACTGCATGAACTCGAAAAGCAACTCGAAGTCATGAAGGCCGACCCCGACGATCGCCGCGAAGACATCAAGGTGCTCGAGGAGGAAATCCATCATCTGCGCGGGCGCATCTGGCGCATCCCGTTCATCGATCCGTTCGATCTGCGCTACGTGAACCGCGTGAAGCAGCCGACGCCATCCAGTCAAGCCGTGATGTTCTGCCTGATGGACGTGTCAGGTTCGATGGACGAGCAGCGCAAGGATCTTGCCAAGCGCTTCTTCATTTTGTTGTACCTGTTCCTTAAGCGTAATTACGAAAAAATCGAGGTGGTGTTCATTCGCCATCACACGCGGGCGGAAGAGGTCGACGAAGATACCTTTTTCCATTCGACGGAAAGCGGCGGCACGGTGGTGTCGAGCGCGCTGGAGTTGATGAAGAAGGTCCAGGAGGAGCGTTATTCGCCCACTGAATGGAACATTTACGGCGCGCAGGCCTCGGACGGCGACAACTGGACGGACGATTCGCCGAAGTGCCGCAAGATACTCAGTGATGACATTCTCGAAAAGGTGCGCTATTTTGCGTATATTCAGGTAACGCCCGAAGAACAGAACCTGTGGCTCGAATATGCGCAGCTCGCGCTGTCGCAGCCGCACATGGCGATGAAGAAGGTCGAAACGGCCGCCGACATCTATCCAGTGTTCCGGGAGTTGTTTGAAAAGCAGGTGGCGTCGTCATGAGCACCAAACATCTGCACAATGAGGCGCGCGGCTATCAGCCGGAGCGCAAAAAAGGCGTGCCGAAGCAGAAGTCCGGGCATGCCGAAGCCACAGCGGCCGGAACTGAGGCCACTGATGCGGGAGCGGGTCTTGACGAAGTTGCAGCACGGGGACACACCGGAACGCCCGCGGAAGGGCAAAGGGAAGTCCGTATGAACGTAGCCGATAGACGGCCTTTGCCGTGCCCGTCCGACTGGACCTTTGAACTGATCGAGGAATACGACACCCATATTGCGCATGTTGCAGAGCAATATGAGCTTGACGTGTATCCGATCCAGCTTGAACTCATCAGCGCTGAACAGATGATGGATGCGTACGCGTCCGTCGGCATGCCGGTCAACTACCGGCACTGGTCGTTCGGCAAGCACTTCCTTTCCACGGAAAAAAGCTATCGTCGCGGCCAGATGGGGCTGGCGTACGAAATCGTCATCAATTCGAACCCCTGCATCGCGTATCTCATGGAAGAGAACACGATGACGATGCAGGCCCTCGTCATCGCGCACGCGGCCTACGGGCACAACTCGTTTTTCAAGGGCAACTATCTGTTCAAGCTTTGGACGGATGCGCATGCGATCGTCGATTACCTCGTCTACGCGAAGAATTACATCGCCGAGTGCGAGGAGCGCTTCGGCATGGATCGGGTGGAGGAGCTGTTGGACTCCTGCCATGCGCTGCAGAATTACGGCGTGGACCGTTATAAACGGCCACAAAAGCTCTCCTTGCAGAAGGAATCGGCTGCGCGGCGCGAGCGTGAAGCGTATCTGCAGTCGCAGGTGAACGAGTTGTGGCGCACGCTGCCGACCAAACATGCGCCGCTACCCGAGGAAACCGACGACCGCTATCCGCCCGAGCCGCAAGAAAATCTGCTTTATTTCGCGGAGAAGAATGCGCCGTTGCTGGAGCCTTGGGAGCGCGAGGTGATTCGCATCGTGCGCAAGATCGGCCAGTATTTCTATCCGCAGCGCCAGACCCAGGTGATGAACGAAGGCTGGGCGACGTTCTGGCACTACACCTTGCTCAACACGCTGTATAACCAGGGCAAGCTGGAAGACGGCTTCATGATGGAGTTTCTCCATTCGCACAGCAACGTCGTCTATCAGCCGCCGGTCACGAAGCCGTATTACAGCGGGATCAATCCGTATGCGCTTGGTTTTTCGATGATGAGCGATATCCGCCGCATCTGCGAAAACCCGACCGACGAGGACCGCAAGTGGTTTCCGGAACTGGCCGGTAGCCCGTGGCTGCCGGCGCTGCACTACGCGATGCGCAATTTCAAGGACGAGAGCTTTGTAGCGCAGTATCTGTCCCCGCATCTGATTCGTGAAATGCGGCTCTTCTCGGTGCTGGACGACGACATGCGCGACGCGCTGGAAGTCTCCGCGATCCACGACGACAGCGGCTATCAGTATGTGCGCCAGGCCTTGTCGCGGCAGTACGACATGCATCACCGCGAGCCGAACATTCAGGTCTGGTCGGTCAATACGCGCGGTGACCGCAGCCTGACACTGCGGCATTTCATGAGCGACAACCGCCACCTGTCAGGCGATAGCGACGAGGTGCTCAAGCATATGGCGCGGCTGTGGCAGTTCGACGTGTATCTGGAAAGCGTCGACGAAAACGGTACGGTCAGGAAGCGCTATGAGTGCCGGTATGTGCCGCCGGCGGTGCGGGCCTGAGGCGCAGCGCCTCTAAGGGATGTTTCTGGCAAAGCCAGCCGTCGGGCTGGCTTTTTGTTGGAGGTACGCACCCTTGACTACCCGGGCGGCATCGCCAGCAAGCAGGCGAGGGAGGTCCGCAGCGTATGGAAGTCAGTCTCGGAAGGACAAAAAAACGCCCAGTCAGGGGGCTGGGCGAAGTCACCAGGAGTCTGGCGACGGAGGATTTCTGTACTGGAAAGCAGGCCCGCGGGTACTGCTCGCGCGGACCTCTCTCGTATTCGCGGTTAGCGAGCCGGCGAAGCGGCTCTGCCCTAAACCACGAATCGATTAATGAGCGACGTAGACCGGCGGCGAATACGTGCTGATCGTCACTTCGCTGCGTTGACCCGACTGCGACGTACCGCTCGTGCTCGGGCCGTAACCGGTGGCCGCTTGTGCGGTGCCGTTCTGCGCCGCAACACGGGCTTCAGCAGCCTGGATGTCCGACGGGTAATACGGGTCGGCGCCGCGGGCAGGCGAGTAGCCGGCCTTTTCGAGTTGCACCAGTTCGGCACGCACCTGGGCGCGGGTCACGGGCTGGCTCGATTGGGCAAACGAAGCCACCGGAGCAGCGAGCACAGCGGCAATAGCAACAGCTTGAATAAGGGACTTCATGATCTTTGACCTCCGAACATTATTTTGTGGACTGCCACAAGCAAACTTCTTAGACCGGTAAAACCGAATTAATGGCCGAAGAACACCGAGCGCGGGCCGCTAACCGGATCACGCGAACCCGACTGCGACGTTTGTTGGTTCACACCGCCGTACGCGCTGTTCGTATTGGCGTTGGCATTGGCGCGTTCAGCGGCGACGGTTTGTACGCTCTGGCCTTGTTGCGAAGCAGGTGCGCCAACCGAAGGACGGTAGAACGGAGCCGGGCCGTAGCCGCTTGCGAATGCGGGAGCAGCGAGGGTGGCAGAAGCGGCAACCAGCAGGGCAGCAAGAATCTTGGTCTTCATGGTGGACTCCATATACGTTTCGACTTCAGTTCAGGAAGGCATCGCGACAGGCGCCTGAGCGGTGTGTCTGCAACGTCGATGGAGCCAGTGTATACCCTCACTATCAAATATTTGTATCGATAGGATGAAATCACTGTTATGAAATGACTGCTAATCGCGTCAGGCCTGTCAGGTAAGGCTGAGCGGGGGCGGCCCGTCTTGGCCGCCCGGAAAGTGCTTCGTCCGTCACGCCACGACGATATCCGTCCCCAATTGATTAAGCAGGTCGCGTAACGCTTCCGCCTGGGCCATCCGCGCGTCGCCGCGCAGGTGAATCTGTACGGCGTGGCCGGCAATGCCGTCGACGGGGTGCGCGAGCCATAGCTCGACCGCCAGCCCGAGGCCGTCGGGCTGGTTGTCGGCCACCGGTTCGATGACACGCGGCTTGAAAGAGGCACGCTCGGACATGTCGAATTTCCTCCTGATCGGATGTTGAGCCTCGATCCTAGTCAGCCTCACGTGGGTCGACAAACGACAAATACGCGTTTGCAAATCACCGCGTCGCTTAGCAGAAATCGCGCTTACTACAGGAACATTTGTTGGTTCTGTTGGGCCGCGTGTGGCTGCTAAGGTAGCGTTCGTGCATCGTTGCAGCGATGCCGCTGCTTTAGCAGCATTGCCTGGGTTGCAACACGGGGTTGCAATACACGGCCGCCACACACAAGAAGGTCTCTATAAAAATGAAATCCAGAACGCTCGCCGCATGGCTCCTGGGGCTGATGGTTACGGTGTCCGGCGTCGCGCACGCCGACCGTCTCGACGACATCAAGAAAGCCGGCGTGCTGCGTGTCGCCACTTTCGACAGCAATCCGCCGTTCGGTTTCGTCGATCCCGCCACGAACCACATCGTCGGACTGGATGTCGACTATGCGAAGGCACTGGCCGACAAGCTCGGCGTGAAGCTCGAACTGCAGCCGACCAACCCGGCCAACCGGATTCCGTTCCTCACGTCGGGGAAGGTGGATCTGGTGCTGGCTAACTTCACCATCACGGATGAGCGTGCCAAGCAGGTTGACTTTAGTATTCCTTATTTTTCGTCGGGTCAGCAATTCCTCGCCAAAAAGGGCGTGCTGAAATCGCCGGACCAGATTAACGGCCTGCGCATCGGCGCTGACAAGGGCACCACCAACGAGATCGCGGTGCGCGAGAAATTCCCGCAGGCCACGATCGTGGCGTACGACGACACGCCGTTCGCTTTCGCGGCCTTGCGCGCCGGCAATGTGCAGGCGATTACCCAGGATGGTCCGAAACTCGTTGGCCTGCTCGCCAACGTGCCCGACAAGCAGAACTACGAGATTCCGCCGTTCACGATCACGAACGACTATATGGGCGTCGGCATTCCGAAGGGCGAGGTGCGCCTGACGGCCTTTATCAACGACACGTTGAAGGGACTCGAAGCAGATGGCTCGGCGGGCAAGATCTATAACCGCTGGTTCGGTCCGCAAACGAAGACGCCGCTCGTGCGAATCTTCAAGATCGGCGACAAGAGCTGAGACTGAGGCGAGTTCGCTCGCGTAAAGCGCAGTACAGGAGATGGGCACGCCGAGGCGTGCCCATCGGTGTTTAGAGCTTGATGAAACACGGTAGGTCAAACGATGCAGGCGTGGCTCGCTCCAAAGTATCTGATGTGGTTATGGCAAGGCTTCGGCGTGACGGTCGGGCTGGCGTTGTCCGCCGCTGTCTCCGCGACTGCGCTGGGATTCGTGCTGGCGATGGCGCGACATGCACGCTACCGTCCGGTGCGTCATGTCGCGGGCGCCTATGTGATCGCGTTTCGCAACACGCCGTTGCTGGTGCAATTGCTGTTCTGGTATTTCGGCGTGGCGACCTTGTTGCCGGAGGCCGTGATGCAATGGCTGAATTCAGCGCACAGCGTTCACGCGGCGGGGTTGGCGTTGCGTTGGCCGTCGTTTGAATTCGTCGCCGGCTGGCTCGGACTCACGTGCTATACGGCGGCGTTTATCGCCGAGGAGTTTCAGGCAGGCTTGCGCGGCGTGCCGGTGGGCCAGCATCACGCGGCTGCCGCACTCGGACTCACGCCGTTGCAGGCGTTCCGCTATGTCGTGTTGCCGCAGGCCGTGCGCATTTCGCTGCCGCCGCTCTTCGGGCAGTACATGAACCTCGTCAAGAACTCTTCGCTGACGATGGCGATCGGGCTCGCCGAGCTGTCGTATGCGGCCCGTCAGGTGGAGACCGAAACCTTCCAGACCTTCGCGGCCTTCGGGGTGGCGACGCTGCTGTATATCGTGGCCGTGGCGGCAATCGAGGCCGTCTCACACGTCGTCGCGCATCGGCGTGGCGTGTCGTTCGCGAGGCGCTGATCATGTGTTCGCTATTCGTGCACAACCTGCCGTATCTGCTGGTCGGCGCATTTCCGGAAGGGCCGCTCGGCGGGGCCGCGCTGACCCTCGTGCTTGCGGTGACGTCGGCGCTCGCCTCGGCGGTGCTCGGCATGGCGGGCGGCATCGCGCTTGCCATGGCCGGCCGCATCACGCGCGTGCCCTTGCTGCTCGTGATCGGCTTCTTTCGCGCCATTCCGGTGCTGATGCTGATCTTCTGGACCTTCTTCCTGCTGCCAGTGGTGTTTCATGTCAACGTGCCCGGACTCGCGGCCGTGGTCTGCGCGCTGTCGCTGGTTGGCGGCGCGTATCTCGCGCATTCGGTGCATGCGGGCATTCTGGCGGTCGGCGAGGGGCAGTGGCAGGCCGGGCTGTCCGTTGGGCTCACGCGCATGCAGGCGTTGCGCTACGTGCTGCTGCCGCAGGCGATCCGCATCATGACGCCGTCGTTTGTGAACCAATGGGTGTCGCTGGTGAAGGACACGTCATTGGCGTATATCGTGGGTGTCGGCGAACTGTCGTTTGTCGCTACTCAGGTGAATAACCGCCTGATGGTGTATCCGGTGCAGATATTTCTTTTCGTCGGTTTTATCTATCTCGTGCTCTGCACCGCACTCGACCGGATCGCGACGTATTGCCTGACGCGCAGCGGACGTGCCGCGCGGGCTGGCGTACGTTCTGCCGCGCAACCCGTGGTGGGCGAATAGCGCCTGGGTCTTGCTCCGCCGAGACGGTCCGAATCTTCGGCCTCCCCGGACTAGTCAGTCCGGGGAGGCCGCCGCGCCTAACTCACGGAGGGCTCCCCCTCGCCAGGCTTCTTGCCAGGACGGTCGGCCGGCGATTGCTTGCGTTTTTCGTCGTGCCGCTCGGGCATTTTGCTCTTCTCGCTGTCGCTATGATCCGCTTGCGGCGGATGCTGGAGATCCGGCGGTGTCGTGTGTTGGGGTTTGCTCATGACAGGCTCCTTGGATGAATCTAATCAAGGAGTAGCAACTCGCGGTCCTGACCTTACAAAGGCTGGAGGAATAGCGTGCGGCACTTGGACGCGGCACCCATCTTGGGAATAAAGACACGCTGCCGGCACGTTCACGGCGGAGTCGTATAGAGTAATAAAGCAGCCGGATCTGAACGAAGTGCCGTCCTCACCTTTTATGGGGCTGTCTTTCACATGAAATACAAGGACTATTACGCGACCCTCGGGTTGGAGCGCAGCGCAACCGAGGATGACATCAAGCGCGCCTACCGCAAGCTTGCCCGCAAGTATCACCCGGACGTCACCAAGGAGGCGGACGGCGAGGAGCGCTTCAAGGAAGTGCGCGAGGCGTACGAAGTGCTCAAAGATCCTGAGAAACGTGCAGCCTACAACCGGATGGGCAGCGAATGGCAGAACGGCCAGGAATTCCAGCCGCCGCCGAACTGGGATGAAGGTTTCGAGTTCAGAGGAGCGGGCAGGGAAGCGCCGGACGAGGCTAACCTCGACGATTTCTTCGAGGCCATGTTCGGTCACGCACGAGGCGCCCAGCAACGGCAGGCCGCCGCCGCGATGGCCGGTCAGGATCACCACGCAAAAGTGCTGATCGACCTGGAAGACGCCTATCGCGGCGCGCGGCGGTCCATTTCATTGCAAATGCCGGCGCTCGACCCGCAGGGCAATGTCACGCTGCAGTCGCGTACGCTGGACGTGACCATTCCGAAGGGCATCCGGGCCGGCCAGCACCTGCGGCTCAACGGCCAGGGCGGCCCCGCACTGGGCAGCGCGCCGCCTGGAGACCTGTATCTGGAGATCGCATTTCGCGAGCATCCGCGCTTTCGCGTCGACGGCCGCGATGTTTCGCTCGAATTGCCGGTCGCGCCGTGGGAAGCCGCGCTTGGAGCACAGATCAAGGTGCCGACACCCGACGGATCCGTCGAAATGACCGTGCCCAAGGGTTCGCAAGGAGGACGGCGCCTACGGCTTAAGGGCAAAGGCATTCCGGGGACGCCGCCTGGCGATCTGTACGTAATCCTGACCATCGTCTTGCCGCCGGCCGATACCGAGCGCGCAGCCGCCGCGTATGACGTGATGCGGCAGGCGTTCAACTTCGACCCACGTGCGCATTTTTATGGATGATCGCTCATCATGAAAGAGTCCGTGACGACCTATCTGGAAGGCCAGATTGTCAATGAAGAGATGGAGTTCACACTTGTCGAGTTGTGCCAGGCGAGCGGTGCTTCGCAAGACGAGGTGACCCTGTGGGTCGCTGAAGGCGCATTTACGCCGCGCGGAGGCGAACCGCAGGAGTGGCGTTTTAGCGGCGCATCGCTGCGCCGCGTGCGTACGGCCCGGCGTCTCGCGCACGATCTCGAGATCAATCCGCCTGGTATCGCACTGGTGCTCGACCTGCTCGACGAAATCGACACGTTGCGCGCCAATCCGAGGCGTGCGCGGAGCGCTTAAAAAGCGCGTCGATGTGAACACTTGCGCAGTGAATGCTGCGTGACTGAAATTGCGCCCGCTCAAGCCGCGATTGCGCGGCGCAGGCGAACGGTTGCTTCGCCATGAGAGCGGCTTCGCTGCCCTCGCGTGTTCGAGTCCACGCGAAGGCAGACGAACGTCTTTCCAGCCCCCTTCCAGATTTGACAATTGTCCCGCTCAGCCGCTCCATGCAAGCCGCAGCGGGTAATTGGACAAACTCGCAAATGGGCCCTTTCTCCCGCTCTTTTCTGCGGATCGAAATCCTGCCATCCCCCCAATAATCCGTCCTGTGCGATGAGGTGAATGTCAATTCACACTGCTTCGCGCGACGAATCACACGGGGAGAATCAATGAGAACCAGCGTGCTCTGCGCGGCAGCCGCCATGACGGCGCTCGCCGCCGGCATACCCGCGCACGCCGAACTCGGCAGTGCGCCTACCTGGCCGGCCAGCACTGCGGGTCAGGCAACGAGGCTGGTCCAGCACGTCAGTTCGGCCGAGGTGCCGTACGTCGTCAACGAAACCACGCTGATTGGTGGCACCGTGGTGCGCGAATACCTCGCGCGGAGTGGGACCGTGTTCGCGGTGGTCTGGCATGGCCCGCAGATGGCGCCGCTCAACACCTTGCTGGGCAGCTATTTTCCGTCCTATCTGCAGGCCGTGATCGCGATGCACGCCGCTCAGGGAGGCGGCCACGGACCCGCTACCGTGCAACAGCCCGGCCTGATCGTTCAGACGGGCGGGCACATGGGCAACTTCACCGGCCGGGCGTATTTGCCGGGCTCGCTCCCGCAGGGCACCAGCCCCGACGACTTGCAATGATCAGGACAAACATGAAGCGAACCATGGCCTGGGCGTTCGTCGCGGCGCTCTTTACTGTATTTGCCGCTTGCGGCGGCGGTGGCGGCGGTTCTTCGTCGGCCACGCAGACGGGTAATTCAACCAGCAACACGCCGGTCGCGACGAACACGCTCATTTCAGCCTCGCCGACCGCGAATCCGACCTCGAGTACGGCTGCCAATACGGTGCCTGTGCTGGTAGCGGCCACGCAGTTCAATCGGGCCAATTCTCCGCTGACCAGCGTGACCGTCTGCACGCCGGGCAGCCATGCGACATCGAATTGCACGACCATTGACAACGTGCTGGTCGATACCGAATCGTTCGGCTTGCGCCTGTTTGCGTCCGCGATCCCGACGGGCACACTCGGTACACTGACCCAGCAAACGCAGACGCCGGGTGGTGCCGCGATCGCCGAATGCGCCATATTTGGCAGTGGTTACGCATGGGGCACAGTGCACAACGCCGACATCAAGATGGGCGGTGAAGTGGGCCAGAACGTGCCGATTCAGGTGATGTCCGATCCGCAGCTCACAGCCTTGGCGCCGAGCGACTGCCAGGTGCAACCCGCCCTCGACGTCCCTGGCGATCTGGGGGCGAACGGCATCCTCGGAGTGGGTGTGGCGCCGCAAGACTGCGGCAGCCAATGCGTGAGCAATAGCCCGGCGGGCTTTTACTACGCCTGCAGCGGTTCGACCTGCAGCGTCGCCAACCAGGCGCTCAATGCGCAAGTGGGCAATCCGGTCCAGTACTTCGCGACCGACAACAACGGCGTGGTGCTGGAAATGCAACCGGTGGCCTCGACCGGGGCGTCATCGGCCATCGGCACACTGGTCTTCGGTATCGATACGCAGTCCAACAATACGCTCGCGGGGACCGGCGCGACCGTGCTGCAGACCGATTCGGCCGGTGACTTCAACGCGACGTACAACGGCGTCACCTATAGCGGCAACTCATACTTCGATTCGGGTTCGAGCGTGCTGTTTTTCGAGGACTCGACCATCGGGACGAACGGTCTCAAGTACTACGTGCCGGGCACGACGCTGGCACGCTCGGTGTCGATTGCGATCAGCAATCTGGTGACCGCGACCATCGATTTCAACGTGGCCAACGCAAACACGCTGTTTGCTTCGGGCAACTATGCGTTTAACGATATGGCGTCCTATATGACCGGCATCTTCGATATGGGCATCCCGTTCTTCTACGGGCGTCATGTCTACTTTGGGATCACGGGTACGACGTCATCAGGGGGCGGCGTCGGGCCATACGTTGCGATCACGTCGAGCTGACGGATCGCAGGGCGGAAGGGGCGCGCCGCGCTATCCGGTGCGCTACTCAATGGATCGCGAGCGCATTCGCGAGCTTCGCTTGCGGTCGCGCTACGTGATAGCCCTGCACGTAGACTTCCGGTCGTTGCCTGAGCCATCCTAACTGTGCCTCGCTTTCGACGCCTTCCACGACGACCCGCATATCCAGCTTGTCGAGCAGGTCGAGCAGCCCGGTCATCACCACACAATCACGTGCCGACACCGGCACGCGAGCCATAAAGCCGCGCGCCAGCTTGACCGTATCGATCTGGGCCACGCCCAGCATCGCGAGCGGCGAGTAACCCGAACCGAAGTCGTTGAGCGCGATCCGCACGCCGAGTTGACGCAAGGAGCGCGTGAACTCTTGCGTCGACAACAGGGTCGATGCATCTTCCGTGGCGACCAGTTCGAGTTCAAGCAACAACGGATCGACTCCGTGACGCTGGGTCGTCTCGCGGATGGTGGCGGTGAGTGCATCGTCGAGCAACTGCGACGGCTGGATATTGATCGCTGCAGCCGGCAGGGCCTGACCGGCCCGCCGCATTTCACCGAGTTGCAGGCATACCGATTCCAGCATGAATTCCGTGACCTCGCGCGCGGTCTCTCTATCTTCGAAGGCCGACACGAAGCACTCGGGCAGCAGCAGACCGTACTCGGGATGCTGCCAGCGCAGCAGGCATTCCACGGTGAGCAAATTGAGCGTCTGCGCGTGGACGACCGGCTGGAAGGCGACACCGAATTCGCCGGCCTGCAGGCCTTTGCGAATCCGCTGCGCGAGCGTTTCATCGCGGCTCGTCGACGCCGCCGCTGCGTGCATAGCCCTTCCGGTTGTCAGTTTTAACGGGGCGTTTCCGATGTGATCCACGGCGCCTTCCTCTTTAATGTGAGCGATAAGCATTCGACGAGCCTCTTGGTGCGCTGCCGACGTTGAGACGAACGGGGCAGTAGTGGCTAGCTTAGCTTCCTTGTTGTCGGTCGCTCAGAGCGCGGGCGAACAGTCTGACGCAAAAGTGCGATGGCCCCGGTTTATGCCCGGCGGTCTGCGGGTCCGGCAAATCGCCAGGACGAGACAGTATTTCTACGGTTTCAAGGATAAAGCGGCTGGTTTTGGAAGACTGTCAAGAATAGACAGGTTGAGAGGTTGAACTAATAAATACTGTTAAAGCGGGTGATTTTATATGCGTCATGTTAAGAAGGTTATGGTGATGATTTGTCTGATGTAAAATTATTTTGACCTATGTTGAATATCGCCGGTTGTCTCGATTTTTTTCGTGGAACGGCGTCGGGAAGCTGCGTCATCTATTTTTTCAGATTAATATGATGATTAAAAAACTTGAAAAAATAAAGGTGACCTGATAAAGCAATATCCAGACGATCGTCGATGGAGGCGTTGCGACTCTGGACGCCACCGGCGCGATTTGCGGCCTGCGCCTGAACGCCTTCGGGTATGCTGCATGGCGCTCTCAGGCCATTCGTCTCATGTTGCTGCCGTTGCGCAAAATCCACCGGCGATTGCCTTCGTTCTAGTCCTGCTTAATCTCTTTTGGTCAAAGATCAGCCACCGCGACGACCAATTAACAATTTCTAGAGATTCCGGCTGGTTTAATTTGCATTGCTTGTCATTCTTTAAAAAGCGAAACCCATAGAATCCGCTTCATCCCAATTTCTGCGCGTCGGGATTCGGTTTTCTAAGCCCAGATAATTTCGTCTGCTAAATACCAGAAGGTCGGCTGGTGTCGCGCATTACCTGAGAGGGTTTTGTCAATAATGAACAGGTCGTACAGAACCATTTGGAATGAGGCACTGGGTGCGTGGGTCGCCGCATCGGAAATCTCATCTGCGCGCGGCAAGCCTAACCCATCCTCCGTGGCCAAGGCCATTGCCGTGGTCGTCCTGACGGCGAGCGCCGGGATGAACGTGGCAGCGGCGCAGTACGCCGTGGGGAACGGCACTGCGACGGGCGCGCAGTCGATTGCGATCGGCGGTTCGAGCGGCAGCACGACAACGGCCTCCGGTGCCACGTCGATTGCCATCGGCGCCAATGCGATTGCGACAGGCAATTACTCGCAGGCCTTCGGGCAAGCGACGACGGCGACGGGCGCGAGCGCGATCGCGATGGGCTCGGGCGCCAAGGCAACCAATCTGGGTTCGACCGTCGTCGGCAACGATACGACGGCGTCCGGCAGCAGCTCGGTTGCCATCGGCGGCGGGAATAGCAGCGGCACGGGCGGCTCGGCCGCGCTTGCGGCCAACTCGGTCGCGATTGGCCGCTTTTCGGTTGCGCAGAGCGCGGCGACCTCGGGCGTGGCGATCGGCTATGCCGCTACCGTCTCGTCGGCGGGCGCCGTGGCATTAGGCCAATCCGCGACGGCGGCCGGCGCCTCGTCGATTGCCTGGGGCAGAGCGCGATCGCGTCGGCCACCGAGGCAACCGCGCTCGGCTTCAATGCGAACGCGGCGCAGCAGGCGGTCGCGGTGGGCAACGGCGCCAGCGCGACGGCAACCTTCTCCGCCGCAGTGGGTGGCAACGGCACGATCGCCAACGCCTCGGAGGCCTCGGCTTTTGGCGATGCGGCGATCGCCTCAGGCGTGGCCGCCACCGCGCTCGGTACGTATGCGACGGCTAGCGGCGCGAGCGCGACGGCCATCGGCACGACCTCGACTGCGACGGGAGTCGGCGCGACGGCGATCGGGACTTACGCCACGGCAAGCGCCAACAATTCAAGTGCGATTGGCGACGGTGCGACGGCGACCGGTGCCTCGTCCGCAGCGATTGGCTATAACTCGACTGCAGCCGGCGGCAGCGCGCTCGCGCTCGGTGCTGGCAGCAGCGCCAGCTACGCCAATAGCGTGGCGCTTGGCGCCGGCAGCGTGACGGGCACGGCTGCGCCGACTGGAAAGGGCTACCTGACCGGCAGCGCGGCACCGCTGTCGGAAGTATCGGTGGGCAGCCCGAGCGCATTGCGGCGGATTACCAATGTGGCTGACGGCTCGGCGCCGCAGGATGCCGCCACGGTGTCGCAGTTGAGCACCGGTATGAGCACCACGGCCAGCAATATTGCCAGCCTGTCGACTTCGACGTCGACGGGACTGAGTACCGCGGTGAGCCGTGATGCCAGTCTGTCGACCGGGTTGAGCACGACGAACAGCAACGTCGCGTCGTTGTCGACGGGCTTGAGCACGACGACTAGTACAACATCCCCTAAATACTTTTATTAATTGATCGGATGGTTTATCCTGGCCGTATGAGTCGAGGACGCCATGCAACGCCAGTGAAGCTGGCCAGGAAGGAAAGACAGG
>Ga0302178_10002027_pt1 | contig 16390 bp, 15 predicted proteins | sample I_Palsa_E1_3_FD_198790 | JGI IMG/M metagenome (GOLD analysis project Ga0302178, IMG submission 198790) | Peat permafrost microbial communities from Stordalen Mire near Abisko, Sweden - I_Palsa_E1_3 | ecosystem: Environmental > Terrestrial > Soil > Palsa > Peat permafrost | place: Sweden... | reverse complement strand
CGGTGCCCAGGCCGGTCGCGTCGTTGTATGCGCCGTTGGCGGCGAATCCGGGGACGGTCACGAGATCGGACTTCGAGGCACAAGAGCCACTGCTCTCGGTGTCAGCGGCGATACAGAACGTATAGGTATTGCTGCCCTGAGAGATGGGGACAATGCCGTCAGGTGCTTTGTTCTGACTCATCGCGTACAGCGTTGGGTTCAGGTAGCCAAGGCTGTGGCGCCGGCTACCTGGTCCACCAGAGCCACGATGCCCGAGAACAGCGGCGACGCCTCGCTGGTGCCGCCCACGATTCCCCATCCGGCGACCGTCGGGTCGGAGGTGTCGTAGAAGTCCACCGCCCCATCGACCGCAGCGCTCATGGCGATGTCAGGGGTGCCCCGACTATTGCCGACGGCGCCTGCCACCCCGTTCTGGAACGAGGGGCGCGGGAAGACGGTGGAGTGGCCCCCGCCACTCGATCCCCACGTGTAGACGGGGCCCGTCACTCCGACGGTTGAGCTGAGGTCGTTCCAGACGCTGTCGGCCGCGATCCGATTTCCCGCGGCGTTGAGGCGCAACTGGGTACCGCCGACCGCGGTGACCAGCGGGTCGGCCGAGGGCCAGTCGATCGAGTTGGCCGAGTTGCAACAGATCACGTTGTTCGGGTTCGCGCATCCCGCGGTCGGGTCGCAGACATCGTCAGTCGAACCATTGTCACCGCTCGCCGCGAGAACGGTCACGCCCTGCTGGGCCGCGTTGACGTACGCGGAGCGGAGCGAGGAGATCTGACTCGGGCTCGTGAAGGTCTGCTCAGCGGCGCCGAAGCTCTGGGAGATGACGTCACCGAGATGGTGGTTGATGACGTAGTTCTCCGCAGCCACGATCTGTGGGAACCCGTACACGCCTTCGGTCTCGGTCATCGAGGTCTCGACGAGAAGGATGTTGGCCTCGGGCGCCATCACGTGCGCCCATTCGACGTCCAGGCTGGTCTCGTCGGTCCAGCCGTAGTAGTCGGAACACAGATCGGGACCAGTCGGGCTGTACGCGGACGTGCAGTCGGTGGCGTTCGTGGTGATCGGGCCCTCAGGCGTGATCACCTGGAACGAGGGCGGGTTGGGCAGGCCATTCTGCGCGTCGAACGTCCGCAGGTCGGAGGCGATCGAAGGAGAACCGAAGGCATCGACGAGGACGATCGTCTGGCCCTGGCCCTCGATCTCCCGCCCGAACAGGGGGCTCAGGTCGTAGGTACGCTGGAGCTGAATGGTCTGGTAGCAGGCGATGCCGTAGTCCGTCTCGCACTGGGCCGTGGTCGGCGGCTGGGCCAACTTGCCTGCCGCGACGATGTGGCCCGTCGCGAACGGGACCACCTAGACCGCGCCGGCCGGTGTGGCGGAGCCGGAAGTCAGCGGTGCACCGCCCAACCCGATCACGGCGATCGCCGTGATGACGGCACCACAGGCCAGGACAAGTGCGAAGCGTCGCGTCCCACCACCTCCATGTCGGCGTCGTTCGCCGGCGTGAAGTTAGCGGGGGCCGATCACGTGGTGCAACAACTGTCGCCGCGCGTTGACCGGCGAAACCGATGGTTCCTTTTCCTCCGATTGGCGCAGGACGGCCGGGGTCTGCGGAACCCACGTGCCAGCGCCTCATTCGCTCTTCGAGTCGCCTCATCCTCGTCTCCACGGCCTGCGCTTCGTAGCATTGAGGCCGATCCTCGCAAGGAGGCTGGCATGACCGTGCCGAACGACACGACCGAGCAGGTCGACCAGCATCTCGCGACCGCGCCATCGTCCGGACCAGGGACGACCACCCAGGCCATGAAGGACGCGGTCAAGCGCCCCACCACCTTCGACCGCTTTGCCGATTGGGTCTCCGAAGCGATGGGGCGTCCGCTCAACATTGCGTTCTGGTTCGTTCTCATCGTCGTCTGGACCCTGCTCTTCGCTCTCGGAGGCCCGAGCCTCTCGAGCGGAAGCTGGCTCCCGAGCTGGTTCACGAGCCAGGGCTTCAACTTTCCGCTCAACTTGATCACCACCGTGGCGGAGCTCTTCATCGGGTTTCTCGTCGCCACGGCCGCCAACCGTGCGCAGAACGCGCTGACTGCGCTCCTCGACAAGATCGATTTGCAGGAGCAGCGAATCGGAGCGACCGAAGGCAAGATCGTCTCGCTGATTCAGGTGAACTCGGAGATCATCGGCGACATCCACGCGCTCACGACCCAGGTCGCCAAGGACACCGCCCTCATCAACGAGGTGCACAAGCACGTCAGCGCGCTGACTGCGCACTTCGGGCTGGACGCCGGTGACTTCCCACCCGACCCGTCACAACCGCCGGCGACCCCTGCGGGATAGGGGGCCGCGGCCGGACGTGTCCTGGAGCCCAACTCGGGAGCGGCCGCGCCAAGCCCCTCCCCGGTGCTATGCCGTCCCTTCCATCCAGGAGGCGAACTGCTCCCAAGATGCTGCGCGCGGATGAGACTTGAAGGGCATCCAATCGATTCCTCCGCGGCTGATCTGGACCTTCCCCATCAACTCGCCGTCGGAGCGGACCTCGAACTCGACATCCACATTCATCACGGTGATCGGGTGAGACAGGTTCATGGAGACGTCATGGGTTGGCATGCCTACGGAGCCTAAGTGGCCTCCGGTGTTGGTGCAGTGCCCCTGCATCCCGTCGGGCAGGAAGGGCATTCGCATGCCTTCATTACCGAGTGTTGCCGGCGTCCGATGTCTCGTAGTCGTGGACGCGTGCCTTCATCAGTGCCTTCAGCAGCTTCGTCGGCAGCTCTTTGTCGTAGGGGAGCTTTATGAAGCCTTCGCCTGCCTCGTAGCCTGCGGCCTCGACCGCTGCTTTCTGTCCGGCGAAGAACTCTGGCGTGAACCGCAAGGAACAGTGACGCTTGAAATTCTGCAACATCCATAGATTCGTCTTGTCGCCGCGGACGTAGACGGGCAGGTTCCATTTGAGCTCTTCTCGAGCTTTCGGGTCGGCTCGGCGACTCAGGGCTCGCAGTGCCTCCAAATGCGTGCGTTGCCCATCTTCCAGTTGCGCAAAATAGTCATCGACGCTGGTCCGCTTGGGCATCGGCACGGCCGCAACGTTACCCCTGCACCGCACGCGCGCCGTCGAGGCGACCTGCTGGCCCGACGGCGTGACCCCGAGCCGACGTGAGCGGATCAACCCGCACTAGAGCGGGAGTGGAACGGAAATTGTGATCGTCGCGACCGACGGCACGGTAATCGTCTCTGTGGCCGTCGTCGTTGTCGGTGTGGTCGTCGTCGTGGTGGTGGGACCGGTCGGCGTCGTGGACACGGTCACCGTCGTCGAGGGAGCTGGAGAGGCGGCGGGGACGGGCGGCGGCGGCTCCGTCGTCGGGGTGGCGCCGCCACTGCTGGTCGTGGGAGCCACAGGTGTGGAAACGGGCCGGGCGGGCGTCGTGGTCGGGGTGGGCCCAGGCAGAGTCGGCGCGCTCGTTGCGGTGGCCGCACCGGTTATCGGAGGACGAAGGCTCAGCGGCAACTCGAACGGCGCGGACGGATTCGTCGACGCATCACCTGAGTTGGCGGAAGCGCTCGCGGCGGGCTGGCGCGCAGGGCCTGCCGACGGGCTCGTCGGCGCTGTGGTGGGAGCGGTTCCCGGCAGAGCCTTCGTCGCAACGAAGAGAGTCCGGCCGCCTTCCGACGGTGGCGTGTCCTTCTGCACGAACCCGACATAAATGAGTCCCACGAATGTGGCCGACGTGACGACGATCAACAGAATGGTGAACACGCGGCGCGTCAGAGCGTGTCGTGGATCATGGCGACGATATGTCGTCCTCTGCCCCGCTGGTCCCGCCCGCACGAACCGCTCTATACCCGCCTTTTCCAAACCTAACGTTGCGGGTCCTCCTTGCCGCCCGAGACTCCACCGGGAGCGACAAATGCCCAGGCGGTGGGCCTTCCTCGCTACGGTTCGCTGCACACCAAGTGCAACGGCGCGACGGAGGGTCGATCGGCGTACGAGGTGTCGGTGATCGCAGGCTCCCTCGTACGGCCTCGCCGATCACCCTCCTCCGTTCGTCAGCCCGAGGCCCCCTCATGGCGGGTGGTGTGGGAGTCTGCGCCCGATGCACGCGGTCGAGCTCGTCTTCGCCGTCGTCTGGGGGGCCTTCTGGCTGTACTGGCTCATCGCCGCCTTCTCCATGAAGCGGGGGCAGGTCCCTTGGTCACGCGAGCTCGGCTTCAGGGTGGTGCTGGTCGTCCTGTTGGTCCTCCTCGTTCGGGCGCGGGTCTTTCGGGACGACGCGCTGCACACGGATCCGTGGCGCGAGGGCATCGGGCTCGCCCTGCTCTTCGTCGGCCTGGGGTTCGCCGTCTGGGCCCGGGTGCACATCGGGCGCAACTGGGGCACGCCCATGACCAAGAAGAACGAGCCCGAGCTCGTCACCAGCGGCCCCTACCACCTGGTCCGGCACCCGATCTACTCGGGCATCCTTCTCGCCGGCATCGGCACGGCGGTGGCCCTCAGCTTCATCTGGCTGTTCGCCGTCGTCCTGGCCGCGGTCTACTTCGTCTACGCCGCGACCATCGAGGAGCGCTTCATGACCGAACAGTTCCCGGACGCCTATCCGGACTACAAGCGGTCGAGCAGAATGCTCGTGCCGTTCGTCTTCTGACTCGGGACGGGTTGGGCCCGTGCTCCCTCCCTATGATCGGCGCCACGCCGACGTCGGGGGGAAGATGACGACTGAGACAGAGACGGCCTTCAACGAATTGCTGGCCGAGGTGCAGGCGACGCACGCCCGCATGGTCGAGCAACTGGCCGACGACGAGACCACGCTGCTCGAAGCCCACAAGTGGGTGCTGTCGATCCTGCAGGTGGCCGCCGAGGTGAACCTGTGGGCTGACAAGGCGCGGCCTCGCTTCACCGAGATCGTGGGCCCGTACAAGAAGTGGGGTGGCGACAATTCCGACGCCTTCTACTTCTACGCACCGATCGACCCGACCCGCACCTACCGCGTGAAGCTCGAGCCGGGCGACGCCGTCTACATGTCGTTGACCGTCTACGGAGGTCCCGACGACGGGCGCTATTCCACCCGCATCGTCGGGTCGGCCAACAGCCAGGGAGCGGAGCGTGACGAGGACGGGGCCATCCACATCGTCATCTCGCCGGACGATCCGGCCGATCCGGGTGTCGCGTGGATCCGGCTGGAGCCCGACGCCGTCGCCGCCGTCACCAGGGACTATCTCGACGACCCGCGGGCGGGCCGGCGAGCCGCCTGGCACATCGAGGCCGACGATCCTCCCGAGACCTACCGCCAGGACGACGCCGACCTGGCCCGGCGCATCCGGGCCGCCACGACCTGGGTGCGCGAGCAGGCCAGCATCGTGCCCATCCCGCTCGGCACGCCCAACGCCATCGACCCGCCCTACCCGGTGCCCACCGCCACCTTCGGATGGGCCGCCGGCGACGCCGCCTACGCAATGGGCGCGTTCGAACTGGCCGACGACGAGGCCCTCGTCATCCGCGGGCGCTCACCCGAGTGCGTCTTCTGGAACATGTGCCTGTGGAACCGTCTGCTGCACACCTACAACTACGACTACGAACGGGTGACCATCAACGGGTCCGAGGTCAGGTACGAGCCGGACGGCTCGTGGGTCATGGTGGTGTCGGCCCGTCGTCCCACCCACCCCAATTGGGTCTCGACGGCCGGGCACCGTTCGGGTCGCATCTGGTTCCGCTGGTTCCTGCCTACCGAGTCGCCCGAGCAGCCCCAGGTCCAGGTCCTCCCGGTGGAGACGGTGTGAGGACACGCCCGCCCACTGTGCGCATCGACGACCTGGCCGTTCCCCACTACGACGCGGAGGTCCGCGCCATCCTCGACTTCATGGAGGAGGCGGGATCGCAGCTGGCTCTCGAGCCGTCGGAGCTCATGGCGGCCGCACGGGCCGAGACGGGACTGCAGGACTTCGGCCCCGGCGACTTCGTCGAACGGCTGGAGGTGCTGTGCGACGCCATGCACCGGGAGGGCGGCTTCAACGGCGCCGGCATCATGCAGCAGCACGTCCTCATCCTCGGCTTGTTGAAGAACCGGTTGCTCATCGAGGATCTCGTACGGCGGCACCCCGAGATCCTGCACGAGCAGATCGCGGCACCGATCATCATCTGCGGACTGCCCCGCACCGGCACGACACACCTGCACAACCTCATGTCGGCTGACCCGGCCCTGCGGTCGCTCCCCTACTGGGAGAGCCTGGAGCCCGTCCTGCCCGGGCACGAGGTCCCCGGGGCCGGGGCCGCCGACCCGCGCCTCGAGCGCACGGCCATGGGTCTCTCGTTTCTCAACACGGCGCTCCCGTATTTCAACCGCATGCACGAGATGACGGTCGAGCACACGCACGAGGAGATACAGCTGCTGGCCATCGACTTCTCCACCATGCTCTTCGAGACGACGGCGCCCATGCCGGCCTGGCGCGACGCCTACCTCTCCCGCGATCAGCGCCCGACCTACGCCTACCTGCGCAAGGTGCTGCAGGTGCTGCAGTGGCTCCGGGGCGGCACCCGATGGGTCCTCAAGACACCCCAACACCTCGAGCAGTTCCCCGCCCTCGTGGAAACCTTCCCCGACGCCACCTTCGTCGTCACGCACCGCGACCCGGTGTCGGTGACGGCGTCGATGGTCACGATGATCTCCTACACCGCCCGGCTCACCCGCGACCGGGTCGATGTCGTGGACATGGGCTGCTATTGGGCGGACCGCCTCGAGCGGATGTTGCGCCGCTGCGCCGACGAGCGCGACGTGCTCCCGGCCGACCGGACGATCGATGTCCATTTCGACGCGTTCATGGCCGACGACCTGGCCATGGTGGCCCGCGTCTACGACCTGGCGGACCAGCCCCTCGATCCCCGTGCCCGGGAGTCGATGGCGTCGTTCATGGCGGCACACCCACGCGGCCGCTTCGGGGCGGTCAGCTACGACCTGACCCAGTTCGGCCTGGACCCAGCCGATCGGCGCCGCGCGCTGGCGTTCTACACCGAGCGTTTCGGCGTCACCGTCGAGGCCTGAGTCACTCCATCGGACGGGAGCCGATGCCTGTCGGCTCCCGTCCCGCCAGCACCCAGCCGATGAGGACGGCGACGACCGGCATGGCGATCAGAATGAAGAACAGGTTTTCCCACGGGGCATGGTCGATGATGTCGGACACGCCACCCTCCAGGGCGTTCGAACGGAACCACCCGAAGAGGCCGATGTAGGCCGCCACGGTGCCGAGAAGCGCACCCAGGAAGGCCAGGCCTCCCGCGGTGACGGCGGTCAGGCTGCGCCGGGTACGCGAGCTCGCCCCGGCGGCGGTGAGCGTGCGCAATTCGCTGGCCGTCTCGCTGCGGATGAGCCCGACGCTCATGGCCAGGACCCCGAGGGCCAGGGCGATGCCGAAGACTGTCGCCCAGTTCACGATCTCGGCCGACGTCGGCGCGTCGTTCTTCGACTCGATGCTCAGATCGCCCGAGGCCGCCAGCGAGTTGGCGCTCGCCAGCTGGGGCTGCGTGATCGTGCTGTCGGCCAGGATCATCCAGCCCCCGAGGCTGTCCTGGCTCGCCAGGTGCAGCCGTTGCAGCGCGCTCTCGGTGATCACCGTGTTCGGAGCCGACGTGCCGGTCGGCAGCTGCCCCTCCTCCTGCACCACCGGGTGGGCGAGGCACTGGTTGGGTGTGCACTCGTTGTAATTGTTCCCGCCGGCGCCCAGGCCCTGGAAGCCGTCGCCCCCCTTGCCGCCCCCACCGAAGGTGAGTTGGACGCCCGAGCCGGCCAGTCCGGGCCGCGAGCTCAGGATGTCGACGTTGGACGGGATGGACGAGGGGTTGATGCCATAGGCCCGCAGAAGCGCTGGCGTCGCCACGTAGATCGGGCCGTCCCATTGCCGGCCGGCTGCGTTGGGGTTCTGCAGGCCCACGGCCGGGTTGTCGAGCTCGACCACGTCCTTGGCGCCGACGGCGGAGGCGATGGCGTGGACCGTGGCCAGCTGCGACGCCACGCTCGGGGGGGCCGGCGCCGTCTGCACCTCGGGCCCGTTCTGCCCGGGCGACACGAGCTGGCTCCCTGCGGCCGGCGGGCTGTACACGTTGATCGCGTTCGCCGTCATGTTCGGCCCGACGTAGTCGAAGACGTTGGCGTAGCGGGCGACGGCGACCGCGCAGATGATGACGGCGATCATGATGCCGAGGCTGATGGCCGAGAGCGCCGAGCCGGACCGGGCCCGGTAACGCGCCATGTCCCGCAGGGGCAGGCGAACGGCGACAGGCGCTCTGCCTCCGACCCGGGCCAGCAGCGCCAGGAAGAACGGCGCAACGAGGATGATCCCCACGATCAAAGCGACGAGCCCCGGCACGAGCCAGATGACGCCGCCGCCGTTACCAGCCGCACCCGAGAGCGAGAACATGACGAACCCGAGCGCCAACGCGACCACACCCGGCACGAGCGAGCGGTGGATCTGGCGAGGCGGGGCCGGCCGCCCCGCCAGCGCGCGCACGACCGGGACCCGGGTGATGGCGCGGGCCGGGTAGCCGGCGGCGAAGAACGTCGCGACGACCGCGAGGATCAGCGCCGGCACGATCACGTTCCAGGGCAGGGCGAACATGCCGATGACATGGTGCGCGCTCTGCTCGTTGTGCGGCCGGTAGGCAAACCACAGCACCAGGCCGAGAGCGAAGCCCAAGACGGCGCCCACCGCGCCCACGATGACCCCGTTGGCCTCTAGGACCAGCCGGACGTTGCGGTCGCTCGCCCCCATCGACTCGAGCATCCCGAGGGAGCGCATGCGCCGCTGCGCCAGGACCGTGAACCCGCCAATCGACACCAGGGCGATCAGGAGCATGCCCACGGTCGCCAACGCCAGCACGATGGTCGATGGGTTGATTCCGTTGCTGGTGGTCGATCCGGCTGGGGTGGCGTACGAGGGCAGATACTTGGCCGCCGCCGGGGCCGCGTCGAAGAGGACGTTCACCTGCGTCGGATGCGTGACCTGACCGGGCGGGACCAGTGCGAACTCGTCGAGCAGGCTCTGGGGATTCTGCACCAGGCCGACGACGGTCTTGCCGCCCTGGGGCCAGGTGTCGCCGATGCTCAGATTGAGCTGGGAGGCCAGTCCGGGGGTGAGCGCGATCTCGTTGGAACCGGACGGATAGTGCCCGGAGAGCAGCTGCAGCATCGGCCCGCCGTAGGGGCCGTGAGGATCCTGGGAACGGAGTTGATACGTCTGCGTCGAGCCGGGGACGTTGAAGGTCTCGTCGGCGATGACCTGCACCGTGCCGTAACGACGCGCCAGCAGGGCGGTCTGGGCCGCCACGTAGGCCGGGGTGTCCGTCGTGGACTTGCTGGTGGGGGTCAGGTTGAAGGTGGCGAGATCGTGGGCCGTGCCGTAGCCGGCGTTGGCCGGCGGCGGTGTGTTGACCGCCACCGCGGCGCCGACGACGACGGCCGCCACGGCGACCACGATCAGCAGCAGAATGAGCAGCTGTTGGCGCCACTCGCGCCGGAAGAGGCGCCAGGCCCAGCGGATCATCGCTCGGCGGGCCGGGACGCCGCCGCTGCTCGGGGCGGTGGCCGAACCCGTGGCCGGCCGCTCGAGGACGCCGACGCTCACTGGTTCGGGACGTGGGTGATCAACGCTTCGGGCCCCTCGAGTGGCATCGTCTGGTCGACGACGCGGCCGTCGCGCAGGAAGACCACGCGGTCGGCCCACGAAGCGAGCTGCGCGTCATGGGTGACCACGATGGCGGCCAGGCCGCGGTGACAGGCGGCGAGTATCAGCCGCATCACGCTCTCGGCGTTCGTCGAGTCGAGCGCGCCGGAGGGCTCATCGGCCAGCAGGAGCCGGCGTCCCCCGACGACGGCCCGGGCGATGGCGACCCGTTGCCGCTCGCCTCCCGAGAGCTGATCGGGATAGTGCGCGGCCCGGTCGGCCAGCCCGAAGTCCTCGAGGGTCTGGAGCGCCGACGCTTGCGCCTTGCGTGCCGCCACGCCGTCCAGCTCCAAGGGCAGGGACACGTTCTCCAGCGCGCTGAGACCGGCGAGCAGGTTGTAGTCCTGGAAGACGTACCCGATGGACTGCCGGCGCAGCTGCGCCTTGCCGTTGCGCGACAGCGAGGCGAGCGGGCGGCCGTCGATGTACACCTCACCGCTGCTGGGGTCCTCCAGGCTGCCGGCGATCGTCAACAGTGTGCTCTTGCCCGACCCGCTGGCGCCCATGATGGCCACGAGCGACCCGGCCTCGACGGACAGGTCGACGCGTTGCAGGGCATGGACCTCGGCGGCCCCTTCTCCGTAGAGCTTGGAGATGTCGCGTAGTTCGAGGTAGCTCATTCGGGTCCTCCCACCTTGCGCCGGGCCTTGGGGAGCGGGAACGGCTGGGGCGCCGGCGCCGCTGCGCCGCCCGCCGCTCTCTTCAGACGACCGTCGGCCGTGTCCAGCCACCGGATCAGCGAGTCGAGCCGGAACAACTCGGCGTCGACCACCAGCGCGAAGTTGATGTCGAGCCGCGACTCGTCCTCCTTGAGGCGCGTCCACTGCTGCATCAACTCGACCAGGTAGCGCCGGTGCACCTGAATGACCTCGTGCACGTCGACGCCGGGCAGCCCCAAGGCGACCAGCACCTTGATCACCAGCTCGTCGCGGGGCGGCGACGAGAAGTCGGGCGGCGTGCGCAGCCACTGCGCCAGTTCGTCCGCCCCCTCCTGCGTGAGGTGAAAGCCCTTCTGCGGACCCTCCTCGGCGGTGTCGTCGGACTCGACCAGGCCGTCACGTTCCAGACGCTGCAGGGTCGTATAGACCTGCCCCACGTTGAGGGGCCAGACCTCGCCGGTCCGAGACTCGAACTCCTGCCGCAGCTGGAGCCCGTATTTCGGCCCTTCGCTCAGGAGGGCCAACAGGGCGTGGCGGATGCTCACGACAGCATTTTTCGAAGTAGCATACTGAGTATCCTACGCCGAATCGCCCCGCCGGGCAAGGGCGTTGACCTCCGTCTTTTCCCTGGGGCCGGCCCCAGTCCGCCGGCTGCTGCGCTACTTCGACGGCAGGGCCGAGCCGGTCTCGAGCAGGGTCTTGAGGCTGGCGATAACGGCGGGCCACCCGCCGCGGACAGCCTGGAGCACGGCGCTCCCCGGCGCGAAGCCGTCGTGCACGACCGTGAGCTTCACCACGCCCTCCCCCGCCTGCTCGATGTCGAAGGCGACCTTGGAGCGCGGCTCGCTCCGCCAGGCGGTGACCGTGGCCTCGTCGAAGCCGTGGGCGGCGCCCCACTCCGGCGTGAACGTGTGCCAGGTGTAGGCCAGGCGCCGCGGTGGGTCGGACTCGAGGATCACCTGCTCGGGATGGCTGATGACCAGCCCGGCCTCGTAGGCCACGTCGTAGGCGGACCCCTTCTGCCAGTCTGTGCGCAGGGCGACCCCGCCCGACTCGGGGTGCCGCCAGTACCGCTGTGTGAAGGTCGGGTCGGTCAACCCCTGCCAGACGCGCTCGGGTGTGGCGTGGATGTAGGTCGTGTAGACGAAGGTCGTCTCGCTGCTCGCGTGGTCCATGGGGGTGGCCTCGAGTGCCGTCTTCAGATCGGCGAGGGCCTCGGCCCGCTCCCGGTCGTAGTGGTGGATGAAGCGGTCGGCGATGTCGTTGATGGGGGCGGCGTTCAGGTAGTGCAGCTTCTCCCTCCCCCGGCGCAGGGTGGCCACGAGATCGGCCTCCTCCAACACGTCGAGATGCTTGGAGACCGACTGCCGGGTCATGCCCATGCCCGCGCACAGCTCGGTGAGGGTGAGCCCGTTGCGCTCGTTGAGCCTGTCCAGCAGGCGGCGCCGGGCCGGGTCGCCTAGAGCCCGGAAGACCGCATCCATGTCTCGCATCGCAGGTCCGCTTCGTTCGTCACGCAATCGTATGGCTGCATGATCGACTTAAGCAGCCGGATGGTTGCATGTCAAGGGGGGCCGGGCCGCCGCCTGGGATCGGCCGGGCCGAACCGCGTGAAGGCGTTGGTGCCCACGGCGAGTGCCTGGGTCAGTGCGATGAAGAAGGGCTGATCGAACGGTTGGCTGGAGCCTCCGCAGTGAACGTCTCCACCGTGAAGCCCGCACCGTTCTGCCGCGTCGTGGGCGAGCTCCAGGCCGGCAGCGTGGTCGAAGTGACGGCCGGCAGCGCGGCCGCGTCGGCCGCGTTCTGTTGCCGGGCGGCGTGGTGCGATGTCGCTGTGACGCGTGGGATCACGGCGGGCGTCCCCACATAGGACGCCGCCACCATCATGAGCGTGATCGCTACCGCCGTGATCGCGCTGATCGTGCCAGCGCGCCGAACGGGTCGGCGCGCTCCCACCGGGCTGCGCATTGCAAAATCCCCTCTGTCCCCGCCGAGATGCTGTGCCTTGCGAGAGGGATTGTGCCCGAAGGGGCAGAGAAAATTGCACTACGCGACGACAATTGGCACGGGGATGCCCACCGCCACCATGCTGCAACCGTGCGACGGGCTGCAACGCCCGCTGCGCTTCCCGGAACGGGCCGTTCTGCGTCGCTCGAGGCCTTACAGCGCGGCGAGGACTTCCTCGGCCGAACTGACCTGCAGCCCAGGACCGGGCTCCACGGCGAGGAAGCTGACCACCCCGTCATCGATGATGGCGGCGAAGCGCTGCACGCGCGATCCGAGACCGAACCCGCTGCCGTCCATGGTGAGCCCCATCGCCGCGGCCAGCTCGCCGTTGCCGTCGGCCAGCATCACCACCGTGTCGCCGACGCTCTGGTCCTTCCCCCACGCATCCATGACAAAGGGGTCGTTGACCGAGACACAGACCACCTTGTCGGCACCCTTGGCCCGGAGCTCTTCGGCCCGCAGGACGAACCCGGGCAGGTGGTGGTCCGAGCAGGTCGGAGTGAAGGCTCCCGGGACCCCGAAGAGCACGACCTTGCCCTCCCCCAGGACCTCGGTCGACGTGGTCGCCTCGGGTCCCTTGTCGCCGAATGTGAAGACCTTCACCTCGGGCACCCGGTCACCGACTGCGATCGTCATTGCTGCCTCCCTCTCGAGACCCTGGGTTGAAGGACCAGGTTGCCATACGTCGCCGGCGACCCCCCAATCGTCCGCCCAACTCCAACGGTCACGAAGTTGTAACCTGCGGCGCGTCAGAGCAGTACGCAGTGGGGATCGAGACCCTGGGGGGTTCACGATGACGCAGTCATTTGATCGCCGGTCGTTCATCGCCGGTGGACTCGCGCTGGGCGCCGGAGCCGCCATGGCCGGAGCGCTGGGTGGCGGCGAAGCCGGCGCGGCGCGGACCAACGGCCCCGGGCGAAACGGGGTCTCCACGAAGAAGCCGGTCAAGGGAGGGTCGCTCACCTTCGGCATCGACACCGAGGAGAGCGGCTTCAATCCCTCCACCGCCCGGTGGGACGAGGGCGGGTTCCTCTACGGCCGCACCGTCTTCGACCCCATCGCCATCGTCAACGCCGCCGGTGGCGTGGAGCCGTACCTGGCCGAGTCGATCACGTCGAACGCGGACTTCACGACCTTCACCATCACCCTGCGCCCGGACATCTTGTTCCACGACGGCACGCCGCTCAACGCCGACGCGCTGCACCAGAACATCGAGGCCACGGCGTCCGGCGTCCTGACCGGGCCCGCCTTCGCCGACTTCAGCAGCGCGACGGTGACGGGGCCGCTGACGGTCACCATCGACATGAAGGAGCCGTGGGCCCCCTTCCCCTACTACCTGGCGCAGTCCCAGACCGGCTACATCGCCGCGCCGTCGATGCTCAACGCCCCCGACGGCGGCACCTCGAACCCGATCGGCACCGGTCCCTTCGTCTTCCAGGACTGGGTCCCCAACAGCCACATGACGGCCACCAAGAACCCGCACTACTGGCGTAAGGGCTACCCGTACCTCGACTCCATCACCTACAAGCCGATCATCAACGACGAGTCGCGCGCCGACGCACTCGAGACCGGCGAGATCGACATCATGCACTCCGGCTCCCCCAACAACCTCCTGCAGTTCCGGGGCAACGACAAGTACTCCTACTACGACAACAGCGGGCAGATCGTGGGACAGCCCACGGTGCAGTGCATCATGTTGAACACCTCCAAGGCCCCGTTCAACAACAAGACGCTGCGCCAGGCGATGGCCATGTGCGTCAACCAGGCCCAGTTCGCCAAGGTCATCGACAAGGGCGTCGACGCACCCATGAACGGCCTCTTCCTGCCGGGGAGCGAGTACTACAGCAAGACCGCCTACCCGAAGTACAACCCGACCCAAGCCGCCAAGCTGGTCAAGCAGGTGCAGCAGCAGACGGGCAGCGCACCCAGTTTTACGCTCAATTCGACGAGCGACCCCGAGACCCTCGGTGCCGCCCAGTTCCTGCAGCAGGCCTGGCAGACGGCAGGCATGAAGGTCAGCATCGTCATCCTGGCCCAGGCGGCGATCATCAACGACGCCTTGGCCGGCACTTACGAGGCGACGTTGTGGCGCCAGTTCGGCGCCGTCGACCCCGACCTGAACTACGTGTGGTGGAGCACGACGACCGTCGGCCCACCGCTGCCCTTGAACATGGCCCGCAACAACGACCCCCGGATTCAGACGGCGTTGACCGCAGGGCGGGAGACGAACGACAAGCCGGACCGGATCAAGGCGTACCAACAGATCAACGAGTACCTGGCCCAGGACCTTCCCTACATCTGGCTCGCCCGTGACACCTGGTGCCTCGCGGCCAACCCGAACGTGCAGAACTTCGCCAACCCGACCACGCTCCAGGGTTCGAAGGCCATCGCGTACGACGAGGGCGTGCTCTGGCCGACCCAGATCTGGATGTCGTAATCAGCGCATCTCGACGTCGTCGAGGTACTCCTCACGCCAGTGGGTGAAGCGCTCTTCGGGCAGGCGCAGGCAATAGGCCGGCCGTAGGGCTTCGACGAAGCCTCGTTCGTGGCTGACCGCCACGATGGTGCCCGGCCAGGCCCCGAGCATGGCACCAACGGCGGCGATGGACGACGGGTCGAGGTTGTTGGTGGGCTCGTCGAGCAGGAGGAGGTTCGCCTCGCCGGCCGACAACATGGCCAGCCCGAGCTTGGCCCGCTCCCCACCCGAGAGGGTCCCGGGCAACTGGTCGGCCGCCTTGGAGGGCAGCCCGAACGAGCCCAGCAACGCACGCCGGTCGCGCTCGGCCTTGAGCACGGCGTCACTCACGTTGTCCAGAGCGCTGCGGTCGGGGTCGATCTGCTCGTGTTCCTGCGCGAAGTAGCCCAGCTCGACGTTCGCCCCGAACTCGACCACGCCGTTGGAGGGCTCCTGGGCGCCGGCCAGGCAGCGCAGCAACGACGACTTGCCAGCGCCGTTGCGGCCGATGATCACGATGTGGTCACCGCGTCCCGCGTGGAAGGTCACCTCCGAGAGCACCTCGTTGCTGCCATAGCGGATGCCGAGCTTGGCGACGTCGAGGGGGATGGAGCCAGACCGGGGCGGGGTGGGGAGCGAGAACTTGCTGGCCCGGTCCCGCTTCTCGACCTGTGTCCGGCTGCCCTCCATGCGGTCGACCCGGCGGTCCAACTGCTTGGCCTTGCGGGCCCGCTTCTCCGTGCTCCCCCGCATGGAGTCGGCCAGCAACGAGAGGCGCTTGATCTCACGCGCTTCGAGCTCGGAGGCACGCTCGCGCTGCGACTGGTCGGCCTCCTTGGCGGCCTCGAACTTGGAGTAGTTCCCCTTCCACTCGGTCATGTGCTGGTTCGCGATGTTGAGGACCTTGGTGATGGACTGGTCGAGCAGCTTGAGGTCGTGGCTCACGACGAGGAGTGCGCCGTTGAAGCGAGCCAGCTCATCGAGCAACCAGCGCTTGGCGGAACGGTCGAGGTGGTTCGTCGGCTCGTCGAGGATCATCAGGTCGGGCTCCTGGAAGAGCACGCGCATGAGGTCGACCCGGCGCCGCTGGCCGCCGGACAGCGAATCGATGTCCTCGAGGAGGAGCTCCTGGCGCAGGCCGAGGCCGTCGGCCAAACGGGCCATCACCGATTCGGCCTCGTAGCCGCCGTTCGACTGGAACTGCTCCTGCAGGTCCGTGAAGAGCTCGATGTTCTCCTCGGTGGGATCGTCGGCCATGGCGCCGCGAGCGGTGCCCAGTGCGTCGTCGAGCACGTCGAGCCCCCGGGCCGAGAGGATGTGGGAGAAGCCGGTCGGCTCCAGGCCGAGACCGCCGGGCACCGGTGCCTGCGGGAGATATCCGAACGAGCCCAGCAGGCGGACGTTGCCCCGGTGGCGCAGCTGCGGCGAGGTCTCCCCCACCAGGACGGAGATGAAGGACGACTTCCCGGTCCCGTTCCGCCCCACCAGGCCCACCTTCTCGCCTGCGCCGACGACGAAGGAGGCGTCCGCCAGCAGGGTGCGGTCACCGATTTCGATAGTGAGACCCGAT
>Ga0302178_10002025_pt1 | contig 16400 bp, 15 predicted proteins | sample I_Palsa_E1_3_FD_198790 | JGI IMG/M metagenome (GOLD analysis project Ga0302178, IMG submission 198790) | Peat permafrost microbial communities from Stordalen Mire near Abisko, Sweden - I_Palsa_E1_3 | ecosystem: Environmental > Terrestrial > Soil > Palsa > Peat permafrost | place: Sweden... | reverse complement strand
AGGGTCTCGCCGGTGATGACCGCCTTCACCTTGGGGTGCGCCTCGGCCGCGACGGTGTCGACGGACAGGATGCGGGCGTGCGGGTGCGGGCTGCGCAGCACCGCCCCGTACAGCATGCCGGGCAACTGCACGTCGTCCACGTAGGTGCCCTTGCCGCGGACGAACCGCTGGTCCTCCTTGCGCAGCCGCGGGCCGAACCCAGGCGGCGGGCCGTCGGTCATGCCAGAGGTCCGTTCGCGTCGGGCCCGGCCTGGGCATGTTTCGCGGCCCAACGGACGGAACGGACAATATTCTCGTACCCGGTACACCGGCAGATCTGCCCGGAGATCGCCTCGCGGATCTGCGCTTCGTCCGGATCCGGGTGGTGATCGAGCAGCCAGCGGGCGGTCATCATCATGCCGGGCGTGCAGAAACCGCACTGCAGGCCGTGGCACTCGATGAACCCCTGCTGGACCGGGTCGAGCTGCCCGTCGCGCTCCAGGCCCTCCACGGTACGCACCGCGCGCCCGTCGGCCATGGCCGCGAGCACCGTGCACGACTTGACCGGCCGGGCGTCCAGCCACACCACGCAGCTGCCGCAGTTGGACGTGTCGCAGCCCCAGTGACTGCCGGTCAGGCCGAGCTCGTCGCGGAGGAAGTGGATGAGCAGCAGCCGCGGCTCCACCTCGCGCGCGTACTCGGTGCCGTTGACCGTCACCGCGACCCGCATCGTCATGAGTCCAGGGTCACACGGGCGGCGGCGCGGTGCAGCGCCCGGGTGGTGAGCTCGGCCACCAGGTGCCGTTTGTAGTCCTCCGGGCCGCGCTGGTCCGCGACCGGACGACAGTGCTCGGCGGCGATCGCCCCGGCCGCCGCGAAGCTCTCGGCGTCGGCTGGCCGGCCGATTAGGTACTCCTCGGCCTGCGCCGCGACGAAGTGCGCGGCGCCCACGGCGGTCAGGCCGATGCCGACGTCCTCAACGACGGGATTTTGAGCGCTGCCAGCCAACCGCAGGACCGCGCCGGCCGCGGCCACCGACCAGTCACCGACCCGGCGGGCCACCTTCTCGTAAGCGCTCCCCGTCCCGGGCCGCACCGGTACCCGCACCTCGGCCAGCAGCTCCCCCAGCCCGATCACGGTCTCGTACGGGCCCAGGTGGAACTCCCTGACCGGGATCGTCCGGTCACCGTCCCGGCCGCGAATGACCACCGTCGCGCGCGCCGCCGCGAACGCCGCGGACAGGTCCTCGGACGGATCAGCCTGGCAGAGTGACCCGCCGACGGTGCCCCACAGCCGGACGATCGGGTCCGCGACGACACGCTCGGCGTCACCGAAGATCGGGAAATGCTCTCCGGCGGCGGCCGAGTCGAGCAGGTCCGCGTGCCGGGCCAGGGCCCCGATGCGCAGCTCGCGGCCGTCATAGGTGATGAAGGCGAGCTCGGCCAGCCCGTTGATGTCGACAAGCACCTCGGGCTGGGCCAGCCGCAGCTTCATCATCGGAATCAGGCTATGGCCCCCCGCGAGCACCCGGGTGTCCGGCCTGCTCAACAGGGTCAGCGCATGGTCGAGGCTGGTCGCCCGCTCGTACTCGACCTGCGAGGGAACCTGCATGTATGCATCATTCGGCCTGGCTGGGTGTTGCGCAACCGCCGGGGGCCTCAGCTCCGCGGATGGTCAGCCTCGTCGATGGTCTTGAACCCGGGGAAGTGGCCGTTGAGCACTTCCCCGGCCTGGGACAGCAGCTCAGCCTCCGAGAACGGCTTCTCCACCAGCGCCACGTTAGGCTCCAGGCTGCCCTGGGAGGCCAGCACGGGCCGCGCGTAGCCGGACATGAACAGCACCTCGATGCCAGGCTTGATCTCCCGCATCTTCTCCGCGACTTCCTTGCCGAGCATCCGCGGCATGACCACGTCGGTGACCAGCAGGTGGATCTCGCCCTCGTGCGCACGGGCGATCTCCAGGGCCGCCGGGCCGTCCGGGGCGGTGATCACACGGTAGCCGTTGCGGGCGAAGATCCGCTGGGTGACCAGCCGCAGCGCTTCTTCGTCCTCGACCACCAGGACCGTCTCTCCCTTGGGCGACCGCTGGTAGAGCACCGGTTCCGTTACCGGGACCAGTTCCTGTTCGGTGACCGGCAGGGTGATGGTGAAGGTCGTGCCGATGGCCGGCTCGGTGTAGATCTGGATCTGGCCTCCGGCCTGGGCCAGGATCCCGTAGACGGTGGCCAGGCCCAGGCCGGTACCTGTGCCGTCCTGCTTGGTGGTGAAGAACGGCTCGAAGATGTGCTCGAGGACGTCCGCGGGGATGCCGGCGCCGGTGTCGCTGATCCGCAGCCGGACGTTCTTGCCCTGCGGAGCCGGGGATCCCCCGGCGACGGTGTCGGCGTCTACGGTGATGTTGCTGGTGTCGATGGTCAGGGTGCCGCCGCTGGGCATGGCGTCGCGGGCGTTGACCGCGAGGTTGACCAGTATCTGTTCGAGCTGGCCGGGGTCGGCCAGGACCGGCCACAGGTCACCGGCCAGGGTGGTGATCAGCTCGATGTGCTCGCCCAGGGTGCGGTGCAGCAGTTCCTGCACCCCGGTGATGACGTCGCCGAGGTTCAGGACCTGCGGCCGGACCACTTCGCGGCGGGCGAAGGTGAGCAGCTGCCGGGTCAGGCCCGCGGCCCGTTCGGCGGCCAGGGTGATCTGCCTGAGGTCGCTGCGGGCTGAGTCCAGGCGCTCGGGCCAGTCCGGTCCGGAGGGGGTGGCGAGTTCTTCTGTGACGAAGGAGGCGTAGCTGAGGATCACGGCGAGCAGGTTGTTGAAGTCGTGCGCGACCCCGCCCGCGAGCTGGCCGAGGCTTTCCAGCCGCTGGGCCTGCAGCAACTGCGCCTGGGCCTGCTCCCGTTCCCTGCGTTCGAGAGATTCCCGGCTTCTGCGGCGGCCGGTGTCGGACTTGACGTCGGACCGTTCCAGGGACTCCCGGCGCTCGCGGCGGCCGGTGTCGGATTCGACGTCGGACCGTTCCAGGGACTCCCGGCGCTCGCGGCGGCCGGTGTCGGACTTGACGTCGGACCGTTCCAGGGACTCCCGGCGCTCGCGGCGGCCGGTGTCGGACTTGACGTCAGAGCGCTCTCGAGATTCCCTGCGTTCGGAGCCCGAGTCGGCCATCTGACGTCATCCCCAGCGCTGCCCAGAAGGCGCTTGTGGTGCGGCGGGCCGCGATGCTGCGTGCCTCAATGTGCCGGATCAAACACTAAGGGTAACGATATCATGCGCTTAGTAGTTAAGATCCGGTTGCGCCGCCGTAGGGTCGCGTCAGCGGCCGCCGATGTCCTCACTCCACACCTCGGGATAGCGTTGCTGGAACTCGGCCATGACGGCCACGCAGCCTTCGTCGTCGAGCAGCACGATCTCCACGCCGCGACCGGTCAGGAAGCCGAGATCCCCTTCGAAGGTCTGCGCCTCACCGACGACCACCCGGGGGATCTGGAACAGCAAGATCGCCCCGCTGCACATCTGGCACGGGGACAGCGTGGTGTACAGCGTGGTGTCGGCGTAGGAAGGCCGCCGCCCGGCGTTGCGCAGGCAGGCGATCTCGCCGTGCGCCACCGGATCCCCGCGCTGCACGCGCTCGTTGTGCCCGGCCGCGACCAGCTGGCCGTGGGCGGCGAGCACCGCCCCGACCGGCACGCCGCCTGCTTCCAGGCCGACCCGCGCCTGGCCGAGGGCCAGCGCCATCATCTCGCGATCCACCTGGTTCGCCTGCCCGTATTCCATGCCGGCCTACGCTACCGGGTTGTCCGCCAGTGCGCCGACCTTCAGACCCGCGCCGTCAGGCCAGGGAGGACGTCAACGGGTCAGGCGCCACACCACGCCGACGCCGGTGCCGGCGGCCGACGGCGGGTCGATGGGACGCCGCGTGACCTCGGTGAAGCCGAGCTTGCGCGGCACGCCGCCGCTGGCCACATTCAGCTCATCGTGCACGATCTCGACCCGGTCGACATCCGGCCGCCGGAAGGCCTGCTCCACCAGGGCCGCCGACGCCGCCGTGGCCAGGCCGCGGCGGGTGTAAGCGCGGTGCACCCAGTAGCCGATCTCCAGCCCGCCCGGCCCGATTCTCGCCATCAGGCTGCAGCCGCCGGCCAGGACGCCCCCGGTCGTGATCGCGTAGCCGTAAGCGGTGCCGTCAGCCCATTCCTGGGCCGTCTTGGCCAGGAACCCGGCCGCGGACGCCCGGTCATAGCTCGCCGCCCACGGCATCCACGGGCACAGGTGGTCAACGGAGTCGGTCACCGCCTGGAGCACGGCGTCCAGATCGTCCGCCCGGTAACGCCGCAAGGTAACGTCGCCGCGCTCGATTACCTCATCGGGGCTTGCGTCCATCCGCCTATGCTGACGGGCCGGCCGCAGGCCGCACAACCCGATATCCCGGCCGCTATCGGAGTTCAGCCGGCCCGGCGCCGGGCCGGGTCCGGCGGCCAGTGCCTGGTGGGGGGCCCTGGCCAGTCATAACAGAGCTCCTCGCCGATCCGCAGCCGCGCCCAGCGGGCCGCCTCCACCTGCATGGCCGTGGCCGCCGCACCGATCGCCGCCGGGTCCAACCCGGCGTCCTCGGCGTCGGGCAGCTTGGTCTTCGCCAGCCGCCGGATCTGGCCCGCCGTGGGGCGGTCCAGCGCGGCGACGCTCTCCACCAGGTTCGCGAGCAGTCCGGCTCGCAGCCATGGTCCGGCGAACTTCCTGATGAGCTCGTGTGACACCTCAGCCGCCCCGGGCGGCCGGCGGCCGCTCACATGCTGCATGCTGGCCAAGACGACGCCCGCCGCGATGCCGGCCCAGACGCCGTCGGTGAGGCCCAGCTCCCGCTCGGCGATCAGGTGCCTGATGTCGTGCGGCAGCTGGGGCCCGGCCGTCCCGCCGTATAGCCGGTAGCGGACCCCGTCGTCGCGCTCGACCAGCGCGTACGCGTACTGGCGGTCAGGCAGCCGGGGGAAGGTCACGCGCATATCCTCACTATGCGGACGCCCCGGGCGAGGCGCCTAATGATTTTCTCTGGGGTGGCGCCCTGTCGTAAGGTGCCCATCATGGCGGGACGCGGCACCACGGCGACGGTCGTGCTCGAGCGCGCAGGTATCTCCTTCACCGTGCACGAATACGCGCTGATCGCCGAGGTGGACGGAACCTTGGTGGCGGGAGTGGTCCCCGTGACAGGCCAGCTCGACCTCAAGGCGCTCGCCACGGCTGTCGGCGGCAAGAAGGCCGGGATGGCCCCGGTCGCCGCGGTACCGTCACCCGCGCTCGGCCTGCGCCCGGCGCTCCGGCTGCGTCCGGGGCCCGGCCGGCCAGGACTCGGACCGCGCCCGCTGTTGGGGCAGCTCGCTGGCGCCCGCGCCGGCATCGGCCGTCAGCAGCTGAGTAACTCTGGCCAGCAGCACCGCCCGGGAGAAGGGCTTGCCGATGACCTGCGCCGCGGGCTCGGGCCAGTCTGCCGCGGTGGTCTCTAGCTGCTCGTAGCCCGACATGAACAGCACCGGGAGGCCCGGAAACATGGCCTGGGCCTGGGCGGCAAACGCCGGACCCGTCATGCCTGGCATGACCACATCGGCCAGGACCAGGTCCGCGACTACCTTGCCGTCCCGGAGCAGGCTAAGCGCCTCGCTCCCGTTCGCGGCCGTGATGACCTGGTAACCGGCACTGGTCAGGACCCGGTGAGCCACGTCCCGGATCGCGGCCTCGTCGTCGATCACCAGCACCTGGCTGAGCTCCGATGGCCGCGCGGCGCGCGCCGCCCCCGGTGAACCGGACCCGGCCGCGGCAGGTAGCACCACGGTGATGGTGCTGCCGCGGCCCAGCTCGGATCGGAGCCAGGTCTTGCCGCCGGCCTGCGCGGCGAACCTGTACACGGTGGACAGGCCGAGTCCGGCCGCCCGGTCTCCGCTCTTCGTGGTGAAGAACGGTTCGAAGGCGCGTTCCGCGGTCGCGGTGTCCATGCCGGTTCCGGTGTCGGTGATGCGAAACGCGACATAGCGCCCGGGGAGCAGTTCGGCGAGATCGGTGACGTCCTGGCCGTCCGCCGGGAGATCGTCCGTATCGATGTTCATCGCGTCGATGGTGACCTGACCCCCTCCGGGCATGGCGTCGCGGGCATTCAGCGCGATGTTGACGATGGCCTGCTTGAGCAGCCCGGGATCGGCAGTTACCGGCCACAGGTCGTCGGCCTGCCGGGTGATGACGGGGACATGTTCGCCAAGCACCTCGGTTAGCAGCCCGGTGGCATCGCTGATGATCAGGCCGAGATCGAGCAGGACCGGCTCGGCCTCCTCCCGCCTGGTGAACGCCAGCAAGTGCTTTATCAGCCTCTTGGACCGCTCGGCCGCCTCTTCGATCTGCTCCACGTCCAACCGGACGTGCCGCCACCTGGCCGCGCTCTCCGTCGTCTCGGCGATGGTCACCTCATCGCGGACCAGGCTCGCATAGTTGGCGATCACCGTGAGCGCGTTGCTGAAGTCGTGCGAGATTCCGCCGACCAGCTGACCCAGACTCGCCAGCCGGCGCGACCGCTGCAGCTCGCGCTGAAGCCGTTTGAGCTCGGCCCGCGCCTGTTCGGCCGCGGTGGTGTCCTCCACGAAGATGGCGAGATACGGCTCATCGGCGGCCGGCCTGAGCACCGACCCGGTCAGATGGACCGAGACGAGCTCGCCGTCCCTGCGTACCAGGCGCGCGTCCGTCCCGATCTGGCCGGTCTCACCGGACATGGCGATCAGGCTCTCCAGCGCGGACTGGTCTTCCGGGTGGAAACAACCCAGGAAGTCCGTCCCGTCCAGTTCCGCTCGCGGGTAGCCGGTCAGCTCGCAGTAGGTGTCGTTGACCGCGAGACAGGCCCAGCGCCGGCTGGCGCTGAGGCTGGCCGTGACCAGACCGACAGGCGCGCGGCCGAACTCCCGCCCGAACCGCTGCTCGCTGGCCCGCAAGGCATCGCCCCAGGTCTCGGCGGTTCCATCGGCATCGTCCCCATTCCCGTGCGCCCGGTCGGCCGGCCACTCATCCGGAGCAGCGTTGTCTTCGTGTGCCACGGATCCCCCTTCGCCCTGGTGTCCTTGCTGATCCACCCCCGCGGGCGCTACCCGACATGTCAAAGAGTAATTGTACCTAACCTCTGCGTAGTCATACGTTCAGGGTGCACCGGTTTCCAGGCGTGCTGCGACCCATCCGGTCAGGCCGTCCGCCGGCGGTACAGCAGGGCGCAGACGGCGACCGATACGGCCATGATGCCGAGGCACCAGGCCAGCGCCGCCCACAACCGGATATCGGCGGGCTGGTGCAGCAGCAGGCCGCGGATGGTCTCGGTGACGGGTGTGGCCGGCTGGTTGCGCGCGAAGCCGCGCAGCCACCACGGCATGGTCCTGGTCGGGACGAAGGCGCTGCTCGCGTAGCTGAAGAACATCAGGAAGAACACCGCCGAGTTGGCCGCCTCGGGCGCGGACACCAGCAGCCCGAACGCGGCCGCCAGCCAGGAGACCGCGGCGACGAACAGCAGCAGCACGCCGAGTGCGGCGGCGAAGGTGGCCACCGAGGCATGCGGCCGGAACCCGATGCCGAAGGCGACCGCGGTGACCAGCACGGTCGAGATCACGTTGCGGAGCAGGCTCGCGGTCACGTGCCCGGCCAGCACCGATGTACCCGGTACGTTAAGGGACCGGAAGCGGTCGATGATGCCGCCGGCCATGTCCTGGCACACGGTGACCGCCGTGGTGCCGGCCCCGGTCACGGCGCACAGCAGCAAGACTCCGGGTACCACGTAGTCGACGTAGGAGGTGCCGATGTCGACCGCCCCGCCGAAGAGGTAGACGAACACCACCATCAGCATGACGGGCAGGAACAGCGCGGTCAGCAGCGCTTCGGGGCTGCGGGCGGAAAGGCGCAGGCTGCGCCCGGCCATGGTCAGGGTGTCAGACATGAGCGGCCTCCTGTGTGGATCCGGTGAGGGTGAGGAAAACGTCATCCAGGGTGGCGCCGTGCACGGCGAAATCCGCGATCAGGCACCGGCCCGGGTCGGCCGCGTCCAGCAGGGCACGTACCTGCGCGGCGCTGCCATCGGTCGCTACGCCGACGGTCAGGCCGGCCGGGTCCAGGTGCACCGCGCGCTCGCCGAAATACCGGCTGACCTCGGCAAAGGCCGTCGTATCCGGGCACGTCAGGTCGAGCCGCCGGGCGACGACCCGCTGCTTCAGCTCGGCAGCGGTCCCCTCGGCGACCAGGCGGCCCGCGTCCAGGACCGCGATCCGGTCGGCCAGCCGGTCGGCCTCCTCCAGGTACTGGGTGGTGAGGAAGACGGTCACGCCCGAGGCGGCCAGGCTCGCGATGACCTGCCACAGCCGCTGGCGGCTCGACGGGTCGAGGCCGGCCGAGGGCTCGTCCAGGAAGATCACTGACGGGCGGCCGACCAGGCTCGCGGCCAGGTCAAGCCGGCGGCGCATCCCGCCGGAGTAGGTGCCGACCCGCCGCCGCCCGGCGGCGGTCAGCTCGAACTGCTCGAGCAGCGCCTCTGTCCGCTGCCGGGCCGCCGCCCGCGACAGGCCGGACAGCCGGCCCATCATCCGCAGGTTCTCCTCGCCGGTCTGCATCGCGTCCAGCGCGGCGAACTGCCCGGTCAGGCTGATCCTGCGACGGACCTCACGCCGGTCACGGACGACATCGTGACCGGCCACCCGCGCCTGCCCGCCGTCGGCGAGAGTCAGCGTGGCCAGGATCCGGACGGTCGTCGTCTTGCCCGCCCCGTTCGGCCCGAGCAGCGCGAACACGCTGCCGGACGGGACCCGCAGGTCGACGCCGGCCAGCACGCGCACGCCGCGAAAAGACTTCACCAGCCCGATCGCCTCGATCGCCAGCTCGTCACCCATGATCCAGCCCCTTCCCCTGATCCGGCCCGTGCTCCGGCCCGGCTGATCTTCTGCGTATGCCATACGCTTATTTGCGTATAGCTTACGCAGTAATAGGATGGTGTCAACCGCAGGCGAGAGGGTGTCGACGCAGACGAGGAGGAAAGGAGATGACCGGCGTAGACGCACCGGACAACGCCCGGCCGCGCGCCGACCGCAGCTTGGCCGCGGCCGGTCCCGACTTCCCCGGGTCCGGATCGGTTCTTCCTGACAGCATCGCGGCGGCCTGGGGCGTGCGCGAGCGACCGCACAAGGGGCCGAAGCCGGCCCTCAGCCTGGAGCGGATCGTAGCCGCCGCGGTGCGGATCGCGGACGCGGATGGGCTTGACGCCGTGTCGATGGGACGCGTGGCGGCCGAACTCGGCGCCGCGGCCATGTCCTTGTACCGGCACGTGTCGGCCAAGGAGGAACTGCTGAACCTGATGGTCGACGCCGCCTGGGGCGACGCCCCGGATCCGCTCGCGGCCGGGGAGGGCTGGCGGTCCGGGCTTTCCCGCTGGGCCTGGGGGATGCGCGCCAGCATCAGCCGGCACCCGTGGGCGATCCGCATCCCGCTGGACAGCCTGCCGATCCTGCCCCGGGCCGTGGCCTGGTTCGAGCACGCGCTGGCCTGCATGCAGGACACCCCGCTGACCGAGGCTCGCAAGGCATCGGTGATCATGCTGCTGTCCGGCTACGTCAGGAACCTGGCCGCGACCGAGTCCGACATCGCGGCCGCGATGCAAGCCTCCGGCCTAAGCCCGAGCCAGTGGATGTCCGCGTACCCCCGCATGCTCGCCAAGCTGACCGATCCGCAGCGGTTCCCGGCCCTCACCGCGTTCATCGCGGCCGGGGTCTTCGACGCCGCGGACGGACCGGACGACGAGTTCATCTTCGGCCTCGACCGCATCCTGGACGGCATCGAGAACCTCGTCCAGGCCAACTGACATCAGGGGGGCGCTGGCGTGGTTCGAAGGGCTGGCGCGATTATGATTTGCGCCCGCGGGGGGCGCCCGCGAGGCTGGGTGCATGCTGGACCCGGATTTCGTCCTGGATGCCGCCGCGCGCGACCGGCTGATCGATCGCTTCGGGGCCGGCGCGGGGCCGTGGTGTGACGCGCTGCCAACCGTGGTCGATGAGTGCTGCCGGAGCTGGGGCCTAGAGCTTGACGAGGCGTTGTCGGGCGGGACATCCCGGGTCTTCATCGGACGCAGGCGCGGTGGCGGCGGCGTGGTGCTCAAGCTGACGCCGGATCGGACGGTGGCGGACACCGAGGCACTGGCGCTATGCGCGTGGGCCGGAACCCCGCACGTCGTGGACCTCCTGGACGCCGACCCGGAGACCGGCGCCCTGCTGCTTGAGAAGGTCGAGCCCGGGTCCAAGCTCAGCGATCAGCCGGGGCTGCCGTCCTTCGAACAGATCGCCACGCTGCTCGCCAGCCTGCGGGTCACCAGCGGAGATCAGCTTGACCAGCTGCCGACCCTGGCCGAGCGGGTGGAGCTCCTGTTCGCGCTGATCGCCAGGCGCCGCAGCCACCCGCGGGTCAGCCCGCTGGTGCCACCGGACCTGGTGGCGCGCGGACACCGGCTGGCCCGGGAGCTAGCCGCCGACGGGACCGCCGGGCTGGTGCACGGGGCTGCCGGGCTGGTGCAGGGGGACCCCGGGCTGGTGCACGGGGACCTTGGGTTGCCGAACGTGCTGGACGGCGGGCCGGGACGCGGGCTGGTCGCCATCGATCCGCGGCCGTGCCGCGGCGACCGCACCGCCGACGCGATCGACTGGGCGGTCGGCCGCACGACGAGCCTGACCGGGCTCCGGGAGCGAATCGAGCGGCTGGGCACGCTCCTGGAGGACCTGAACGGCGACCGGCTCGAGCAGTGGTGCCAGGCCACGGCCGTGATCATCGTCGTCCAATCCTGCTATCGCCGGCCGCCCGACGAAACAACAAGATTCTTGCTGCAGCTGGCCGCCAGCGTGCCGGCCTAGCGAAGGGCGAGGAGGGCCTGGTGGAGCCGGGCCGAAGTAGATACGCGGTCGCCGATTTTCGCGTTATATGAACCACGCTTTACAATTTCGTGGGTGCGTATCCACCTCGATAATCGCTGGAGTGAGGCGGGAGATGGTTGAGCTTGGCGGGCCTGCGGGCTGCGAGGCTTGCGGGCGCGAGCTGCCCCAAAAACAGGGCAGAGGTCGGAGGCGACGGTACTGCGATGCGCGCTGCCGTGATGCGGCACGCCGGGAGCGGGCGCGGGCCGGCCGCGGCGGAACTGAACGTGTTAAGGATTCATTGACAATGGACAGTCGTCAGGATTATCTTGACGGCATAAATGGCGTATCCGGTTCGGCCAGTTCCGTGGCCAGCAGGGTCCGCGGCACGGTTCGGCAGCTGATGGACGAATTCGAGCGGGCCGGCTCGCCGACGGTCGCCGTGGCGGCGGCGCGGGAACTGTCCGCCGCCGCGGACTTGGCCCTGCAGGAGGCTATCGACCGCGCGCGGTACGCCGGCCATAGCTGGAGGGAAATCGGTGATGTCCTCGGCACAACCCGGCAGGCCGCGTTCCAGCGATTCGGGCACCCGGTCGACCCGCGCACTGGAGCGCCGATGAGCCGGGAGGTCATGCCCGGGGCGGCGGATCGCGCGGTCCGGATCTTTGCCTGCCACCTCGAGGGCCGCTGGGCCGAGATATGCGAGCAACTCGACGAGAACATGGGCAAACGCCTCAATCCCGACCTCATGGCCAGCGCCTGGGCACGCAACGCGGGCATGATCGGTCGTCTCGAGCGCATCGGCGAGCCATTCCCGCACCGCGCAGGAGATGACACCGTGGTGGAGATCCCGCTGTACTTCGAAGCCGCGGACGCCGTGGGCATCGTCCGCTTTGACCCGGCCGGCAAGGTCGCTGGCCTGGCCATCCGGCCAGCGCCCGCGAACTCAGGGCCGCGGCCTGGATCGTTGAAATGAGCGTCGCGCTGCTCGTCATCGACAGCTTGCTGCTGCTCGGGATGGTCGGCGTTTCCCTTTACGGCGCGTCCGCCTTGCCGCCCGGCGCGCGGGTACCGATACATTTCGGGCCCGCCGCCTACAACAACTGGGTGCCAAAGAACGTTGGTCTCCTGTTGTGGCCCGTGGGCGGCGGTGTGGTTTACGTCATACTGGCCGTGAATGCCCGAAGCCAGCAGGCCGATGGCGGGTCCGGTCTGCCGGCCGGTCTTACCATCGCACTCGTCGTGATGCTGGCCACCGAAGTGGGCGCGCTCAGGGTCGCGCTTAGCCGCGGTGGCCGCGAATAGCCCCTCCGTCCGGATGGTCAGTTCCGGAACTCGCGGAGAAGGGAGGCTCTCGTGAGCACACAGGTGCCACTGGTGATGGCCCTCGATGACCCGGCCGCGACGATTGAGACGGTGGGTGGTAAGGCGCCTCGATAGCGCGTCTGGCGCGCGCAGGCTTCGGCGTCCCGCCCGGCTTCCACGTGACAACCGGCGCCTACACTGATTTCGTCGCGCGCGGCAGCCTGCGGGAACCGCTGATGGCGGCGATGGCTCTCGTCGATGCTTCCGATCCGGCTACGTTCGGGACCGCGGCGGGACGAATCAGCGAACTGTTCGCCGGGCCATCCGTGCCGGCCGCGACCGCAGCGGCCATCGCACGGGCGTACACCGGTCTGGGCGACGACGTGGCGGTCGCCGTGCGGTCCTCGGCGACCGCGGAAGACCTGCCCGGCCTGTCGTTCGCGGGTCAGCAGGATACGTATCTCAACGTCGGCGGCGAGGCCGGCGTGCTCGACGCGGTCCGGCGGTGCTGGGCGTCGCTGTGGACACCGCGGGCGATCGGTTATCGCGCCCGCAACGGCATCGCGGCCGACGGGGTGAGCATCGCCGTCGTGGTACAGCAGCTCGTGCCGGCCGACGCGGCGGGCGTCTTGTTCACCGTCGACCCGGTCACCAGCAGGCGGGACCAGGTCGTCATCAACGCCAATTGGGGCCTCGGCGAGGCTGTCGTGGGCGGTCGGGTCACGCCGGACGTCGCCGTCGTCGACCGGGCCGACGGTGACATCGTCGAATACCGGACCGGCGGCAAGGAGGTGATGACCGTACCCGTGGGCACTGGTACCAGGAAGCAGGACGCCAGGGAGCAGGACACCCCGGCGGAGCTGCGCGACGCGGCGGTGCTCAGCGCCGAGGAAGCCCGCGAACTCACCCGCCTCGGCCTGGCCATCGAGGAGCTGTACGGCCAGCCGGTAGACGTTGAGTGGGCCCGTGCCGGTCACAAGCTGTTCGTCGTGCAGGCACGGCCGATCACCGGCCTGGCCGCGGGCGTCGAGGCAGGCGTCGAGGCAGGCGAGCAGTGGAACGACAGCCTCGACGGGGACTACCTGTGGAGCAACGGCAACCTCGGCGAGGCGATCCCCGACGTGATGACCCCGGCCACCTGGTCGTCCATCCAGCTGTTCATGTCGCGGGCGATATCGCCGCCGACCTTGCCCGGCCACAACGGCTGGGGCCGGATCGGCGGTCGGTTCTACATGAACGTGAGCATGTCGGCGTCGCTCGCCCGAGCGGCGGGAATCTCGGTGAGCCGGTTCGTCAGGCTGAGCGAGCCGGTCTTCGGCAAGCTGCCGCCGGGCGAGGAGATACCCCTGGTGCAGCTTCCCCGCGGGAGGATCATCCGGCTGATGCTCCCCGTCATCATCACGACCATGCGCAGGGCGAAGAGGAACTACAAACGACTACCGGAGTTCATCGCCGGCGCGGCGCGCCGTGCTGACGACCTGCGCGCCGAGATCCAGCGGATCGACGACCCCAGAGCCCTGGCCGACGCGTGGCGCAGTCAGGTCGAGCCGTTCTTCGTGGAGGCTAGCGACATGCTCGCGGCCACGGGGGCACGCGGCGGCACGCTGCTCACCGTGCCGCACAAGCTGGCCGCGCTCATCGGCGAGGCTGACGCGGCCGTGCTGCTGTCCGGGCAGCAACCTGGCGGTACCCAGCTGGCCAGCCTCGGCCCGGTGACCGGCCTGGCGCAGCTAGCCCGCGGCGAGATCGACCGGGCCGCGTTCGCCCGGCGGTACGGGCACCGCGGCCCGCACGAAATCGAGGTATCGGCCCCGCGGCCAGCCGAGGACCCCAGCTGGATCGACAAGCAGCTCGCCAGCCTGCAGGACACCGCCCGCGGCGTCGATGACCTGCTGGCCGGACAGGAAGCGGCTCGCCAGGCGATCTGGGAACGGCTGGCGCGGGAGCGAGGCAAGCACGGAGCCGCGACGCGCACCATGGTGGCGCGCTGGGCCAAGGTCGCCCGCGCGCGGGAGGAGGCTAGATCCGAGGTAGCCAGGTCGTTCTGGGTGCTGCGTGCGTGGGTGTTGCGGGCCGGCGAGATGACCGGCCACGGTGACGACCTGTTCTTCATGAGCCTGCCGGAGATCTTCGACGTGCTTCGCGGCGACCAGGCGCCGCTGTCCGCGGTGCCCGGCCGCAAGGTGGCCTACGAGTCGTACCGTGCGCTGCCGTCCTACCCCGCGCTGATCCGCGGGCGCTTCGACCCAGCCCGCTGGGCCGCCGACCCGGCCCGGTGCAGCGACTTTTACCGCGAGCACGGCACGACGGCGCCACCGCGCGACATCGTCACCGGATTCCCCGGGGCGCCTGGCGTCGTCGAGGGTCTAGCGCGGGTGATCAGCAAGGCCGAAGACGCCGGCCAGCTCGGCGACGGCGAGATACTTGTCACCACGGTCACCAACATCGGCTGGACACCGATCTTCCCACGGGCCGCCGCCGTGATCACCGACGTCGGCGCACCGCTCTCGCATGCGGCGATCGTGGCGCGCGAACTTGGCATACCTGCCGTCGTCGGCTGCGGAAACGCGACGATGCGGCTGCACAGCGGCGACCGGATCAGAGTCGATGGCGCGAAAGGCACGGTCGAGGTCCTGCTGCCAGCGGCTGATTAGGCGCCGATCGACGGGCGGTGGGGTCCGGTTAGGACGTGGCTTGTTCGGAGTCGCGGGAGGGCTGCGCGTCGGCTTCGGGCGAGACGCTGGGCGCGGCATCATCGGGGGGCGGGGAACCATCGGCTCCGGCCTCGGCGGCCAGACCGGACTGGGCCACCCCGGACTGAGCCACCCCGGATCTGGCCGTCCCGGATCTGGCCATCCCGGGGTCGTCGCCGGGTTCTGCGGGTTTGGTGGCCGAGGCGGGCTGGGCGGAATAGGTCCGGGCCGGGCGGCGCTGGGTGCGGTAGAACCAGACCGCGCCGATCACCGCCAGCACCGAGGCGATGTACATGTTCAGCCGCAGGCCAAGGATGTACACCGACGAGTCGACCCGGAGCGACTCCTCGAAGATCCGGTACGCCGAATAGCCGAAGACGTACAGGGCGAACAGGCCCGGCGGCTTGATTTTGCGGTGGTGGCCCAGCCAGATGAGCACACAAGCCCAGGCGACGTCGAAGATCAGCTCGTACAGGAAGGTCGGCTGGAAGGTGGCGGCGTTCAGGTACCTGGCCGGGATCCCGCCGGACACGCGGTACTGATACGGGATCTCCAGGCCCCAGGGCAGCGTGGTCGGGCGGCCGAACAGCTCCTTGTTGAAGTAGTTGCCGATCCGCCCGATGCCCTGGGCCACCAGCAGGCCGGGCGCCATCGCATCCGCGAACAGCGCCGGGCTCACGCCGCGCCGGCGCAGCCGCCACACGCCGACCAGGCCGCCGACCAGGACCCCGCCCCAGATACCCAGGCCGCCAGACCAGACCGCGAACACCCCGTACCAGACGTGCGGGATATCCATCGGCGTGGTGATGTCGAAGTAGATCCGGCCGCCGATGATGCCGGCCGGCACGACCCACAGCGCGATGTCGCCCACCAGCTCCGGGTCCCCGCCCACGGCACGCCAGCGGCGCCTGGTCATGATGACCGCGACGGTAATGCCAACCAGGTACGCCAGGGCATAGAAATGAACATCCAGCGGGCCGATGTGAAAACTGTTAATCGGCGGGCTGGGAAGGTACGCCGCCGTCGCCATCGCCATAGGCCGAGAGTACCCGTCAGGGCTCGGTGGCGTCGGCACCGAGCGGTGTGGCACCGGCGTCGCTGGTCGCTACCGCTCGCGGGGCCACGGTGGCCGGGACGGGCCCTGGCCCGGCCGTCGACGAGCGGTCCGGGCGGCCGGCCAGCCGGTACACGTCGGAGCCATCCACCGTTTCCCGCTCGAGCAGCTCGGCGACCAGCGCGTTAAGCTCGCTGCGGTGCTCCTTGAGGGTGGCCACCGCCCGCTGTTCGGCCTGGCGCAGCAGCCGGGAGACCTCGCGGTCGATTTCCGCCTGGGTGGCCTCGGCGAACGGGCGGCTGGACACGCCGGGACCGCCGCCACCGAGGAACACCGAACCACCCTCGGGGTACCCGACCGGGCCGAGCGTCTCGGACAGGCCGAACTCCCTGACCATCTTGGTGGCCAGGTCGGTCGCCCCGGCCAGGTCGTTGGCGGCCCCGGTGGACCCCTGGCCGAGCACCACCAGCTCGGTGGCCCGGCC
>Ga0302178_10002022_pt1 | contig 16410 bp, 15 predicted proteins | sample I_Palsa_E1_3_FD_198790 | JGI IMG/M metagenome (GOLD analysis project Ga0302178, IMG submission 198790) | Peat permafrost microbial communities from Stordalen Mire near Abisko, Sweden - I_Palsa_E1_3 | ecosystem: Environmental > Terrestrial > Soil > Palsa > Peat permafrost | place: Sweden... | reverse complement strand
AGCAGGTCGTAAGCGGAGCTGGCACGCCCGATCCGGCAGCTATCGGGTGCTCGGCGAGGAGAGCCACCGCCCGTTCCGAAGAAAGGTTGCAGATCTCCGTCTGGTTGCCGGCGCCTTGCGTGCCCCCACAGCCCGGCGGTTCTTACCAGCCGAGTTCTCTGAGCCGCTTGTCATCGATGCCGAAATAGTGGCCGACCTCGTGGATGACGGTACGGCGGACCTGCTCGGCGACTTCCCCCTCGCTACGGCAGATCGCGCAAATGGCCTGGCGGTAGATGGTGATCCGGTCCGGCAGCACCCCCGCGTAAGCCGATGTGCGGCTGGTGAGCGGGACGCCCTGATAGAGCCCCAGCAGGCCGGGCGGGCCCGGGTCGTGCTCGACGGTCACCGCGACGTTGCGCATGCGCGTGCCGAGATCCTCGGGCAGCCCGTCCAGCGCCGTGGTGACCATCTCCTCGAAGCGGTCCGGTTCGACGTTGATCACCAGCTCATTGTCCCGCCCCGCACCGCCAGGCCACACGCTTGCGTCGACGTGGGCCGAGTGCCGCCCCAGCCACGACGCCGCGGCGTTACACGTGACCCGGCCGGGTGTAGATGAGAAGGACAGCCGGTCCGGCGGTCCGGGCCGAGGTCAGGGCTAGGTTTACCGGCGCGGTGCCGTCGGGGAACAGGCGCGTGCCCTCGCCGATGACCAGCGGGAACACCATGAGCCGGAACTCATCGACCAGGTCGTGAGCCATCAGCGTGCGGATGACGCTGGCGCTGCCCGTGATCACGATGTCTTGTTCCTGCTTGCGCTTTCCTACCTCTGTTACCAGGTCGCCCTGCAGCACGGTGGAGTTCTGCCATCCGTCGGCCTGTTGCAGTGAACGTGACACCACGAGCTTGGGCATGGCGTTCATCTTGGCCGAGAACTCGTCGTCCCGGCCCGGCCAGATCTTGGCGAACAGCTGCCAGGTGCGGCGGCCGAGCAGCATAGCGCCGGTGTCGAGCACCTCGCCGAGCCCGAACTTGTCGCCGGCGACCGGCTCCGGGCCGTACCGGAACGCCCATCCTCCCTGCCTGGATCCCTCGCTCCCGTCCGGGTCGTGCGTGACTCCGTCCAGGGACACGAACTCGATGACGATGACGCGGCTCATGACTGTCCTCCTTGACTGGTTCTTGCCCTCCAGACGAACAGGACCCGGCATCGGGGACAGGCATTCTGCGTTCAGTCGTCGGTGGCGACCCGGCGCATCAGCGTGATGAACTGCCGCCGTTCACCCTCCGACAGCGGCGCGAGCAAGCGCTCCTGGATCTCGTCGACGACACTGTCGAGCACCTCAAGGCGCCTTACCCCGGCCGCGGTGATCGAGACGACGTTGCGCCGCCGATCTGCCTGGTTGACGTCGCGCCGGACCAGGCCGCGTCCTTCCAGGTCCACTAGTGCCGCGGTGACATCGCTGCGATCGATCCCGGTACCGCGGCCGAGCGCCGCCTGACTGGCGGGGCCCCACTCGTCGAGGGCGGCCAGGAGGCGGTAGTGGTAGCCGCGCAGCCCGCCGCCGCCCTGGGCGAAGCCTTCCTGCAGAAGCCCGTTCGCGCGGGCGTACGCCCGGCTGATCAGCCACGTCGGCCGGTCGCGCATCCGCTCGGGCACCCTGTCGACCAACGGCACGTGCTCAGGCATGAAGTCAACTTAACGGTTGTGGGTCCGGCCAACAAACTGATATGTTGGCACTGCCAACGTTGGATATGCCAACGTTGACAGTGACAAGCATCTGGAGGTACGGCGATGACGGCCGGTTCCGCGTCTTCGACGCTGGCCACGTGGCGAGGCAGGCGAATCCTGGTCTTGCTCTGCGCGGTGGCGTTCCTCGACTTCGTCGACGCATCTATCACCAACGTGGCGTTGCCACACATCCGCACCGCGCTTGGATTCAGCGCCCAGGACCTGCAGTGGGTGCCGTCGGCCTACCTGCTGACTTACGGCGGGTTCATGCTGCTCGGCGGCCGTCTCGCCGACCTGATCGGCCGTCGGACCATCATCCTGTGCGGCACTTTCCTGGTAGCGGTCTCCTCGCTAACCGGAGGACTCGCCGCCAACTCCGCCGTTTTCGTCGGTGCCCGCCTCGCCCAGGGGCTCGGGGCCGCGCTCATGCTTCCCGCCGCCCTCTCCACGCTGACCACCACGTTCCGCAAAACCGAAGACCGGAACAAGGCCCTCGGCGTATGGGGTGCCGTCGCCGGGCTGTCGGCCGCGGTCGGCATCCTGCTTGGCGGGGTGCTCACCGAAGGGCCAGGGTGGCGCTGGGTCATGTTCGTGAACCCGATCGCCTGCGCCATGATCATCCCTGCCGTGCTTCTGGTGCTCCCGCACGACAAGCCGTCCGCCGCCAGCGCGAAGTTCGATCCCCTCGGCAGCCTGCTGGCGACCGGCGGCATGCTGGCGCTGGTGTTCGCGCTCGTGCAGGCCCCCGATCAGGGCTGGGGAGCGGCCAGGACCTGGTGGGAACTCGCCGGAGCCGCCGTGCTGATCGCGGCGTTCGGCGTCAACGAGCGGATGACGCGGGACCCGCTCCTGCCCCTGGGCATCTTCCGGACGCGCGGCCTGCTGGCCGCCAACGTCACGGGCTTCGTCGCCTTTTCCGGGCTCCTCGCGATGTTCTTCTTCCTCACCCTGTATATGCAGAACGTCCTTGGGTACTCCCCGATCGAAGCCGGCGCGGCCTACCTGCCGCTGACCTTCGCCGTCGGCATCTCCGCCGGTATCGGCGCCAAGCTCGCGACCAAGATCGGCAGCCGTCCCGTGATCGTGGCCGGCGCCCTCATCGCCGCGGCGGGCATGTTCCTCCTCGGGCATGTTCCCGTGCACGGCACGTACGCGCCGGACATCCTGCCCGGCCTGCTGTTGATCTCCTTCGGCATAGGGCCGGTGTTCGTCGGCGTCACGTCCGCAGCCAACGCCGGCGTCACTGCCGACAAGGCGGGCGTCACCGCGGCCATCATGAACTCGTTCCAGCAGACCGGCGGCGCGCTTGGCCTGGCCATCATGTCGGCCGTCGCCACCAGCCAGACCACGCACTCGATTGCCCGCGGCCTAGGCCTGGCGCCGGCCGCCACGAGCGGCTACCAGCACGCGCTGCTGACCGGGTGCTGGCTCACCGCCGGCGCCGCCATGCTCGCACTACGTACCGCCAACAGCCGCGAAGATCCCATGACGGCGGGATACGCGGCGCCCGCCGACGAGGACATCCCGGACATCGACCGCATCCACCGCCAACCCGTCTGAGAGGACGCCATGCTCACACTGCCAATCGAAGCCGCCCCCGAAAGCCGCCCGGAATCACGGGTGCTGATCATCGGCCGAAGCGAAAACGTCTTGTCCGAGGCGGTGCAGATCCTGCGCGGCAAAGGCCAAGCCGCAGGCGCAAGCAACGACTTCGCCGACGTCATGAACCTGTTCGACATGACCGGGGTCGATATCGTGGTCTTCGGCGGGATGGTGCCGCCCGGCACCAAGGAACTCCTCCGCAAGCAGATCTCTGACCGTAATCCCGCGATGACCTTCATCCAGGGATTCGCCGGAATAGCGGGCCTCATCGTCGCTCAGGTCCAGGCTTCCCTCACCGGGGACGCGCGGGCGCAGACCGGGCTAGCCGTCACATACGACCCTCAGACCCGCACGGTGGACCTGCACCTGGACAGGTCGGAGGACGTGCAAGTCGTCGCGTGGTGGGCCACGTCCTTCACCCCGCCCGAGCCTCGCAGCACTTCCCTGATGCTGCTCGACGCGGGGCTTCCGGCCGGCCAGCATGCGGTGACGCTTCCCGGGGAGGTCCCCTCGCAGGCGTCCTTCGTCACCGTGACCGCCGGGGACGCGGTGCAGGCGCTCATCGTCGGCCCTATGCCCGCAGGGACGACCATGGCATCCTTCCCGCAATCCCCGACCGCGCGGCAGCCGTTATCCAATTGAATCCGGCTTGTTTACCGTGATCGTCTGCTCGACCTGGGGTGCCGCCAGGTAGGTGGCGGTGCCGGCCTGGTTGGCGTCGATGACGCAGTTGCCCGCCGCAGTGTAGGTCACCGAGGTGCCGGATACGGTGCACACTCCCGGGCCGCTGGCGGGGTCAGCGGAGAACACGACCGGATTGCCGGAGCCGCCGCCGGTCGCCGACAAGGTCGCCGAGCGGCCCGCGGTCCCTTTGCCCGGGCCGGTGAAGGAGATCGACTGGGGTAGTTTCTGGGCGCTGGTTACCGTGATGGTCCGCTGGACCTGGGGTGCCGCCAGGTAGGTGGCGGTGCCGGCCTGGTTGGCGTCGATGACGCAGTTGCCCGCCGCGGTGTAGGTCACCGTGGTGCCGGACACGGCGCACACCTTCGCGCTAGCGGGGTCAACCGAGAACACGACCGGATTGCCGGAGCCGCCGCCGGTGGCCGACAAGGTCGCCGAGCCGTCTGCGGTCCCCGTGGCCGGGGCGGTGAAGGAGATCGACTGGGATAGTTTGTGGCCGCTGTTGACCGTGATGGTCCGCTGGACCTGGGGTGCCGCCGTATAGGTGGCGGTGCCGGCCTGGTTGGCGTCGATGACGCAGTTGCCGGCCGCGGTGTAGGTCACCGTGGTGCCGGATACGGTGCACACCCCCGGGTCGCTGGCGGGGTCAATGGAGAACACGACCGGATTGCCGGAGCCGCCGCCAGTCGCCGACAAGGTCGCCGAGCCGCCTGCCGTCCCCGAGGCCGGGACGGTGAACGAGATCGATTGGGGCGGTTTCGGCCGTGTGGTGTAGGTGTAGTCGCCGGCGGTGGTCTTTGAGGTGCCAGCTGAGGTAGTCACGGTGATGGTCACGGTGCCCGTGCCGGGCGGGCTGGTCACGGTGACCTGCGTACTCGAATCGGCGGTGATGACCGCGGCGGCGGCGCCGAAGCGGACCCCGGTGGCACCGGCCAGGCCGGTCCCCGTGATGGACACCGTGGTCCCGCCCGCGGTGCTGCCGCCGTCCGGCGTTACGCCGGTGACCGCCGGCCGTGGGGCGGTGTAGGTGTAGTGGTCGGCGGTGGTGAGATGTGAGGTGCCGGCCGGTGTGGTCACGGTGATGTCCACGGTGCCGGTGCCGGTGCCGGTGCCGGTGACCTGCGTGCCTGAATCGGCGGTGATGGCCGCGGTGGTCTCGGTCTTGTCCACGGTGCCGGTGCTGGGCGGGCTGGTCACGGTGATCTGCGTACCTGAATCGCCGGTGATCTTGCCGCCCACGCCGCCGAAGCGGACGTCGCTGGCGCCGGCCAGGCCGGTCCCGGTGATCGTCACGCTGCTCCCGCCCGCGGTGCTGCCGCTGGCCGGAGACACGACGGTAACCGCCGGAAGCGTGACAGAAGGTGTTCTGCCGTGCTTGGTCAGGCCAGCGGCCAGGGCCGTGCCCACGGCCGCGGCCGCGAACGCGACCGCGACGACGATGACGGCCACGATGGCGGCCTTGGCCGCGCCGAAATGCCTGAGCTGGGAGCGCCGGTTACGCTCGGTCAGGGGGATCCGCTCTACGGTAATGCCTTCGACCGCGGGCGGTCCGCCGGACGGCCACAGCGCCGCCAGCAGCAGCGCCGCCTCGCCCAGATGCGACCGGCCGCGATCCTCCCAGTCCGGGCCGTAAGCGCCTGACGCAGCCGCCTTGAGGGCGCTGACCAAGGTGTTAGCGTCGGTCGGCCTCTGTCCGGGGTCCTTGGCCATCCCGGCGGCCACCAGCGGCCGCAGCGATACGGGCACCGGCTCCAGGGGCACCGGCTCGGAGTGATGCTGGAGGAGCAGCGCCGCGGTGGACTCGCCGGTGAAGGGCGGACGGCCAGTGAGGCACTCGTAAAAGGTGGCCGTGGCCGCGTAGACATCACCAGCCGGGCTGGCGGACGCGCCAGCCATCTGCTCGGGCGCCGCGTACGCCAGGGTGCCCGCCGGGACCGGGCGGTCACCGGCGCGCGCCGCGATGCCGAAGTCGGTCAGCTTACTGGCACCGCCCCCGTCCACCAGCACGTTCTCTGGCTTGTAGTCCCGGTGCACGACACCATGCCGGTGCGCGGCCGCCAGGCCAAGCAGCGAGCCCTGCAAAACAACCAGCGCAGCCTCCGCTGTTGTCTGGCCCTGATGAGTCAAGATCTCGCGCAGCGAGACGCCGTCGATCAGTTCCATGACGATGGCGGCGCCCGACGGCGATTCGACGTATTCGTACAGCCGGACGACGTTGGGGTCATCCAGGGAGGCCAGCACCGTCGCCTCGCCGCGGAACATCTCGGCGAATTCGGAGTCGGCTAGCAGGTCACCGTGCAGGTATTTGATCGCCACCAGGGTGCCTGACGCGTTGTGCCTGGCCAGCACCACGTCGCCGAATCCGCCCGAGCCAAGCGCTTTCAGCTCGGTATATCCAGGAACACCCCACTCCGCCATGGAGATCCTCCTAATAAGGCGTCAGCCAGGCTTGTGCGACCGGGCGTCACGTTCGGTAAGTCCAGCGATAGGGATAAGGCGCACTGCCCGCCGGTCACAGACGTTCATCGGCAACGGACGATCACAGCAGTCGAGGCGGTTCCCCGGTCGGGGCCGAGGACCTGCAATGTGGCCGTCTGCGACGCGCTGCCGTGGCCCTGGCCCTCCACGGCGGCGGTCACGTACAGGGCATGCTGCCCGCCGACGACCGATTGGCTGAGCGGCTGAGGCGCCTGCCGACCTGGCCGGAACACCCATTGATATGAGACCGTTCCGGCCGCACCGTTAGTGGTGATCCGCCCGGTCACGTCATCCACGCAGCCGTTTTTCGTCTGCTGCGATATCTCGACACCGGTCACGCGGAACGGCTCATGATAGAAGCGCAGATACAGCACCACGCCGCTCGCCGCTAGCAAGATCACGGTGAGCGCTGATCCGAACAGTCGGCGCAGCCTGAGCCGCCGCCGCGGTGGCTCGGCCGGACGGCCGGTACGCCAGACGCGCTCCGCCTCCGGCCCGGCCTGGCTGGCGGGCACGCTGACGGGAACCCCCGGGCCATACCTAACGACGTCTGACAGCGCCTGCGAGCGCGCCGGAATATACGTCGGCGGCTGGGGGCGCGCCGGGACGTACGTCTGCGGCTGGGGCGGCGGCGGGATGTACGTCGGGGGCTGCGGGGGAGGCGGGACGTAGGTCGGCGGTTGGGGAGGCGGCGGGATGTACGTCGGCGGCTGACCCCAGGAGGTACGCGTAGCCTCGCTGTCACCTGCACCAGAGGGCAATGCGGGGTCAGGCCAGGAGAACCCTTCCCCCATCTGCTCCATCATCTGCCTCCACGCCAGTTCGCGATCTTCAGCGCTGACACATTCGTCAGATCGGCTTCGCAGCTGCTCCTACCGCCCGCAGTCGTGTCTCTTACTCGGTCAGAGCGGCAGAGAGTCCGCTTGATACATCGGCTTCGCCCTGATTGGCGGCGCCCGATTAGCACCATGGCAATTCGCGAGACCCGTGTGAACCCTGAGGTGCCCGAGACTTCCGGACCAAGCTGGGCCTCCATGGCGGCGTGGTGGCCCACGCCGTCGGGACCGGCATCCACGGGCGCATGCACCAACGAATTGCACAGTTTGCAAGCACACGTGTACTCAGCGCAAGATGCGCTTACAGTCAAACAAGGATGTCTATCCGGAGGAGTTGATGGGGTCGAATGGGTCGGCGCCCCGCCAGCCGTCCATCGCACCGCTGATGGGCCAGGACGCGGGCGCGATTGTCCGCGCCGCCCGTCTCGCCGCGGGGCTCACCCTCGCTGGCCTTGGGCGCCGCTGCGGCTATTCGGCCTCGCAGCTCTCCCGGTACGAACGCGGCATCACGCCGTTGACCGACATCACCCTGCTGCGCCGGTTCAGCCAGGCGCTTGCCATCCCGCCGCAGGTGTTCGGCCTCAGGGAGGACGGTGAGGACCCAGTGCGACGCCGCGAGCTGCTCGCTGGGGCGGCAGGGTTGGTGGGCGCCGCAGCACTCGGCTTTCCTTTAGGCGCCCGCAGCAGGACGCCGGCCGATCCTGGCGCTGGTGTTGAAGCAATGCTGTATCACAGCACTCCCGACGTCGAACCTGTCCCGCTCTCTACCCTCCACACCGCCGTCACCGGGATCCGCGCCGACTTCCAGAACGCCCGCTATGACCGCATGGCCGCCAGCCTCCCGCCGCTGATCGCGACCGCCACCGCCACCCGCGACTACGCGGACGGCCAGGAGCGCGCCATCGCCAGCAGGCTGCTGGCCCATGTCTACATCACCGCGGCTAGCTTCATGGTCAAGCTCAACGACGACCTGCTCGCGTGGACGACCGCCGACCGGGCGTTGCGGGCCGCCCAGGTGGGCGAGGACCCGCTGACGCTCGCCGAGGCCCGTCGGGCGGTCGCGACCGTACTGCGCCGCACCGGCCGTCCCGCGCAGGCCCGTGACTTGCTGCTCTCTGCCGCCGGCGCCATCGAGCCCGTCCGCCATCCGACGCCGGACCAGCTATCGATGTACGGCACGCTACTCGAAGTCGCCGCCTACACCGCCGCCGTCGACGGTAACCATGGTGCCGCTGCGGAATACCTCGGCGAGGCCACCGTCACCGCCGCCCGGCTTGGCTCCGATGCCAATCACCGGTTCACCGCCTTTGGCCCGTCCGGCGTCATTCTCTACCAGGTCAGTGTCGCCCAGGTTATCGGCGACTGCGGAGCCGCCATCGAACACGCCAGGAAACTCCGTCCGGCCATGATTCCCACCGCGGAGCGGCAGGGCCGGTACTGGATCGATGTCGCCCGGGCTTACCACCAGTGGGGCAAACCTGAACCCTGCTATCGTGCGCTGCTGTTCGCTGAGCGGGCAGCTCCCGCCGAGGTAAGTTATCGCCCGCCCGTCCACCGCATGACCAAAGACCTCCTCCGAGCAGACCGGCGCCGGTCCCTTCCTGGCCTCCGTTCCTTCGCCCACCGCATCGGCGTTCCAGACGCCTGACAGCCGGACCAAAATCCGTAGCGCCGGTAGGACACCTCGACATGGGCTCGGGGCCGCTCAGCCGACACCGACGGTCTGTCGCTCGGGCTCGATCACGGCCACGACGCGTTCTTGCCCTCGGGGATAGGGCGCACCGGTGTACTTCGTGGACACCTGGTCGATGATCTCCCACGCCGCATCGCCCTCGAGCCATTCTTCGACCCGCCCGCGGACGACAACGGGCTCGAACGGGTTGTCGACGGGCGCGATAGACAGCGCCACCCGAGGGTCACGGCGCAGGTTGCGTGCTTTGCGCGAGCCCGGGCCGGTGAGGAAGACGATCCGGTCGCCGTGAGTGCCGATCCAAAGCGGAACGCTATGGGGCGAGCCGTCTGGCAGGACGGTGGCAAGGTGAGCGATCGAGGTGCCGTCGAGTACGCGGCGCACGTCGGGGTCAAGCATGTGTGCTCCTTCAGCGGGGTCGTCGCCGCACGGGCGGTATCGGCAATGGGATCGTCTCGTTGCGGCCAGTGGCCGGTCTACTCGTTTGAGTTCCAGGCGATCTCGAAGAGGTGGCCATCGGGATCGGTGAAGTACCCGGAGTAGACGCCGAACGGGCGCATGTGAGCGGGTGCGGTCAGTGTCCCGCCGGCGGCTTCGACTTGCCCGAGCAGCGTGTTGACCTCAGCCTGCGAGCCGGCCGGGATGCCCAGGCTGAACTCGGTCGGGCTGCGCGGTCCGGCCGGCAGGCTGGCGTCCTTGGCGAGATTGGCGCGCTCGTACAGGCCGAGCAGCAGGCCTCCGTCCAGGGTGAAGAAGGCGATCGTTCCGTCGGCGCCGGTGACCTCGTCGTGAAACTCCTGCCCGATGATGCCCTCGGTCGGCCAGCCGAGACCGTCACGGTAGAAGGCAACCGACCGGCTGAGATCGTCTACGGCCAGGGTGATGAAGAAGATCTTCGCTTGCATTGCCGCTCCTGTCGGGACGGGCCGGCCGGTGGTCGTCGGGCCAGCGTGGTAGGTAAGTCTGCCAGCCGCCACCGACAAGCCGGACGATCCGTTGATCCGTCACCAGCCTCGATGCACTCTGCAGGTTCCTAGGCTAGTAACTTTACCTTCCGGATGGTAAAGTTACGGGATGCGACCAAGTTCGAGGACCCAGATTCTGCAGGCCGCGGTGCGGGTGACCGAGCGGCACGGCATCACCGCCCTGACCCTGGAGGCGGCGGCCGAGGAGGCCGGCCTGACCAAGCCCGGGCTGATGTACCACTTCCACACCCGCGACGACCTGCTGATGGCGATCCAGCGGCACCTGACCGAAACGTGGGAGCAGTATCTGCTCACGGAACTGGGCAAGCCGCTGGAGGAGTCGACGGCGCAGGAGCGCGCGGCGGCCTATGCGCGGGTCAATGCGCGCGGCCCGGCCAGCAAGGCGGAGCTGGCGTTCATGGTGGAGTCGGCAACCAGCCCGGAGCTGGCGCAGGTGTGGAACGACCTGATGGCGCGCTGGGTGCCCCAGCCGCCGGTGCCCGATCCGGCACAGCTGGACCTGTTCCTCGCGCGGCTGGCCGCCGACGGCCTGTGGCTGTTCGAGGCGACCCGGCCGGCCCCGCTCGCCCCCGAGGTCAAGGAAGCGCTGATCCGCAGGATCACCGCGCTGACCGAACCACTGGCCTGACGCACCCCTGCCCGGCCCCGCACAGCCCATCTCCACCCGGAAGCCCTAGGTGCACCATGAGCAAGACACGACGCTGGCTGGTCCTGGCCGCCGTCTCGGCGGGACTGCTGATGGTCTCGGTGGATACGACGGTGCTCTACACCGCCCTGCCCGCCCTGACCAGTGACCTGCACGCCAGCGCTTCGCAGAAACTGTGGATCATCAACGCGTACCCGCTGGTGATGGCCGGGCTGCTGCTCGGCACGGGCACGCTCGGAGACCGCATCGGCCACAAGCGGATGTACCTGACCGGCCTGGCCCTGTTCGCAGCCGCCTCCCTCCTGGCCGCGTTCGCCCCCTCCCCGCCGGTGCTGATCGCCGCCCAGGCTTTCCTGGCGGTCGGGGCGGCGGCGATGCTGCCTGCCACCCTGGCACTGATCCGCGTCACCTTCGACGACGAACACGAGCGCGGCATCGCCATCGGCGTCTGGGGCACCATGGCGGCACTCGGCGCCGCACTGGGCCCGATCGTCGGCGGCCTGCTGCTTCAGCGCTTCTGGTGGGGCTCGGTCTTCCTCCTCAACATCCCCGTCGCGCTGCTCGCCCTGGCCGCGACGGCCGCACTCGTGCCGGGCGGATCGGGTCACCGCGACCGCCCCTGGGACCTGATCGCCTCCCTGCAGGCCATGGTCGCCCTGGTCGGCCTCGTCTACGCCATCCAGGAAGCCGCCAAGCCCGACCCGATGCCGCTGGCGATCGCGCTCGCCCTGCTGGCCGCAGCCGCCGCGGGCTGGATGTTCGCACGCCGCCAGCGTCGCCGGGCCTACCCGCTGATCGACTTCTCCCTGTTCGGTAACCGGAGCCTGCTCACCGGGGTGATCGCGGCCGCACTGGCGATGGCCGCCACCGTCGGCATCGACCTGGTCCTCACTCAGCGGCTGCAGCTCGTCCTGGGCCTGACCCCGCTGCACGCGGGCCTGATCGTGACCGCGTTCGCGGCCGGCTCCCTGCCCGTCGGCGTGCTGGCCGGCGGCCTGCTCCACCGCACCGGGGTACGCCCGCTGATCGGCGGCGGCCTGCTCCTGGGCGCCCTCGGCGTCCTTCTCACCCTGCTGCTGACCCCGGGTGCGGGCCCCCAGCTGGGCGGCGGCCGCAGCCCGGCATGGGTCGTGCCGGGCCTGGTCCTGGCCGGCGCGGGCCTGGGCATCGTCATGGTCGCCGCCTCCGCCGCGATCATCAGCGGCGCCCCGCCGCAGCGCGCCGGCATGGCCTCCTCCATCGAGTCGGTCTCCTACGAACTAGGCAGCCTCGCCGGCATCACCATCCTGGGCACCATCCTGACCGTCGTCTACGCTCACACGATCCACCTCCCCGCAACCGCTCCCGCCCGAGCCGCCAGCAGCATCGACGCAGCCCGCGCCGCCGCAGGCCACCTCCCCGCCGGCCAGGCCCGCACCCTGCTGGCCGCCGCCGCCAGCGCCTTCGACAACGGCTACACCCTGGCCCTGGCCATCACCGCCATCGCCCTGGCCGCAGGCAGCGCCTTCACCTACCGCTACCTCCACCGGCAGCCCGCCACCCCCGCAGAACAAGCCCGGCACCCCGAACCGGCCCAGCACGGCGGGTAGCCGCTGCAGCCCGGCCGGCTGGTCCTCGGCATCGTCCTGGTCGCGGACATCATGGACCTGCTTGACGCCACGATCACCACCATCGCCGCGCCGACCATCAGCTCCTCGTTGCACGGCGGCCCGGGCCTGATCAAGTGGCTGGGCGCCAGCTACGCGCTGGCCCTGGGAGTGCTTCTGGTCACCGGCGGGTGGACTGCCGCGCCGGTCGCCGCCCTGGCCGCCGGGGTGATCTTCTTCGCCGCCTTCGCCCAGCGTTAGCGGACCGCGGCGGTGCCGCTGATCAAGCCGTCGCTGCTGCGCAACCGGGGCTTCACCGCCGGGCTCATCCTCGGCCTGGTCTTCTTCGCCACCGTGGCCGGGCTACTCTACGCGGTCTCGCTGTTCCTGCAGCGGGGGGGCCGGCTACAGCCCGGGGCGGGCCGCCGTGACCGGGTTCGCCCCGGCCGCCGCCGGGACCGTTATCGCGTCGGTGGCCTGCAGGAACCTGATCACCAGACTGGGCCGCCGGCTCAGCCTGGCCGGCATCGTGGTGACGGTGGGCGGCGTAGCCGTGCTGGCAGCCATCGTGGCGCACTCGGGCACGGCGGCCAGCGCGGCCGAGCTCGCCCCGGCCATGATCCTCATCGGCCTGGGCATGGGCGCCACGTTCTCCACCATCTACGACATTGCCATCGGCGACATTGACCCGGCCGAGGCCGGCAGCGCCAGCGGCTCGCTCAGCTCGGTCCAGCAACTGGCCAACGCGATCGGCGCGGCCGTCATCACCACCATCTACTTCGGCGCGCTCGCCGGCGGCCCGCCGCACGCCATGACCCTCAGCCTGCTCACGGTCACCGCGATCGGCGTGCTGAGCTGCCTGGCCATCCCGCTACTGCCACGCCACGCCCAGCCCTCCGGCCCGCACTGACCAGCTGGCACCGCCACCAGGCCGCAATGCGCGTGCCTGACGTTCCGCCGATCACCTGCCGAGGAAAACAGCGCAGCACAACCGGTTCGGGGCGCCAGCCGCAACCAGCACTACGCGTCCGCCCGCATCCACCCGCGTCCAGGCGGCCCCGGTGCGCCACGTCCGTGCCGCTCGTCACGTTCCGCAGCGAGACTGGCGCAAGGCTAGGCGGAGGAGTCCACCTGACGCGGCGCACGCAACCAGAAGGATCCCGCCTGAGCAGCCTCATCCGCAAGATGATCTTGGTTACCTATAAATATGTCGCACGCCCTGATCCTTCTCAATTGAGCCGTCTGTGGCCCAGGTGACGCGGTGACGGCGTGAAAATTTGCCGGGCTGGGCGTCGTTGCGGGGCGGGGGTCCGCTGCCGCGCCGTGGCGGGGGCGTAGTCAGGGTGCGGGCCGATGGGGCGCTGTTGCCAGCGGACAGTGCCTGCGGGCGGGCGTGGCCGTCTGGCGGGGGGACCGCTGCGCCGCGATGGTGCGGGCGGGAGGATGAAAGCGTGGCCGTCCGCTGACGTCGTCTTTCCTTGGCGGGCTGGACCCCGCAATTGAGCCTGAACGCTGGGAGCTGTCTTTGAGGGCTGTGACATGGTGCTTCGAGCCCGCGGACCAGATTTCCGGTTGCCCCGCAGCTCCCGCGGACGGCCACGCCCGTTACCGCATTTCTCATCGTAGGAGGTGCCGTGAAAGACGTTGAGGACGAGCCGCTGTTCGCCGAGCGGGTCGCCGGGATCGACATCGCCAAGGCCGGGGTCGAGGTCACCATCCGGGTGCCCAGCGACACCCGGCCGGGCCGCCGCCAGCAGGAGACCCGCTCGTTCGGTACCACCCGCAGGCAGCTGCTGGCGCTGGCGGACTGGCTGCGCAGCTGGGGCGTGGCCAAGGCCGGGATGGAGGCCACCGGCGACTACTGGAAACCGGTGTACTTCGTCCTGGAATCACAGGGACTTGACTGCGAGCTGTATCACGCTGCGCAGGTCAGGGCCCTGCCGGGGCGGCCTAAGACAGACCGGGCTGACTCGGTGTGGCTAGCGAAGATCACCGAGCGCGGGAGCCTGCCCTCCAGCTTCGTGCCGCCCGAGCCGATCCGCCGGCTGCGCACCCATACCCGCTACCGCCGGCACCTCACCCAGGCCCGCACCGCCGAGAAGCAGCGAGTGGAAAAACTGCTCGAAGACGGGCACCTGAAGCTGTCGTCGGTGATCTCTGACATCCACGGGGTCTCTGGCCGGGCCATGCTGGAGGCGATCATCGCCGGGGAACGCAACCCCAAGGTGCTGGCCCAGCTGGCCCGCGGCAGCATGCGCGGCAAGATCGCCCGGCTGGAAGAGGCCCTGGACTGCTCGTTCCTGACCGAAGAGCACGCCGCGGTCCTGTCGATGATGCTCACCACCATCGACTACTACACCGCGCACATCGATGAGCTGACCGCCAAGATCGAGGTACTGGCCGAGCCATACCTGCACCAGATCGAGCAGATGGACGCCGTGCACGGCACCGGAAGGATCAGCGCCCAGGACGTGATCGCCGAGATCGGCGTGGACATGACAATCTTCCCCACCGCCTCCCACCTGGTGTCCTGGGCCAAGTGGTGCCCCCAGGCCGCCCAGTCCGGCGGCAAGCGCAAAGGAAGCAACGCCTCCGGCCGCGGCAACCCCTACCTGTCCGCCGCCCTCGGCGAAATCAGCATCAGCGCCACCCGCACCCAGTCCTTCCTCGGCGCCAGATACCGGCGGCTTGTCAAGCGCATGCCCAAAAAGAAAGCCCTCGTCGCCACCGGCAACTCCGTCCTGACCATCTTCCACGCCCTGCTCTCAGACCCCGACGCCACCTACCAGGACCTCGGCCCCGACTATTACGAACAGCGCATGAACCTCCGCCGGCAGGCCCGCAACCACGTCCGCGGCCTGGAACGCCTCGGCTACCAAGTCACCATCCAGGCCATCAACCCAGACACCGGCGAATTGCTACCCGCAACCATCTGACCCGCTCACCTAAGTCCAGCGGCGCGGAACGCCGCCGGACGCTGCCGCGCGCCCATAAAAGGTCCGATTTTCGGACCAGTCCTGATATCGCCGCGCGCGACGCCGTAGGGCGTGAAAATAGGCGGCGGTACCGCCCGTGACGTCGTTACTTCCTTGGCCGCCGTGAGGCCGCGGACCAGTCTGACGCCGGGAGCCGACCCTGAGGGGCCGTTGATTGTCGCTTCGAGCACGCGGGCTAGCTTCCGCTTCGCGCCCCGGCTCCCCGGGCGGTACCTGCCCCGCAGGCTAGCGCGTAGGTGCGCTGGCCGTCCAGGAAGGGAGGCAGGGCAGTGGAAGAGGTGACCGACGAGCCGCTGTACCGGGACCGGGTGTGCGGCATCGACATCGGCAAGGCCGAGCTGTACGCGACGATCCGGGTGCCCTCGGATAAGGACCCGGCACGGCGGATGAGCGAGACCCGCTGCTTTCCCGCCACCAGGCGCGGGGTGCTGGCGCTGGCGGACTGGATGCGGTGCTGGCAGGTCCCGGCGCTGGTGATGGAGGCAACCTCGGACTACTGGAAGCCGGTCTTGTACCGGCTCGAGGCCGAGGGGTTCGAGTGCGTGCTGGCCGATGCACGGCAGGTGAAGAACCTGCCCGGCCGCCCCAAGCGGGACCCGTCGGATTCCAGCTGGCTGGCGCAGTGCTTCGAGCGCGGCTCGGTCCGGCCCTGTTTCGTCGCCGATCCGGAGTTCCGGATCATCCGGCTGCACACCCGCTACCGCCGAGACCTGACCGAGGACCGGACCCGGGAGAAGAACCGCGCCGAGAAGCTGCTGGAATCGGCCGCGATCAAGCTGTCCAGCGTGGTCACCGACCTGCACGGCGTCACCGGCCGGGACATCATGGACCACCTGATCGCCGGGGAACGCAACCCCAAGGTGCTGGCCCAGCTCGCCCGCGGCCGCGCCCGTCGCAAGATCAGCGACCTGGAGCAGGCCCTGGACGGCGCGGAGTTCTTCACCCCCGAGCACGCCGCCCTGCTGCAGACCATGCTCGCCCGCATCGACCAGATCAACACCAAGATCAGCGAGCTGGACGCAGTCATCGAGCAACTGCTGGCCCCCTGGGAGGAACAGCTCCAGCAAGCCGAGTCGATGCCCGGCTGGGGCCGCCGCTCCGCCCAGGACGTCCTCGCCGAGACCGGCCCGGACATGACCAGGTTCGCCACCGGCGGTCACCTGGCCTCCTGGGGCGGCCGCATCCCGCTGGACAAGCA
>Ga0302178_10002019_pt1 | contig 16418 bp, 9 predicted proteins | sample I_Palsa_E1_3_FD_198790 | JGI IMG/M metagenome (GOLD analysis project Ga0302178, IMG submission 198790) | Peat permafrost microbial communities from Stordalen Mire near Abisko, Sweden - I_Palsa_E1_3 | ecosystem: Environmental > Terrestrial > Soil > Palsa > Peat permafrost | place: Sweden: Abisko... | reverse complement strand
ATTTGACGGTGGCTAACAGTCGCGAGACGTCGTCCGCGTCGGCGACATCGGCAGTGACGACTCGGATGTCGCTGCCATGCTGCTCGCTCAAGGCGTCGATGCGTTGCTGCGCGGACTCGCTCGGGTCGCTTCGGCTCGTCAGCACCAGGTGCTTGGCACCGTTGGCGGCCAGGTATCCGGCGATCTCCAATCCGATCGAGCCCAGTCCACCGGTAACCAAATATGTTGCGTCATTGCGTAATGCGAGCGGTTTGATGCTCGCCTGCCCGGCTCGCCGAACCAGCCGCGGCACGTAGACGGCTTGATCACGCACGGCGAACTGGTCCTCACGGCGCGGCTCGGCGGCGACCTGGTTGATCAGCTGCGACCATTCGCCGGCGGTGCCTTCGGCCAGATCGGCCAGGCCACCCCACAATTGCGGCAGCTCCAGCGAAGCGGCACGACCGAATCCCCACAGCGCAGTCTGCTCGGGTGACACGGTATCGGCGTCGGCAACTCGTTGCGCACCACGGGTTATCACCCAGATCGGCGCTCGCAGTTCGGCGGCGGCCGCGGCGCGGAAGAGCCGCCGGGTTCCGCCCAGCACTTGTTGCTGCACCCGCAACAGCGACCGCGTCGACGGCACGGTGTCGGCCTCCAGCGCCGCGACGTGCACGATACGCAGCATCGGCGACTCGTCGGCCGCGGCCTGCAATGCGGCGGTGAGCTCCTGCTCGTCCGCATCGGACGCAGGCAACCCGAGAATCCGGTGCTGGTGGCCCAGCGCGGTCAGCGCCTCGACCAACGGCTGGACCGCATCGCCATTGTCGCCGATGAGCAGCCAGGTAGCCGCCTCACCAGCCTTCGCGTCCGAAGCGGCCGCGTTGATCTTGTCCCAACGGAATTCGTAGCGCGCGTCGGAGATCGACTTGGTCTTGCGCTGCGCGTTGTGTTGCGCCGCAACCTTCGTCAGCACGTTCAGCGTTTGAGGATCGTCCCCCGCACCGCCGAGTAGCGCGGCCAGTTCTTCGATGCGGCCGTCTTCGAGAAGCCGGATGGTTTCGCTGCTAGACCCGAGATGGGATTGCTGGGTGGGCATTTCGCGGTTTTCCCGGTACCAGTACTGGCGATGCTGAAACGGATAGGTGGGTAGATCGAGCTTGCGCGCCGGCCCCTGCCGCACAGCGCCGAAGTCCGGCAAATGCCCCAATGCGTATGCGTCCGCGAGGGCTTCGGTGATCTGGCGGTGGTCCGCGGTGTTTTTACGCAGCGACGCAATCGCCCGCGGCGTGGTGGCCGGGTCGGGCCATGCGCGCAGAGCCGCGGCGGTGAGCACCGGTTGCGGCCCGATTTCCAGCAGCACCTTGCAACTCAGGTCGGACAGTGTCTGCACGCTCTTGGCGAATTCCACCGGCTGGCGCGCGTGGCGACGCCAGTAATTGCCGTCCAGCTTCTGACTCCGGCCGATTACGGCGCCGGTGCGGTTGTCCACCAAAATCCGTTGCGGCGATGCGTATTTGAAGCCATCGGCATACGACTCGAACTCGTCGAGGATCGGGTCCAGCAGCGCCGAGTGAAACGCGTGGCTGGTTTCCAGCCAGTCGCACCGCACGTCGTCAGCCGTCAACCTGGCCACTGCCTGGTCCAAATCACCTGCGGGGCCGGATAATACGGTGTTTGCCCCGTTGTAAGCGGCCACCGACAAGCTCGGGAACTGATCGGTCAGACTCTCCACGCGCTCCGCCGCGGCGAACACCGCAACCATCCGACCACCCGCGGGCAGGCTGCCGAATAGGCGGCCGCGCTCGGCCATCAGTCGCGCGCCATCCTCCAGGCTGAACACGCCCGCAACGCACGCCGCCGAATACTGACCGACACTGTGACCCAGCACGACGGCGGGCTCGAACCCCCACGACTGCCAGAGCCGGGCCAAGCCCATCTCTACCGCGAACAAAGCGGGCTGGGCGTTGGCAGTCTGCCGCAGCGTTTCTTCTGCCTCCGCGCTGTCCACATCGAAAATGACGTCCAGCAACGGCGTTTGGAGCACGTCGGCGACCGCTGCGGCGCACTGGTTCACCGTCTCGGCAAACACCGGCTCGGTCTCGAACAGCTCGCGCGCCATGCCGGGGTACTGACTGCCCTGACCGGTGAACAACCATGCCGTCTTCGGCGTGGCATCGGAAACGCCGCGCACCAGCCCGGGTGCTGGGCGGTCGTCGGCAAGTGCACCTAGCAGTTCGCTGGCAGATTCCTTGGAGTTGACCACCAAAGCGGCCCGGTGCTCGAAATGCGCCCGGCCCACCCCGGTGGTCAGGCACACGTCGGCCAGTGTGGCCTCCGGGTGTGCACTGAGCCAATTGCGGTACTGCACGGCGACCTGAACCAGTGCGTCGGGTGTGCGCGCCGAGACCGGCAGGATGCCAAACCGCTTGTCCGAGGCCGGATCGGCCGGCGCCGCGGCCTGGGCCGCTTTGACGGGTGCCTCTTCCAGGATGACGTGCGCGTTGGTACCGGCGAACCCGAACGAGCTGACGCCGGCGATACGCGGCTCATCGTTGCGCTCCCACGGCGTGGCCTCCTTGACCACCTGCAGCGCAAGCCGGTCCCACGGAATGTGCGGCGACGGATTCTCGAAGTGCAAGTGCGCCGGAAGCAACTCGTTCTCGAGCGACAGGATGACCTTGATGACGCCCGCGATGCCCGCGGCAGCCTCCAGGTGTCCGATGTTCGTCTTCGCCGAGCCGATCAGCAGTGGGTCGCCGTCCTTGCGCCCCTCGCCGAGGACCGAACCGGCGGCCTGCGCCTCGATCGGGTCACCCAGCGACGTCCCGGTGCCGTGTGCCTCCAGGTAGTCGACGTCGGCGGGAACCAGGCCGGAACGCTTCAGCGCGTCGGCGATAACCCGTTGTTGTGCAACACCATTCGGCACGGTCAGGCCGCCCGACGCACCGTCCTGGTTGATCGCGCTGCCGCGGATGACGGCCCGGATGTTGTCGCCGTCCTTGATCGCGTCTTCGAGTCGCTTGATGACGATGACGCCGCAACCCTCGCCGCGCACGTAACCGTCTGCGGCGGCGTCGAACGTCTTGCATCGACCATCGGGCGCGAGCATGTGCGCGCTGGAGAAGGTGATCATCGTCGCCGGCGTGAGTATCACGTTCGCGCCACCGGCCAGTGCCAGGTCGCACTCCCCGAGACGCAGCGCCTGGCAGGCCTGATGGATGGCCACCAACGACGAACTGCACGCCGTGTCGACGGCGACCGCCGGGCCCTGCAACCCCAACCGGAAGCTGATCCGGCCTGCGGCTGCGGCGTTCGACGTCCCGATCGCCATATAGGCCTCGATCTCGGGGAACGTCAGGTCGCCGGATGCCATGCCCAGGTAATCGTGGGTGGCCAAACCGACGAAGACACCGGTATTCGTATTCGCCAAAGCCGTTGGCGCAGTGCCGGAATGCTCCACCGCCCGCCACGCCGTCTCCAGCAGGAGCCGGTGCTGTGGGTCCAGCATCCTAACCTCGCGCGTCGACATGCCGAAGAACGGCGCGTCGAAACCGGTCACGTCATCGACGAAACCTGCCCGACGTGTCGCGACCTTGCCCGGTGCGTCCGGGTCGGGGTCGAAGAATTCCTCGACATCCCACCGGTCGGCCGGCACTTCTGAGATCGCGTCACGGCCCTCTCGCAGCACGTCCCAGAACTCATCGGCATTCGCAGCACCGGGAAAACGCGCCGCGTAACCGACGATCGCAAAACTGGGTGTTGACTGCTGTTGGCCTTCGACGGATGCCATGCGTTGTCCTCTCGAGTTGGGGACGGAGAAAGATTCGGTCGCCGCGTACGGCCCGGATGCGCAACAGAATTGCTGGCGCGCCCAAGGATTGCAAGTGCCGCTCCGGCGGCGATGCCCACTCCGCGCACCGTACCCCAGGGTATGGCCAAGGTCACCCTCTGCCACGCCGGGTGGTTCTATGTCATTAGGCGCACTAGTTGACATTATGGACGCAGTCGGGCGTGCCCGTACAGGCGGCTAACCCTGGGCGACAGTGACAGCCGAGGGGGCTATCTTGGTCTCGCCGCCGGCAGCAGCGGCCGCCCGGAGCCGTTCAACCGAGGAGGACACTCTTTTGCGCATCGGTCAGATCACGGTCGGCTCACTTAATGAGTGGACGCTGACCCCGGGTGCCGTCACGTCGTGGCACCCGACCGCTGCGGCTGCGGAAAAAGCGCGCCACGCGCCGGTGAGCCCGGTACCGGTCAGCTACATGCAGGGCCAACACTTACGCAACTATTACGACCGGAATGCCGCCGGACTGAACTTTTCCCGGCAGATCATTGCCAGCTGCGATGCGAAGGGCGAGTGCGATATCGCCGCCATGGACATCGCTCTCAACGCCTACCTGCGTCGCCACGACACATTCCGAAGCTGGTTCGAGCGCACCGGCGACGGCGAGTTCGTCAGGCATACGATCACCGATCCGGCTGACATCGAATTCGAGCCCGTGAACCAGGGCCACCTGACCGTCGACGAGATTCATGAGCACACCATCGCGATACCCAGTCCATTGGAGTGGGGCTGCTTCACCTTCGGGGTTGTGCAACGCGAGGGTCAGTTCACGTTCTTTATCGCGATGGACCACGTACATGGCGACGCAACGCTGATCGGCACCACGATGATCGAAGCCAACGGCATGTATGCCGCGTTGAGCAGCGGCGGCGAGGCGCTGGAGCTCCCCGACGCCGGCAGCTTCGACGACTTCTGCGTTCGCGAGCGCGAGTCCACCGCGGCGTTGACTGTGGATTCCCCAGGCGTACAAGCATGGATCGACTTCGCCGAGAACAACGACGGCGGCTTCCCAGAGTTCCCCCTTCCGCTCGGGGACCCGGAAAAGACGCTCAGCAGCGAAATGTCCTCCGAACTGCTGATGGACCCGGCGCAAGCAGAGCGGTTCGATGCGGCGTGTGGGACGGCCGGCGCGCGCTTCGTTGGTGGCATCTATGCGTGCCTAGCGTTGGTGGAGCACGAATTCACCGGCGCTCTCACCTACTACGGCCTCACGCCGCGGGATTCCCGCACCGGCGCGGACAACTTCATGACCCAGGGCTGGTTCACCGGCCTGATCCCGATCACCGTGCCGATCGCCGCGACCTCCTTCAATGAGGCGGCATACGCCGCCCAGACGTCATTCGACTCCGGCCTGGACATGGCGCGGGTGCCGTATTACCGAGTGCTGGAGTTGGCGCCCTGGGTGAAATGGCCACAACCGAACTTTCCGGTGTCGAACTTCCTGCACGGCGGGGCCGCTCCGCTCAACGCTATCCTCGCGGCAGGCGACCTGGGCCTGGCGGACAACATCGGGATCTACCCCGATGGGCGATTCTCCTACCAGCTGACTATCTATATCTTCCGGTACAAAGAGGGCACGGTGATGGCGATCATGCATCCCGACAACCCCATCGCCCAGAAGTCGGCTACCCGCTACATGGAGGCAATGCGGTCCGTGTGCGTGCGGGTCGCGGACAGCGGACACTGGGGACGCGTCGCCTGACGTGGGCCGTTTCGATGTCTGAGGCCAGTCTGAAGCGCGCAATTGCCGGGTGGGCACGGCACGAGATTGCGCGAGTCAACATCGTCGGCGAGCGTCGCCGACGGGCGCGGACAGCCGCGCCAACTGGGGGGAAGCTACATGCGACGGTTAGCTGATTTCGTAGTGCGATGGCCCTGGTTAGTGATCGCCGCGTGGGTCGCGATCGCGGTGGCGCTACCGCTGTCGTTCCCGTCGCTCAACGAGATGTCCGAAAAACACCCGCTTTCGATCCTGCCGAGCGATGCGCCATCGAGCGTCACCGCGCGAAAGATGACCGAGGCTTTCCACGAATCTGGCTCCGAAGACCTCCTCCTGGTCGTCCTCACCGACGACAAGGGACTCAGCCACGCCGACGAGGCCACCTATCGCGCCTTGGCGGACACCTTGCGCAAAGACACCCGCAATGTCGTGATGCTGCAGGACTTCATCAGCACCCCACCGCTGAAATCGATCGTGACCAGCAAGGACAACAAGGCCTGGGTGCTGCCCGTCGGCGTGGCGGGCGAGCTCGGCACGCCACGGTCGTACGAAGCGTTCAATCAGATCACCGACGTCGTCAAACACACTGTCGCGGGAAGCTCGTTAACGGCGAACCTCACCGGCCCCGCGGGAACCGTCGCCGACCTCACAGTCGCAGGTCAGCAGGACCGAATGCCGATCGAGCTGGCCATCGGCGTGCTCGTGCTCATCGTCCTGCTGATCGTCTATCGCAGCGCGATCACCATGTTGTTGCCGTTGATCACGATCGGGTTGTCGCTGGTGATCGCCCAATCGGTGGTGGCCGCCTACTCCGCGTTGACGGGCTCCGGCGTCTCGAACCAGTCCATCGTCTTTCTAAGCGCGATCATGGCCGGCGCGGGGACGGACTACGCCGTGTTCCTGATCAGCCGCTATCACGATTACCTGCGAGCAGGCGCGGGCTTCGACGAGGCGCTCAAGAGGGCGTTGATCTCGATCGGAAAGGTGATCACGGCATCCGCCAGCACAGTGGGCATCACGTTCCTGCTCATCAGCTTCGCCCGGATGGGTGTCTTCCAGACGGTCGGCATCGCGTCCGCGATCGGTATCGGCGTGGCGTTCCTGGCCGCGGTGACCTTGCTGCCGGCCATCATCGCGCTCGCCGGTCCACGCGGATGGGTCAAGCCGCGCCGTGAACTCACCGCGCGGTTCTGGCGCCGGTCGGGCATCCGCATCGTGCGCCGGCCGCGGGTGCACCTGGTCGCCAGCCTGCTGGTACTGGCCGCCCTGGCCAGCTGCGCCGGGCTGGTGCGCTACAACTACGACGACCGCAAAGCCCTGAGTGCTTCCGCCCCGAGCTCGATCGGCTATACCGCGCTGGATCACCACTTCCCGGTGAACCAGTCGATTCCGGAGTACCTCTTCGTCCAGTCGCCGCGTGACCTGCGTAATCCTCAGGCATTGGCGGACTTGGAGCAGATGGCGGACCGGGTCAGCCAGCTGCCTAACGTCGCAGCAATCAGCGGCATCACCCGTCCCACCGGAAACGTGCCGGAACAATTCCGGGCCACTTATCAGGCCGGGGCCATCGGCACTTTTCTGGCCGGCGGTTCCACCCTGATCAACGACCACACCAACGACCTCAACCAGCTGTCCGAGGGGTCGGTGACACTGGCCGACAAACTCGATCAGGTGCGCGGTCAGGTCGGCGAACTGGCCGCCAGCGTCCAGGAGCTGGAGAACACCTTCAAGTCGACGAAGGACCAGTACAGCGGCGAGACGCTGGTTCACGAGGTCGACCTCGCGGCTCAACTCGTCGACCATGTGAACGCGATCAACAACGACATGGGCTGGAACTACACCGGGGCCAAGAACTTGTTCGAGTGGATCGGCCCGGTGCTGACCGCCCTGCGGGGCAACCCGACCTGCGACCTCGACGAGTCCTGCAGCAACACCCGTGGGGCGTTTGAGCAGCTGCTCGGCGGCCGCGACCAGGGCGACCTCGACGCGATCAACGACCTGGCCCACCAGATGCAGGACTACCCGGACAAAAACCAGCTCAAGGCATCGACCGACCGGATGCGCGGCGCGATCGCAAAGCTCACCGGCGTGCTGAAAACGCTGGGAATGGACCAGCCCGGCGGTCTGCAGGCGAACCTCGACCAGTTGCAAGGCGGCGCCAACCAGTTCGCCGGTGGCAGCCGTCAGATCGCTGACGCGGTCAACCTGCTCGTCGACCAGGTCAAGCAGTTGGGCGCGGGGCTGAGTGAGTCGGCCACGTTCCTGCTGTCACTGAAGAAAGACGCGGCGCAACCGTCGATGGGCGGATTCAACATCCCGGCGCAGTTGCTCCACCTGCAGGAATTTCAGGACGCCGCCAAGGTATTCATCTCGGCCGACGGACACTCGGTGCGGTACTTGGTGCAAACCAAGCTCAATCCGTTCAGCACCGATGCCATGGATCAGGTCAACTCGATCCTCGCGACCGCCAAGGGAGCGCAGCCGAACACCACGCTGTCGGACGCCAAAATATCGATGGCGGGGTACACCGTCGGCCTGAAGGACACCCGCGACTACTACCAGCACGACATCCGGTTCATCATCGCGGTGACGCTGCTGGTGGTGCTGCTGACCTTGATCGTGCTGCTGCGCGCGATTGTCGCTCCGCTGTACCTGGTGGCTTCCGTCGTCGTCTCGTACTTGTCGGCGGTGGGTATCGGCGCGGTGGTATTCCAATTCATCCTCGGCGAGCACCTGCATTGGAGCGTGCCTCCATTGGCATTCGTGGTGCTGGTCGCGGTGGGAGCCGACTACAACATGCTGCTGGTCTCGCGAATGCGTGACGAATCACCGCACAGCATGCGTTACGGCATCATCCGCACCCTGAGTTCGACGGGCGGTGTGATCACCGCGGCCGGACTGATCTTCGCCGCCTCGATGGCCGGCCTGCTGTTCTCCAGCATCGGCACCGTCGTTCAGGGCGGTTTCGTGATCGGCGTAGGGATTCTGCTGGACACGTTCCTGGTCCGCACCATCACGGTTCCCGCCATCGCGGCGTTGATGGGACAGGCCAATTGGTGGCCCTCACGTCTGGGCCCGCGGGGGCCGGGAACCGGCCGTACACAGGCACAAGCCAGTTAGCGCGCACCCGTTATGTATGTGAAACTACGAGACGAACCCAAGCGGTCGGGGGTATGGATGAAGAAGCTACTCGCAGGAGTATCGGCGATGGTAACTGTGGGCGCCACAGGATGTTTCGGCATCGGGACCGCTTCGGCCGACGGCCCGGAAATCAGCGGACCGCCATCGCCGGGAGGGCCGGGCGACCAGACCGCCTACGCCCTCGGTGGCGCTCACGTGCTGGGCGTCCCTTACGACAACTACATCCGCATGGAGGGCGCGGAGTGGTTCCCCGGCCAGCAGCGGCAGATTGTTCGCTACCCGGCCGGGCAGGTGCAGGGCCACGTGCTCGCGCGCCTGTTCCCGGGCCTGGGGCCGGAGATCAAGAAGATCGACCACGACTTCCCGGGAGTGGGCCTGGACGGTCCCAGTGTCGGCCAATCGGTCGACGTCGGAGTGGACAACCTTGACGCGGCGATTCGCACCACCGGTCGACCCGGTACAGCCATCGGCTTGTCCGAAGGTGGGTTCGTGGTCGACGGCGAGCAGGCCCGGCTGGCGACCGCCCCGGACGCCCCCCCGCCGAACGCGCTGAACTTCGCCACTTTCGGCGACCCGATCGGGCATCACGCCTTCGGCCAGAGCTTCCTGAGGGCCGCATTCCCGGTCGGCAGCGTCGTCCCGGCACTCGACTACACCATGCCGCCGCAGTACGAAAGCCAATACGACACCAACCGGTTCGTGGCGGCCTACGACTCCATCGCGGACTTCCCCGACCGACCGGACAACATATTTGCTTTCGCCAACACGCTGATGGGCCTGGCCACAGGTCACACCGCGGTGGCGTTCACGAACGCGAGCATGGTGCCGCCGGGAAACATCAGGACAACAATCAATTCCCGGGGCGCCAAAGACACCACGATCATGGTCCCGCAGAAGCACCTTCCGCTGGTCATGCCGCTGAAATACATCGGGATCCCGGAAGACACGCTCAACAAGCTCGACGCGATACTGATTCCCCGGGTGAATGCGGGTTACATTAGGAACGACGATCCGGCGACGGCGCCGGTTCAGGTGGACCCGGTGAACGGCTTCGATCCGGCGGAGGTCACCGCTCCGGCCAACCAGGCGACGTTCGGCGGCGGCGCCGACCCGTTCTCGCAGATTCTCAGCGGTGCCATGTCGGTGCTGTCGCACGGCGCCGGCGAAGCGCCAAGCTGACCACTGAGTCCGAGCCCTGATATTCGACTAGTAGTACGGACGAAATATGTCTCAATCGACGATTCTCTCGATGCTGCACGGACGTGCCAGCCTGCGGCCCAATGACGTCGCTTTTACCTACACCGACTACGAAAAAGACTATGCGGGCGTTCCCGAAAGCCTGACCTGGTCGCAGCTGTCGCGTCAGACGCTGAATGTGGCGCGAGAAATCCGCGCGCACGGGTCGGTCGGGGATAGGGCAGTCATCCTGGCCCCGCAGGGCCTCGACTACATCCGGGCATTCCTGGGTGCCATGCAGGCGGGTCTCATCGCGGTTCCCCTTCCGCTGCCCCATCGCGGCTCGAGTTACGACCGGGTCGGCGCGGTCTTCGCCGATACCGCCCCCTCGGTGGTTCTCACGACGTCCTCGACGGCAGAAGACGTCGGCGACTATGTCGACCAGTCACGCATGGACACCGCGCCGAAGATCGTCGCGATCGATACGTTGAACCTGGATGCCCAAGGCGGGCCGAGCCTTCCACAAGCCGATGTGCCGAACATCGCGTATCTGCAGTACAGCTCGGGCTCGACGCGGCTGCCCACCGGCGTCATGATGTCGCACCGCAACGTCACGGTGAATTTCGAGCAGCTCATGGTCAGCTTTTTCGCGAGCTCCAAAGTCCCGCCGAATTCCACGCTCGTGTCGTGGTTGCCCTTCTACCACGACATGGGTTTGGTGCTGGGCGTCTGCGCACCGATCCTGGGCGGCTATCACGCACAGCTGAGCAGCCCGGTCGCATTTCTGGAAAGGCCGGCGCGGTGGGTGCGAGCGCTGGCCGAGAACCCTCATGCCTGGTCGTCGGCGCCTAACTTTGCTTTCGACTTGGCCGCCCGCAAAACGACCGATGCCGATCTGGCCGGGCTCGACCTCGGCGGAGTGCTGGGCATCATCAGCGGTGCCGAGCGCGTCGAGCCCCCGACGCTGCACCGCTTCGTCGATCGGTTCTCGCACTTCAATTTCAAAGACCACATGATGCGTCCGTCCTACGGCTTGGCGGAGGCAACCGTCTTCGTGGCGACGGGCACCTGGAGTGAATCCGAGCCCGCGGTGCACTTCGATGTCGGCGAGCTCGGCGTCGGCCGCGTCGAACGATGCGCGCCCGGAGGTGGGTCCGAACTGGTCAGCTACCAGATCCCGCGATCGCCCGTGCTGCGGATCGTCGACACCGAGACATATCGCGAGTGCCCGCCGAACCTGGTCGGCGAGATCTGGGTGCACGGCGAGAACGTCGCCGAGGGCTACTGGCACAAACCGCCGGAAGAGCAGGCCTGCTTCGGCGCCACGCTTTCCGACCCGTCGCCCGGCACCCCGGATGGCCCGTGGTTGCGCACCGGCGACTTGGGCTTCATCTACGAGGGCGAGCTGTTCATCGTCGGCCGCATCAAAGATCTGCTGATCATCCGTGGGCGCAACCACTACCCGGAGGACATCGAGGCGACTGTCCAACAGATCGCCCACGGTCGGGTCGCGGCGATATCAGTCCCGGTGGACAGCACCGAACAACTGGTCACCGTCATCGAGGTGAAGAAGAAGCGCGGCGAGGCCAACGAGGATCTGCGGCACCGGCTCAGCGGCGTCAGAAGCCACGTCACGTCGGCGATCTCCAATGCGCACGGGCTGAATGTCGGGGACGTTGTTCTGGTGCCGGCGGGGTCGATACCCATCACCACGAGCGGAAAGATCAGACGCGCGGCCTGCGTCGAGCAGTACCGCCACGATCAATTCGCTCGCCTGGACGCCTAGCCCGACCGAGGGCCCCACCACCAGAATCGAACTCATGCTGGCGACTGTCCTGATAATGGCGCTCGCCGTCAGTGTCGAACCATTTCGAATCGGTATGACGATGCTCATGCTGAACAGGCCGAGACCCGTGCTGCAGCTGTCCGCGTTTTTACTCGGCGGTTTCGCCATGGGGACGACGGTTGGCCTGATTGTCCTATTCGTGTTCCGACGCATCCTGCTCGGAACGTCCTTCGTCACCGTGCCCAGGGTTCAACTCGTGATCGGGCTGCTGGTGTTGTTCATCGCCGCCGGCGTCGCCATCGACGTCTTCGGGCGCCTGGGACCGCGGCCGGCGAAATTGGCGAGGCCGGCCACCGAGCTGCTCAAGGGCGATTCGCTGTCGGTAGCCGGGGTCGCCGGACTCAGCATCGCCCTGCCGTCGGTCGATTATCTGGCCGCACTGGCCGTCATCCTGGCCTCTGGGGCCGCGGCGCTGACCCAGGTGGCCGTGCTGTTGGCGTTCAACGTGGTGGCCTTCGCGCTCGTCGAGATTCCGCTGCTGGCCTATCTCCTGGCGCCCAAGCCAACGGCCAAGGCGGTGACAACGCTGCACGAGTGGATCCGATCGCGTCGGCGCCGTGACGTCGCGATCGCTCTAGCCGTGATCGGCAGTGCCTTCATCGCCGCCGGCGCCTGCGGGCTATGACCATTGCTCGATCCAGTCAGGCGCGGGCCCGGTTAGTCAGACATCGAACTTCTCCGCAATCTCCTGCCAGGCGCGAGCATTCTTTCTCGCTATCTCGGCGATGGTGCCCGAGCAGTGGATCGGAGCGGCTTCGGCGAATTCATTGCAGGCGTTGATCGCGATAGCGACGACGGACAGCAACCGTAGGAGTGCGCGTCCCCGCTCGGAAGATCTGACTGACGGATCTCTCCTCAACCGCTGGAGGAGGTCGCTCCCCCGGCCATCAGGAGGCACCCGCGTCCCGATCGGGAGTGGTTCTTCGACTGTGGTTGTCGCACTGCCTGATTGTTCCGGGCGCCGGCCCGAGTTTTTGGCGAGCGCATCGGGTAGCGGACTCTGGCCCTTGTCGATGCGCTGGCGCACGTCGCGCGCGGTGGTGACCGAAACGCCGGCTTTTCGCGCTATCTCCCGCAGCGACGCACGGGGATTCATCGACAGAACCTCGGCCGCACGACGCCGTCCGCGAGCCGGACTGACCGGGCGGACCTTTCCGTCGCGGCCAAGCCGGGGATTCAACCGGGAGATTTCCTCGGTTGCACACCCGCGTAATTTGCCGACCGTTTTATTGGAAACTCCGGCGATCAGCCCAATAGACCGATCTGACCAGTGCGGGTAAGATTCCAAAACTCTTCGCGCCGCGGCCTTTCGCTCCGAGAGTGTCAACGGCAGACCGTGTGTGACATTCAGATGCACCGCCAGCGCGAAAGCCTCAGCGTCATTACCCTCGAACAGCCTGGCCGGAATGGTGCTGTCGCCGCGTAATTCGGTTGCCCGAAGCCGGTGCACGCCGTCGATCACCCGCATCGAGGTCCGATGGATCACGATCGGCGGTAATGGCAACGGTGATTGCGCCAATATCTGGATATGGTGCTCGTTCGCCTTGTTCTTCCGGGGCGTGTAGGAATTGTGAATCGAGGCCACCGGAACATTTTCGACCGGCAGGCAATTTCCTCGCCGAACCCAATCCTCCACCGCACACGCGGACAAAGGATCCAACTGTCCGTACCCGGGTATCAACGGAAGCACCGTGTCCTCTCCGGGGGTGCTCCACGCGCTGCTGTCGTGTAATTGCGCCATCGAAGCCCCGAGCTACCCTCTGGGCCGTCTTCCACCGCATGTTTGCTGAGTGCTCATGCGATCAGATCCCTTTCGTTGATTCATACAACTTACTAGGGCGTAGGTTACTCTAGAGTAAGTACTGCGAAGGTCAGTTGTCAACTTGCTGCGTCGGTTGCAGTCCAGTCGGCCCGCCGATCGGCGGCCCTGTCGGCACCGCGTCTCTTTATGTTGCGGCAGTGCAGGTTTCGGACAGCCAGCCGGATCCTCGCCAGGCGCACAACCGGGCCCAGCCAGCTTTGACAGGTGTCGATAACCGGTTGCTCGTTGCGACCCGCCCAACCCCGTTTGGTACGCGCCGGGACCGCTATCCGCGCACCTCGGCGGTGTCAGGCCGGAAAATTGTCAGGCACGGCAAAATTAACTCTGTGTAAGAGATGCCCGGCACGGGTGGACGTCGGTCCGTTGAACATAATGAGTTCAATCACACCGGCAAAGGAGCCCCAGATGAGTGCGACCAAAGACCATCCGCTTCGAGTGATCCAGTGGACCACCGGCAACATCGGGCGACGATCGCTGCACGCCATCATCGGCCGACCGGACATGGAACTGGTCGGTGTGTACGCCCACGGGCTGGACAAGGTCGGGGTGGACGCCGCCGAGCTGTCCGGTTGGCCGGAACCGACCGGGGTCAAGGCCACCAACGACATTAATGCGCTGTTGGCGCTTCGACCCGACGCTTGTTGCTATAACCCGTTGTGGCCCAGCGTCGACGAGTTGGTTCGGCTGCTCGAGTCGGGCATCAACGTGTGCTCCAGCGCAGCCTGGATCACCGGCGGTAAGCAGACAGCGCAGGACCGGCAGCGGATCCTCGACGCGTGCGAGCGGGGCGGCTCGACGATTTTCGGTAGCGGCGCGCACCCCGGGATGACGAACCTGGTCGGCCTGGCGCTCAGCGGGTCGTGCGAACGCGTCGACGAGATCCGCATCACCGAATCAGTGGACTGCTCTACCTACGAGTCGGCGGAAACCCAGACGGCGATGGGTTTCTCGCAAGACCCCGACACGCCTGGGCTGGCCGAGAACGTGCGACGCGAAAGTGAGGTCTTCGCCGAATCCGCCGCGATGATGGCCGACGCGATCGGAGCGAAGCTGGACAAGATGACCTTCGACGTCACCTTCACCGCGGCCACCGGTGATTCAGACTTGGGCTTCATGAAGATCCCGGCCGGCACGGTCGGCAGCGTCTTCGGCTACCACCGCGGCTGGGTTGGCGACCGCAACGTGGTCAGCGTCGGCTTCAACTGGACGATGGGCAATCACGTGGTGCCGCCCAAGCCACTCGAGCACGGCCACGTCATTCAGGTCTTTGGGGTGCCGAACATGCGCACCGTGGTGCACTGTCTGCCGCCTAAGGGTTGGACCGAGCCGGGATTCATGGGCCTGGGCATGATCTACACCGCGATGCCGGTGACCAATGCGGTGCCCGCAGTCGTAGCCGCCAAGCCGGGAATCGTCACGCTGGCCGACCTCCCTCCCGTCACGGGCCGCGCCGCGCAGTAACCGTGCGAGGAGCGATACGTCGTAGGGACCTAACAGAACGCGGGCGTGCCCTATCGTTTAGCATCGTTAGCCGAGCGAAGTTCTGTCAGGAATCGGGCAATGATGCCGGCTGAAGTCAGCTCTTTCGGCAAAGCTGCCCCGGACGCGTCTGTTCTCGACTGCGGACAGGATCCGTGGCTTGACGCGTTCGCGGACAACATTGCGGACGGGCGGCGGGAGGAGACCGAGTGAGGGCGATGTCGATTAGCGGTCTGCTCAAACGCGCCTGGATACCGCTGCTGCTGGTGGTGGTCCTGTCGGTTTCCACCCTGGCCGTGACGCGCCTGCACAAGGTGTTCGCCTCGCAGGACCTCAACGCCAACTCAGGGGCCGGAATCAAGATCGTGCAGTTCAACCCCAAGGTCGTGAAGTACGACATTCTCGGGCCGCCTGGGAGCACTGCAAACATCAACTACTGGGACGCCGACGCCAACACCCACCAGATCAACAACGCGCCGCTGCCCTGGTCGTACACGATTTCCACGACACTGCCCGCGGTGAGCGCCAACATCATGGCGCAGACCGATGCCGGCTACATCGGCTGCCGCATCACCGTCGACGGGGAGTTACGCGAGCACCGGAGCTCGGACGGCCATAACGCCCAGACGTTCTGCCTGGTGAAGTCCGCATGAGCCGCGCCGACGACGATGCAACGCAAAGCAATGGTGAGGAGCGGCGCGTAGCAGCGGCCGACACCACGACAACCGCCACCAAGCCCCACCGCCCGTACATCCCGCACCTCATCCGCATCTTCGCGATCCCGATCATCCTGGCCTGGGTCGCTCTGACGGTGATCGTCAACGTCGCGGTCCCGACGCTGGAGATCGTCGGCGAGTCGCACTCGGCGCCGATGGCTCCGCTGGACGCACCGTCGATGAAGGCGATGATGCGGATGGGGCACAACTTCCACGAGTTCGACTCCAACAGCACCGTGATGGTCGTCGTGGAAAGCCAGCGGCCACTCGGCGACGCCGCACATCGCTATTACGACGACATCGTGCGAAAACTGCGCAAGGACACCAAGCACGTCCAGCACATTCAGGACTTCTGGGGTGACCGGTTCACCGCGGCGGGCGCGCAGAGCGCCGACGCCAAGGGCTCCTACGTCCAGGTGAACATCGCCGGCAATCAGGGCACCACTCAGGCCAACAACTCCGTCGAGGCCGTCCGCAAGGTCGTCGACGAAGAACCAGCCCCGCCCGGGGTGAAGGCCTATGTCACCGGTCCCGCGGCGCTATCCGACGACATGCACGTCATCGGCAACGCCAGCCTGGCCAAAATCACGCTGTTCACCCTGGGCGCGATCGCGATCATGCTGTTGCTGGTCTACCGCTCGATCGTCACCACGCTGATCCAGCTGTTCATGACCTTCGTCGCGTTGCTGTGT
>Ga0302178_10002013_pt1 | contig 16432 bp, 14 predicted proteins | sample I_Palsa_E1_3_FD_198790 | JGI IMG/M metagenome (GOLD analysis project Ga0302178, IMG submission 198790) | Peat permafrost microbial communities from Stordalen Mire near Abisko, Sweden - I_Palsa_E1_3 | ecosystem: Environmental > Terrestrial > Soil > Palsa > Peat permafrost | place: Sweden... | reverse complement strand
CCCGATCCTGCGGATATTGTGAAGGTTGGGCTATACCTGAGCAAGATGGAGCTCACGCCAGCCGTTGGCCCCTCACTTCGCCTGCCACTGCTTGGCATAGCGCAGAGACTCCAGCCGGCCAAAGTCGTCGCGGCTGAGCGGGTTCAGGCTGCCTCGCAGCTCCTCCAGCGTGAGCCGCGGACTTCGGGTGCGTGTGCCTCGATCTCAGCGGGCCCGTCCTCACTACGAGCCTCGGGGGCGAGGCCGTGCCGTCTGTCGTGAGCACAAGCACGTCCAGCCTGCGGACCGAACCGCGCAGTCCCGACCGGCCAGGTCATGTTTGCACTTTGTTTGCACCCCCACCATTTTGGGCGATTCCCATACTCCCCGGAACGCAGAAAAACCCCGCGTTAGCAGGGTTTTTCTGGGAGGTGAGCGACGGGGATCGAACCCGCGACCGCCGGAACCACAATCCGGAGCTCTACCAGCTGAGCTACGCCCACCACGGGCGTCCCGCAGTCTAGCGGCGCGTCAGCGCTCGCTTGCGTCCAGCGACTTCAACGTCGCTTCGGCCAGCGCGAGCGTCTCGCTCGGCGCGAGCTCGGGCCGGCGCTCGGCGCTCAGACGCCAGGCTGCAAGCAGCGCCACGGGGTCAGAGCCGAGCAGCGGCTGCAGCAGCTGCTCCGCCGAGGCGGCGGGCAGCGCGGCCACAGCAGCCTGCGACACCACCACGGGTTGTGAGGCCTGCCTGGCCTGCACCAGCACGCGCTCGGTCACGTCCTCGCTCTGATGCTGTGCGTTGCGCCAGCCGCGGCCCATCGCCAGTTCCTCGAGCGGCAGGTGTGGACCCTCGAGCACCCTCAGCTTGGCCTGGTGTGGGTTCCATTTGCGTTCGCCCATCTCGATCCACTGCCCCTGCGCCCACCCCCCCACGATCGTGTCAAACAGCTCCCGCTCGCTCAGGTTGAACTTGCACATGTTGTGCGGAAACTGCCTCAGCTCGACGTGGTACACCCCTCACAGGCTCCCACGCCGGCGCCCGCGACGCCCCCGCAGGCGGAAGAGACACATCGCGGGCGCCGCCCGCTCGCCCAGCGTCGCGAGGATCTCGGCTCTGGCGGGAGCGCTCTCGGGAGCGGACGCCTGCGGCTGGGAGAGGTAGAAGCTCGCCATCGCGACGAGAATCAGCCCGTGCTGGCGGCCGTTGGGGAGCGCCTGGCTCGCGCGCATCGCCTCGGCCGAGATCGCTTTGAGGCGGACGGCCAGCTCCCGCGGTGAGGCATAGTGATCGACAAGGCTGTAGCGGCCGCCTCTGATGTCGTCTGCTTTATCGATCAGGCTGTCGAGCAGCAGGTGCAACGCGCCGATCCAGGGGAAGTAAGCCCGCGTGATCGCGCTGGTGTCCTCCTCGCTCACGCTCGGCTGGGCCGCAGCGGCGATCAGCGCGAACACCAGCAGCGAGGAAGCGGCGCCCGCCGCTGTCTCCCACCAAAACAACCCGCTGCCCTGCGGAGTCTGGGCATCGGCCCAGGCAGAGAACTCCCGCCACCCGTCCTGAAGATCATCCTCGCCGTCGTGGGCGAGACCCTGAAAGACGACGATGCGCTGCACCGCATCCTGCGCCGGCACCATGAGAGAGGCATGTGAAGGCAGGGCCCCAAATGCTCTCCTACAGGCATCGATCAGCTCCCCCAGGTAGCCGCCATCCTCTTTGTGGAGACTGTGCACGTAGTAGTCGGACCGCCCCGTCTCGAGCCGTATCGTGTTGGGCTGTCCCGGATCGGGCTGTCCCGTGTCGGGATCGAGCGCGCTCAGCAGCGCGCGATGCAGCTGCCGCCCGTTCTCGGCCGGGTCCGCGCTCGGCTGCTCGGCAAGCGTGTCCACGTAATCGTAGATCGCCTGGAACGCCACCACCGCCCGCACCACGCGCGCGCGCTGCGGGCGCGGCGCCAGCACCGCGAACGCCGCGGCGCCTTCGAGGTTGCCCCGCTCCTGGCGCTGCGTGCTCAGCGCCAGGCGGCGCAGTGCCGCGTCGGGGATCGCCTCGGCGCGGCCCCGCCAGTGGCGCGCCTCGCGCAGGACGTGCGGGTAGACGCTCAGCCAGTAGCGCGCGGCGGCGGCGGTGAACGTCAACGCGAGTGCCGCTCGCTCCCTACCGTGCAAACCGATCGTGGGTATGGCGCCCGAACCAGTCGCAAGGCTGCCGTTCGCGGCGGTCGCAGGCTCGACGCTCGCAGGTCCTGCGCTCGGATCAATCGCGGGTTTACCCAAGACGGACACGCATCACCTGTACGGCCTCGGGATTGGAGTCGATCAATACATACCGTCGCCCAAGCGGCGCGGCGACCGCGCCCAGCGTGCCACTGCCCGCGAAGAAGTCCAAGCACCAGTCGCCCTCCCTCGTCGAGGCCCGCACCATCCGGCGCACGATTCCCTCCGGCTTCTGCGTCGGGTAGCCGGTCTTCTCGCGCCCATTCGTCGGCACGATCGTGTGCCACCAGACATCGGTCGGGAGCTTGCCCCGCGCGGCCTTCTCCTTGGTCACGAGCCCCGGGGCCATGTACGGCTCGCGATCGACCTCTTCGGAATCGAAGAAGTATTGCTTCGGGTCCTTCACGTACACGAGGATCGTGTCGTGCTTCTTCGGCCAGCTCCGTTTCGCTCTCGCCCCGTAGTCGTACGCCCACACGATCTCGTTCAGAAACCCCTCCCGTCCGAAGATCTCATCGAGCAGCAGCTTGCAGTAATGCGCCTCCCTGTAGTCGATGTGGAAGTACAGGGTCCCCGTGTTCTTCAACAGCCGGTGCGCTTCTTCCAGACGCGGCTGTAGGAACGCGAGGTAGTCGTCGAACTGGTCGCGGTAGGAGGACTCATCGAGCAGGCGCGTCCTGTAGCGACGACCCTTGAACCCCGTCCTGTCGCCGTCCTCGTCCGGCGTCGTTTGCAGTGTCTTCTTCGTCTGCTCCTTGCCTGTATTGAACGGCGGGTCGATGTAGATCAGCTGGAAGACCCCATCCGCGAAGCCCGGGAGCAGATCGAGGTTCTCGCCGAGCAGGATCTCGTCGGTGCTCGGTGCGCTCGGGCTCGGCTGCATCGACCCAGCCTAGATGTTGGCGCTCATCAGTCTCCAGGCTGGCTGGGAGTCCCCGCGATCGCATCGGACATTCGGCGGCGACGGCGCCGCACTCGCTCGAAGCGTGCCTGCGAGCGCACCAGCTTGTGAGAGCCAGGCGCGTAGCGCTTGCGCGCCCACGGCGAGGTTGGCGTCGCGAGCCGGATCGCGCCGAGCAGCGACGCGAACGGCACGAACACGCCCGTGAGGCCGAGAATCGGCTTGCCCTTGAGGATCGCGAGGATGCAGAGCGCCACGTCGAGCGCGACGACGATCAGGATCGAGACGATCGCCCCGGACTGATCGGCGAGTTCGAACGGGGCGAAACCGAGCACGATCAGCCCGCCGATCAGCGCGGCGACAACGACCGCGTCGAGCGAGGCGCGGCCCTGCTCGGCCCAGTAGACGTCCTCGAGGTGCACCCACAGCGCGAACTCGTCGAGCGTCAGCCCAGCGCCGATCCCGAACAGCGCCGCGAGCACGTCCAGCCACACGCCGGTGGGCCCGAGCGCGAAGTTCAAGAAGCCCGAGAGCAACAGCAACACGATCCCCCACACGAGGTGGTGCAGATGCAGGCCGCTGTCGGTCGTGACGCTGCCGGGCCACCAGCTCACGCGCGGGCTGCGGATCAGGCGCGCGCTCGTGCGGATGAACAGGAAGGACGCGAGAAACGCCCCCAGCAGGATGAAGCCCGCCCGCTGCGCGGGTTCGTCGAGGAAGTGCTGGGAGATTTCGAAGTGCAGTCCCATCGTGGTCTTCCCTACAGCTTGCCAGGGGATGGCGCCCCACTCCAGCTCGCTGGGATTGCGAGAATCCGCGAATGGCATCGACAAAAGTGGATCTCGGACCGGCGAGCGGTGCCCAGGTGGTTGTGTTGGGCGGCGGGTTCGGCGGGGTCTACACCGCGCTTGCCCTCGAACGCCTAGCCGCCAAGGGGGCGCGCGTCGAGGTCGCGCTCGTCAACCGCGAGAACTACCTCGTGTTTCAGCCGATGCTCGCGGAGGTGGTCGCGGGCGACGTCGGGATCCTCGACACGGTCAGCCCGCTGCGCCAGCTGCTGCCGCGCACCGACCTGTTCGTGCGCGAGATCGAAAGCGTCGATCTCGACCGGCGGGTCGTGACGCTCGGCGCCGGGCTCACACCGCAGACGCTCGAGCTCCCCTTCGATCACCTCGTGCTCGCGCTCGGGAACGTCACCGACTTCCGCGGCATCCCAGGCCTGCCCGAGCACGCCCTCCCGTTCAAGACGCTCGCCGACTCCGTGCGTATCCGCAACCACGTGATCAACGTGCTCGAGCAGGCCTCGGTGGTCGAGGATCCGGAGCTGCGCCGCACGATGCTCACGTTCGTCGTCGCGGGCGGCGGCTTCTCCGGCACGGAGGTCGCAGCCGCGCTGAACGACTTCGTGCGGGGCGCCGCCGGCGCCTACCGTTCGATCCCACGCGAGGAGGTCCGGATCGTGCTCGTGCACAGCGGCCAGCGTGTGCTCGAGCGCGAGCTCACGGCGCACCTCGCCGGCTATGCGACCAAGGCGCTGGCCGAGCGGGGCATCGAACTGCTGCTCGGCGAGCGACTCGTCGCGGCGAGCCCGCTCGCCGCGGTGCTCTCGGGCGGGCGGCGGATCGCCACGCACACGCTGATCTCGACCGTGCCCTCCTCGCCGAACCCGGTGCTGGAGCAGCTGGCCGGCCTGCCCACCGTCCGCGGGCGTGTGGAGTGCGAGGGGACGACGGCGGTGAAGGGGTGCGACGGCGTCTGGGGGGTCGGGGACTGCGCGCTGATCCCGATGCCGGGCGGCGAGCCCTCGCCGCCGACCGCGCAGCACGCGATCCGCCAGGCGAAGGTGCTGGCGCAGAACATCGTCGCGACCCAAACCGGAGCGCGGCGGCGCTCCTTCGCGTTCACCGGCCTCGGCAAGCTCGGCGCGCTCGGCCACCACCGCGCGGTTGCCGAGCTACCGGGGAAAGTGACGGTGCAGGGGCCGCTGGCGTGGCTGATGTGGCGCGGCATCTACTGGTCAAAGCTCCCGGGAGCCAGCCGCAAGACCCGCGTCGCCGTCTCGTGGCTGAGCGACCTCGTGCTCCCAGCCCACCCCGTCCAGCTCAACCTCGGCGGCGGTCGCGGCGCGAGGCAGGCCCACTACGAGCCGGGCGAGGTCGTCTTCGACGAGGGCGACTCTGGCGACAGCCTGTACATGATCCTCTCCGGCGAGGTCGAGGTCAGCAAGCTACTCGGCGAGCAGCCCCAGGTGATCGGCACGCTGCAGGCGGGGGAGTACTTCGGCGAGATGGCCCTGCTCGGGCGTCAACCGCGCAGCGCCTCCACGCGCGCGCTGACATCCCTGGACCTGCTGGTGTTACCAGGGTCGGACTTCGCGGCGCTCGCCGACTCGCTCACCGAGTTCCGCGGCGAGTTCGAGCAGATCGCCCAGGCACGAGCCGATGCGGACGCGGCCCGCGCGGGGCCGGGGCCGGGCTCCAGGTCGGGGTCGGGGTCGGGGTCCGGTTAGATCGTCAACTATCCCGGATCGGTCATCGACATCAGGCCGTGCATGAAGACCTCGAACATCTTCCCGTACAGCGCGGCGTCGAGCTCGGGGTCGATCATCTGGTCGAGCAGGAAGCCGTCGGCCATGAAGAACGTCATCGCCGCGACGTCCTGCGGCGGGACGGGCGGGGTCACGCCGAGATCTGACGCCCAGCGCGTGAACACGGCGGCCATGCGCTCGCGCAGGGAGCGCTGGCGTGCGGCGAACTCGATTCGAAACGCCTCGTTGCGGGCCGCGTGGGTGGCGAACTCCTGATAGAGGCGGCGCCACTCGGGGTCTGCGTCGATGTGCTCGAGGAAGTCCTCGGCCGCGCTGCGGGCCTCCTCGGCCGGATCGCCGGTGCCCGAGAGGACGGCGTCGAGACGGACGAGCTCGGTCGCGAAGTGCTCGTCGAGCATCGTCAGGAACAGGTCCTCCTTGCTGGCGAAGTGCGCGTAGAACGCGCCCTTGGTGTAGCCGGCGTCGTCGGCGATCCGGTCGATCGAGGCGCCGTGCATGCCGAGCTCGCAGATCAGACGCGAGGCCGAACGCAGCAGCGCCGCGCGCGTCTGCTCGCTGCGCTGCATCCTGGTCGGGCGGGTCTTCGTGACGATCAAGCGAGGACGGCCTCGGCATCGGGCGCATGCGCAGCGACAGGGCAACGTCCGACGAGCACCTCCGCGTCGTTGCGCGGGGTTTCGGTGATCGCGCGCCGGTAATTGCGCTCTGACTCCGGCCGCGAGGGGCTGAGCGTGCGCCGCAGGACGAGCTCGCGCAGGACGACCTCCATCTCGAACTGCGCGAACGCGGCGCCGAGACAGCGGCGGATGCCGCCGCCGAACGGGATCCAGGTGTACGTCCCCGGCGCATGCCCGCCCTCGGACTCGATGAAGCGCTCGGGGCGGAACGCGTGCGGTTCCGGGTAGATGTCCGCCCGGCGATGAACGAGATGGATCGAAGGCACGATCGAGGCACCTGCCGGCAGTAGGCGCCCGCCCAGCTCCATCGGCTCCTGCAGACGGCGCAGCACGATCGAGATCACCGGACGCAGGCGCAAGGTCTCCTGGATCGCGGCCTGCAGGTATGCGTCCTGTCCGGCGCGCACCTCCTCGGTCAGGCGCTCCATCCGCTCGGGATGGCGACACAACCGCTCGACCGCCCATGACAGGGCGTTGGCAGTCGTCTCGTGGCCGGCGACGAGCAGCGTGAGGAGCTCGTCGCGCAGCTCCGAGTCGCTCATCGGGCTGCCGTCCTCGTGCGTTGCCTGCAGCAGCAACGACATGATGTCCTCGCGCTCGCTCAGGTCGCCGGCGGTGCGCCGCTCGGCGATCTCCTCGTAGAGCGGGCCGTTGACGCGTTCGAACTCACGCTTGAAGTAGGGCACCCGCGTGATGCGATCGGGTCCGAGCGTCAGCAGCGCGATGCCCTTGAGCGGGTCGGTGACTCCGTCGAGCAGGCGGCGCAGCTCGCGCCGCATCTCCTCCATGCGCGGGCCGTCGGAGACGCCGAACACCGCGCGCAGGACGATCTCCATGGTCATCGCCTGCATGCGCGGGCGCAGCGGGTAGGGCTCGCCCAGCGGCCAGCGCTCGATCTCCTGCGCGGCAACATCGGCCATCAGCGCGCCGTAGCGCTGCATCCGCTCGCCGTGGAACGCGGGCAGCATCAACTTGCGCTGGCGCAGGTGCGGCCCGTCGTCGAGCAGCAGCACGGAATCCGGTCCGAGCACCGGCAGCAGGATGCGGTTCGCCTCCCCCGCGTGCAGCAGGCGCGGATCTCCCGTGAACACCTGTTTGATCGTGTCCGGATCGGAAGTGATCACCCAATCGCCTTCGTTGGCGATCCTCAGCGTGAACATCTCGCCGAATCGCGCCTGGCATTGGTCCATCATCCACTGCGCGCGGCGGTACCAGATCACGCTCTGAACGGCGCGCGGCAGGCGGGGTCCGGGGGGCAGGCCGTCGGATGTGTGGGTGATGGACTCGGTTTTCATGGGCTCCCTTTGTCTGCGGTTCGCATACCGACCAGTATCCCATCACATACCAATTGGTATGTCAAGGGTATAATGCCCCCGGCTGGATTCGAACCAGCGACCTGCGGATTAGAAGTCCGCTGCTCTATCCGGCTGAGCTACGGGGGCGGGTAATCCGGCGCGCAACGTGGATCACTTAACCAGGCTTGAGCAAAAACGTGTAGAAAGTGGGCTAATGAGTTCGGGAGCGGGAGATGACGAGGGGGACCTCACACGCAAGCAGCGTCGCGAGCAGGCTCGCGGCGAACGCAAAGCGCTGGAGCAGGCCGAGGCCGCGCGCGCGAAACGGCGTGCGCGCCTGACGCAACTCGGGATCGTGGTTGCAATCGTGGTCGTGGTGATCGTCGGGATCGCGATCGCCTCCGGTGGGGGCGGCGGGAAAAAGACCGTCAGCGTTGGCTCACACGAATCCAACGCGACGGTTGCGGAAGTCAAGACCCTAATCGACGGCATCCCCCAAAGCGGGAACACGCTCGGCGACCCGAACGCACCGGTGACGCTGCGGTACTTCGGCGACCTCGAGTGCCCGATCTGCAAGGAGTTCACGCTCGAGGTGCTGCCGACCCTGATCCCGAAGTACGTGCGGACCGGGAAGCTGAAGATCGAATACCACTCGCTGGAGACGGCCACACGCGAACCGGAAATCTTCAAAACCCAGCAGGTCGCGGCCTATGCCGCCGGCAAGCAGAACCTCGGCTGGTACTTCATCGAGACCTTCTACCACGAGCAGGGCGAAGAGGACTCAGGCTACGTCAACGAAAAATACCTGCAGGGGATCGCCTCGCAGGTCCCCGGCCTGAACCTCGCCGACTGGACCGACGCGCGCAGCGAACCGACCTACTCCAACGAGGTCGCCGCCGACGCCCAGGCCGCCAACCAGGCCGGCTTCACCGGCACGCCGTCCTTCGAACTCGGCAAAACCGGCGGCACCTTGGAAAAGTTCGAACCGGGTACGTTCACCGAAGCCGGGCCGTATGAAGCGGCGATCGAAAAGCAGCTGAAAAGCTAGCTGGCTCCGGTCATGAGCTCGAGTGCCCTCCGCAAGACGATGATCGTCCTGACGGCCGTCGGCCTCTGCCTGGCCGCCTATCTGACTTACGTCCACTACTCCGGCGTCACCCCCCCCTGCTCGATCAAGGGAAACCCCTGCAGCGAGGTTCAGAAATCGCAGTACTCGCTGCTCATCGGCATTCCCGTGGCCCTGATCGGCCTGCTCGGCTACATCGCGATCCTCGGCTCGCTGCTGTTGGCCCCCGACGGCGAACGGGCCCGGCTCGCGACGATGGCGTTGATCCTCGGCGGCTTTGGCTTCAGCCTCTACCTGACCTACCGCGAGCTGTTCACGCTGCACAAAATCTGCGAGTGGTGCGTCTCCAGCGCGGTGATCATGACCGTGCTCGCATGCCTGTCGGTGTGGCGCTTTTTGCGCGGGGGCGATCTCCTCCCCGTGGACGCCGCCACCGGTGCGGCCACGCCGGGGGCGGACGAGGCGCCCGAGCCGGCGGCACCGCTTGGCGCCGCTCGCTCCTGAGCACTGAACGGTTCGTAGTAGATACGTCCATTGCAAGGTAAGGCGCCCGAGCAAGGGCGGGGGTCCGCCGAGTGATGAGCAGGACCATGAGTGCGCACCCGACGACGACCGATCTCGTGGCCACCACCGAGGCGGTGGAGGAGGTTCCCAGCTCGGCTGTGACCTACTCCGCGCCGGACGGGGAAGAGATCTCACGGCTGTTCGAGATGACCAGCGATCTGCTCGCGGCGATCTCGCTCGACGGGCACTTCACGCTGCTGAACCCGGCCTGGGAGCAGCTCCTCGGCTGGTCGATCGACGAGCTCAAAGCGCACCCGATGCAGGAGCTCGTCCACCCCGACGACCTCGAGCAGACGCTCGCGCTCACGCTCGCCGGCCACCACCGGCCCGCGCAGTTCGTGAACTTCACCAACCGCTACCGCCACCGCGACGGCTCCTGGCGCTGGCTCTTGTGGAGCGCACGCTGCGACGGCGAGGCCTGGTACGCGGCCGCGAAGGACGTGACCGACCGCATGTGGCTGGAGCGCCAGGCGCTGCACGACCCGCTGACGAAGCTGCCCAACCGCCTGCTCTTGATGGACCGCGCGCGCCAGGCCCTCGCGCGCCTGCGCCGCTCAAACGGGCCGATCGCGCTGCTGTTCATCGACCTCGACCGCTTCAAGGCGATCAACGACAGCCTCGGTCACGCCGTCGGCGACCACCTGCTGATCTCAGTATCCGAGCGCCTGGCCGAGATGCTCCGCGACTCAGACACGGTTGCGCGGCTTGGCGGTGACGAGTTCGTGATCCTGGCCGAGGACCTGGAGTCCGACGCCGAGGCCCTAGCGGTCGCCGAGCGCGTGCTACACGCCCTGGAGGAGCCCTTCCAGGTCGGCTCGGCCGAGGTCTCGATGCTCGCGTCGGTGGGCGTCTCGATCACGCACGACCCGGCAGCCGAGCCCGAGGACCTGCTGCGCGAGGCCGACGTCGCAATGTACCGGGCGAAGGGCGCGGGCGGGCACAACCTGGAGCTGTTCGACGAGGATCTGCGCCGCGAGGCCTCAGCGCGACTGGATCTCGAGAATCGCCTCGACCACGCCCTGCCCCGGCACGAGCTGCTGCTCGAGTACCAGCCGCTCTTGCCGCTGGGCGGCGGACGGCCGGTCGGCTGCGAGGCGCTCGTCCGCTGGCACCCCCATGGCGGTGAGTCGACGGCGCCGCTGAGCTTCCTGTCGCTGGCCGAGGAAGGCGAGCTGATCGTGCAGATCGGCGACTGGGTGCTCCACACCGCCTGCGCCCAGGCGGCCGCGTGGCGCCGCGACGGGATCGGGATCCCGGTCTCGGTGAACATCTCCGCGCGTGAGCTGACCGGGTCCGACCTCGCCGAGCGGGTACAGGAGGCGCTGCTGTACTGCCGGCTGCCAGGGAGTGCCCTGTGCGTGGAGGTGAGCGAGGAGGTGGTCCTGCGCGACCCGGCCCGCGCGCGCGCGGCGCTGAAAGAGGTCAGGAGCCTCGGCGTGGCCGTCGCGCTCGATAACTTCGGCGCGCGTCAGTCGACGCTCAGCCTGCCGGGGAGCCTGCCTTTGAACATGCTGAAGCTCGACCGCTCTTTGATCCACGGCTTCGAGCGCCACAAGGACCGCCGCGCGATGGTCGTCGCGGCGCTCGCGCTCGCCCGCGAGAGCGGCCTGACCGCGATCGCCGTGGGGATCGAGACCAACCGCCAGCTGGCGCTCGCGCGCGAGCTGAACTGTGCGGTGGGACAGGGCTTCCTGCTGCACCGGCCGGACGCGCCCGAGCGGCTGCGCCTCAGAGAGCCGGCCGGGGCGATACGCTCGCCCCCACCATGGCGCCCGATCGTGCGACTGCGCGGCACCAGCCGCCACTGAACGACGCGGTTCTCATCGACAGCTACAAGCGCGCCGCCGCCGAGGCCGCCGCGAAGATGGTGCAGGACGGGATGCGCGTCGGGTTGGGGACCGGTTCGACCGTCGCATTTCTGCTGCCGGCATTGGCTGAGAGGAAGCTGCATGGCCTGCGCTGTGTCGCCACGTCGCCGGCGACCGAACATTTGGCGCAAACGCTGGGATTGAACGTCGAAGACCTGGACGCGGTCGGCGAGCTGGACATCGCGATCGACGGCGCCGACCAGGTCGAGGAGTCCGGGTGGTTGGTGAAGGGTGGCGGCGCGGCGCTGACACGGGAGAAGATCGTCGCAGCGGCGGCGCGGCGGTTCGTCGTGATCGTCTCGGCCGAGAAGGCCGTTGCGGCGCTCTACCCGCCGGTGCCGCTGGAGGTGCTGCGCTTCGGCGTGGAGCGCACGCTGGCGGAGATCGGCGAGGCCCGGCTGCGCGCTGGGAGCGGGGCCCAGCCGCGTGGCGCCCTACAGAGCGCGGGCGGCGAGCAGGCGAGCGCGGTAGACTCTCTGGCAAGCCCAGATGGCAACCTGATCGCCGACTACTTCGGCCGGATCGGTGATCCGGCTGAGCTTGCGGCGCGGTTGAGCGCGACCCCGGGCGTGGTCGAGCACGGGCTGTTCGCGCCGCAGATGGTGAGCTGGGTCCTGATCGCGGGCGCGGATGGCGTCGAGCGCCGCGCGGGCGCCAAGCCAGAGGAGACGCCGGGCGCAAGCCCCCTCAGCTAGGGACCGGCGGGAGACGCAACCAACGGCCGCAGCTCCTCCTCAGGCGCGACGGAGTGACGCTCGAGCACCCCGTCCTCGCCGACCACGTAGGCGCCCATCCGGGCAAGCGGCGGTGAGTAGACGTGCAGCGTGACCGCCTCCTCGACGCCCGCGTGGCGCACGCGGTGGATGTCAGAGGAGGAGAAGTGAAAGCTCTGGGTGGGCCCAAAAATACGATCGCGCGTCGGTCCGTCGATCGCGAGGCGCTCCTCGCGCACGCGTCCTCCCACCACGGCGACGGCGCCCGCGGAGATGTCATGGTCGTGAAAGCCGGTGTCGTGGTCGTCCATCCAGCAGATCAGCCACGCGGTCAGGTGCGCGTCTGAAAGCAGCTCCTCGTAGACGCGCTGCTTGTGATCGTGGTGGACGCGTCCGATCCACAGCTCCGGCCGGTCGGCGAGCTCGGCGACGAAGGCCTGCAGCTCGGGGCCGGTCAGATCCCGGTCGCGCGGGCGTGGGACGGAGGCGAGCGAGGGTCTCATCGAACCGCCCCCACGATTCCTCGCCGGGTGGCCGTGGGCCGCGACTGGGCAGTTTCGGGCGACTGGGCAGCCTCGGTCGACCGCTCAGTGGCCTCGGTGTCCTGCGGCCGGTCCTGGCCCGATCCCTCGCCGAAAGCGCGCGCTGTGGTGTCGGCGAGCAGCTCCCAGTCGAGCGTCGCGGGCTCCTCCAGCAAGGTGGGCTCGACGACGGGACGGTCGGATCCGTACAGGAGCTGGCCCGGCCCCCCGATCGCCTCTGTCAACGCGCCGATCGCGGCCGGTCCATAGGAGGAGGTGTCGTAGAAGACCAACGGGTCGTGCGCGGGCCGGATGGGCCTCAATCGATCGGGGCCGCCGCGTGCGGCCAGGCGCTCTGCGTGCAGTGGCGCCAGCCCGGCGAGCATCGCGAAGACGATCTTCAGCTCTGGGTGCTCGATGCGTCCGGCGTGCAGGAACGCGAGCCAGGCCGCGTGCATGTCGGCGACGTAGTGCGTAAGCGCCGGCCACCAGAGCGGATCACCGAGCAAGCTCATGCCGGCTCCGGGCGCGGCGCCCTGGCCGAAACCGGGGCCGGGGTGGACAAACAGTGGAGCGCCGCGGCGCTCCAGGCGTGCGAGCAGCGGCTGCACACGCGCGAGCCGATCGACACCGGAGAGCGCGCCCGCGGGCAGCGAGACACCGACGCAGCCTCGCTGAAGCGCACGGTCGACGTCGTCTTGATCGGGGTCATCGAGCGCGATCGCACCCCACACGCCGAAGGGCTCGCCGAGCGCGAGCGCGCCCTCGTGGTAAGCGTCGAGCAACGGCTGCGCCTGCGCGCGGGGCAGCGACTCGATCCCCAAGGGGCTCGACAGGCACAGCAGCGCGCCGTGCAGGCCGTCGCGCCGTACGAGCTCGGCCCGCCGCGCGGGCACCTCGCTCGCAAGATCGATCACATAGGGCCGCTCGCCCGCTAGGAACAGCACGGTCAGTCCGTGCTCGTCGCGCACGAACGGGAACTCGGTGCGCTGAGCGAGCGCTTGCACGAGCGGCTCGGTCCAGAGATGTTGGTGGATATCGGTCTTCATCGCTCTTTATTGCTCATTCTTCATCGTTCTCGGTGCTCTCGAGATCCCTATCGGCACATTCCACAGATTCTTTATCGATTTTGTGGACTTTAGCATATCAGCCATTTGTCGAAATACGTACATAGCTCGGATAGGCATCCGTGTCTACGCCCGATCAGTCCTCCCCCAGAGCGCATCTTCCGAACTAACCCAGTCTGAACAAACCAGATCGCCATGTCAGACGACGAGAGCCACCAAACCGACTCCGACCCGCAAAGCGAGTCCGTCCCCGAGCCAGTGACTGAGCCCGGGTCGGTCGCTGAGCCTGGACAGGCCGCCGTCGCCGGGGGAGCAGCCGATCGAGGCCATCGCGGCAGGGGAGCGTGGACCGCGGTGGCGGTGTTCTGCGTCCTCGCCGGATCCGTCGCCTCGGTGCTCGGCGCGCGCGCCGTGGCGCACAACGACAGCGCCAAGACGGAAGCAAGCTTCCATCAAGGCTCAGCGGCGATCGCCTCGACGTTGAAGCTGGCGATCCAGCGCCAGGAAGAGCTGACCGTCGCGGCTTCGACCTACTTCGCCGCCAATCCGAAGGCTTCCTCTGCGGAATTCGCCCGGTGGGTCACGTGGGCGCGCACGCGGCGCCGCTACCCCGAGCTCGATGCCCTCGGCCTGCTGCCGGCGCCCCCGAAGCCCGCCAAGGCTTCCGCTACGCCCGTCAAAGCCTCCCCCGCGCCCGTCCACGTCTCGCCCGCGCTGCTGCTGAGTCGCAACACCGGGCTGAGCACCTATCACCCGATCTCTGCTGGCCACAGGCAGGCACTGGCGATCGTAACCCCCGTGTACCGGGGAAATGTGACCCCGCACACCGTCTTCGGACGCACGGCGGCATCGGTGGGATGGCTGCGTGAGGTGCTCGTGCCCGGGGCCGTGCTGGGCCAGGTGCTGGTGGGCCACCCCGGCTACGCGCTTGCGCTGACTCACCTTAACGGCACCTCAAACCTCGTCTTCTCCAGCGGCGCCCCGCGATCCGGCGCGCAGAACACGACGCTCGACCTGCACGACGGCTGGACCGTCACGAGCTTCGGCCCGGCGCCCGCAGCGAGCGTGCTCGCCGACGGCGACGCGCTTGCGGTGCTGATCGGCGGGATCCTGGTGAGCGTGCTGCTCGGCCTGGTGGTGGACATCCTCGGCGCCGCCGCTCGCCCACCGTCGCCGGCGCCGGTGGAGGAGGAGGCAGAGGCGGAGGTGCAGAGGAGCGAGCTCCCAGGCAAGTATCTCTACGAGCCCGTGACCGGCCTGCCCAACCGCGAGCTCACGCTGGACCGCGCCGAGCGCATGGTCGCCCGCGCGGGACGCGACTCGGGCATGCTCGCGGGCGCGCTGTTCGTCGACATCGACCAGCTCAGCGAGGTCAACGAGATGCTCGGGCTGACCGCCGGCAATCAGCTGCTGAAGATCGTCGGGGAACGGCTCGAGGACGTTGTGCGCACTGGCGATACGGTCGGCCGGCTCGACGGCGACGAGTTCGTCGTGCTGGTCGAATCGGCTGCCCGCGGGGTGCGCCTGGACTCGCTCGCCCAGCGGATGATCGAGGCGCTGCACAAACCGATCGAGCTCGACGCCTTCGGGCCGAGCTTCGTGCTGACCGCGAGCATCGGCGTCGCCTTCGGCCGCTACGCGACCCCCGAAGACCTGCTGCGCGACGCGCACGTCGCCCTGGTCTCGGCGAAGACCGCGGGCAAGGACCGCTACACGCTGTTCAACGCGAACATGCGCACCGTGATCGAGGGCCGCGCGGTACTCGAGGCCGAGCTGAGCACGGCCCTGGCGGAGAACCAGTTCTTCCTGCTCTATCAGCCGATCTACGATCTGCGCACCCGCAAGGTGGCCGGCCTCGAGGCGCTGATCCGCTGGCAGCATCCGACGCAGGGCGTGCTCGCCCCCGACGCGTTCATCCCGCTGGCCGAGGAAACCGGGCTGATCGTGCCGATCGGCCGCTTCATGCTCGAATCCGCCTGCGCCCGCGTCGCGGCCTGGAACGTGGCCGGCCATCCTGTCGGCGTCTCGGTCAAGGTCTCGGCGCATCAGCTGAACCGCGACGGCTTCCTAACCGACGTGCAGCGCGCCCTGCAGCAATCCGGGATCGAGCCGTCGCTGCTCACGCTGGAGATCGCCGAGACCGCGATCATGCGCGACCTCGCCGCGGCGGCAGAGCGCCTGCGTCTGGTCAAGCGCCTGGGCGTGAGCATCGCGATCGACGACTTCGGCGGCAGCGGCTACGCCCACCAGGCCGACCTGCGCCAGCTCCCGCTCGACTCCCTGCGCGTGGACCGCAGCTCGCTCGCCTCCTCCGAGGACGAGGACTACCGCAGCTGGCTGCTCGAGGCGATCCTGCTCGTCGGGCGTGAACTCTCGCTGACAGTGGTCGCCACGGGAATCGAGACCCACGAGCAGATGGCCACGCTCCAAACGATCGGCTGCACGATGGCCCAGGGCGCCCTGATGGGCTCCCCCGCCCCGGCGGACGCAGTTGCGAGCCTCTTCAACGTCGAGCTCCCCGCTGTGAGCAGTGCCGTCATTGACCCGAGCATGCCTCGGGATCTGGCTCTGTAGAGCCAACGGGGGACCCAGGAATCGAACCTGGCGTTGCGGTTTTGGAGACCGCCGTGTTACCGATACACCAGTCCCCCGGGCGGGCCCGCATTGTAGGGGCTCTCCGGGCGCTGAGACATCGATGGGCGCGGCGGACTTCGTGCTAAAGGCGGGGCTCGGGAATGCCGAAAACGTCTATAGCTCAACACCCTCTTGTGATGATACGCACTTTCTCTGCCAGGCTCCGGGCCAGCGGCCGATCTTCGATCGGGCGTCGATCGCTGGCTTCAGAGGCGGGGGACACGTTGATCGAGGTGATCGTCGCCGCGCTGCTGCTGGGGATCATCGTCGTCGGCACGTTCACGGGGCTGAACAGCACCAACAAGTCCACCTCGATCGCCCGCGCCCGCTCGCAGGCCGACGCGCTGGCCGAGCAGGACGAGGATCGGCTGCGCTCGCTGCCGATCAC